>Ga0179593_1257888_pt1 | contig 10953 bp, 12 predicted proteins | sample CZODoug2_1_08_16_FD_185931 | JGI IMG/M metagenome (GOLD analysis project Ga0179593, IMG submission 185931) | Vadose zone soil fungal communities from Angelo Coast Range Reserve, California, USA - CZODoug2_1_08_16fungal (PacBio error correction) | ecosystem: Environmental > Terrestrial > Soil >...
GTCTCGAGCTTTAAGTCCGACTAATTTGCTAAAATACTTTCTGGAAAGGGGCCGCACATCATGAAGGTATCAGGGTTAGAGAGCCTGAGAAAGGCGATGGGTGCAACAGAAAAAAATTCCCCAACCGTCAAAAGTTTCCCAGATTGCAAGGACGAGCCTCACGGCTGGGAAATGGCTCCGCCGAATCGGGGCAAGTGACTAAAGAAGAATAAGAGGGAATAGAATCAAAAGATGCCTAGAGACATTTGAGCCGCTTGGTTGGGGGGACAAAAAGAAGCTGCAATAAATAGCATTGAGGGCTTGGTGGCGCTCGGAATACGCCATGAGAAGGGGGTCAAAAGGAGAAATGTCTTTGTCCGGGGGGGGCGGGGAGTCGGGGGTGGATGCAGAGAAGAAGGCGGCAAGCTCTAGATAGGGAACTCGAAGCCTCAAACTCTATCGAGGGAGACAGCGTCGATAGACAGACACATAGGCGGTCCGTCAATACGTGAAAGCTGTCTAAGCCGGCAAAGGCTCGATGTTCAAATTACAACTTTGGGAGGGTGGGGAGCTTGTAAAAAAAAATCGACTGCTGACATGGTTCGTAAATCTGAGAAGATCTCTTCTGAATGAAGGTGGAGACAAAGCCTTGCGCGATCTCCCAAAGGCATAATCTCTTAATAATTGGCTTGAGAAAAAACGACAGGTGACATCGTCAGAACAGAGACCCTCTGGCTACTTAAGGAGAACTACCGAGTTAAAGGGGAAGAAGCCGTTCAGCTCGAGGAGAAACAAGTGCAGGCTGATCGCTCTTACAGGAAAGGGAGGGCTTCAGGGACGAGGGGAAGCTCGAAGAAAAAGGGACCCCACTCTGCCTGGGCCGCTAACCAAAGGGTTTGTCTTCTTGGTTGCATCCTGAAAACTCTGACTGTGAAAGGGACTAGTTCCACGTCGCTCCAAGCGTCTTAGGGAAAAAAGAGGTAAACCTCTACATGGATACTCTAAAAATGGGGGAAAGCCTAAGGAGATAAAAAAAAAAAAGATCTACCGTCATTCCTAGTCATGTTGGAAAATCGAAGAACAAGTCGCCATGTTCAAACGAATACTAAAAGGGAGGAAATCGATACTCCGGAAAAGGGGGGGGGGGTGTAACATCGTCGTCGAAGATGAAGACAAGCCATCATAATACTCGTGTGGTCCGAAACGGAGCAAAGAAAGGTGCGATGGTTACTTCTAATGCCTCAACAACAGTAACAAAGCATGGACGGCCGTAGTATTTCTTGATGGGGAACTGGGTCCCGATAAGAAAAGAAGAATTCCTACTCCGATCAAGGGAGAGGGGAAGAGCAGGCCCGAGGACAGTCTCTGCTTCATATCTTCGAGCGTTTCACTACGGGAGGGAAAAGAAAAGATAAGGCAAAAGATCTAACCTGTTCCTAAAGGACAATTCTCAAAAGACTGAATCAGCAATCCATAGTGTTCAAAAGGCCGGAGGTAAAAAGCCCCTGGTGGGAAACATGGTTGGAGGCGGGGCACAGCTTTGATGTGAAAAGTCCTAGAAATCCATCATTACCTGCGGCAGCTTCGTTCCTCAAGCCGCATTCATTGATTAAAGAAAGGATGGAAAAGTTAAGCCTCCAAGGGGCTCGACAACCACGCAGGAAAGTCACAGAGATACGAACTGTCCGGGGACCTCTGTAGGGACTCAGGGGATCAGGGAACATGCAAATAGAACAGCATAAAAACGAGGAATATAAGAAGAGAAACAAGGTCAGAAAAAAAATGCGCAGTGGGGGGGGGGAGAACCGAATAGACTGGGGGGGGGGCCACTGTTACGCCCATCGTGGCTTGAAAGCCTCACACAAACTTATTAATGGGGGGAAAGAAAAGAGAGGAAGGAACCAAGTGGTAACGGGTTTTTGGCAAAAACTACCGATGGATGGTCGTCAACTAACTCATCGTGAGGAAAAAGTTGGCGAGAGGGGAGGGGGATATGCTTCCTATTGTCTTAGGCTGAAAGTGGTACAGTACGCCGGCGGGGACATCACGAGGTCTTCCAGGAAGGGAGGTCAACATTCAATAGGATTCGAGGTGTGAAGACCCGGGAGGCTCCACAGGGAAGAAGGGAAATGCAGGCGGGAGGGAGGGCTGGGAATCGTCCACAAGAAGCTGACTCAATTACGTCTGGGGGGGGGAAGGAGCTGGGGGTCCGGTTCTCATGGAGCAGCAGTAACCTTTGCTCTGGGGAAGAAAAAAAAGAAGGGGAGGGGGGGCTTCTATGCGATCGTATTGTTGAGATGGGAAGAGGGGAGGGGGAAAAACGTAGACGAATCGCCGGGAGCAAATTTTGAAGCAAAAGTCGGGGGAAGATCTGTAAGCGAGGAAAAAAGCAGAGATAGCCTCTCGGTCCGGAGAACGCTCGCCATTGAAGGAGGAGGACAGGTAACCAGGTAGGGGGAAGTCTGAAAAAGGTGACCAGAAGAATACTTCAGGAGGGGGGGATTTTGGTGAGGCTCTTAGGTATGCAAATCACCTTGAGTGTGAGAAGGGGAGTACACAAAGGGCGATGGGAAAGGAGGAGGAAAATGGCTCGACAAATACTCGGGGAACGGGGAGGGGAGTGAGATGTAATTTACAGGAAGTAGGAAACAACATTTCTATGCCGGTCTCGATAAACTGAAAAGGAAAGAGCCCATTCAAGGGACTACAGGTTGCGTGATCGAATTGGGGGAAGGCACACAAAGGGTAGCTTAGCGGTATCTGTTGAAATAGTTCTGAAAAAGAGCATGGGGATAAGACGTGACAACTTTCAGACGGCAGCGGGAATAGAGGATCCCGACTCAACCCATTGTTATAGTAAGAAGAGTGGTTACTTCTTTAGGGAAATCTTTCATTCGCACCTCAAGGTCAAGGAAAGAGTCGGTAAGTACTCGTGTGGGGAAAGACTCTGATGCACGAAGTCTTACAGCAACTATGAGGGAGGGAAGAGATGGGGGAAGAGGGGTAGTCGGGGCGATGTGACACTGGGGGGGGAGGAAGAACAGTAACGCGAACGGGGATTGCAGGGTCGAGAGAGAAAAAGGGGCACACCGAAAAGGAAAAACGCTCTTTCCTTCTATTGAAAGCCACATGAACTAGAGGGAGAGGTGAAAGAGGGCCTCCAGTTGGCCTGTGACCAGGGAGAGTGGAAGGTATACCAGGAGGAGTTTCAGAAAGGGAGAAGGGTCAGGCTGGCCAGGCGAACAGGGAAAGAGGGATTGTGTGGGGGGAGGGAGTCGCGGAAAACATGGATCTCGCAGCGGGAAGGAATCATGACGATGGAGCAAGACGCCGCAAAAAACAAAAACGACGGGGGGGGGAAGTGCAGTCTCATGGAGGGTCTGACGCGCAAAAAGAAGAAGGTAATACAGGGAATCTCGGCTCGCCGTTGTAATAAATAGGCGGGGCAACTTGATCTAGGGATTAATTACGGCAATGCCAGGAAGGAAAGAGGAGCGGAAAAAAAAGCTTGCGACCGCAAGGGGAAAATCTAAATCAAAGACGCGAGTATACGCAGGGACAAAAGGAGGTGTGAGACACCAGGTTCAGGATTTTTGGAGGTTGCATACACTGCCACTGTATCGCCTCGGGGGGCTCTCTCCACGGGAAAGAAATTTGAAACATTGGGCGGTCGTCAGAGCGCAGAACAAAGTGTCGACAAGTTCGGAGGATCTTCACGAGGAAGGCCAATGCAAGAAACAAAAAAAAAGGATGAGGAGTAAAATAGAGAGTGGAGGGAACGATGAAAACGCCGAAATGTAGGAAAATCAATGGCTGGCGGATTCATTACGAAATCCATGATTTATGTCAAGGGGAGGTCCTAGGCTATGCAAGGTCTATATTGGAAAAAGCAGGGTCCCAAAAGGAAGGAACCACGGCTCCCGCGTGGGCACGGCTCTCCTCTCCGTCTTTATTCTAGGAAGGAACTTCGGGGGAGTCAAAAAGAGGAAGAGCTAGATACTATTGCATAAGTCAGAATTTACAGAGAAAGTTGAAGAAGGTCGTATTCAACTCCTGAGAAAGAGAGGGAATGAAAGTCTAGGTAGGCTTTGGCAGGGTCTCGAACAGGTTAGAGGAAACTTCTCTGTCGTGGTGGAAACGGGGCTTTGTTGCGGAATGAGGGGATGCATAAGGGCAGCCAAGGGGGGGAGAAAGATAATGGTAAGAAAGAGCCGTAAAACTCGATCTCTAATCATAAGGATGAGGAAGAAACCGCGCCAGGAAGGCAATCCTACTCATCATTATGAAAGGACAGGGAGAGAGTGGGAAACTTACAACTGGGGAACTACGGAACAAAATCCTAGAGCATTGCGAAGATTAAAAAGATCGCTGCTCATTTTCAGCAGAACCTGACCGGTATCAAAGAAAGGGGAAGTCATAGGAACTGCTACTTTGCCGTAGAGAAAAAAGACCTCGGGGTGAAAATAAGAATACCTATCTACTGAATGGGAAAAACTATAAAAAGGGGGGGACGGAAGCATGATAGAGAGGAACTTAACCATTCAGAAGCAAACTCATTACAGGAGGAGGGCTAAAAAAAGAACTACTTTAAGCCCGCCGGCCCCAACTTCCGGGCTGCCACTGGTGGCGGCTTGGGGTAAGAGATCAGGGGCGACGGAAGGAACTATTGACACTTAGAGCGACCAGCGGGCGAGAACAAGCCACGAAACGAATACCAGGAGGGAAAGACTCAGGAGATCAATCGCCAACTTCTACAAATGCATGGCCTATTCGGGCATCAACAGAAGAGAAGGAAAAAGAAGAAAAAAGGTGAGGGAACTAAAATGTGAGAGGGGAAATCGAGCAAGCCTTAAACCACTGAGGATGGCTAGACCGGACCGCCCGCCATCAAGCGGGGGGAGAAAAGGAAGGGAAAACTCCAGTGCGGAAGAAAGGGAATGAAGAAAAGCAGTGACTACAAATGTCCACAAAGAAATTAGGTGATGGGAGGGGGGAAACTGTTTTCCAGATCCCTACCGTATACCGAGGAAGGAAAAATAAGAGCAGTTCGGGGGGAAAAAACGGGCAAAACTCGAGTCAAGATCGCGAATCATAAGGAGAAATGTTTTCTACTGCCAACAAGCCAGCAGGCAACTCGAGGGGCACATTAAAGAACGAAGCAAATCTCAACCTAAGCGAGAGTCCAAAGACAGGAGGAAGGTGCCGCCTCGAAACCTGGTTGCTCGCTAAAAAAGAGGGAGGGAACAGAGCAGGAAATAACATACATGAAGGTACTTTCTGATAGCGTGTCCTATCCAATGACGAAGTGTATGGGAGCCCGATGGTCCCCGGGGAGTTCACGCCCGGGCGCTCAAAAAGCAGGAAAAGGAGTAATTCTGTACCATGCACGTTTAAAATAGTTCTTCCATCGGCACAGTCAAATGGATGATCAGAGACACAGAGGGGAGAAGCATACTATCGTCAATTTCAGATGCAAGCTTTGGTTGAAAAAGAAAAAGAAAAAGGAGGGGGTGGAAAAAAGCCAACATCGAGGTTGGGATGTGAAAAAATCGACTAGCAACACCACCACGTAGTATGAGAAGAGGATTGAAGTAAATCCAGGGGGAGTTGGATTTGGAAAAAAGAAAGCTGCTTTCTTAAAAAAAAACGAGAAACATCATTGAACCTTGGCGCCGACGAGAGGACTTTAAGAAGGGGGATGCAGTGCAGGGAAGTGACGTCTCCTTCGGAAATCCAGAGGGCGCCCGGCATCGTCGAATCTTGGTGGAAGGGGAGGGGGGGGGAGTTTAGAGTCCGGCGGCGCCTCCCCGGTCCACAAAATGATAAAGGAGCGGAGGGTAATGGTGGGTAGGAAACATCAAAAAGAAATACTGCTTTGGGGGAAATTCTAAAGGGGGAAATGTGCGCTCTCCCCTGGAAAGGGACGGAAACACCGACCGGATGGGGCTGGCGTGCTAGAGGGATGGGGGGGGTTCTTGATGATGGCGGGAGGATCTAGAGGGCACGATTATGGTTGGAATGTTCAAAGAAAAGGAGAGAACGAGCATGAGAGTAATGGACTGGATGTATCTCGTCCGAGCACAGGATCTTCGTCTGCCCTCTCTCACGGGGATCTGGGGAAAGGTTCCAGTCAAGACGGAAGGGCTGCTGGTAATTGGTGGGAGGCTCGTATCAGGAAAAAGAAGAAACCTGGGGGGTTCTTCCAAGGTCTACAACCCCGTCGCTTGAGGGGCCTGTCAGACGGGGGGAAAAAAGGGTAACTTGGTTGAATTCTTATTTAGTCGATGGCTTCTGGGAGAGGACGGGGAAAATGGAGAGCCTGACAGAGAGATCTTGAAATTACGGCCAAAATATAGGGACGTGTATCTCCTGTCTCCCATGGAGCAGGTAACGGGAACGGGGAAAACGTTCTCCGCCTGAGACTGGCAGACGAACGTGGACCTCTGTTCATGCGGCCACGATCGAGGAAAAAAGCCACCAGTTTGAATCGGGAAGGAAGAGGTTTTCCGGGCGTTAGTTACAGCATTCAAGACAAACTTAGGTATCGCGAGAATGCCTGCACTGGTGCCGTACTCGAGATGCAGGGACAGGAAGAACATGCGTTGGAATCATTCGGCGACATCGGGTTCTTCGGGAGACTTATTTTATAAAACAGTAGACAAGGGGAGAGATTCAGTTGAGATCAGGGCGAAATCAGGGAGAAAAAGAATGGCCGGAGAGGTGAAGGGGATTTAAGAAACAGGAGCAGAAGAGTGGTGAACGCTGTGCTCAATTGTCCTGTGACCCAGGGGAAAATAAGCGCATCTGAAGGGAAGGAAAGGGAGAGGTCATTAATGCAACGCGCTTAGGAGTGAGGGGGGCGTTTTAGGCTTAAGAAAGGGATATCAAGGGAAGTCAACTGTCGATTCTCGTTAAAGCCAAACAAGACAACCTCACCGCCAAAAGTGGCAGGAGGAAAGGGGAGGATCTGCGCGCGCAACGCCGAGGCGGAGAGCGGGTCTGAGTTGGTCAATCCAACCGCCGCGCAAGGGGGTCGGGGGGGGGTATGAGTGGAGTTAAAATGATGGACAGTGATCTGAGCGTCAGCTGGAAGAAAACTAACGGAGGACATCAGAAAGAAAAGGGCCTGAGAGGAAGCTGAAGGTTTTGCGCAAAGGTTGGTTTGAACGGTTTTGGGTACTTGCTGGAGTACCGATGGGCAAGGATAGCCAGAGGAGCATAAAAGAAAATAAACCCTTGATGGAGGTTAAACGTATCCAGTCGTGGAGAAACCTGGCGGCGGACTTCACGCGACGCCAGAGAAGGAAAAAAAAACGGGGAAGTAGTTACAAGAGAGAGGATTGGGCGGGCAACTTTAAGGAAAACCAAAAAATTTTCTCAAAGATACTGGAATGCCTGAGACATCAAGGGTGGGTCAGATTTCTAGAGCCGCGATCAAAGGGGAGATGGGTCCATCGTTCACACCACGAACGGACACCACTGTCGAAAGAATAAAATGGAGAAACTAGCCGTCTTGATTCGCTGCCACGATGGAGGGGAGCCAATCGGCGGGAGAAATATCAGAGGTATAAATGAAGTAAAGTCAACCAAAAGTTGCAAAGGGAGGGGTGTGTATTGAAAAACCATAGCCTCGGAATCAGGAATTAGGCGGTTTGGGTCGAGTAGAACGCAAATTGAAAACGCTCACTGGATTTGTCCCCGGGGGCGGGTGGGGACTGCTGTTGCTGACAGAAAGAGGAAAGGGCAATGTAGGATCAAAGGGGAATATAAAAGTACTGGTCAAAGAGATCTGATGAGCTATTCAAAGAAAAAAAGGAATGAAAGAAAAAACTACCGCAAGACGGTCCGCCAAGCGACTGGTAAGAAAATGGAAAGGACAATTGAACAAGATATCTGAAGGGTAAAAGCGAGGAATCGCGGTCGATTGGGGGAATAATGGCGGTCGAGGAAGAACCAGAAAGATACGTTTAGACTGGCGGAGAAAAGAATTGGGCCTCTGTAAAAACGGGACTAAAGCTTCTCGGAAAACGCATCGTGCGTAATCAGGGCATAATCGAAATTAACCAATTTCGGCATGCGCGCTCTTACTAGGGAGGGCTCAGAAAACGCGGTCACCTCAAAGGGAAAAAATAGAAGGACGATTGGGTTGTCCCACTGGGGGCGGGCTGGTGGGTTAAAAACCGAGACGCTGCAGTCCATTTAAAGAAGGTCACAACTTTGGGTGTCCCACCACCACCCCTCAATCCCACCTACCAAAGCAACCCACGCTTGCTGAGAACTTGGGGACAACTAAATCTACGCTACCATGTTTAAACACAGTCCTCTAAAGGGAAAGGAAGGCCACTGATAGTTAACACATGCGGTCTTTTAACCAAAGCAGGAAGGGGAATAGCAAAGGGTTTCACAGAAAAAAAAACATGTCCATCGCCATCGAATACGAAAGGGGAACGGAAAATGCGGAGGGACGAGACCCCCTTTTTTTGGTGGCACACACCCCACCGACCAAACAAAACCCCACCCCACCCCCCCCCACCCCCACATGACAAATGGGAACCCCAGAACAAAAACCTGGTGGGACTAAAGTGGAAAGGTCCAAATCCACCGTAGTGAAAAATGCCTCGCACTCAACCAAATTGTAAACACATGCCGCCCGTAAGTATTTAGGGCAGGCACTTTTGTTTTTACAGAGCCCGAACGTGACTATTGGACTAACTCCTAGAGGGTTCTATTAAATCCTTCATGCTAAAAGTTCGCTGAGCAAGTCGAAGACGGGCGTCCCTTCATTAAAAAACCTCCCTCTTCCGAGATAAGATACACGGCTCCTAAATAAAAGATCAAGAAGGATAGGATAAGACAATCACCGCTAATGGGCAGGGGGGGGACAGAGAAATGGTGGGACTCACCACCATCTTTTAGAATCCTTGGACAGACATCCAATGACGGGAAAAGGGTCGGGAACTGATTTACTATCAATGAAAAAATAATGTAGCCTGGGGTCACCTTTTGAAGGGAACGCCGGGCGCTCAAAGAAGAAGAACCAAAGAGGAAAATGACAAGTCAACGGGCGAAATATTTCAAACTCCGGATAAAAGCAATGCCGTAAAAGACAGCAGACCATTCAGTCATGGTTCTACGAGAAAGGTCAGCAGGGTTGGTTTACTCCAGCAAAACAGGGACTTTTTGCCAAGAAGGGGGGATTTACAAGATCATAGCAACAAAAACGGAGGGGGGGGATTAAAATGAAAAGAAAAGTTAAAAAGACCAAGCGGGATGGAAGGGTTAGTGAAAAACATCCTCTGCTGGAAAACAAACGCGAATCTGGAAAACATTTGGGGTCGCATCGCGGCTTCCGGAAAAAAGGGCTAAAGTAGGAACACGAAGGAAGGTCTGCACCAACCGAGGTCAATACGGGAAGGAAGAGGGTGAAGGAGGGGTTGAGAGACAGCTTGCCTCCCCTGAAAAAAAAAATCAGGGATGCAAATCATTCGGCGGGCTGGTAAAGGTGGGGATAGGGGGGACCACCTCTTACTCGGAAGGGCCTTGAGCTTCTAAAGGCAACTGTTTGGCTCGACCAACACATGCGTCGTGAACACAACAGAAGCCGGAGGTGGAGCTAGGATAAGGAGGGGTGGGAAGGTATTCGTCTTTACCGGGAACGCGGTACTCGGGCGTGGTGTAATTAACTGTCTGAACCGATCAAAATCGCTGAGCCGAAGGGGAAAGAAAGAGGGGGGGGGCAGCGAATGATCGCAATGACGGCTTAGGGGAACCTTCTCAGGGTCTTGAATCGGAAGCAGAATCTTCAACTGGAGTGAAATGTTTGTGGAAAATCTTATCGTCAAAGAAAAGGGAGGACGTCTAAACAACGGTCTGCTTGATGCCGTTCAAAGTCCAAGGAGGAACAAAAAATGTTCCACGCGTTTAAGTCTTCATTCGATCGATGACATGGCGGTAGGAAACAAGGGGGGGATCTATGACGGATCAAATTCGGGAAAATGACTAGGCAAATGAGAACAGAAGCAGGGGGGAAAAGTGAGCAGACTTGGAAGGGGCCCCATGTGAGCTTATTATAGGGGGGGGAACTCAGTTCTCTCCGGGGGCGCGGGGAAAAAAGGGGAAAATCGGTTCATAAAACGGAAGCGTCGGGTAAAAAACACAAATACGGCCCCCATTGTAGGGATCCAGTCAGATTGGGACAAAGGCACGGGGGCGGAAGAAATAAATTCCTGTAAGAGCTCGAAGCAAAAGGGTGAAAAGGGCAAAGGAGATGCACGTCGTCCAGTACTCAAGGGAGTTTCTTCTTCAATTCGAAATAGAAGGTGCGCGGGGCAATATTTCTAAGAATTAGACCGAGAGGGATGCGGTAGAATCTCTAAAGCGGGAGACAAACAATAGCCGGAGATAGTAATGCGAGCAGCCACATGGCGGATGGGCACCGTCCAAGCGGCCTCAGGTGGATTGAAAAAGTCTGTCCAGTCTAGGAAGGGAGGGGCGTAATTCAGAGGGTTGACTTCTGAATGGCCGCGTCTTCAGTAAGTGTGAAGGGCGGCGGAAAAGTGATCTCATCAGATAAAAGCCAATAGTCTCGGAAATCAAAAACATAGCAAAAGGACAGGGGACCAAATACATTGAAGGAATTCTCAATTGGGAAGGGGGGTCAGAGAACCCAAACATGCGGCATCAGATACTCGTGGTTGAAAAAATCCACAGAAGGGCAAACTTGCAAAGAGGGATTAGGTAAAGGAAAGAATTATCTTATCGGAAATTGGAGCAAAAAGCAGCTGCGTCAGGAAATAAACATTCTACGGATAGAGTAACCAGTGCTTGGGCGAAAAAGGGTGCTCTGTTTTTGACATTGCTGTCAATCACCTAGCCTGAGAACTCATGAATAAAGCTGGACAGACCCTGGGAATGGAAAACATAATCAGAAAGCAGGCATGGCGCCCCGTTCTGAGTCGATACGTAAGGACAGTA
>Ga0179593_1262482_pt1 | contig 10953 bp, 10 predicted proteins | sample CZODoug2_1_08_16_FD_185931 | JGI IMG/M metagenome (GOLD analysis project Ga0179593, IMG submission 185931) | Vadose zone soil fungal communities from Angelo Coast Range Reserve, California, USA - CZODoug2_1_08_16fungal (PacBio error correction) | ecosystem: Environmental > Terrestrial > Soil >...
GGGAAGGGGTGAAGAATGGTCCAAACGGGGTCGACGAGTCAAGATGAGTCAAGACGAGGGAATCGACATAGTTTTTGATGGGCTACAGCAAACATCTAGAGAGATCAAAGGAACGTCGGGCAAGTAACAGAGCACGAGAGGGGGACTTCCACGTCAAAAACTATCGTAAAAAAAAGAATCGCAATGGATGGGGGGGGTGGACGGACTGTCGAGGGGACCGTTCAAAAAGACCCAGGATGTGACGTTATCAAACTATAACTAATCCAGTTAAAAGTAACCAGAGTGGGGGGCAGGAGTGGATTCCCAAATCGTGCAAAAAATACCGCCAGAACAGCCGATGGGAAAGAGGAGGGGGGGAAAGAAGGCCGGATGAACCAGGCCCAAGACCCCAGTTTTAGTTACTGGGACAATGGGCAGGTGGACGGTGGCTACCAAACGAAGTGAAAAAAAATGGCAAAGAGAAAAAACGATTATGCAAAAAACAATAGAAAAAGCTCGTAAGCCAACGGCCGCAAGAAAGCAGACACGCACTTTGTTTTTAGACAAGCCATCTAAGTAGTAACGGGGAAGAGTGAACGCTATGGCATTCGGGGGTTGTCTCGATGGTCCCAAGCAAGCAACACAGAAGAAGGCAAGAGTCCAAGACAAAAGGAGGAACAAATCACCCTTTCTCGAAGGGCGACGAGCCGCCCTGCAATGCGGACCTGACCCGGGAGGATCGGTCAGGGCATAAAACGAGAGCAAGAGAAAGGACAAGAGTCACACTGGAACGTGGGAAAACGCGGAGGTTTAGAAATAAAAAAAAAAAGGGGAAGAAACTTCCCTCCATGCCAAAGAAATTTCGCAGGGGAGAGAGCTTTGGGGAGGACTCGATCAGCAAGGTACAAGGTGAGGGAGCCTCAAAACTCATGCACAGAGATTAACTGGCATCTGCGCAGGGGGGGAAGAAAAAAAAAGGGGGGGGGGGGGGGATGAGTCATTTTTGGCTCAGAGGTGCTAGAAAACGGACCTCTCGGCGGTGGACTGGATCGAAAGGGGTAAAGGGGGGGGTTTTGCGCCCTAAGACAAAATGTGCGAAAAGTCTGTGCTGTATTAAGGAACAGTGGTAGAAGATAGCTTCGTGAAGCGTAGGAAAAAACGAAGATAAACAGAGAAGAATGGAACGGTCCTATGAAACATGAGTACTTATGAGAACGTGAAGAAAAGAGAATAAAAGGGGAACAGTCACCCATGCCCTGGGGTGGGGTTTCGGATCGGCCTTTGATTGTAAAGAGAACGTCGGTGTCTCAGGGGGGGACGTGGCGAACAAATACAGGCCTAAAAGGAGGAGGGAACATTCCTAAATTAGGGACTTGCTGAAGAAGAAAGGGATATGATAATCGCTACACCGGGGAGGGGAGATCACGTCAATCGGGGGGCGAAAAAAAAGCTATCCCGGAAAGCAGTGAATCGGGATGGGACGGAAAAGGTGGAAATCAAGGCAGCAGCGAGGTAAACCCGATTCCCTTTGAAGAAGGTGTGAAAACAGAGGTTCCTTAGTTAAAAGAGACGGTGAAATCGGACTTCTCGAACCTTAAGAGGGGAGGTTGTCAAAATTGCAAACAACTTTACTTTGGACTAAAACAAAAGAAAAATGAAATCAGGAGCACTGGAAAGTGAAGCGAGAATGCGGCTAGAAGAAAAGTGAAGAAAGGAGGGCAGATACAGAGAGCTTGGACCAAAATCAAAGATGTCGGAATAGGAGCGAGTTAAAAAAATAGGTACGAAGAGAAGAAGGGATTTTGACGGACAAAGAATTCTACCGGCATTCGGAGCAGTCGAGGGAGTCAACGGGAGGGGGCGGAGGTGTCCCCAATTCGACCGCCCCGCACTAGGGGGGACACAATGGACCCAAACTAACGCCCAATGACAAAGAATGATATTTTATGGTTTAAGAGTTGGAAAATTAGCTGAGGAAATAGTAGCGTCACAAGTAAACTATTTTATGGAAAAGAAGGCAAAGGGATTTGAATGTTAAAAAGAAGTTACACGCGGACCACCCCGCAAAAGGTTAGAAAAAAAAGGAGGAACCGAAATAACTGTCTCTGTTTGAGCAACTAACCCATGGGGGCTGACAATAGGGAAGAGTTTACGAGAAATTAACTCACGACGCAGTGATGAATTCATGGGGGGTAAGGTGAGAAAGTAGACTCAGGGCATGGGCGTAACCAGGAGAAGCTTAGGATTTTGGTGTGGAGGAACGTGAAACGCACGATACTAGTAGAATCTTTTGTAATCCAAGTAGAGGGACAGGCCAGGGTTCGAGGAATTCGAGTGTGTGGGAAAAAAAAAGCATGGGATCCCCTGCGGACGGGCACCCCCACCAGGCGCTCACCAGTAGCGGCAAAAGAATCGAGGAAGCAGTGCCAATCAAAATTTTCTGGGACACAATCGAGTGAACCAGGTTTTGGTGGCGGGTAAAGGGTACGCTGTGTTGACGAAACGAGAAAATTCGGTCGACCGGCAGGAAATTGATCATCGATACGTTTTACAGCCGTGAATAAACGGGAGGGAGGAATATTCCTGTGTCAAGCAAGGTTCGGCAATAACACAGCGAATATGTAATCACGGGTCTTTTCCTCGGAATAAGGGCGCATCAGCAGGTTTCTAACCGGCATCTTCAAGACCTCGCTCTGGCTCTTCAGGGATGGGAGGAACTGTTCACCCCTAGGTGGCGTCAGCTTCTTTGGCGAGGAATTACTTATTTGTGTAACGCTGGGGTTTGTCAGAAAACAGTGTGACTACTGAGACTGCATGAAAATCGAAATCAAGGAAGAAATAAACTCAAGATCATGAAAATCTGAAAGAAGAGCGGGAAAGAAATTGGAGGTGAACACACCTATCGGGAAAAAGTAAGAGGAAAGGGGGGGGTAAGAGTGAGGGGGGAGCAGCGGAGGGGAAGGAGGGTGAGGCGGGAGGGATAGGGGATCCAGTGTTGGTACGGGAGCTTTACATCACGGGAAGGGGGGGACCGGACGAACTTGACGAAGGGTGGAAAAGGGGTCTTGATGCGGTGATGCTCTATTAAGATAAAAACGGGGATCTACCAGCGTCCGTGCGATCTCAACACGTCCCTGGGGACCGGCAGTTGGTGTCTGGGGGTCACAACTAACATCCAAATAGCGAAGCGGAACGAGTAACTTCGCCAGCCAAACATCGGAAACGGAAAAATCAAGGCCTCACACTGAAGGGGAAAGGTTAAATCAAATTGGAAAAAACCAACGGACGGGGGAAGGGTGGTGACCATTTATTTTTCTTGTCAAACGAGGGCTGCCGAAGGAAACAAAAAAAATACTTCGCACAAGAGGAAAAGGTCTGTTTGGCAAGCTGGCCTCCGGTTGGGTCGAATTAGGAGGAAAGGGGGGGCTTATCGCGCAGAATCGAGTTCGTGAAAGAGGAAAAAAAAGGGGGGAAAGGGGGGTGGTGGTTCTCAAGGTGGAGGGGGAAATACAGGCGACACCAGGGAAGGTTTCGGAATCGAAGGAAAAAGGGTTAAGGTTAACAGAACAGATCTCTCTCAACAAAAAAGGAATTCGTCCCCGACGCAGAAAAGGGGGGGAAACGGAACCGCAGAAGTGAATCGGGGGGCGGAGGGAAACACCACAGCGGAGCGAATCACAAATTGAATGAAGAGGGGACGAACATGTCAACTAAAGTCACAACACCAAAACCCACAACCCAAAACAAACAACCCAAAAAAAAAAAAAAAAAAACACCACAAAAAAAAACCCAACAAAAAAAAAAAAAAAACACCACCACAAACAAAAAAAAACAAGCGCAGGACGCAGAAAGCCCATTTAACTGGGAAGCGAACAACAACTACCGTAAGGCCAGGACCACAAGGAGAGGGGAAAGTCTGTCACGTAGGGAGAACTTGGGAGCAATCACAAAAGGAAACAGCGTAGGGGAATGTTCATTAAAATGTGGAAGGCAGAACTGGAAGGGAACGGGAGAAAGGGGAGGTGCCGTCCCGCGAGAGGGCTGGAGAACGTGAGAGCAAGCACGTGACGGAGCGGGGGGACATCAGAAAGAGTTAAAAAGGGGGTCGGAAACGGCTGAGACCGGCAAAAAGGTGCAGAATAAGGTGCTCAAACGTTAGAGCGCAAGAGAAGACACAACCGGGCCAAAGCAGCAGGGAGTCAAGGGCTCGAGGGAAGATGGGTCCGCTCGGCTTGAGAGATCCAAGACCGCCAGGAAAAGACGGGAGAAAACGGGACTGCGAAAAAAAGAAAAAATAGGTTAAAAAAATTGGCGAGGACGTCGAGACAGGTCTGAGACATCTTGGGGGGGATAAAGAGAGTGAAGGTTGGGGGCCAAGTAGAGTGTGACTTCCTGGCAATTCAATGGGGTTAAGAAGAAAAGGGGTGGGTGAGGAAAACTACGGGGGAAAAAGAATAAGGAGAAAGGGAGGGAAAAGTAAGCTGAAACAAAAAAAGAAAGAAGCAATCCCCGAGAGACTAAGCAATAGGAAGCATTAATTAAAAGAATTAAAAGAGAATTAGGCTGCCAAGGACGAGGAAAACGACATAAGAAGAATATCGGCTGGTTCGCCTAAGAAAACTGACTATAATTCGAAAAGCACGGAAAAGTCAGATTTAATGGCAAAGGAATAGGTACTCAAAGTTTCCATGAGGTCAAAGAATTGTGCGCTGTGGTGAGGATCAGCGAAACTTTACCTAGGGCAAAAAGAAAGGGTATGGAAGATGAGCCTAAACTTCTGGCAATGATGGCGAGATGCTGACGCAAGGCTATAAGGGTTATAATAATTCGGGGTCACGAACTAGTGGATAAAGGGCATCAGGGCAAAAAATCTAAGCCTCAGGAAAAAGATACAAAAAGGATCAAAGAATTATACGGAGTGTGCACGCGTGTACGAAAACCCAAATCAAATAGGGAAGGTGTTAACGTAGCCCAATGAATTACGAGACGGGTGCTCAACGAAATACTAATCAACGACGCGGGAGTGTAAGGTAGGAGAGACTACAAACCAGTTTTGGGCAATACAGGCCCCATTTTTGGAGAAAAAAAAAAAAAAGACTGGAAAGGAAACAGGGCGTTGCCGGTAAGCATGGGTTTGTAGAATAGCGGTCCGGCAGGCATCAGCGGACGAAAAAAAATTTCTTTGACAAGGAGGGTCCAGACGAAAGAAGGGGGACGAACGCTTTCAAGAGAGGAATGGGATCAGACCGGTGAAAACCAATCCACCCGGAAAAGGGTCAACACGTCTAAAGGGACGGAGGATGGGGGTTTTTTTCAACAGGGCCAGGCTTGGGCCCTGGTGTATGGAAGAGTGGACACCTCCCGAAACCAAGGCCGAGAGAAAAGAGCTAAGAAGGACTTCTTCTTAATCCATCGGGACAAATCATTTCAGGCTCGATACTATGGTACGCCATCATATGCCTAGGGGGGAGGGGAGATATCGTTCTAGGTGCACCTTCTGAATGGTAAAAGGTGTTGCCTGTCGGCGCCTTCGAAAAGATCAAATTAATTTTTTGGGGCAGGGACTATTGAAAAAGGGGGGTCGTGGGCAGGAGTAGGGGGGAAGGAACAAAGAAGGAGGGGAAAAAGTTCTATACGTCAGATAAAAGCAGAGGAGAGGGACTAAAGGGGGAGTGAACAAGCAAAGAACAAAAGGGAATAGGGTGACGGAGAGGAACGTAAACTGGGGGACGCAAAGACGAGAGCTTGAGGCGCCGGCGGGCAGTCGTGGGGAGGCTTAGGGAGATTATCGAACCTGGAGGGAGTCAAAAAAAAAAACAAACTTGATAGCGTCAAGATTGTGGCAAAATTATAAAGCCTTGTAAAAAGGACTGGAGACGGAAAAGCCGAACTGAAAAGGATTTGAAAGGCAGACGGGGGGGGGAAAAAAAAGTGGGGGAGCCAAATTGCTTTACAAGCAAATGGGCCGATACCTAAACTTAATTTCAAGGGGGATTTTGACCATTGAGGAACAGTTAAAGAAATTCAGTAACTCCTCAAAGGGGGAACGGGGAACCGGTACATTGAAGGCGAGGGGGTAAATTCGCAAAGCCGAGGCCGAACGCTTAGACACGGGCAAAATGAATGAAAAGAGCAAGAGGGGAAGAGAAAAAAGAACGGGCGAAAAAAAAAGATACCATCGAGCCAGGAAACCGACTCGTTACAAGGCCAGCGTAAACGCAAGCAGATCCTCGAGGCCAAACTTGCGATCCAAGGTGGAGGCGTAGAGAGAAGGAGCCGCTGCAATGATTGGGTTGGGGGGGGGAGGATCGGGGACCGCGTGAAATGAAGAGTGACGAAAAAGACGATAGCCGCGAAAAAATACGGGTCTGCTAGGGAGGGAGCGTCAATTGGGGGGGTTGAGAAAAATCAAAGGCGTGTGCAAAGGGGAAAAGTGTGGAGTCGGGAGGAAACTATACTAGAGGGGTAACGCCGATCGAAAGGGGTCAGGAAAGGCCCTCGTTGTGCAGTATGGAGGAATCTCCGGGGTCCTTCGATAAAACGGGGATGGAAAGTCGAAAACCTGCCGAGGTTCCGACTATTTGGAACGTATTGAAAAAAGGGGGGCGTTGGAAAAAGCGAGACAACTAAAAGAGGGGGAGGAAAGAGAACGCTTCCGTTTAAAAGTATATTGACTGGAGAGGACCGCAAAGTGCGGAGTGGGGGGGCGGCAAAGTGGATACGAGCAGTGGGGGTGGAGAAAAAGAATTCATGGAGAAGGTGAAAAGAAGACTAAGTTGGGGGACTAAGTTGGGACGGATAAAAAAAAAAAAGAAACCTAGGTGAGGGAAAACTCAAAAAATGGAAAGGTAGAGGGGAGGTTATATTCGGCCTGACTTGAACTAATCTCTAAGAGCACGGAGTCGGTGTCCTGGCTTTCCACAATAGGGGGGGGAAGATGTACGATACCGAAACTATCCAAAAGCGGGTAAAAATCGACGGACGCGTAAAGAAGATGTTTGAGCTCGATAGAAAAAGGGACCTTGGGGTTGTGCGAAACTAAGCAATGACCTAAGAAGCCTACCAAACACGGGACAAAGGCGAGGGGGGAAGGAATAAAAAACGTGGGAAGGGAAGTCAAGGCTATTTTAGCGGTGGTATGAGGACCCGACAAAAAAAGAGGGAGGCCGAGATCGATGGCGTCGGATGGGAAGGTTGCAAAGAAAAAACGAGCCTATCTTTCCCGCAAAGGAGAGAAAGTCGACAAGAGGGTCGGGAACAGCCATCGAAATAAAGGGGCGGGGATGGAAAAAAAAACGCGCATCAAAGCAAGTTGCGAATGGCGGGAAGGAGAAGCGATACAACAACCAGAGGAGGAGGAAAAAGAGATCGATCGCGATAAAGTTCAAAAAAGAGCGCGTACGTGGACAAAGGCAACGATGGGGCGGAGATGGACTTGTATGAAAGAAGATGAGATCTTGAGGATTCCGGGGAGAGGAGGAAACCTCTCGAGTGTTGGTAGGGGAGCCACGTGTGAAGAGGAACCGCTATATGCACAAGAACGCGGTCAAGGAAAGTTAAGGAAGTAAGTCAAGATACAAAACGATCGGACATGCACTAAAATGGTTATTTAAAAACAAGAGCAAAGGGGCGTTGTGGTTGGAGCAGGATAGAAAGGGGAAGGAGTCAAACAAAAAAGGGACGATACTGAAGGGAGAGAAAGTCAAAAATACGGACTGTCCAAAGTCGAGTTGGGAAAAAAGGGGATCAGTAGGCTAGGAAATCGTACCAAAAATCTTGGGGGCAATTTCAACAAGCATAACCAAGACCAACGGGGGCGCAGGTGAAGGGGACGAGAGTAAGGCAGAGGATGGAAAAACCTTACATATACATTGAGGGGGGTGGGTTTGAGGACAGGGCATGGCGAGGTGTTTCTCCGAACGTAGAAAAAAAAGTATAGGAATGAAACCTTCGAAAAAAAAGGTGGACAGAAACTTCCAAATGCCGGAAGAAAGGACGGAAAGATACTTTAAAGAGAGGGGGAGGTGGGAAGGGAAATCGAGGAGTAACGTAGGTCCAATCGGAATTTCACTTGCGCTGTGAGGTGGGGAATCGATGGTCAAAAAAAAAAAAGCAAGGGGCACAAAACTCGAAGGATGAAAAGGAGCGGTAAACGCAAGACGCCTATAAACCGTGTTTGAAGAAGGGACGCAGCCGCACTCAAAAAGAGATTGTATCCCTTACCCCTGGGGGGAAAAGTCGGTCAGAAAAGTCTACGTAGGAGGCGACAATGAAAGGTGCACGCAGGTTTGAATAAAACAAAAATTGGGCAAGGGAGAATGAAACCCGCCCGAACCAGAGGAAGAGGGCGGGATAAGGGCGTGTGAAAGAATGTAAAAAATAAGTTCCTCAAATCAAAAGCAGAGAGAAGGAAGTCAAATCGATCGCCAAACGGGGGGGAACGAAAAAACGGTGGGGAGATAACGAAGAGAGGGCGGAGTCCTGGAATGCTTTCAGGAAACTCCGCTCTGAGTGAAATGGCTACGAGAGTGCGCTTTGGGGGGGGAGAAGAGAAACTTTTGGATCAGCAAGAGGTGCAATTGTACACCAGGGAAATGTGTAAAGCGCTTGAGGGGGGACCGGCACACCAGGAGAGTAACACGAACGGGAGTGGTTGAAGTAGTTTCCTTGGGGTATAAGCCTTGAGAAAATTTTCCATGAAGGGGAACAAGCAACCATGATTACGTTAGGGAAAAAGGGGATGAGGGGGCGGGAATTGGAAAGAAGCAATATCCTTTGGCGAAAGAAAGTTTGTTGGGGTCCCCGTGCCCCGCGAAAAAATCATCAGGTAGCCTGCCGCGGGGGACTCCGAAAGACGGAAAGCCCAAAGATTTTCGGGGAAATATCGCAGAAAGCAGCCTTTATCTAAAAGAAAAAAATCGAGGATCATCAGAGAGCCCGTGAAAGGGGGAGCCAATCGAAGTTTCTTGTTGTAAGTAAAAAGGTGAAAGCTCCCTACATTATGTGTAAAACCGGGAAGAAGGGGGAGTGCTTACAGTTGGGGGACTAAGACCTTCTTCTATACAGAGGGTCTCGGGGCTCAAGACTGACAAATCGAAGTTGACAACAGCGTTATTGTGCAAAAGTGCAAACCACCCTGGAACGAAAAGAAAACAAACCTAAAAACAAGAGAAAAATTAAGATCGGCGAGGGATGAGAAAGAACAACCAGTGGAAAAAGACGAAGGCACGGAAATGAGGGAGTGACCACATCAATTGTTAAAAATGATCGCGTGACAAGGACTGCGAGCGGAAAATATGGGCGCTTCACCATGGATGAAAGAAGAAGGATGAGAAAGAAATCGCGGTTCTTAACCGGCCTGGTGGAGGGGGGTTAAAAGGAGACAACATAGCAAAGAAGGGCAAAGGGGACAATGTAAAAACACCGGCAAGAAGCCAAAAGGAAAAAGGAAATGAAGGGAGTTAGGGGGGGATCAGGGTGAGAAGAAAAATTCAGATGAAGGCGGCTGAAAGGGGATCGTTGTATGGAAAATAAGGAAAAGAAAAATCGCAGGTCCGTCTACCGAAAGACAAAGCTGACCGGGGCGATTGAAGAAAAAAGTCTTACCAAACGAACGTCTTCTCATAGGGGGGGAGGAAGAATAACCAATGGGACAGGGCAAAGACCGGAGAGGGTTCTTCTCAATACACCGGAAATACACCGATTTTAGGAAAGGGAGGGGAAGGTGTGGGCACAGGGCGAAACGAAGCCGTGCATGGGGCGAGAAAAGCTGTAACGCGGATCTAGATGTGGGGGAGATTCCCAGGGAAAAAGAACAATAACTCGTCGATCGTTTTTTGGAAGAAGTTCGGAAGGGAAGACCGGTTGTGCGGGGAAGGCAATCGATTTGGGTGGAACCAAGCACTGATCCACCTCGGAAGGTGAAACAACCCGAAAGGTTATATATCACAGGGAAGCGGCGTAGAAGAAATTGAACAAGTTGGAGGCATACTCGGAAAATCCTGTTTTTGGGGGGGGTGAGAAGGGAAAAGAAAACGCTGGGGGAGACGAAACAAAGAGAAAGAGGTTCGAAAATAAGGACCTGGACGGGAGAGAGATCTTGGGGGACCTGAGGGAAGGACGGGCGGGGGTCAGTATGAAGTGAGACTAAGGTTTTGAGACGAACAACTGCCAGGATTCGAGGCGGGTCCAAAAGGGCAAGAGCGGAGAAGAACGGATACTTAAGCCGTCCTCGCCTGTCAACCAAAAAGAGGAGAGGGGATAGGAGGTGAGAGGAGGACCCGTGATGGGGAGGAACAAGTAAATGTGAGGAGGACAGGATCGTTAAAGTTTGGTCCTCAACCACCTTTTTCTACGGAAAACACTCTCTGATTCCTGAAGGAAGAAATCTACGCAGGAAAAATCCTAGAAGAGGGGAGGAAGGGGGAGACTCAGACCTCGACGAAAAGAAATCGGGGAACATTTTTGTTAAAACGAGTTGGAGGTGGTGTCAAGCGTCAGCAAGCGTGCGGCGGTAGGATCGAGCAATGTGGGAACAAGGACCATACATTTCAGCAAGCCGTACAAAATGAGGGAGCTTGGGGGAAGCTGGGTCTTGAGGAGTGTTGATGCTCTATTAAACGAAAAAAATGATTAAGGAAAGGGAAGGGCGATGCGAACAACCGTGCGACAATTTTGAACCGAAAAGGGGTTCTGAGGGCGAGAAAAAACGAGAAAAAGTGTGATGCCTAGGGGGCGAGAAGATTACGAGGTTGAGCAAAGCAATACCGATCGGGAGGCACATCACTGAAACAAAAGGGGCGTCCAGGATGCCAGGGGGGAGAAAACAATGACCAGGCTAACCGGAGGGGTTCAAGGTTTGTGACTTGGGGGGGGTCAACAGGAGGTGAGGGGCCGAAGGGTACGAGAAGGAATATTGTCACGCTTCGTTCTTTTTGTTCAGAACTGGAAAAAGACGGTAGTGAAGTGAGGGGA
>Ga0179593_1263215_pt1 | contig 10953 bp, 23 predicted proteins | sample CZODoug2_1_08_16_FD_185931 | JGI IMG/M metagenome (GOLD analysis project Ga0179593, IMG submission 185931) | Vadose zone soil fungal communities from Angelo Coast Range Reserve, California, USA - CZODoug2_1_08_16fungal (PacBio error correction) | ecosystem: Environmental > Terrestrial > Soil >...
GGGACCGACCGTGGGAACTGGAAGAGGAAAAACAACAATAAAGCTCTTTGTCTCGGGCTTAAGCCAAACACCATCGGCGAGCGCAAAACCGAAGCCACAAAACGGGAAGGAAGGAGAAGGGGGGTCGTGGGTAAGAAAAAAGGGAATTCCCGACAGAAGGTCAACAAGGGAGAATCCCCTGAACTCGACGACCGCTGTAAAGCAAAAGCAACAATCTCGAATATACCAACACCCGAAAGTGATCGCTAGAAAAGAGCGGCAAGATGACAAAAATCTAGGAAAAGAAAAAAGGGCCCCGTGACTATGTGGAAATAACAATCGCGACAAGGTTCAAACGTACGCCGACAATCCAATCAAAGAAAAGAAAATAGGGGGGTCTGAAAGGGAGAAAGGCAAAAAAAAAGTGTCGAACTTCATATCAAGGGGGGGAAAGTCCGTCTACAATCAACCATTGAAAAACAATAATGGCGCGGCGTCCCCGACGGCTTACCAGGGGTAACTCGAAGTAAGGAGAATATACAGCCTATGGTACGGAGGCGGTCTAGACAAAAACAGGGAAAAAGGGAAGGTCCATCGTGTGAAGAAAAAGGGGGGGGGGGGAAACGCCCAGCAAAACGCGATCCATTGTCACCGATCCGGTCCCCATTGGCATTCGAACGAAAAAATAATACCGATTGATCCGTATCGAGCAATTCGCTGAAGGAAAAGGAAGAGAAAAACCACCATTAAAAGGGGAAAAAAAAAGAAACAGTTGGGCGGGGGGGCCGGGTGGCTGGGCCGCTGAGTCGCTTTGGTCAAGTGACCCGCCCTAGAAATAAAGTAAAAATAGGAGGTCACGATCGAAAAGTATCCACCACGAAGGAAAGAAGAAAAAAAAAAAAAACACTCTCAGGGGGGAAGGGTTGTCCTTGAAACATGGATCTGCATGAGAGCTGGAATCGTATTCACAACAACTTCAATCGACTCAGAAGATCAAAAAACTTATAGCAAGTCAGGTCTACAGGGCATAAAAAGGAAGTCATCTCCGGAAAAAAAGAAGGAGAGGAAGGGGGAGGGTTCGACAAGTTCCTAAAGAGGAAAGAAGGAGAGCTGCTCGGCGTTGGGTGAAAAAAGGTCGTCGTCTGCGTAAACGGCTCGTATCTCTCAAGAGGAGGAAAAGAGATATCGTAACGTTAGGGAATTACTGAAAACGAAACTTTAAAAAAAGAGAAAGAAAAAAACGTTTAGAGCACTATTACTAGGGGAGGGGGAATCCCAAGACCTGAGGATTTGGAGGAGAAGAATGAAGGAAACGTCACAGGACAGGGAAAGAAAGGAAGATCCGTAAAGGGGAAAGCGGGGGGGAAAAATGTGACTATCTATTTTTGTTGGAAATTCAACATGCAGACGAAAGGAAGGACACGGCGATCGTGAATATTGCTTTTGAAGACGACTGGGAGACCATCAAGGAAAAGAGTGGAAAATAAAAAGGAAAGGTGGAAGGAAAAAGGGGCGAGTTGGGGGACCTGGAAAAGGGGGGGGAAAAAAACCCAGCAATTAGATCAGCTGAGGAACAACCTCTGTCGGATTCGTCCGAGGAGGCCAATACTTTTTCGTGTGGAGAAACGATTAGGGACGAGAAGAGGAGAAAAAGGTCTTCAGAAAAAAAGGAGAAATAAAAAAATTGCTGAACGGGATTCGAAAAGGGCTGAAATGTGGGGATTTCACCGATGGCTCAAGCGCACCGGTTGCTGAAGAAAAGCATGTGAAACAGGGAGATGTCTGAAGGAAAGAAAGGGAGGGGAAAATGGAAAAAAAAGCGGGAATATACTAAGGGGAGAAGGATGTGAATGTTGATTTAGGCCGATTAGAACCGAGCTCGCCTCCGTAAGGACGGCAATAAGGGACAGGCGGGGGTATCGTGGAGAAGGGATTTAAAAAAGTGGAAGGGGGTGTCCTGAAAAGTCCGTTGGACACGTCAGCAAACCACAAGTGGTTATCAAAACTGGGGAAGCGACGATGTTGTGAAAGAAAAGCGAGAGGGAGGGGGAAGGGGGTTGATTGAGTCGGAAAAGGGGAGCCATTTTATGGTACAAGCGCGGGTCAGGATTGGATGTCACCAGGTTTAGAGGGAAACCATTTGATGGGGATGTCAGAATGGAGTGGAGTCCTTCCGAAGTGGAACGGGCGGCAGCCGCGCCGATGGGGGTTGGGGGGAATGGCGAAGAGAAAGTCGAGGGATTGTGGCGAGGCCGGGGTAGGGAACGCCAGACGGGGGAGGGGGGAAGCAGAGCATCACTAAAAAAGGGGGGGAAAAAGAAATAAAAATGAGATATATTCCGTAAACAGAAAGAGTAAGGCTCTGCGCAACAAACCGAAGCTTTAGAATTGAAGAAAAACAACAAAAGGCGCGCTGCTCATAACCTCGAAGGAAAAAAAAAGGGGTACGTCAGGACCGAAAGGTTAGAATTGGATGAAACTAATCAAAAGAAATGACATCAAGAGGAAGAAACGAAAAGGAAAAGATTCAAAGAAGAAAGAAAGAATGAAAAAAAAAAAAAAAGAGGAATAAACGCACAGCGAGCCTAGTTCGACGACAAATGGCTCCCGCCCCCCCCCCCCCCCCCCACCCAAACACCCCCGGGGGGTCAGAACATATATTGAAGGGAAAAAAGGGAGGCGAAAATGAGGGGAAAAGAGCAAAACGCATCCAGAAATCCGTCATGGGAATGTCTGAAGGGCCGCTTCAAGGTTCGAAGGAGGCGTGAAGGGAAGAAACAGATGGCTCTGCTTCTAAGGACAAAGGAGGAAAAAGGGGTCAAAACACTAGGAGAAGCAAAAGGGGAAGTCATCGAAATCACCCCACACTCTGGGCGGGAGAGCAGCAACCGTGCGCCTTGATTCCATCGTTGAAATCACATGTGTGAAAAACGACAAGAAAAAAAAGAGGGAAAAAAAAACAAGGGGAAAATTGGCTGGAGAAAAGAACCGCAGAATAAAGATTTCCCAGTGTCATGAGAATGTCTTCCCCCCGTTGATAACCAAAGGAAAGCAAAAAAATCCGCAGCGAAGGGGGAAGTCCGACTTTCACGCAGGGGGGGGAGAAAAAGCCCGGAAAGAAGGAAGGGTCGTAACATTCTATGGGGGTAAAGTATGGCGTACCACCCGTAACGACGTCCAAACCATCACTATCGAAGGGGAATGTCCCGACTATGCATGGAGGAAATCGGTTCAAAAAAAAAGAGAAAGAAAGGGGGCCCAGTTCCCTTAAGGAAAAGGGAATTACGGCGTCTAAAGGATCCCGTACATTCATCGCGGGAAAAAAAAATAACGTGGGCGGAAGGGGGGAAGGAGCAACTTACAAAGCGCGATTAGAAAAGGAAAAAAAGGATTCGGTCAAAGGGGGGTGGGGGGGAGGGGGAGAATTCACAAGGAGGAAGAATGAAAAGGAAAGACGATAGTCAGATCAACAACAACAAGAACAACGAGAGAAAAAGACAGGGAAGGGTTAAACCAGCAGCCGAAAGAAAAGGAACAAAGAAAGGAAGGGAGAAGCTAACGGCTTGCGGAAGTCAATCACCAGTACGACCTGACGGATTGTACACTACGGCTTAATGAATGAAGTGAGATGCAAAACGGGAAAGGACAGGAAGGCAAGACAGGATCAGGACGGGGGAAAGAGGAGAGGGGACTCATTTAAACGGAGGGGGGGTTGGGGTTTCAATCCGATTACAGATCATGAGCAAGGGGGAATGAGTAGATCGTGATTGCGTGGACGATCTGGACGGGTGGGAAACAAAGGTGGGGGGGAACAAAAGTGTGGGAACCTAAGACCAGTGGCTATTAGAAAAGGGTGGAGGGGGGAAAAAAAACCAATGAGGAAAAGGAAAACGTCAAAACGGACGGAAGGATCAAGGGAAAGGAAAGACTGGTTGTTTTCTACACAGGGGGGGGGGATCGGACATTGACGATACGATTAACGAGCAACGGAAGATTCTGCTGTGTTCAAGGAGACATCACACGTAATGGCAGAAGGAAGGGGAAAATCAACGAAAGCAGGGGTCGTTTCAAGCAACATGTGGGAGGAAGAAAATCGAAAACACAGGGGAAGGAAGGAGAAGCCTTGAAGGAAAGAATGGTGAGGAGGTAAGTATAAGGCGTGAGAAGGACGCGCCTTCGTTTAGAGACAAGAAAGAGAAGGAGGGTGGAAGGGGGTGGAGGGGGGGAAGGGGGTCACAGGATAACTTAGAGAAGGGTCCACCGGGAAGTGGAAATTGGTGTGTGCAGGGGAAGAGGGTTGGAGGGGTAGCGTCGAAAGAAGTCCTAAATTGTTCCATTCCCCCTTGTCCCACGACGTGGCAGAGTGGGGGAATTCGCGCTTGGGGGAGAAAGAGTGGTGGTGGGAGAGAGAGGTCTTTGCTTGGTGGGGGAAAAAAAAAAAGGTATCTCGATAGGGGGGTTTCCAGTTTAGGTCGGGGAAGCTGAAGCGCGGAAGAGGAAGTGAAGGGGGAAAGGGAAAGGGGGGGTGGAGAAAGAAGGGGGGGGAAATTAAAAGCCCTTTTTGCCGGCCCAATGAGTTCAGGAGTTAGGAGAAGAAAGGTGGAAGGAAAAAAGAAAGGGGGGGGGGGAAGGGAGCCCTTGGGGAAAAGGCGGTGGGATTTTCGCTTTGACGTTCGCCAGACGGTCTACGGGGGAGGGGAAAGCGCGAGAAAAACTGAGGGGGAAAAAGTAGGAATGCCTGTCAAAAGGGAAGTTAAAAGGGAGGGACAAGAAGAGCTGCACCCTACCGAGACTTGGCATACGGGACTCAAAAAAACCATAGGGCGCGCTGGCTCGCACCTATTAAGAAAATACACTGGTACGGCATGAACTCTTTGGAAGAAAAAATGGGAGGTAAAAATGGCAAGAAGGAGGCAAAAAGAAGGGGGAAAAACCAATTAATCAAAGCCCTCGAAGTAAAGGAAGATGAAATCTCTACGACAGAAAACACAAAAAAGAATCTCTAAAAATCGAGAGAGGTCAAAAAAAGCAAAGAAGAAAAAAACTTCTACAAATTCGGGGAGGGAAAAATGGGGGAAGGCGCTCAAATTGGTTTCAACTTCCGCAGAAGAATCCAATAAATACTGAAGGGCCAGGGCTTAAGGAGACTTCACTTGGAGGAAAAAAAAAGGGATTCAGGAAGAAAAACAAAAGATGAACTGAGGGTTGGGGGGGGGGGGGCGTATATAAGACGGAAGAAAGTTTTATGAGGAATCAGGGAGGGGTCAACTAATCCGAAAAAAGATGAGAAAAAGATATCGGGAGAAAAGGGAGGAGAAGAACCATCGTTTCCTCAACCCGTTTTTACAACGAAAAAGCAATCGCATCGCGATCAAACGTGCGAGCCGGAAAGTGCTTCGACGAACAGGGACATAAGACAGGGAACGTAAGGGTGCCGACAATGAAATTCCTTAGAAAAAAAAAAAAGATGTCAGAAAAGAAAGGGGAAAAGAAGTTGGCGTTTCCTAGGGAGGGATATAATGCTGGGAGTACCACGGTACCACGACAGAAAATTGGTAGGAATTGACAAAGATTTGTGAAGGAGAGGGAAAAAAGGGTGAGTACCAAAAAAAAGAAAGGAGACCCCAAGAAGAAGCAAGGGGGAAAAGAAATAAACGGGGGACTCGGAAGAAGAAGGGGGGATCTATTAAAATCTGCAGGCAATCCGGAGAGATCAGCGGCCCAAGGAAGAGGCAAGAAATTCAGTAAAAAAAAGTGAAAGAAAAAGGGACATTCCGACGTAAAAAAGCAGAAGGGAGGAGGTTGAGTCAAAAAGGAAGAGGGGGGGAGCCAGGATTATCTAAACTGCGCAGGGGAAAGGGGTTTGAAAGTTGACGCTTCTTCTTGGAATAGAAACGGGCTCAGAGATAGAGAAAAAAATCGGTGAAATAGAGGGGAGAGAAAAACGGTAAAAAGGCCCTCAGAGAAAAAGGGGAAAAAAACCGAAAAGGAAGGGGGAACAATCACTCTCGATGAAATTCTTACAGGAGGAAAACCAGTATGCTTTTTGGGTAACGGCGAGGATGAGGTCCGGGGCAAGTTTCGTACCTGAAAAGGGAAGGGAAAACGGCAAGAGGAGAGGAAGAACGCTATTTGAAGAAGGAAGGGGGGGGGGGGGGTGAAAAAGGAAAAGCGATCAGAAAACACCTTTGGAACGGCTCGTGAGTGAAAGTTGTACTTTCGGACGGGGGGGTGGGTACAAAAAAAAAAAGGGGGTGGACGAACGTGAACCACTAGGGGAATTGAAGGAAAAAATGGGGAACGGTCCTGGGAACACAAGTTGGAAAAAAGAGAGGATAGCAACTGAAACTCAACTCCGCTGTCGGATTCTGATCCCGCGGTTCCAATATGGGGGTCACGGAAAGACTAATGGAGGACGATACGGGAGTCTTCAGGGAGAAGGGTCTAACGCACATAACGGGAAACGAGGGAAGGAGGAAAGGGAGCGGGGGTACAGTAGTTCTATTTCGGGGGACTTGGGCAAAGGGTGGGGATGCAACTGGGAACGGCAAGCGCACAGGGTGGATGCTAGAGAAATCCTGAAAAGGGGATATCTGAATTAAAAGGAGAAAAAAGGGGGCAAACGGAAGAGAAAAGGGGGAGCCAGGATTGATTCGGGGGGGGGGGGGTAAAAGTATCATAATCCTTACGGGGCCACTGGGGAAGCTGAAAGGGGAAGAGTAGAAAGGTCCGGAGGATGGGGCGGTCGAAGGGGAGGAGTGAAAAAGGGGAGAAATTGTGTTAGGTACCTAGAAGGGACCACGACTGGAGCCATTTGTCGGAGCTTTGGAAAAGAGCAGATTTGGGAAAATTAGGGGGGTGAGGTCTGGGGAAAGAAAGGGGGGGGGGGAAGGTTGTAGGAGGGGAAGAAGGCTCGTAGAGGGGATGTCAGGGGGGATTGAAAATGGGAATTTGGGACGGTCTGACGTGGGAAGGAAGACCAAGGGACTAAAAAAAATGGGGGCATGCCGAGAAAGGATTGACGAGAAGGGATTATCAGAGGGGAGGGAAGGTGGTGGCAGGGCCAGAAAGTCAGGGGAGTTGGTGCTCTAATTCCTTGTGGGCGTGAGGAAAAAGGGAACGTGACGTCATCAGACGAGAAAAAAGGAAATTCCAAAAGAGAGGAAAGGCACCCATTCGGGGGATTTAGGGGGAAACTGAAAAAATCGCTCACAAGAAAGAGAGAACTCGTGACTGAAAAAAAAAGCCACAACAGAAAAAGCTGAGAAGAAAAGAAAACTCAAAAGAGGAGAAAAGAGGAAATGAGGTGGGGGTCGTCACAATGGGGGCAAAAAAAAATAAAACATAAAAAAAAGCGAGAAGTCAAAAAAAAAAAAAAAAGGGGAAAAAATCCCAGGATAGAGAACCACATAAAGACATAGGGGAAAGAGAATACGACGGAAAAAAAAAACTAATCTCTCTCAAAATCTCTCCTCGTAAAAAAAAGCGACAAAGTGCGAAAGTCTTTGACAAGGTAGTTAAGGAAAGTCGCAGAAAGTCAGTCGAAAGGAATAACAAGACGACAAAAGGGTAAGAAGAGGGAGGGGGGAAAGCCTTACAAAGGGGAAAGCGACGAGAAAGAGAATAAAAGGAAAAAAGCAACCTAATTATACTGGGAGGCCGCCCGACGCGCTCCAGGGGAAGGAGAACCTTTTTAAGAAATCCAAAGATTCCTTAAAGGGGGGGGAGGAAGAGAGAAAAACGGTGCGCTTAGGGAGGGGAAGGAGTTTAAGAAAGGGGGGGGGTCAAACGACCCATCATCTCGAGGAAGGGACAGGAAGATACCAGTAAAGTTGTTATTCAGACGAACGCGCAGAATAAGACGAATTGGAATCGCTTAAGAGGGGAGAGGAAAAGTAGTGAAAGACCACGAGGAAAAAAACTGGCAGCCGCGGACCGAATCCGCAGGGGGGGGAAAGGAGGGGGAATCCAAGAGGAAAGAAGAGAAGGTTGGCTTCAAAAGGGAAAACCAGAAAGTGGTCTAAAACTAGGGGGGGGAACGATCGTCCCCATTGAATGGAGTACCAAAATTCAGTTGGGGGTTTTAAAAAGGGGGGTGTGGGGGTTGGTAGAGCTTACCAAAGAAGGAACATTCGAGAATCAAAAAAGGGCAGATGCTGATCTGCGTGTCAGTATCACCTAAAAAAAAAAGACGAGAGAAGCTACGAATACCAAAGCGGGAAGAATGATATGCACCTTCAGGAAGGGGGAGGAAAAAAGGGGGAAACATCAGGGCCAAAGGAAGGAGAGAAGGGGGAAATGGACGTCAGGGGATCTTTTCTAAAAAAAAAGGGAAACTAAAAGAGATCGAAAGACAACGGCTTCGGGACGTGTTGTGTAACGGGAGGCAGGGGGAAGGGGAATTTAAGGCTCGGAATCGAAGACAGAAAAAAAAAGAGAGAGTAAAATGAGGAAAGGAGAGAGGCAAAGTGAGAAAAAAGAAGGGAAGAAAAAGTTCACCCCCCTCTAAAGGCAGTAAAGGCGAAGGGAGTACGGGGGCGAATCAAACAAAAGAAGAGGGGGGTGGAAAAGAGCGGGGAAAATGTAGTACCTTAAAAAAGAGGGAGAAGTTCAATAGGAAGATGAGGGAAGGGAAGAGCAGACGTGGGGGGGGAAAAGTAAACGAGATAATTCAAAGTTCTTCATTACACTTCGTAGAGTTTTGTGACTGTGGGGAAGATTAGGGTGGTAAAGAAAGGGGGAGTACAAATCGAATTTGGAAGGAAAAAAAGGGGTCTAACGAGCCTTGAAACGGGGGGGTACCAAAGAGATCTCAAGATGGAGGAAAAACTAAAAAAAACTCATAAGGGACTTGGAGTGGAGTCTAGTACATCCTGGGGTGGGGGAAAAGTCCTGGTGAAAAAGGAAGGAGGGGGAAAGACTATGAAAAGAGAAGAGAGAGGAAAAGAAATTTTGCGTCAATAACTGGGGGAAGGGAAGGGATGACGGAATTGATCGAAAGTATTTCGTGTTCGGGGGGAACAAAAGTGGGTTTTCAACTATTTACCTCAAAGGAGCACAGGGAGAAGATAAGTAAGCAAAAAGAGGCTGAGGAGATAGAAAGAAAAGGGGAGGGATAAAAAAAAGGAAGAAGAGGTTAAGTCCTAAGAAAGAGGGGATTAAGGAATTTTCGCCGTAATTCCGCGATAGAAGAGGAAAAACGGAGTCTGGTCCCTTCAAAATTGGCTGGCCGAGGAGTGGTCGTGATAGAAGGGGAACCAGTAGACTACAGGGTAAGGTCCCATATCACAGACTACCATTTTTCAGGAAAAGGGTTTAACGAGGAGAGAGTTTTTGGGTGGGAAGGGGGAGAGGGGGGTCGGGGAGGTGGTGGGGGAGCTAGATTTTTTTAAGGGATTGCGTAACTAAGGACTGGACGAGATTCATGGGGAATTCCATTTCTGGGGGGGGGGGAAGGAGTATTAAGGAAACCAGGGGGAAAAGTCCAATGTTTTCAGAGGGGGGGGGGAAACGGGTTGAGGGAGGGGCATTTATGGCCTATCTCCTATTGGTGGGCCTTGGAGTCAAGTCGAAGGTCTTGTGACGTAGTCCTTGGCGGAGGGCAACGTGACTGGGGGCTCAGAAGAAAAAAAAAAAAGAAGAAAAGGGAAGGGGAATATTGGGGCCTTAAACCAAGGGGAGGTCTGCACGTAAAGAACTCGAAAAGCAAGACCTCGAGTGCTCCTTTACGCCAAGGCCAACACCAGCGGAAAGGTCGTGAAAAAAAAGACGGAGAAGTATTACGGCAATTAACTCGGGGGAGAAAAGAAAGGGGATTCAAAAGGGGGAAAGAAAGGAAAATAAATGTTACCGTCCCCGATCGACGAGAAATCTCTTAAAAATCAATAAAAAAGGTCCAAAAATCGATAAACCCGGAAAAACACCACTCCACGACGAGTAGAAAAGAAATAGAAAAACGGAAAAGATTACTCAACAAAAAAGGGGAAGCCTAAAACATGAAGGACACAAAGGAGGGAAAAGGGACATTTCGCTAAATGTGCAACGTCCGAATAGCAGAAAAAGAAACTTCCGGGGGGAAAGTGGAGGGGGGAAAGAAAGGAAAGGGATATTGGGGAGGAAGGGGGAGTGAGGCAGGACCGGACAATCACACTAATGAAAAATAATGGCGCGAGGGAGAGGAAAAGACTCAAATTAGAGAGAGAACCTCCAAAAAGAAAGGGGGAATCTATAAGAGCCGGGGTCACGGGACTTCGTCCATGCAACCCGTGGGAGATGGGAAGGAAAGAGGTAAAGAAGGGGGTTGAAAAAGAAAAAGAAAGAGCTCAGGGAGGAAAGGGCCTATCCTGAAACAGGGACCTGGGTTCTGCGAGAGAAAAAAAGAAGAATCGACGATGTGGAAAATATCGTATATTAGGGGGTAGGGAAGGAACTACTCAACTGCGAAAAAAACCAAATGAAGTTTGAGAATGGGGGCAGGGGTAAGAAAGAAAGAAGCTTAGAGCAGGGAGGTGACTTCAGCACGGCCGCGCATTCGAGTTGGGGGTAGGAAAAATGGGAATGGCTATCTAGAAAAAAACGGGGGGATTCCTGGAAAAAAATTATATTTTGTTCACTATAATGGAAAAGGGGGGACTTATGTCGTAAAAAAAAAGGGTAAGTCTGTAAAAGGCCCGAAATAGTCGGTACTTTTCAATTAAGCCAGGTTCAGACTCGGCGAGGAAGACTCTTTGGCTCGGTGGACAAAAAAAAAATCTGATGCATCTGACTCAGCTCGACCCCTTGCCATGACCTTCTCTTCCCTTTCGGAGTAGGGACGAAATGCAGCAGCCCGAAAAGTGAGTAAAAACAGAGAATAAAAAAAGAAATGGCATGGTCTACTCAAGATCGCCACGTCCGAAAGAGGAAAAACGGGCTCGAGAAACCAAATGCTCAACTTTCTCGGTTGGGGAAGGTAGGAGGAAAGGGAACGGAGCG
>Ga0179593_1320486_pt1 | contig 10953 bp, 16 predicted proteins | sample CZODoug2_1_08_16_FD_185931 | JGI IMG/M metagenome (GOLD analysis project Ga0179593, IMG submission 185931) | Vadose zone soil fungal communities from Angelo Coast Range Reserve, California, USA - CZODoug2_1_08_16fungal (PacBio error correction) | ecosystem: Environmental > Terrestrial > Soil >...
AACCACGTCAAAAAGGAGGAACCACGTAAAAAGAAAATATAGGTCAAAGACTTTTTCGGGGAAAGGCTTGATTTTCCAAGGGTAAGTTTAAATCGCTTCGGGGGCACGGGAAATCGGGAAAAAACTGTCAAAGAAAAAAAAAAGAAAACCTGCAGACCTTCGAGGTGAAAGGGAAAAAAGGCCGCGAATACCAAACGGACGGCTGTACAAGGGATGAAAAAAACATTAAAATTAGAAATGGGGGGTCAGATTCAGGATCCAATTGTGAAAAGGGGAATAATGAAGATCACCTGACCCAGGTAAGGGGGGACGGGGGGAAAATCCACCGAAGCCAGATCGGGGTGTGCGGCGTAATCCCTCCTGATGGGAAAAGGGGCAACGAAGATATCATCACTGTTGAGTGTTAAACTCTTAGGAGCAACATAGAAGGAGGGATGGGGCGAAAAAAACAGGAGGGTAATAGGGGGGAAAGGATTTGAAAAAGGGGGCGGGGGCCACCTAAGCGAATTACATATCACAGGCAATCATAACAAGTACCGAAAAAACATGGTGCGAATGAGACAGCGGAAAGGCCGGAATGGGGGGGGGCCCACAACGTGATATAAGGACGAAGACAAAAGTTCACGGCCATCGAAGGAACACAGAGTCTTACAAAGATAAGATGTCCACAAAGAAAAAGACCCCAAAAGGAGAAATCGCTGGCACAATAGTATAATTTAAGCAACGGGACCGGTTCACCATTTCAGAATAACTAAAATAAAGGGGGAAATACCCTGAAATCGAAAGTCACAAATGCCAAAACACTAAGGTGCCTGCGAGTCCTGAATCCTTGCATCCCCGAGGGCATTCAGAAACAGCCCGCTGGTTTATGTTGCCACTGTTGTAACTTTCATACGAAAAATTCTCAACCACCTGTCGGGGGAGGTTGAATTATTTGGAAGTAATGCAGAAGAAAGGCAAAAAAAAACTCGGGGAAAAAGCACAAAAGGGGCAGCAATTCGAACTTGGGGTATGGCTGCCCATCAAAGGACCAGTCCATAAGTTGGGACAATCAAAGGCAAACGTATTGAATGAGTAATTTCGGTGGGAAAAAATAAAATCGGGTGTCTTGAAACCTCTCCACAAGATGACCCGCTAACTATTCTTTTTCCCCACCGACCGCGAAAAAATCGCTTCACTTGTGAACTAATAGCAGACACGGAAAAATCCATGCTGGTCCTTTGCTTTCAAAAAAAACCAGAGGCACCTAGGGAATCCAACCCTAATGGGGGGGGGGGGGAGGAGGGAAGAAACCTGACACCTTCACCCCCTTAAAATGCGAAAGAGGTCCAACCAATGCTGGCATCTGAATAAAGTGAAGGCAAACGCATTGCAAAAAAGAAAAAGCGGAATTCAAATAACTCCAGACACCGGGGAGTGGTGAAACGAGAACAACACACCAAACTGAGTTGCTGGATAAAAGAGAAAGGGATGTCAAAAAGGAACAAAATTGGTGGGGTGGGGGGGGGGGGTTGGGGGGGGGGGGGGGTGTGGGTGGCTTGGAAAGTGAGGTTGCTTCTGATGTCTTGTGTGGAACTGGGGGAGCTCAAGCTTCCCATACGTGGGAAGATGCCTCACAAGGGGTGTGGCGAAATTCCGGCAATTCGGTAGGAAGGGGGTTTCTTCTGAAAGATCACCATCAGGATGTGTAGAAAGCCCCCCGGAGAAGAAAGCGTCGCGGTTGATAAAACTGACTTAGAAAAAAAAAAATTGCGGGGGTCGTTTTTCTTCGCTAGGGATGGAAGAAATACAAAGTAAAGCAGGGGAGCGCGCAGGGGAAAACAGGAAATATTCTTATGTTGGGGGGAAGGAGAGTGGTTACAGGCACTTACCTGTTGGTAAAAGCCAGGTAAATCGTGGCCTTGTGCTCTGGTTTACTTGAAAAGGAAGAGGGTCCTTTCGGCCTGTGCAGACCGGGGAACTTGGGGGAGTTAAAACGAAAAATTTTATTTTTATGATACTGCAAAGACGGAAACAAGAAAAGCTCACCTGGGGGGGGGGAAATAGATGGGGGGGGCAAACCTTCAAGCAATTATGGAAAGTGGGTCAAGGATGGTGGTTAGGGGGCTGCCGGGAGAATTGTTAATAAAGTCTGGTTCCGTGCAGTTTTTGATGAAGCCAAGGGCAGGCTATGGCTCTTGGGGGGCATGATGGGAATGCGTTCAGGAAGCTCGGGGGCCAACTATGAGGTTGGTTCAAGGCCTCTGCTGGACACGGCGCAGAAAGGGGAAACGATGGGAGGTCTCTATAAAGGGCGCGTTCCCGAAAAGGAAGGTCGAGTTTCCAAAGGGTTTGATTCTTATGAAAAATAAAGGGGCCTATGCATGAAAATGCGTGCTGGAATACGACGAACCCCGATTACAGCCTTTGGCCGTTGGACTGGCAGAAAGGAAGCATAGATGACTTACCTCAGAGTTTCCAACGGCAAAACAAGGGAGGAAGAAAAAAGTCGGCCCTCCAACAACCTTCCTCATTTAGTTATTAGGTGGGGTAGCGCAGAAGATTAATTGGACAGCCGGGTTGGGGGGGGGGACCCCCGGCCTACAGTGAGGGGGGCTTTGATGGCCTTAAAAGAAGAACTGGGGTAAGAAATTGACAAAGACGGGAAATTGAAAAAAAAGGGGGGGAATGTGGGTGTCTGCAATCAAGATTCTGTGGGAAAGTCCGCGGTGGATCGCGATCATGGACAAATAGAAAGGTCTGAGGGCGGGGGCGGACAGGTGGGACAATCGATTGCCCAGCTAAAAAAAAAGGGAAAACACGGCTTGGAAGTTACTAAAGGCAGAGGTAAAGGTGGTGTACTCGTGGGATGAAGGGGGGGGTCGGGCGAAGGGGGAGAGGAAGGACGGAGGAGGAGGGGGGTCGAGGTGGAGAGTGGGAGGGTGAGTTGGGGGGTGGGGGGAAGAGGGGGAGGCATGAGTGCAGTACGTGGATGAGATGTTGTAGGAGGAAGGAAGTTAGGAGGGGATGGAAGCGGGTTCGTAAAAAAAAAGGGATGAAGAGAAGAAGGAAAAAGAGTAAGAGGTGAGAAGGGAACAGGCGAGAGGTTGGAGAGGGGGAGGCGGGGAGCTGGTAAGGCGAGAAGGGAGCAGAAAGTTGAGGTCAGGATAGCCGGGATTGTAAAGGGAGGGGATGTGATATGCGGCAGTTAGCAGGGAGGACAAGCGGGGGAGGGGGGAAAAGGGGGGAGGATGCAGGGAGAGAAAGAGAAAGGAAGAAAAAAAGGAGACAGGGGTAAGGGGGAGCAGGGGGAGGGTAGGAGAGGTAAGGAGGAGAGAAGGGACTCAGCAAAGGGAGGTATTCAGGATTGGGGAGGGGAGATGTGGGGAAAGAGGGGATTTGAGGTGATAAGGGGAGTAGTTCGGAGGGAAGGGGAAAGGGAGATGTTGGAGAGATGGGAGGAGGAGGGGTCAGGAAGAAAAGTAAGGAGATGGTATATGTGATGGAGGAGGGTTGTGGGTTTGTGGAGATGAATGGGGTGGGAAAGGGGGTAGGAGGAGAGGAAAAAATGGGGCGAAGGGAGATGTAAGGTAGTGAAGTTGAGTAAAGGTCCGAGGGTGGAGGAGGAAAGGGAGAAGCTTAAATGGCATCACTTTTACAAGATCAAAATGAAATCGAAGTGTGTCGTAGATGGAATTCGGAGGAAGGGGGGAGAAGTGGTTTGCTTCAGACTCACAAAAACAACTTGAGGAGAAAGAAGAAACAAACCCTATATTTCCTTTACCTATATTCCTCCGAGTACTGGGATGTCAGAACCCAAGGAAGGTTTCGGAAGCCTGGAGCCAAATTGGAAAAAGTTGACTCGCGGAGAAATCGGTTGACCAAAGGGGGAGGGAACGGCCACCGAAACATGCAGAACAAAGTGCCGAAATGACCAAACCAACCGGGGACGGGGTTCAACGAAAAAATAAAAATCAGGGAAAGTTCCAACTCAATTCTACAATGTAGTTCAAGGACGGGGGAAAAAATTGAGGACAAAATAGGGTCGTGACGGCAATCACCTGAAAAAACACCCTGGTCCGTGGGGGGGAAACATAAAAAAACGAGGAGTTCCTCAAAGAGCCACGGGGGATGAAAAGGCCAGGGGATGAGGGACGCGGTCCCTACGCTGGCAGAAGAAGCCTTAGGGAGGGGGGTGGTTGTTTGAATCTTATGAATTCCCGTTTGGAGGGGTAAGGAAACGGAAAAGGAGGGATAATGGTGATGTCTTTTGATTTTTCTATGTCGACAGGGTAAGCTTTCCGTCCGATGGACCTGGTGCCCCTTTCACTTTACGGCGGCAATAAACCAACTGTGGCTAGAACAGCGAACTCTCCTTAAGGCAAAAACAAGATCAGGGGATTTGATGGAGGGAACGCAAGGCAGAATAATTGTCCGGTACTCCCTCGCAGACCAACAGCCATTCCAACTCCGAGGAAGAAAGGATCACGAGTGCCAGATTGAAAAAGGTAACAGACCGGACTGAAATCAACTGAGGGAATGGACACAAAGAAACTAGAAAAAGATATATAGTTCCTCAAGAGGCAACAATCTGCCATTTTGAATACAAAACAGGTGGAGACCAAAAATCCACCACCCCTGAAATCCCATGAATTTTGCTTCTTTAGGAAAACGCAATGAAGCCCCATCTATCTTTTGTTTCGTACTGAATGATTTAAACTCAATAAATCATGTTAAAAATTCAATGAATTCCGCCGGAGGGGGGACAAGGCAGAAATTACAAGATAGTACATAGAAAAACGACAGAAGAAAAAAACTTCTTGACAAGAAAGCGCAAAGGAATTGCTGGCCACCACCAAGCGCCACACACTGGAGATGGAGGGGGGCCAGCCGCGAGCACAGGGCAAAAAGTAACGGTTGTGGAGGTCCATGACCGCATAAAACTCCCCAAAGAGGTAATAATCACTGCTTAAGGAACATCAACCCGGAAACAAGATTTGATCGTCAGACACTCAGAAAGAGATCAATTTGAAGACACCCTTACCCACGAAGAAAACTGTACAGGGCGAACTAGGTCAACAAATGTCGTCATAGGAATAAGGGGGGTAGGGCCGCATTTGAAACACCAAACAACGGGGGGTCAGAGAAGAGATACGTGAATCAGGGGAAGGGGGGATTGGAAAACTACCGCTCAAAAAACAAAAAAGGTGAGAAAGTAGAAGAGAAAATGGGCAATACACTCCCTTAACCTTTCGGAGACTTAAAGGGTTAGGGGGGGGGGATTCTGAAGGGCCGGCACCCTGTTTTTGGAAAGACAATGCCGCCCCATGTTTTCCGCCGAGTCCAAAAGGACGTGTTCTGGGGCTGTTTCATGTTTCTGGCAAAGAAAAAAGATCAAAGAATAGGGGTTGGAAAAGAAAAGAAAGACTGCCGGTTTCGCCAAACCGAGTATTCCCGCCGGGCTGGGGGTGGGCTGAAAGCTAGGGCAGGGGGAGACACGTGAAGCCTCTGGGACATTGGCCAACACATCACTAGGGGGGAGTCTCTGAGTTGGGCCAGAAAACCGCTTATTTGCCAAAGTCTTCGAAAAGGTAAGAAAGGGTGTGGAGGGCCTTGGGGGTTGAACTGGGGGGAAAACCTGCGGGGGAATGTCGTGGGCACGCGTAACGACGGCCGCGAATTTGGAAAGGGAATTGGAGGATGAAAGAAGTAAATGCACGAAGGAACACAAAGCGGAGATACTCTGGGGGGGCATGCGTGAGACACGAACGGCAACGAATTGTTATTGTGGAAGGAAGTGTGGCGGCACGGGGCGGGGCACCAGGAGAACGAGAGGCCGTGTTGGGCTGAACCGTCATCGATGAAAGGGGCGCCTACTTCCTCAAAAAGGGGGGTAAGAGTCAGGATGGAAAAACTCCTTAGCACGTCCTCTGAGGGGGTAAACACGTCAGGGGGGGGAAAGGGAGATTGGACCGGGAAATTTAGGGGGGGCGAAAAAGGGGACTCTGGTTCGTCGAAAGAAGGAATGGTCCAAAAGGAAGGGAGGCCGCTTTGGGAGGAAACGGGTGGGAGGAATGATGCCAGGGGGAAAGGCCAGAACCCCGGAAAGCTGCATTGAAGAAATCAAAATCAACAGGAAAAAAACGGTCGACTGGGCCGGGACTTGCTCATAACTAACAGAATCATTCCTTCTCAGATGGTCAAAGTACATCAAAAGATGATGATGCATCGTCGCCATCGCAGCAGCCATGCTTCTTGGTAAGCGCTAAAGAAAATCTTTGTATTTGTCGGAATGGTTTCGTGGGAAATAAATTCTGGGAACTTTTCTGCCTAGTAAAGATAGCCGACTTTAAATAAAGGGATCCTCGATGACTGAAGGGCATCTTTCCTGGGTGAGTGGCCCATCCGCATTCTGTTGAAGGACCCGGCAAAGGGGGAGTTCTGCAGGCGAGACGGCCACTCAGACACGGGTGGCAGCTAAGACAGCCTTGCAAACCAATCGATTCCCTCCTGACCGAGAGGAAAAATTGGAAAGGGAAAACTAAATTGAAACCGCAACTAAACTGAAAAGCATCCGGGGAGGGGAGGGGCTCCTTTTCGTGTGCTAGACGGGGTTTGTGATCTCTCTAAAACCCCAAACGTGGGTTACAAGAGAGAATCTACATCGAAAACAACATGTACCCCTAATTCCAAAACTTGGGGAGGACCTGCTCCCCTGTCTGGGAAACTTTTTCGGGCAGCGGGGAAAATGTTGTCCATTGGGGGAGGTTTATCGGGAGGTATGCTTGAAGGATGCAAGACGTATGGAAGCAGCGCATTCAAAACTGGGAGTCCAAGAAAGGGAGCCTTCAAAAAAAAATTTCGGAGTCAAAAAAAGTCTTTAGTCCACCATATGCCAATTCTCAAGGTATTCAAATCGAGGACCATGGGAGGGTCAAGAAGAGAGGGAGTAAAGGTCCAGCAATGAAAACTGTAAGGGGGCCCATGAGAAAATGATCAAAGGAGCAGGAGTAATAAGCAAACCGAGGACAGGAAAAAAAACGCGATCTCGCGTGGAACGTTGAAAAAGGAGTAAGAGAGATTCTGGGCATTTCTCGAAAAGAAAAGAGGACACATGCGGGGGTAAAACCGCGTTGGGCGGACAGTGAAGTTGTTAAGTTCAGGCACCTGAAAAGTTGAATTCATATTGCTCAAAGGCCATCTTTAGCAGCAGAACCGCCACATTGTGAAGGGTCTAAACACAGACGAAGTGCAAGCACGTGGGGGGGCCCAAACAGGCTTGCACCGGTCAAAACCGGCAAAATCAATTGTTCACGCAACAAGAAATCCAGGGACCGCAAAGCACTAGCAGTTAAAAACAATAGAGGACGATGAACCAGAGGGACTAAAGCGCTCACAAAAGAGATATCGCTTACTGAGGAAGGGGAAGGTAAAAACACCGTCAAGGGGAAACAGGAGATGTTGAAGCACCTGAAGCCAGAGACATGACCGGGACCATAAATAAGGCAACGGGGCATCCATCGGGTTCCGTTGCTTCCCTTCATGAGAAAAAAACATTACAGGGGGGGAAGGTGTGGATTAGAATGTTAAACAATAATAAATGGTTAATGGTAAAAATGAGCGCAAGTTGTGGGGTAAACCCGCAGAAGACAGGAATAGTTCAAGAAACAAAGAAGGGCCAAAAAACGGACAACCAGCTGTATGGCCTGTTCGAATAACCTTCTAAGGGGGGACTGGACAACCAGGCCAAGAGACCCGCCCCTCAACTACTTTTGCCAATGGACCAGGTCCAAGGAGACTCGAAGAGAAAGGGGGTTAGTATTCATCAGAATCGCATCAACAAAACCCCAAACCCCCCAGCCACTTCGAAAGAGGGGGGTCTGGCTTCCCACCGCCGGGCCGTCAAAAATGCTTTCTCATCCGCGAGAAAATCATGAAAAGGGGGAGATCCATTTGCACACAAGGAAAAAGGGGGAAAAAAGACGGGCGACAAGAGGGAACAAATTGTCTTAAGTTGATGGGCGCATTGAAGAGAACACAGTCAACCAGCGCATATCAACAAAAAAAAAGAAAAAGGAAAGGAGGGCAGGCTTGACAAAAGTATCGAACCAAAAAGGAGGAAGGGGATGAAAAGTTGTGACCGCAAATCTTTCCGTTTTCAGTAAGGGAGGTAGGCACTTAACTTGTGGAATGGGTGCTGACTGGACGGCCCCCTTATTAAAAAGTGAAGAAGGGGTGGTCAAGGAAGACGCCCTTTACGGTTCTGAGTTGCATGTTGCGACATGATCCCAATGATTTTGGTAAAGACAGGAAGAGAGGGGAAACGTGGGCAGCCAATCACCGGAGAAAGCTGGCGGTTGTGGTTTGGCGCTAGTGAAAGTGCGCGGAAAAGTGAAGCGCAAATAGAATCTCGTTGGAACCCAGCGATCTGCTTGTGGGGTCCGGGAGGAAGGGTTGGCCTAATGACAACCGTAGAGGGGAATTGGGGCAAATGTATGGAGGATGGGCAAGTTTTTTGGAGGGGGAGTTGTGGGAGGGGGATGAGGACGGGGTCAAACGGTCTTGGCCTACTGAGCACTTGATATGGTGACCTAAAGGGGGGGGGAGGAGTAGGCTAACAAAACCTTCAAAAACCTCGAAATGGGTGTAATTGATATGAACCTCCTTAAATCCGGGAGGTAGAGTGGGGCACTTCGGTTGGATGGCGCTGTGGAGCGCAGGTGTGCATACGGGTCAGTGGGACGTGGGGTTGAACTAAAAATTCACTCATTAAGAGAACGGCTATTTTGAAGCCTGGGGGACCGACGCCCTCTCACCGCAGAGGGGGGTTCAAAACGCAAGAGGCTCTTTTTCGAGGGCGAGGGCCGAAAAGGTTCGCCGGACTGTGGCTCCACACCTGGACGCGGGGGTATTAAAAATGTACAGTCCTTATCAATGGACGAAAACCCATGGGGGGTGTCTTGGAGTTCATTCTTGCAACGAACTGCGTCCGTTAAATACGAGGACTTCCCGCTGTCTTACTTCCATACCTGTGTGCCACAAAAAAACTGGACGAGGATTAAAAGCTGGGCCGTTTACTTCGCAAATGAAGGCCATTATCTTAATAAACGGTGAAAACAAAGAGAAAGGTCAGGATGAAGTACTTCGTCGAGAAATAACCAGAGTATGGATTTGTTAAGAGCTACCGAAGAGGGATCAGGGGGCCATGTTATGTTACAACCGGCGTTACAGGTAATTGCAGGGGAGGGGACCTTCACACGGGGGGTAAATCAGGGACTCCTCGAATGTGTCCATTGGGGGAAATGTATCTGGGGGAATTAAAAGAGTCAGGGGGTGACCACTTGGGATTTAGATGAGGGCACTCCTGTAGCAGAGCGGGTTCTGAAACCGTTTGCCAAAAGCGATGAACATCATAGAAATAAAATGTAAAAATGGGGATCCAAAGATTAGAAGGGGGGGGAAAGACAGACGGAGTCTCCGGTGTAAATTGATCAGATGGGGAGAAAAGCGGTTGGAATTATCTAAACACCCACCCCACAAAGGCGGAGGAACCAGACAAACCCCCGTCTAGGGCAATCGATTCCTTTAACGATGGACGCAGACACGGCGGGCTTGACAGGGGGAGTGAAAGAAGGGAGTTTTCACAGGTAAATGTGAATGACGCGTATGAGTAATCGGGGGGGCACCGGCGGGCACGAGAGGGGAGCATAAAAGCTACCCGGGTCTATTGCCCTGGGAGAAGGGGGAAAAAATACCCCTGGAACGGTATTCAACATAATATTGTTCCACACCAGGCACAATTGAAATTTAGGCAAACGGAATTGCGTTCAAAGAGGGACAAAGAGTTCCTGGAAAAAAAAGTGCAAAAGAAGGGAGGAAGGGGGTCACCAAAATCATCCGAAAAAAAGTACGAAAAATGGCAATAGGCAAAACGAACGATTAAAGGAGATCCAGGAGGGATGAAACGGTATTGGTCCCTACTGAGCTGCTCAGCGGACAAGTTGAGGATGGGTCCACGCGGTAGGTACTTCCTAATCTTCTGTGATTGGGGTCGCAGAAAAGTCCAACGTCTTTTTTAATCTTGTTTCATTCCTTTGATTTGGTAAGGTCCCTCCCAAGGGCCTCGTTCCTCGTCAAATCCTATCCCTGGTCCTGTCCAATCAGCCTTCGAACCCCAGATTTTGATCCATTTCTCCCTAATTCCGTACTTTCGCAAGCAAACAAGCGAAATGGAAACGGGGAACCCAGGGTCCGGAGTCAAATTTCAACAAGTCACAACCGGAAGATCCTTGGGGACCAAAATCAGAGCTGTCCCACTGCCGAAGTGACGATTATACGAAGAGGCCAGAGACGTCAAGAAACGAACCTCGTCGGGAAGCGTGCGGACCGGGCAAATGGTCACACCTTAACAACTCGCTAGAAGGTCAACCTCGCCCTAACGACATGCCGCAGAACAATCCGAACTTCACACAATTCATTTGAGCGGTCTGAAAAAATGCACCATCGCGGAGGTGGAAGGGTGAGGTGGTCAGCAGAAAAGGACGGTCCAAAGGAGCCAAGGCGTCAGGCGGCACCAAGCAGCAAGCAATAAAATTCCCGTCAAACCCCAAAAAAACGGATGCCAGAAGGTGGCGGGGGAAAGAAATCGGATGAATGGAACCGCTCCCTCGGACCCAAATAGGGCCTGGTTCCAATTCAAGCCAATCGTTAGGTGCACGAAATCGCAGAAAAATCCCCAGCCAGGCGATAAGCAGGGAAAGATGCATAAAACGCGGCACACCGCTTGACTCGCTCTGTCTCCGAAGGATAAGAAACAAGTCTATATAATGGAGAAACCAGCACCTTCCATACACGTACAGGGGCTAATCAGGGGAGGAAAAACTGGCCTCGGAATAAGGGGACTATGAATCACATTCAAACAAGATGTAGGAACGAAAGACGACAGACCTTCAAGCAGTGAGGTCTTGGTTGAGC
>Ga0179593_1389408_pt1 | contig 10953 bp, 6 predicted proteins | sample CZODoug2_1_08_16_FD_185931 | JGI IMG/M metagenome (GOLD analysis project Ga0179593, IMG submission 185931) | Vadose zone soil fungal communities from Angelo Coast Range Reserve, California, USA - CZODoug2_1_08_16fungal (PacBio error correction) | ecosystem: Environmental > Terrestrial > Soil >...
TTACAGCACAACAGGTCGTAGCGCTCCGTGTTGGGGCCTTTGGCACGGTTCCGAGAATGCGTGGCCTCTGGCCATAGCCTCGAATAAGAAATATTGCGCGGCTAACCGCTAAGGGAATAGGTGGGGACCGAATGCCGGTACCGGCACGGCGGGAAAAGCTTGAAGGGAGGGTCTAAAAGCTGGTGATGCCCGTAAGGACTAGGGGGAAAACGGCGATGCGGGGCGTGGGGGGACTGTTGTCTCGTCCGGCCTCCCGGATCATGGGGCCATTGCACCCTTAATCATTAAAAAGGCTCTTTCTTTGAGTATTAAAGCGAGCTACTTTGACTGCTGAACAAAAAAGCAGCGGGGGGAGTTGGTGTCCGGTTTTCTGTCAGAAGAATCAGGTCAAGGTGCGACCGCTGTCACCTGAAATCGAAATTTTAATTAGGCAGGAAGTACAGGGTGCTAACCGCTCCGGGAGAGTGTCTGGGCATTCACCGGGGGGTGTCGAGCTGGGGAGAAAAGTCTCTATCTCAAGGAGGGGACTCGAGGCTCTGCGGTTGTTAAAAAAAGGGGGGAGATACTCCGCGGGCCGTGAGTGCGAACAATGTGATCGAGGACCCATGTGAAGTAAAATTTAGACGACTATCTGGGGGCTCCGCGCAAAAAGAGTTAGGGATCTACCTTTCAAGGGACAATCCCATCACCTTACGAAGCAGGGTTGCAGGGTACTCGGCGGGTCTGGGGGGGGTCGTGGGCCATGCGCGAAATATGGAAGAAGAAAGAAGGTCGAATCGACAAGCGAGGGAAGATCGGGTCGACCAGGGTATTCGGGAGAAAAGCGCAAGGGTGCTGGAGGGTGACGGTAGGAAAAGAGGGCTGCGGGTCACTCAGGGGAAGGGGGGCTAGGTGGAACTGATTCGGAAGGGGGAAGTAAAAACAACACCCCGTTGCAAGCCACGGAAACCTACCGAGTGTCCAATCTGGAGAGAAGACTGACCCTACGTCGAAGGAGGGCCGGAGGGAAGCACAGCGGCGATATTGGGGGTATAGTTGCCGCGCATGGTTGGGGAAAAAAGGGTTTGGAGAAAAGCATAAAGTCACATGGGGGGGACTGAATCAGACAGTCTCGACGGGGAGATTAGAAGTGGTTTAACCTATCAATGAGAATGTTCGTCATCGTCGAATCCTGCCGACCGGACTAAAACCACCGTAAGGAAAAAATCAGGAGCACCACGAAGGGGGGCTCAGGGGATGGTCTGAGTCCAGGAAGCGAGGAAGAACAGGGGGGGAGAGCAAAGGTCGACGCTCCGTATCTGAAAAAAAAATCAAGTACTGGAGGGGAGGTTCAAAGAAAACTTAGTGGGGGAGCAAAAAATCAAAGGCTGGTTGGTCCTCGATGAGGGTCCGGGTACTGGGAAAAAATGGAAAGAAGCAATACATCCCGATGAAAAAAGGTACGGACCGCCTCCATGACGGTCCGCCGGGCAGGCACGAAGGGAAGGAGAGGCGCTAGCAAAAAACTTCTTGGCCACCAAACAGCACAAGAATGATATGAGAAGATTGGACGCCCGCATCGCGTCGGAGTAGCCAGAACAAGAACCGGCGAGACTCACACAACAACGGAGACTGAGAAAAGGGGAACGTCGAAGCGGTTCGCTTGGCTAGCCCCGATAGGGGGAGGGAGATCATCGAGGACAAGAGGCGGGTGTGAAAGGGGCCAGCGGCGAAACGAAACTCGCCGCACAAAAGAAGACGGTAAAGAGCTGTCAGGGTAACCTTCCGAAAAGTCTTGAGGGTACAAAGCACAAGTCATGGAAAGGAACCCGCAGAAACCGCAAAGGAAAGGAAAACAGAAGAAAGGGAACTTGATCGAAAGACCCCAGGGAAATATGTCAATGTGATAAAAACCCGGGGTACAACCTGAAGGACGGCGGGGCTGCAAAGGGGGATCGGCCTGACTGTCGCAGATCTAGAACCAAATGACTGTACAGACCGCTGAAAGGAGCCCCCAATGTGGTGATAAGGCTAAAAGCAGCACGGCTGCTAACACTATGACGACTCCCGACGGACCGGCTGGCGACGGAAAAAACTTTCCAACTGAACGCCGCTGGTTGGCGGTAGGAGACCTGCCGCAAACCGGTGAGAAGGGATGCGGGATATCGCTACCAGGGGCTCCCCAACTTCGAGAACCCCAAGCGAAAGCGCTAGGTGCTTAACGACCATATAAAAGGAAAGCTCCGGAGGGTGGGCATCTGTTGAAAAGGTAGGAAACCCCGAACCCGAGAATTTCGCTTGAAAGTGGGGGAAAGTTATACTGAGGTCTCGACGTCGAAGTCCCAAAAGAATACGCCCAACAATCGGGGGACCTCACCCCTTGTGTTCCGATCGGGAGCCCCCGCAATGCGAAAAAAAAAAAAACAAACCTAAACGGGGCGGACCAACAACATCTCGGTGGTTCTAGGACGGTTCACTCAAGGAACGACCGTTATCTGATAGGCGAGGAACGACACCCTCCGGACAGGGCCCAGCCGCGTACCGGCCAGTACAGATGGGGCTTATGTGGCCAGGGAACCAAAGGGCGCCGGCATCTCAACATCGGCTGGTTCAGCAGGGAAAAAATCTAGCTCAAAGTCAATCAACCTGAGGGAAAAAGCTGTTAAGTAGCTTCAAGGAAAAGAAAAAAGCGATTCAAGGCGGAATCTGATCGGTAGAAAAACGACGGCGAATATCGGAGCCGTCGCGACTCCGATCATCGAAAGCTCGACACCGTGCGAGAACCCTGAAAGGTATAGGGGTAAGGCACTGCTTCCTTACAGACTGACAACTTAGTTCTCCAGGGGATCGTATGAACGGTCGCACACTAAAGCGGCGGTTCCAGAACAATTAAACCACCTAAAGGGTGGATTTCGGGCAAAAGGCGCCGTGCAGGGAAAGCAATGAACACGCGAGGGCGATGAGCTCGTGCACTGGAAACTCGATCAGAAAGACCAGGGTCTGCCCTTCGACCAGTTAAGAAGACATCAGCGGGGGCCAATCTACGACGTTCTGGGTAAACAACCCAAAAACATGCTCCAGAGGCGTACGCATGAGACTATTATTGGAACTGGCCTGCCGGGAACGCGCAATCAAGTGAAAAGGGGTAACTGACTTTCGAATGAGTCAACAAAGCCCGCATACCTCTCGTCTTGAAGGACTTTTAAAAAAAGAAACATGGGCCCAATACGACTAGATTTTTGAAGGGAGGCGCAGTCGACATGCTGGTTGAGTAAAACGAGCTAGCCGACAAGACCGGAATAAGTCTATTTGCAGTAGGTACTAGCACAGAGCCTCAAAGGGGAAAAGGGAAAAGATAGAGCTGTTCAGCTAACCGTGAGAAGGTTATTCCTCGAAGCTCTGGAAAGAGAAGGTACTACCTGAGAAAGGCAACACCTTTCACAAAATAACCGGTCCGGATTCCAAGCCCTACAGAGGGCCGTCAGCTTTTAATGGACAAGTAGACCGTAAGGGGCCGTTATCGCGTGCTTCTAACGCCCAAAGGGCAACCTAACTAAGGAATCGCTATCTAAAGCCTGCTGACTACAACTACTTGAATAAAAAAATGAAGGGGGGAGGGGCTTTCCCACGGTCAAAGGTAGGCCGTCGCAGTACGGGGGGCCGGGCCAAGTAAAAAAAAATCACCGGACGGAGCCCGACTGAGGCTTGTTCAAAAGGGAAGTCGAAGGAATGATCCTAGCATCGGCCAATGAGGAGGAAAAGGCACGCCGGGCCAGAAAAGGTATGCGAGCGATTCCCGAGGCGACGGAAACTTACACCGGGTCCACACTCCCCGACGCGAAATAAAAAACTAAAGAAAAAATGCGTCCGGGAGTCCACGGTAAGAAGATCGCGGGAGAGGCGGCATTTCTAGAGTCTCAACCCCAACGGGAAAAAGAAGATAAGAAAATATCAAAAAGTCCGCGGATAACGGACAAAAAGAGAAAGGGTTCTTCTTGATGTGAAGAGAGGGGGGGTCGGGGACCACGATCTGGAAATCAGATGCTGAAGGGACAACGTCGGAGTTGCTCTCAAACTTTGGAAAGGGTACATAATGGTCAAGACGGAAACATCGGGAAAAGAATGACTAGACTAATTTCAAGAGAACCCGCCCATGAGGAAGAAATTGAGAAAAACAGCGGGTGCCGATACAAAGGACAGCGTCAAAGGAAAACGCGAGCCGGGGACAGAAATCGGGACTCGGTGCAAATGGGGGGTTCATAAAAGGTGTTTGTCAGTCTAAGGAGCCTGGATGATCGCTAGGCCGAGTTCGGGGACTGGACGCAGACGCTCCGGCCTGCCGGGAGTAAAAGAGCAAAAATATTCCCTGCGTGCACGGGGTAAAGAGGCGCACTAAGTGATGTGTTCAGGCGGCCGTAGGTGGGAAGGAGGGGGCGAGATGGCGGATCGGTCCCTGGGGGACCAGAAAAAAAAAATAAAGAAGCGGAAAAGGAATGCCTAGACGGTGCTAACGGGCAACTCAAGAGGGGCTTGTAGGATCGGAAGCACGTGAGAGGAGGGGCTAAACCCATCTCGCCGGCGCTCACGGGTAACATTCTCCATTTTGGCGTCACGACACCAGGGGGACTTCGGGGGCATTAAAAGGTCGTCGTCATAGGTCACTAAGGGGATCACGAAATTAAAGAAAAAGCAACCGTCCAGAATTGAGGGGGCACTCTCTCGAATTAAAGTCAACGCTTGCTAGGGTTCGCTCAGGAAAGAGACGAAAGGTACACGCACGAGAGGAAGGCCGACAATCGTTGCTCACCGCTTTAAGTCAGAGGTTGGGGGGATACCCGCACTTCGTAAAGAAGTGGAGAGGTATGAGGGACGTTTGGAAAAGGGGGGGACTCGGCTCCCCGAGCAAAAGAGACGAAATTGGTGAAAGTTAAACTTAGTAGGAGACGCCCTCCATTGGGATGAGGTTGAAAAAGGGAAGTGCCTCCTGAAAAGCAAAAATTATTTGTGGGAAATGTACAGCCGATTCGGACTTGGTACCGATTCATCTGACAGAAGACGAAAAGCGGTTCCCTTCTCCGACGGTGAAAACCAGAAAGGGAGAAGTGGGGGTCGGGAAAAGACGGGAGGTGTCTACGAGCTGCCGCTAAAAAGGGAGGAAGGTATCTGGGCAGGGGGGAGCAAAGGGGGCGAACGCCTATTTCATAAGGGAGCGAAAAAGAACGGTTCAGAAAGAGTCAGGGGGAAGGACTGGGGGACGGAGCGCTGGGTCTCGCTGGCATTCAAATTCTCAGAAGGGGGTCGAAAGATGGAAAAAGCAAGTAATCGAAGGAGCTAGGTACTTTTCAAGGAAGAGGAGGGGGGGGAGCCATGGCTGAAAGAGGAAAAGAATTAGAGATTAGTACACCGAGTCTTTCAGAAACGGAAAAGAGTTTTAGAAGAGTCTTTGGTGCAAAAAAGAAGGGGTGGTCCCTGGGGAAGATCCAAAAAGCGAGTCGTGAGAAACATTTGACTTAACTCTGAAACTGTCCGTAAAAAGTCGAGATACGTATAAGAAACCCCTTTGGGAGGGAAATGGATGAGGGGGGCGGAAATACTAGGGCCTCTGGAAGTTCAAAGGCACTAAGAATTCTGCGATCCTTGTCGTGAGCACATTTGGGGGGCATCTCAGCGGGGGGGGGGTCTAATGGTTAATGGCATGTTGGGAAGAGAAGGGAGAGAACGGAGAACCTACCTCATGGTGGTCTTCAAGCAACAGCGCGGCCGGGGAAAAGGCTAGCACAGGAGCGTGAACGTGAATGTGGGGGACCTGAAAAATCTTGCTTAAAAACGGAGGTGGGGGGGTCTTCGAGAGAGACGTAGCATCCAGATGACCCCCACAGTAGGAAAACAGGGAGAGGGCCAAGAGGGCGACCGTGCCATGATCAAAACAGCCATCCCTGCGAAGCTCTCGGATGCATCGAAAAAAGACCATTCCAGGACAGGGGAAAAGAGGGGTTCTGAAAAAAAATGCAGATGATCTTCCTCGACTAAAGCAGAAAAAGGGAAGGGTTGGAAAGAGGGGGGGGGGAGGGGGACTAGTTATGGAAGAAAAAAAAGTTTGGAAGAATACTACTCGAAGTTACTTGACCGCAACGTACCGACCCACCAACGGTGCAACGAGGAAGGAAGAGCGTCGAAGGGGACCGAGTAGGTTGGCCACCTCGAGAGAACAAGTTAGAAGAAAACATTCCTTTAAAAATCAAGGGTCGTAGAAGAAAACTCGCGAGAAACCAGAAAAAAAGAAAAAAAACAAAAATTAATATCTATAAGGGGAAGAGAATTTTAAAACGGGAAGGGAGAGACCTAGGCGACTGCGGGAAAAAGATCGGGGACGTTTATGGGGGCGCGTATGTGGCCACGAAAGGGAAAAACCTGCTCGGCACGCGCTTCCAGGGGCGTACTGGTGACGGTCCAGCTCGGTCAAGTACAAGAGGGAGATAGGGGGTAAATTGAAACGTTCCAAACCATACAGACATTAGATTTAAGTAAAAAGCAGAACAAAAAAAAAAAAAACAAAGAACGGGCTGATTGATTCTAAGACCCATATAAGTGTCCATTTGGAGGGGACGACCGGAAGGAAACGGCGGGGGGCTGCTATGAAAAACCCGGCGAGAGCTCTACGGAAAGAAAGGGAGTCAGATACCCTAAGGGATACGCCAATAAGGATGAAAGGGAGCCAATGGGGGAAGGCTTCGACGACGTTTCCTTCAAATACTAATGACGAAGCCCACATCGACGAGAGGGATCCAGCCAAAGGAGTTACAAAAGTCCCACGTCACCTCTTGTTTGTGTGGTGGAGAACATACGGAAGGAAAAGCCTAGTAGAAGAAGCAACAGACCAGGGAATTTCGTTTCGAAAGACCTTCGAAGGTCTTAAAAGGCGACGGGACATCTCGAAAAAACTATACGAAGAGGGGCACTTAACAAAGAAAATGGAAACAAAATTCGTTCGGGAAGTGCATCTGTGGAAATGATGGACACCTCTTTCCGGGGGGAACCTAAGGGGTGGAAACCGGGGGTTTTGAAAAAGGTTACGTCTTCGTACAGGACTATACGGAGGAGTCCAACCTATCAGAAAGACACCACCGCGTGGAAAAGCCCCGGGTCCCGGGTCTTCCAGGGGAAACCAAGATGAAACGTCACAAACTGGAACGAAAGAGCTTTCATTCTGCATTGCCGAGGGAGGAATGAAGGAAGACCAGGGATGCCTTGGGAAGACAAACTCCACGCATAGCCAAACGCCGGCAATGTAAGGAGAGAATTAATAGGGAGGGTCCGGGACAGCCTGAAAACAGTCGAACTCAAGGCCTCACCGAGACCCCGAGAGATCTCACGACTCAGCGCGTCAGGCAAAAGAGGAGGGGAAAACCAAAGGGGGTCGCGGCAAGGCCTAAAAGGCTACCTCCCTGTAGAAAAAAGAATCATACAGGGAAGGCTGGACGGGGGGTCAAGCTCGAACAAAAGAAAAACCAAAGCTGCTCACGACACGCTTCAAGAAAATAGGGAGGGGAGACAAGGGGCGTCCGACGAGGGTACGAAAAAGGGTACCCCGTCCCAAAAGCGACGCCCACATCCCAAATCTATGCGACAGCACCACAAAAAAAGGGGGGGCTTGTAGCAAGCAGGCCAACATCATGGGGTACCATAGAAAAGGGGGGGAGGCCACAAACGCTGATCGTGCACTACTAGCACAAAAGGACCTCGGCAGGCGGGTTGGGCGCATGAGAAGGTGCCACCAAATAAGATCTCGAGGACCATCGAAGTCTGGGAAATAAACAGAAAAAAACGCATTGCGTGTTCGCCCCAAAGGTAAACTGGGCATCGAGAAAACACGCGCCGCTTGGCGAGGAAACACGAAGGGTGCACTTGATATGATGGTCCACCAAACGGGGGGAGCCGCAACGTGGATCATGGACCTTAACCCGGGGACAAAAGCACAGAGGCCAGGAAGTGAAGGTCTCTGAAACGTGACGGTCTGATTTCGCGCAATGTCTCAGAGCAAAAACCTCTAAAAGAACTAGTAATATGGGGGGGGGGTCAGTCCTCTCTCACAATGTTCCTTCGAGATAGGCCTCACGATACTTGGTCAAGAGGGAAGCCGTCGCCTAGCTGGAACACCATTTCCTTTCAGAAAAACGCGAAGGAACCGGACGGAAATGCACAACCATAAGGTCCTGAGAAACCAGGAAAGAGCGGACATCTCCATTCTTGGGGGGGAATGAAACAGGTGGTATGATCTGTGACCGAAAAGTAGAACTTTCTCAGAAAAGGCAACCGAAAGAGTAGCCGAAAGCGATCCAAACTTGACAACTCCTGTGGTTCTGAAAAGACTACTAACACACAAAGGGAAGGTCCATATAAAGGAGGGACTTTTTGGAGTAAGGCCCTAAAGGCGTCCTGCCAAGCACTACAGGCTGTCTCGGAAAGTGCCGTTGCGGCGATGGCAAAGTCGTCATACTGAGAAAGAAAAAAGAAACAAGGGGAAAGTACTGGAATGCGACAACGGATCGCCGGGAAACCCGTGATGAAGCCCCACTTAGAAAAAAAAAGATGGGACGGAGGGCGTTAAGGGAGTTCCAAAAAAAAATCTAAAAACTATCCGAAGAAAAAGGACAAAGAGTCCTCATCTTAAACCAAGAAATGGGAGAATCAAGGTGAAAGGAGAAGAAACACACAAGATAAGAAATTAACTTCCGCTTACGGGCGAATGAGGGAATACTGGCGTGAAAGGGACTAACTGGGAACAGATGGATGTCGCCCGGGTGAAGTTTGAGGGTTATTTTAGTCAAACCAAAGGGGACCGAAACTCTTAATGGGCTGCATAACGTTCGAAAAGCGTGGTCGAAGGGGGTAAAACACGATGCTGTACTGAGAACAGACTAATGGAAAACATAGAACCCACAGAAATCAAAGTCGATGAAACAGCAGGCGTTGCGGCCCGCCTCCCTTCCCGAAGAAACCCGTCGACAGCCGACGTTACATAGATGTACGTGTGGTGCCGAGTGGTTGTCGAAACCCGGCTCTCATCCTGATGGAAGGAGACCGGGAGTTCGATGGCTGGAGTCACCTCCGCTCGGGAAAACAAAGTGATCTACGCTGGAGGGGATAGAGATGTCTGAGGACGAGACTGGGAGGGGAGTTCCAAAAGGTAGGTGTAGTGACTGCAGTCGTGGGCGGGACCCCGAAAGGCCGAAAAAGCCGGGGCCATAAGCTTAGCAACTCTCTGGGGGATCGCTCCCCTCGCTGCTGGGGGAAGAGGGAATAGAAAGCCCAATTTTTGCATCGGTGCCAAAACAGGCTACAGGGGGCGAGACCAAGAGGTTCGGCCTGACAGAGGACTCGACGGGGCGAACGGGGGGGTAAGATTCCCCTCGTAGTCGCAGTAAACTACTGGGGTGTGACGGATTCCAGGACTTCGCGGCATTTTAAAATCAGGAAGCCGGCTTGAGAGGCAGAGAAGAGAGCCGGCCATCTTGTACCACAGCGGTTTAAAACGGCATCTGTCAAAAACGGTAATCATGGCTAGGGGAACAGCGCGAGATGGGAGCAGCAGGGGGTTGAGTGTCGGCGCGCACGGGGAAGGAACCGGAAGGAATAAGGTGCACGATCATCCTGACCGTGACATCGGGCGTTTTAGATTGATGAACTTATCGTTTCATAAACTTCGACCCAGGTGTTTTTGTACTGGGGAGGAGAAGGTCAGGAAGGGGGGGAGGACAAAATACAGTCGATCAAATTTGAAGGATAAGGAAAGGAGAAACAGTGCTCAAAAGCCCTCCGGGACGCCCGGATCAGCAGAGGCACGGTGTTTTCTACTGGCCGCGAAGAGCGCCGAGAAAGCGGACTATCGCGCGGAGGGGGGATCAGTCTGCGGCGCCTCTGGGAGCTGAGCTGTTTCTCAGATCGAGGAAAAAAGTACAAGGTTGGACTTCGAGCTATAAAGGGATCCGGAGGGGGTAAAAAAAGGATCGGGCATTTAGGAAAAAACGGAGTGGACAGAAAATCGATCTGGGAAGTCTCTACTGCTTGTTGAAAAGAGGGGCTTGATGAGGGGAGGAGTTAAGTCAAAGAAATTAAGAAAAGTCGAGGCGAACAAAGATGCAATAAACTATATTGGGGTCGTAAGAGGTCCGTTTAGGGGTATTCAGAATGATTTTTGATGGGGAAGAAACAGTTAACCCCCAGCGGGCGTCGTAGCAAGTGGTTGTCGTAGGGAAGCTAGTGGGGACTGATCCTGGAGAATTCTATAAATCCAATGGTACAAAACCCTGTGTCAAGAAGTGAGTGACAGCGGCTCCGTATTCATATTCAGAGTACTTCGGAAAGGAGGAAGTTAGAAAATGGTATGCATCAAAAGAGCGGTGGTTAGAGTTTTCATTTGGGGAAAAGAAGGTTTCTAATTTAGGATTCGACCGACCGTTGGTTTGTTGACGGAGGAGCAGGCAAAGGGTAGGACAGAACGTGACTTGAAAAAAAATCCCACGACTGGAAAGCAAGTAGTGTGGTAGGAACTTAATAGGAGAGCGCCACAAGCTGACGAACCCCTTAGCAGGATCACCACCAACATGACCGAAAACGTAACGGCCAGGGTCTTCTGCGACAGTCGGGGCCGGCAAAAGAGTAGCGTTCAGAGGGGAACCAAGATCCCCAGGTGAAAATGGGCTTACACTACAATTGACGAGTGATCCGAAGAGCGAAAAGTGACTGGGGGAAGCTTGGCGAAGATAGTTAAAGTACTGGGATGGGGGACCAGACATCCCGATCAGCCCGCGGGAAGTAAACAGGAAAAGAGCTGAAAAAGGAAAGGTTGCCCGACGGGATGAACAGGGAGTTCTTGGAACAAACGCCAAAAAAAAAAAGAGAGAAGTGAAAAAAATTCCTTGTTCCTCCAGCATCGCGTGGAGGTATCCAAAAGAAGAACCGACAGAGAGATAG
>Ga0179593_1671838_pt1 | contig 10953 bp, 9 predicted proteins | sample CZODoug2_1_08_16_FD_185931 | JGI IMG/M metagenome (GOLD analysis project Ga0179593, IMG submission 185931) | Vadose zone soil fungal communities from Angelo Coast Range Reserve, California, USA - CZODoug2_1_08_16fungal (PacBio error correction) | ecosystem: Environmental > Terrestrial > Soil >...
TTATGAATCAACGAAGCAGGGGCCGAGTATCATCCAGGGGTGGGGATCCAAATAGGTGAAAAAGTACGCTCAGGTCAGTTGTCGAGAAGGTAAAAAGCGGAAAAATGAAAAAGGTAAGAAAACTTGTCTAGGACACGAACTTTCATCGAGGTTGGTGAACCACCTCGAGCAAATTTTGGGTCACTGCGGGGGCGGGAACATGTCCCTGACAGGAAGGGGGGGCAATAAAATTTGAAATGGCTTCAAGGTGTACGCAGACAAAGTGAAGGGCCACATTAGGAAAGAGTGCCCGTCGGTAGTCAAGAATATCAGGAGGGAGGGTTCATGTCGGAAAAGAGCCAGAACTTAGGAAATTAAAGGAAGACATCTGGAATCGTGACGAATGAAGCACCGGGGGGACGAAGGAACATATCTCGGAATGGGGAAAATCGACAACAGACCACCGGGGGTGTTGAATGAGAAAAAAAACGAGGAGGCGGTGTGGGGCACGCCTGCGTGGTCTTTGGCTGGGAGGGGGAGAGCAGGTCGCTTGAGCAGGTCGGGGCCTGGGAGTTTTCTGAGCACCTAGTCAAGAGACCTCTTCGGGTATCGGTGAAAATGACGGGTCAAAGAATAAAAAAGTCAACCAGGAAAGTCAAAGCCTTGTGATCAATCGCTAAAGCGCGATTGAACAATCCAGAACAAATTAGTAAAAATCCCAACATACCTGGAGTAAAATCAAAGCCGGGGGGGGTTAGCACACGGTGAGCGATATGAGTCCTGAAAAAGGAGAGGTGCTCTCGTAGTCATGGCGTAGAAGAAAGGAAAATCCGGTAGTGGCTCAGTAGGCCCTCCACAGACCCGAATGCCAGAAAAGCTCTCGCTCGGGACTGGAGGCGCTTTGGACCAGGGATGGACTTCTTAATTTTTCGAATTGCGTCAGAAGATTTTACGGACCGGAGGGGTGTCACAAAGGGGGCGATCGGCAACCGGGCGGGGCAAAAAATGCCAAAATCGTGGGGATGGGGGGTCAAAAAAAGAGGGAGACGGGCAAAAGGGATCGAAGTGGGTCGGCGAGCACTTAGGGGTACCAGGGAAGGAAACAAAACCTTATCTGGGACTGACTTGGGACTCTCCTGAAAAAAGATCGACACTGTTTCCTGTCTCTATCTTGGAAACCCGCTGGGGTGGGTCTTTTAGGGCACGTCCTTTGCCAAAGGCTTTCAATAAAAAGCTTGGCGCCAAAGGGGGAAAGCCGCGAAGTTCCGGGCGTTTGTCGGATTTGCAGAGGAAAAAAAAGAAAAGCGTCCAAAAGAGAGGGATGGGATGAACATGGTTTGTTAGGGATTGCGTAAGCGAAACCATCGGGAAGGAAGAATCTTTTCGTGGAAGACGACTCCCGTGCGGGGAGGGTCCTGCGAGAGGTTGGATTTATTCAATCTAGCAGGAGGAGAGGCTGAAGCGAGGAACCTCTCAAAAAGGTCGTCACTGCTTAGATAGGACGAAAAACCAGGCTCCGAGTAGAGACAGGGGGCAAAGCAAAAAAACAGCTTGGAATGTGGGGGGAAATCATCAAGCAGGAACTGGTTGTATCAGAACTCAGAGAAGGCAAGGATATGGAATTAGGAAGCAGTATGTTGGCTTCGTTTGCGACAAGGTCCTTGGGGGGGGGCTAAATGGCGGAAAACATCGGGCCTATTCCAGGTTAGAAGAGGGGGGGGCCTCAAAGGCCTACAAGTAAAGGTGAGGTAGGGGATTCCAAGGAGGCCGGAGGTCATCTCACTGGGGGAATAGCACGGGGCTGGATCTGGAAATTCGCCAGAACTAATCCCAATAAGGGAGCGATGGAACGAGTCACGTCGGTAGCCATCTGTCAGACGGGCGCTCGGAGCAGCTTCGGAGGAATGGGGAAATAAACCTCTCAAAATGAAGTAAAACCGATGTGTGGTCCAAGAGCGGGCATTCGGGCAGGGAAGTTGCCGAGGGTAACATTCCCAAAAAATGAGAGAGATGGTGAAGCACATCCGCTGGGATGTTCGGAAACGATCCGGGAATACCACAAAGAACTCCTCGCGGGTCAATGTTAAGGGGGGAAACGAAACGCGATAGGAAAGGAAAGCCGGAGGATGAGAAGGTCCACCACCGAGGAATACGTCAGACCGCCGAGGAAAAGCCGATCGGCCAACAAGTCCTAAGGGAGAAACGCAATTGAATTCTGCAACGGAAAACCACTCCTCTCGCAACAAAAAAAAGGTATGGAAAAATGAGATTAACGGTTTTACTGGACTAAAAAGTTTCTCCGACAGTAAAGAGGTTAAAGATTCAGAAGGGGGTTGGACCAAGAGACTGGGTTTACAATGGAGTGTGGGACTCGGGTTGGTAGGATGAGGGATTTCGAATCGAGGTAGCCCAAGGTTAAAAACCACGACGAATGGGGAACTTTCGGCAGGAATTAAGAAGCGGACTTGGGTAACAGCTGTAAGATATAAACGAGTAGCTTGCGTGGACTAAAAACTCCAAACGCAAGCGCAGAATGTTAAAGAAGGGGAGCAACCTAGGGTCCGACATCAGGGGCACGTGAATTCAGCCGGTCTCATCTTTCCGTCAGTGAGCCTACGAGGGGGGTACCTCGGAGCCCGTTGGGCGAAGGGGGCTCTGAAGATTGGGGGCTCGGCGATGGGATCAAGATACAAGCGACGAGGAGACGCAATTAGACTAAAGGGGGACGATTTAATCAAAACCGTGAAAAAATGAGGGTGGGACAGAAAAGAACTCTTCGACGGGAGTTAAGAGTTTGTGGCAGCGATAGGCCTACGGAAGGCGCCCTGAGGGTAAGTCGGGGCCAGACTAGAAGGAACCTCGGGGGGCGAGCGTATGTTGCGGAATTAAAACTCTACGCTTGACGGAAATGTGAGCAGAATTAAAAAAGCTTGTGGGCTGCAAAGGCGTGGGTCAATCGGAAAAGGTGCCGAAAAATCGAAGCAGGTAGAGGAAAAAACGGAAGTTGCGAGGAAACGCGGCAAGGAAAGAGTTCGTTGCTGGCGGAAAAGCTCGTAAGGCACAAACTGCCAACATGGGACCGGCCAGGCGAAGCATGGGTCGATGGGGAAATTCCTCAGAACAGAGGGGATACGGGATGCTAAATTGGCACGAAAAAGAGAACTTGGGACTAAGGCTATACAAAGACGATCGCGGCAGCAGGGGGGGAGAAAACAAATGCTTTATGCCACGGGCAACACAAAGATGTATGAATAAAGAAACCGAACAGCGGAAAAAAAGAGCAGAAAAAATTCAAAGGAACCAGAGTGTCGGAAAATCATTTCGGAAGACCAAGGAAGTAAGCATTACAAGGAGGAATTAAGATCGCGATCAAATAGATAACACCGTGAGCCGCGGGACGCTTAGAGGGGACAATCAAGTCTCGGAGACGGGGGGAACTGGCGGTTGGCTAGAAAAGGAAACGGGTGTTACAAATAGCCAGAACGTAGGTAAAGCCACGAAGCACAGGAAGTCAAACCGATAAAATGTTCTGAAATCGGTCGCTAACTGAAGGATGTGTCTGGAAGCGTCTTGACGGGGAGAAGGGGGCCGTCCAAGCGGCCTTTCTTTACATTTCAACGCAAAAAAGGACATCATCGCATAAGTCAAGAAGAATAAGCCGGGGCTCAAGTCCACATGGGGGCGAACTTTAATTTGTGGGGGGAAAAAAAAACGCGTGTTGAATCAGGGCGCCTTTAAGACGGGAATGGTTCTTTGCACAGGGCGGGTTGAATTCCTGGAGTGCCAAAGGCGAGGAAATCGCAGCTGGAGAGGAAAAAACAAGAGCTCTTGGACTCAGAGGGGTTCTCATGAAAAAAAGACCTAAGCAACGAGCGCTGATTGAGGCCCAGTCATCCCAAGAATAGAGGAGGAACCTCACCTCTACAGTGTGGGTCTCATGAACCACAGAAAAAAGAAGTAAATTGGAGATGAACCTAATTATTATTTTTACGAAACCCTTTTAAAGTAAAACAAGTCTGGAAAATGATCAGGGGGGTTTCGGGTACGACAGGTACCACCATTATATATGGCAGGGCTAACCTAGAAATGAAAGGATATTGGGTCAATGAGTCGGGTTTCAAGATTTTACTCAGGAGTGCATTTACCTGAGGGTCAGGAACATGGTCGAAAAAAGGGGGGGCGTTGAAAACAAAAACTAGGGGGAAAAGATCCGCCACGGTTGGTGGGTCAAACAGCTCTGGATGTGTGAAGAGGGTTCGAGTGGAGGGGGGGGAAACTATAACGGGAAAGGTACCGGCTCCCGATCCATAGGCGTCTCCATCTGCATAAGTCAACATTTCTTAAAGCGTGTACCTGTAGATGCTAAGAGGACCTCTCGGTGCGAACAACACCGATTACCGAGATAGTAAGTTGTGAGAGAAAACGGATGGCCAGGAACCGATGTAACGGCGGAGGGGTACAGAGGGGACGAGGAAGAAAGGGGGGAGAGTCCCGGCCACCGTGTATCACGGGGCCAACTTTCCCTATACGGCGGGATAACTCCCCATCTTTAGCGCTTGGGTTGTAGGAAAGAGGGAATGCCAATGGGGACAGTTGGGTAAACGAACTTGCTAGGCATGAATCCTTTAGAGAAGAAAAGAAGGGCAAGTCAAAGGTGTAGAAGTTTCACCGAAACCAGAAAGGGGCCCATTCGACTATCAGTCGTCGTGGCAAACCGGGCATCAGGAGGCTTGGTCTACCAAATTTCCAATCTTGGAGGGCAAACATCTTGCCACTTATTTTCCTAAAGTAACTTGGACCCATTCCTGGGGAACCCCCCGTGTGTAAGCCAGGACGTATCGAGACGGTGGGACAAAAACAAGAACTTGGGGCCTTTAGAAAGAGGGACTGATTTGTTCTCAGGATGTTGTGGGGGGGGTTTTTCTGAGAAAAGAGCGGAGACGACGCGTGAGGTCCTTGGCAGGCTCGATTGCAGCTCCCGGGGAGCGCGAAAAAAAATCGGGTAGTAAGGAAATGCTTCTCGGGGGACGAGCTATTTGGAACTCACCAATGAAATCGCATGAGGAAGCGAGAAAGCTGCGAAAGTAACACGCGTTTGAACATGCAAGGGGTCGTCAAGCATGCCGTGAGGGCGAAAAATTTCGCAAATAGAAGGAAAACGTGCGAGGAGGTTGAGATGAGGGACACTCGGGTTTCAGGGAAATTCAGCGGCAATCGAGTGGCGGCGCACGGACAATGATCCACTGAAGAAAAATAGCGAGCAGTCAAGCGGATAAAATTCGGGGGTTGATGAGCTTATGTGAGTGAAAAGTAGCCAGGGAAGGAAGGGCGGGAGGGCACATGAAGTGGGAACCAACCGACGGATTCACAAAGGCAAGATCGAGGGAGAAGGCGGAAAGATAAGAATCAATGAGAGGCCACTGGGTCGATACATTTGGAGGAGATGCTAAAAAAGGATGTGAATTAGATTTCCTTCTACTCGGGGGGCCGGTCTCCCTATTAAAAATCAAGATGGGAAGGAAATCGCGCTTGCTGGGTTTTCCTTTAATTTCAGATGGACGGGGGGGACACAAGCTGAAGTAACTCGGGGAACGTTTAGCTAAGTGGCCGCAGAGAGTCACGCTGGGGGGGGGTATAGATAGATGAAGAAGGTCTAGGGGCCAGCAATACAAAACGGGAGCTCAGGGAAAATGGTGAAGGCACAATGTCATGAGATGTCTCTTGTAGTCCCAATCTCAGTGGCTTATTGAGAAAGAGCGAATTTCAGGGACTGTTGGGCTAAGGGTCAGCCGCGAAAACCTCCTAAGGCCAATCGCTGTCCGGTACTGCACAAGAGGGGTGATGATTCTCCGGGGCCCAGCCCTTGTGCTGGAAATTCAAAACTCAAGGACCAACGATTGCGAATATAAACACCGCATTAGAATGGATCGGAGAAGGAAGCAGCGGGAGCTGGGGGTAATACGAAAGGACTCAACTTACTTCGCCAGTCCTGATGAGACTGCCGTCTATTTCCTTAGACTGCCGCACTGGGAAACCTGTTGGGGGAAATCTCTTGGGGAAGGACTCTCCTGGAGTATAAAAATTTCGCGGAAGTGGGGGCCGCAACGTCATGGCGAGTTGTGAGCAAGGGTAAGTGGGAGAAAAGCGAAGTATAAGATAAAAATCTCTTGAGAATCTGGGGGAGGCCTTGGGCTTCCAAGAGCCGAAACACAAATTAAAGGGAGCACAGCTGGCCTACTATTCCCTTCGGGAATCTCAGCCCTAGAGGAGTGAATCGGAAAAATAGGTAAACCGAATTTAATTCATGGCATGTTTGAAAAAGGATAGGTGAAATCTTAGCAGGGTGCCGGACTAAGATTAAAAGGGGTCTGCGGTGATACAGAGGCTCCCTGTGCTTGTTAAGGCAAAGAAATAGCTGACAAAAGAAAGCCCTCGAGCGTATGTTTGGAAAGGGAAGAGCCGGCGAGGGTCGACAAAACCGCTAGAGCCAGATCCACCGGACATAATACAAGGGCCGTCGGACCCATAGTGAATCGACAGAAAGAGTGATCGGACCACTAGAAGAACCTACTAATCCGGAACAACCCTTAATGGAGAGACATAGATGAGAATGATGTTTGGGGCTGGACGGGTTTTCTCAGACAGGATTTTTCCTATTCAAGAAGAGGGGGCGATATTCGATTAGTACCCCTTGGCTCTGTTGAAGAGTCTGTATATCTAGTGGAAGCAGCTACGTTTAGGGCGAGGAAAAAACTACCGCGAATGGGATTTCCTTGGGGTCTGGGGACGGGGGAAGTGTGCTGTCGAAAAAGAGAAAATGGGATTTCAGAGGTGCGTTTGGACAGGAAAACTACTCGCAAGAAGGGGAGATGCCGCTCAATAGACTGGTGATCAATGAAAGGAAGCGAGAGTTAAAAGGCAAAGCCTCTCTGTCAAGGGGGAGCTAACGAACGGTACTCGATGGAACGTTCATCGGAGCGTACTTGGGGGTGGAGTTGCAAGGCGATAATCGAATCATCAGAAGGTGAGGAAAGAAGCTGGATTACTCCTAAGACGGCATGAGCACAAAAGAGGGGGGAAGGGGTCTTTAAGCAAATAAAGGGACAGGAGATCCAGGAGAGGGTCATTTCAGAACGCGAGGCAATCAAAAAGAGAAAGGGCATGGAATATCTTCATTCGACAAACGGAAATAGGACTTAAAATCTAAAAATTGACAGAATTAACAAACAGAGCTTGAAAAACGCCATCCAAAGGGGTTTCAAGGGGTGGCTTCTGACACTGGGGCTCTTCGAAAAGGAAAAAAAAAAGTTCATGGAAGAAAAGAAAAACCAATTTCAAGGATCAGTAGATTCGTTTGGAAAACAAAAAAAGGGAACCCGAAACGGCTGATATGGAAGGACAAGGCCCGAGCTCGTGAGGGGTGAAACCAAAAGAAACAAGCGGGAGGCAATGCGGGAAAGGCGCTAAATTATGGGCCTGAAAAGCTTACATCGCGGCCGCAACTGTTAGACACATGATGAAAAGAGAATTCCAGCGGGGAAGCCCCAGTATGGAGGTAAACAAAAAAAGGGAAGCGCGAAATCGACACATTAAAAGAGAAGGGGGAGCATCATGGACGGATCGCTCAGGAATCGACGCACAGAAAAGAGGTGCCACCTAAATGAGGAAGCCAGGAGAGATCCCAAAAAAGGCAAATCGACATGAACGTGAGGGGAACAATATACACTGGAAGGGGAATTGGGGAAAAATAGCGGTTTCCGTCCTAAAGTTGAAATAGACCTCACTTGGTAAAAACAATAAAATCTGAAAGGAAGAAAAAAAACTTAAGTCGAAAAGGGATCAAAGGGGATGGGCGCGATATCGCGGCTTTTGTCGAGGCAGGAGGTGCTATGGGATTGCATTGACAAACATCGTACCGGGGGAATTCGGTCATAACCCAAAAGAAGCAAGAACCCGAACGGGGAGGAATCGCGATGGGAAGCAGTCCTCATGTGACCATTGGGACGTTAGGTTTGGGGAGGGAGAAAGCTTGTGAGTCGCGAGGGAGAGTGAAATTTCATATTGGAAGTGAACGGGGTGTCCCCAGGTTTATACCGCGGAGGGATGGCGATAAAATATCTCTGGAGGATCATATTTTCAGAGAAAACTCAAGGGGGGACCGGACTCAATTCATTCCCCACCCATTCATCACCCACGCGAAAAACAAGCGAGGGGGGGATGAAAAACTGGGGTGGACATATTGGTATATGTACAGCTCAAGAATGGATTGTCCTTTTGACGGGAAAACAAGATTCAAAAAAGAAGGAGAGGTCTGGTCAATTAATTGGCAGAAGGGGAATGGGTTACGAAACCGCCGTCCGGAAGAATCGAAACGACGATGGAAAAGTCCTAAAAAACGTCGATGGGAAATCTTAACTGTACAGTAAATGTAAGACTCTAGGAAAAGGGGAGTCCCGAAACATTGGTTGGAAAAAACTTGGAGGTGGACGAAAGACAAGGGTTTTAAAACAAAACGCAGAGAAAGAAGGGGGAAGGTTCAGGGTGAAAGCGGTAAGAGGGAACGGTGGGTCCCGAGGGGGAAGTACCAAACCGAATAGCCAGGAACGTTAAGCGGATCAGGCCCTGGATTAAATCCCAGAAATCCGTCTTCATGGTCAGAAAAAAACAGAGAAGGGGAAAGAATATGGTCTTAAGATAAAGGAGGGGAAAGGGTGCCCCGGGGTTAATCAAGGGGCGGAGAAAAGTGGTTCCGAAGGGGATGAAAGGGGGAAAAGGGCCGCTACACGCACGGTGAACCGATAGAAAAGGGGCTTTCATAGAAAAAACCGTCAACTCTTGGGCGATGGTTGGGGAACAACGTTGCTAATGGACACGGGGAACAAGGGTGGGGGAAAAAGAACTGGAGGGTTGAGAAACAGGCCCTTACCTTAAGAAAATACCAATGAGTTGGCTCACGGTACATAGTTGAGCAACGACAGGCCCCCGGAGGGAGGCATGGGAAAATGTTACGGAAAGGTCGCTGAAAAGATTCTAAACAGGAGTGTCGTTGTCGTACCCTGAAGTCCGAAACAAGAGACTGTCCAGCATAGAATTGTTTGGGAGGCCTTCCTTTAACAAGGGGGGGGGGGGGGGTGAGAAAGAGGGGCAATAGCTCGAGAAAGGACCGGGGGGGGCACAAATCCACGCTCACTGTGTCCTCCCCAAACTGTTCCGTTTGGTTGTCGTCTGGAGGGCGTTCTCCAGGACTAAGGATTCTTCAAAGGGACTTTTTTTGTCACGCTGGATCACCTAGCTCTCCAGGTGCAGTTGTCCCAAGGGGGACCTTGAAAAACTAAAAAACACATGGGCCAGGGGCGCCGAAAAAATTAATTAAAAGGGGGAAAATTCGGGAAAGAACGATTAGTCAAGATCGTTCTCCATCCAAAGGTGTTCCGGCAAAGGGCAATGCGACGGCCGCTAAAAAAAGTTCTCGTATGGATTAAAAAGCGAGCGAGGAGGAGAAGGGGTCGTCTGGGAAGGGTGAGAAAGGTCAAAGATTTTCTAGGTCTCCCTAACGGGAAACGAAAAATGGAAACGGGCAAAAATAAACAAAGAGAGCAGGCTTAAGCTCGGTTAGGCACATTTACGGGGTAGACTTTGGGCCACATTCCACATCCGAGGGTCTGGAGAATTGGTAGCACTTGTTCAGTCTTTCATTCCGTTTGCCCCACTTCAGGGGTAGTAGGACACCCCCCGAAGGAATACAAGGTCTGCGAAAGGATCTGCTGCTTGGGGGAGTGTCAGGTACAAACAGGGGCATGCGCGGGAGATGGTGGTCTAACAGGCCTAAGAGCGGCGAGAAGAAAAAAGTGGACCCTCAGGGGGATTACGGCGAGGGTGTTCCAAAGATCTAGACACAAATGAGTGTTCATTTTCCTATAGCCTTTAAGGGGGGGATTGTGTTTGAACCGGGGGGAATTTCCCAAAATTCTAAATGAGCAACATCGCCTTGGGGGGCAGGGCTAAGGCGGGGAGAGGGCCGCAGGTGGGGACGTAAGCAAAAAAAAAACAGAGACACGGTCAGCAAAAGAGGCAGCCAACGGGACCGATCCACGACTGCGGACAACATCGGGAGACAGTCGCAGGAATGTACCAGTCGTGTTTTAAAAGTGGAACGAGAGTTTTTTGAAATCAGTTTGGTAGGAGGCATGCGAGAATAACTAAGAATACTGAAGAAATACCCCAACTCACAGTGTGGAAGGGACCGAACATATGATCTGCGCACAGGCACTCAAACACACGCCTTGGAATCAGAACCAAGCAAAAGAATACCCACGGCAGCCGCTCAAGCGAGCTTGTCGTGGAAAGCGAAAAGGAATCATCGGCCGTCTTGGCCGGGATATGTACGCGCGAGTACTTCAGGGGGTGTATGCGAAGCGGGAGGAAAGACCTCGCCTGCGTGGACGTGGTTGAACTCAAAAGCACATACAAATAGTTGTAACTGACTTCTTTAGAAGAGAAGGGACGGAAAAGAAATGAGGGATCGTCTCTTATGGAAGTTCTCCATGGAAACAAACCCACAGTGCAAAACGCTTCCCCCCTTCGGAGTAAACTGAAAACTTTCTCCTGGAGTGAAGGTTCGTTTCTCACAGCTCAGATCCCGGGATTACTCACTTCTGTCCCTAAATTGTAAGTCCAGCCACGGATGTCTCCCACTAGAAGTCCTTCTGGCTGGCACGTACCAGTCCAAATGGCAATTAGGAAGGGTTAAGCCTCAGTGGGGCTTGGCGGGACAACAAACCCAGGCAGAGCAAGAAGAACAAGAATCTTAGGGGTGGGGTGGGAAGTAAAGAGGACGCAAGTCCTCTATGCCATGAAAGACGAATATTCACAACGCGACAGGGTAAATAAAGCGGGAAGAGCGGGCCAAAAGACATCCTGATAAGGCCAGGCCTGAAAAAAGGAGGCGAAAAGGGACAGGGGAAAACCAAACGC
>Ga0179593_1555825_pt1 | contig 10952 bp, 12 predicted proteins | sample CZODoug2_1_08_16_FD_185931 | JGI IMG/M metagenome (GOLD analysis project Ga0179593, IMG submission 185931) | Vadose zone soil fungal communities from Angelo Coast Range Reserve, California, USA - CZODoug2_1_08_16fungal (PacBio error correction) | ecosystem: Environmental > Terrestrial > Soil >...
TCACGAGGAAAGAAAACTGAGGATAAACGAGGGCGGTGACTTCGAGAGAAAAAGCCTAAAAAGAAGACCGCCGAGGCCTTCTTCGAAGGGGGGTCCGCTGCACAAGACTCGACTAAAGAAACCAAAAGCCAAAAGAGGGTGCGTAGACAATCGTCAAGAGTCCCAAGAAAAAAGAGAAAGGAAGAAAGGGGCCAGGAAGGAACTAAGGGCGATCGCATGCGTTGGCTAGTTTACAGCTAGCCGCCGGAAAAAAGGAAAGCTGTTCAGCGGAAACAGGCAGGAAGGGGGGGGGGGGTAAGAAGGCAAGAGATGGACTTCGTACACCCCTAACGTATAGATGGCGCTCGGGGGGGCACAAGCGAAAAAACCTAGAAAGCAAGCGAGAAGGACCCAATAAGTACTTTCGGAAAGGGGGGAGTCTAGACCCAAAGCTCTGGTGAATCGGGAGAAGGTACGTCAAGCCGACGGGGAGGGGGCCTTACGACTTTGGTGGGCATTCCGGTTAGCACTGGAAAAAGCTACACGGAGTACTCGGGAGGAGCCGTCTATCAGGGGAAGATTGCTCAAAACTCCTACGGGGTTAGATACCTGGTACAGAGCACTATTCGGGAAAGGGCGCTAAACATCAAGGGAGCATCAAGAGAGAAAACGCGGGGCGTCCTAAATGTGGGTCCTACCTATTTGCTGTTTAACGGTAAATCGTCAGGTACCGCCAAAAAAAAAAAACAGCGAATCTCGGAAGGGGGATCAAGGGATCTGGGGAGCCGAGGAAAGCTACTTCAAGCGGTCTCTCTTTTTTGATTTCGACTACTTCAAGACAAAGCTGGACCGGCAGGGCATCACTGTTTCAAGGGGGGATTCAAAAGCCGTTCAGTTCTCAAAAGACGAACAAAAACGGGGCAGGGAGAACGGCTTCTAGGGGGAGGAACGATAAGAAAAAGACGGGCATACGTGTCAAATCCAACTGTAGTCTGTGATGGAACCCGAAAGACCTCTCTTAGAAGCGAAAGGGCAATGGGGTGGGAAAGAGTGTAGACAATCCAAAAATCGGGCGTCAAGAAAAAAAAAGTACCATCGATCGATGCAAATGAACCGTCATCAACCGAGGAAAGTCAACATTTCAGTTCTACTCGCGCGCGGTGAGGTCTCTGCGGGACGGTGGGTTGTGGGGGAAGGAGTCAAAATACCTTTCCGGATGGCTGGAGGATCTTTATCTGGGGGGGGGGGGATTTCTCCTCCGCTCAAGAGAATTGGGGGGGTTTCTCAAGGGAACGAAAAGGTCCCTAGTCAGGAACCTCGGGAATGGACGGGAAGGCAGGGGGGATCCTGTCTCCTCTGCCGAAGGGTTGTTCACGGAAAGCAAAAAGACGAACCTCATTTACCAATGAGGAGAAGAGGGGCTAACGGTTCTTCTTTCCCCTCAGACGGAGAACAAACGAGGCAAGACCGTAACCAAAATTATTAATGTACACCTTGTTCAAAAACTAAGAGAGGAAAGACCCCAGTCTTTCAGACCAAGGAAGGGGGTGGGGGGGGGGGGTTGGGGTTACGACCATTATCTATCTCTTGGAGTCAATGGCGCGGGAATGGAAGTGCTGACAGGAGGGGTTGGGGAGTCTCTTGGATTCATCATTAGGACGGGGCAGTAATGCCGACGTACCGAGAGTGATGCGACGCAACGACAAAAAGCAAGGGGGGCAGCGTGACTTAATCGGGAAAAGTTCTTTCCTTGGACTGTCCTTTAGGGGAAAAAAAAAGTGCCCAAAAAGGCTTAGGAAAGGAAACAAGGGAATGGGTCGCAGAAGGGCTCTAGAGGATGAAAGTCTATTAAATCCATCAGAAAAGCGACCTCAGTGTAGCACGCTTAGCTGGAACCGTAACTGGATCCTGGTATGGGCCCACAAGATTTTCCTTGTTTAAATCTCAAATTCCTAAGGAGCCCTAGGGGCGTCCGGTTACCTAAGTAACATAAGGCTAGGGCCGAAATTTAGATACTAAAGAGGAAAATAACGGAGGCCGGGAGCAACCGGGAGGGGAGGTAAGAAAAAGCCAAGCCATGAGGCTCTCAGAAATGCGGGACCGGGTCGAAAAAAGAGGGGGGGGGCCAGCAGGAATGTGGGATGTGGGCGTGAAAAAGGGGGGTCTAGTAGGGAAAATGTGGGGCACCGGCCTGCACGACCGGCAGATTTGCAGAACCTTGGGAGGATGGAGAATCTCACACGTGCACAAATATGGAAGAACGGGGGGGCTCGAGGCTCTGTCAATCTCACTAAAGGTTGGAGAGGGAAGAGGTCGGAGTTCGCTTCACTCAAGAAGGTAAACCACAACCTAACGGAGTATTAGAAATAGAAAAAAAAAAAGAGTCAGGAAAAAAATGCGAGGGGGGGCACTAAGGGAGGGAGACCACTCGGCGTTGATCAGGGGAGTGAAAGAGTGCGGTGCCTTCATGAAGGGGGGGGGCATCTTTATAGGACTCTAGGAAAAAGATGGCGAAAGAGGGTAGAAAAAGAGGGTTTGGGGGAGGCAGGGACAGGTGCGGCGACAACCTGGGACAAGGGGAACAAAAAAGAACGAAGATTTTCCTCTGACTGGGTCTTTCATCTCTCACGTGGGTCGATTAAAAAGGCCTAAGAAGGTCGGGAGGGCAAAAATGTCGTCTTAAAGGTCAAAAAAAAGTGACCAGACCGAATTCATATGGTTCTTTTTTGCTGGGCCACCAAGGATGCGTAGTCAGGGAAGAAAAAAAAAGAAATCTGCCTTAGATGGAGCGAGAAACAGGTGCGAGGTGAGCGTGTCCCGGGGGCTTTCATGTCTACTTGCGAAGATCGGACGAGACAAAAGACGGTCCAAGGCGAGGGGTGGCAGGGGGGTCCCATGAAGTCTAAGTCACGCCGTCATGAGACGCTTCCAGAAGGCTTGCCGGGGGAAAAAAAGGGACAAGGACGCTTCTTTCGGTCGTGAAAAAAACCGGGGGAAAAAAGGCAAAGGGGCGAGAGGGGGGGATCCAGATCGGAAGGGCGGTTCGCGCCATCAAAAAAAAACATAACCGAAAAAAGAAAAAAATAGACCCCCCCAACGGGGCAAGGTGGGGTGGAACCGTTTAAAAGGTTTTCCTGAAGAAATTTGGGAATCACTAGTAACGTCTAGGGGACCGGGGGGAGGGTGGGAACCTACATAGTTCTTCCAAAGTGCGCTTTGGGCTCTTAGGAGATTCAGGAAACGGATGGAAGCTTCCGGTCTCGGTCCGAAAAGCAGGAAGTTCTCTCCAGGACTTCTGAGGAAAAAAAAAAGGACTCTGGGGACATGGAAAAGAACAATACACGATCCAGAAGATTGGGAAGTAACGACGCGATACGGGGTCCGTTCTCTAACACAGGAGAGCCTTAGCTGCCGAGAACGCCTGGGGCAGGGGCCCTCAGAGCTGTGGAGATCTTTCAAGGGAAAAGAAGTCTCACTTTTACTAATGGGGGGGGGGCGGAGGTGCTACTCCGGATAAGGTTCTGAACCGGTTCTAGAACCACTCTCTTTAAGAAGAAGGGAAAGCTGGGGGATTTATTTACGACCCCCGGAGAAGATGCTAACTGGCTGCGAACACAAATTCGCGCTAAAGCGTGGAGCAATTCTCTGGAAGGATTACAGAAAAGTAAAGAAAAGGGGGACGGTGTGAAAAAGGCCCTGGGGCTTTTTGTAAGTGGGTGTTAAATAAGTATTAAAACCGCCCCACAATGGGGAAAAGGATAACTGACGAAGGGCCAAGTTATCTGAGGGAGTGAAAAGTAAAAGTCGACGGAATGAAAAGTCCCCTTTCAAACGGCTGGGGAAAAAGAGTAGGGACAAGAATCGTGGGAAGGTAGGCATAGAGGGCGGGGGGAGAGCACCAAAAAAAAAATCAAGACCACTCATATTCAGAGAAACTCCCGATGGGGATCAGGCGATGCTTCAAACATCTGCAGCTACCGGGAAATACGGGTCCACTTTTTGCCGAAGGCTACGGGAAGACCAGTCGTAGTAGTCGTCTCGAAGTTCTACTATCAGTTAATTGAGAACGGCAAGAAGGAAGGGGAGTAGGTCTTACTAAGGGAAGAAAGAAGAAAACAAGCGTTTGGAGGAAATCGATTCATCCCGCCCGTACGATTGTTGGGGGGGGTACGGAGTAGGAACGAAAAAGGGGACGGAACGGAGGCTTTCTCAGTCTCGAGGCGGAGTACGGAAAAAAAGGAGGACGGAGAGGCGGCGCTGGCTCTCGCCCATCGGCTCTCAACTTGGTTGCCGCCGAGGGAGATGTACCCTGAGAAACAGACAACTTGAGCCCTCACGGGGCAGGGATCGAAAGGGAAAGGAATAGACGTGTGAACCGGCGATGTTGTGGCGGAAAGACTAGCGACGTAGGAAAAAAGCGATAAAGAAAGAAAAAAAAAAAATAAAGAAGTCCGAACGCCGTGGGGGACCCGCGCTAAAGAATAAAGATGGTTGCAGAACAAGAGATCTCGCAGAAAGACTAGGGGGAGACAGTAAGCTCGCTACAAATTAGAGAGGCATGGAAAGTCACCAAGCAGGGAGGTGAATCAGGGTCTGTAGCTGGAAATGAGGGAGGTCGGGCAGGTGGCTAACCTAAGGCAAGAAAGAAGAAAAAGATGAAGGCTGAAGTCAGCTAAAAGATCGACAGCAAGTGCCGCAAAATGAATGAAGAAAGTCAAGAATCAATCGTTAAAAGAAAAAAAAACTAGAAAGTACGGCGAGAAAATCGTTCTGGAGGACGCCATCGTAAAAAAGGGGTCGTACATCATAACCAGAAGCAAAGAATAAACCGATCAGGACGACTCCGAAGAGAAAGAAAACAAGTCGCGGAGATTGGGACCTCTAGCTGCGAAGAGCTTAAGAAGAAAAAAAACGCAAAAGGAAGGGGCCGGCAAACAGACCACGACTTCTGAAAACGCCAAGAAAAAGTGGGAGGAGCTGATCGTTAAAATTCCAAATTTGGGAGGAGAGATCCGGCCGAAACCTTCAAGAAAGCGACGACTAAACTGTTTAACGTAGGTAGGCAACCGGGAAGGAAGGATCTGTCGGTCGCCGTAGAGGGGAAACGTCGTCCGCCTGAGTGAATACCCAATGATTGGCAGATCTAAGGACGGGAGTTTTGAAAGAAAAGCATATAAAAGTCTGCACAAAAAGGGATTGAAAAAAGGGGAAAAGAAAAAAGAAGCGACGTCATTTACTTCAAACTTTACGTGCCGTTCAAGCTCATACTAAAAGGGAAGGAGCTGAGGGGAGGTGTCCCACTCGAAAAAATAATAAGCGTCGGGGTGTAGCTACTTGAAGGGAAAAAAAAGTCAAAAATGCGCCTGGGGGTTCCGGTCTGCCAGACTTTCAAGGGGAGGAAAGACGCTCGAGAAAAGAGAGGTACCCGATCTTCCTGCTCGACAGCGGGGCCCGATCCACCAGTTTCTCCTGTAAAAGCGAACTTCGCGCGAACGCGGGGTCCGAAAAAAAAAAGTACAGGCTTCATCAAGGGACGCACCGAGTACCGGAGTCTAATGCGCGCAGGAAGCCACGATCTCACCCTCAGATCTGACCCGGGGAAAAAAGAGAGCGCCCCTGATTTCTGCGAGGGGTGGGAAAAAATGGGAGCTTCGGAGGGGCAAGCGACCGCAGAGGAGGAGGATTGGGGAAGGTCCGCGACGCGGGGGGTTTTTTTAGAAGGGCCAGAATGTCAGGGGCTCTGAACCTCTTCTTGATATTGAGCAGAAGAGAAGCTTCTCAGAAAATTTGGAAAGGGGGGCCGAGGCAATCTCAAAATCAATAAAGACATGATGTAATTGTAATAAATCTCTGGAAAAACCTAGTCTTTCAAACGCTCTGGAAAACAACGGATGAAGGCAACCCATTTAGGAGGGGGGAAAAACTTCTTAAACCCCAATCTCGTGGCAACTTTTGGGTTGTGCTGACAAAAGAGTCCCGCGGTAATGGGAGGATGCTCGACACCTGCTCCGAGTCAAGGAAACAGGAGAGAATAAAGGCGGGGCGTAAGGTCATCGCTCACTATGACCTAGAGTGCCTTGAACACCTCGCCAAAAAAGAGGACGTGACTCCAGTACTGATTGGGAAAAGAAAAACCGGCGAATAATGATCCTTTGGGAAAAGGGTCCCTTATTTCCACGATCATAGAAAAATATTGAATAAAGGTAGACAAAAGCTACACTCGACACGCAAGATGAAAAGCGCGCTTGGCCGCGCTAAGGGTATGTCCGAGAGCATAAGAGGGGAAAAAGTGGCCAAGAAAAAAAGGACAAGGAAGAAATTTTTTTTTTTAGCAGAGAGAAAATGGGCGAGAGCGGGGGGAGGAAGGCCTATTACAGAGGCCTGAACTGACTGCTGCGAAAATCAGTAGATTCGAAGAAAGACCAAAAATTCCGCTTTCACTAGCTGGGCCATGAGGTACGCCGTGCTCTGGGGGAAAGGATCCCCTGTCTGGGGGTGTGAAAGGAACTGGGGTTTCGGCAATCCAAGGTGACAGAGAGGCACCTTTTCTAGACCGCAGAATGGAGAGAGTGGCAGAACCCACTGATGTGAAAAAGCTGTAAGAAGCTCGTCAATGAAACTAACTGAGGGTGATTCCCGGTCCGGGAGAGGTACTAGACTCACATCTACGACTGAAAGGAGAGAGTCCAGTGCGGAGGAGGACTCACTCCCGGATTGCCGGCCAACTCGATGGCGTTGAGGGAGCTGTCTCAAAAAGGGAGTGCCATCTATCGCTTGAGGCAGGAAAAAGAAAAGTACCGAACAGGTGCAATCTGCACCTCGGTGGGGCAAGGGTGAGGTAGGGGGATAGAGGCTGGGCCCCAGACCGTTCTCAAAATTAAAGTGGGGCCGAGAGTGCAACGCTGTTGCGTGTGGCTCTCGGGGTAGCCGCCGAGAAGGACTCTGAAGGGAGAACTCGGGTGTCAATCAACTGTGGGGCATGGAGGAAAGTCCAAAAAAAACGGTCTCTCGTCGGGGCAGATTATAGGAAGTGAAAAGGCTGGGAGCGGCCATAAGGTCGGGCGAGGGGGGCCATAAATTCGCAGAGAGGGCGCGTGTCGAATGGTCTTTCATAGCTACTTTCAGAAGGAGGGCGCTGACAGAGAAATCAGGAAGAAGGTGATCTTAGTCGGATCGGAAGGAAGTTCAAAGTCAAGATTCGAAAGGCTCCTGACCATCTTGCTTTCGGGGGTGATAGCTCAAACCATGCAATCAGGGAAAGATCCCGGAACCCGCACGAGAAGACTTGGACAGGTGTCCGCGCACAAAAACGTCCTCCCCTAGCTTAGAAGCACTTGTCGGAACCCACCAAGTTGGGACAAGGGAAGAGAAGCCGGAGGTAAGCAGTTTTTGGCGACTGGCGATGTTCGCTAAACACCTATCGCGATCCCTAAAAAAGGAAAAAAAGGGGAAGCCGTTGGAATGAGACCGAGGGGGTAGAATAGTTCTTTCGTCAACTCGGGAAAGACACCTGTTAAAGACAGGGACTCATTCTGCACCTTTCTCAGATCCTAAAAAAAAGAAGGGGGACAAAATCGACCCAGGCCAAGAAAAACGCAACGGGGCATTCCTAGGGAGACACGGGGAGCGAAAACGTTCGGTCGATGAAAGCTTCCCTACGCAAATATAACCTCCAGGGATCTACACAGAAGAAAAACCCTCGACAGACAGGATGCAGAAAAGCGATGGGTGAGAATTGGAGTTGTAAAAGAGGCTAAGGAAGGCTTCGATGTAGTCGGGAGCGGTGCTGCCGGCGCGAAAATTGCGATGCGTGCGACAAGTTGAAAGAAAAGTGCTCCAGAAGAAGCCGGCGGCCAAACGGAAAGTCCCGCCGAATCCTCGCCCCGGGCGTCGAGGACTAAATCTGCTCAGGAAACTTGTAAGACATGGGGAGAAGGAAACAGGTGACTGGAAGCCGGAAGGAGGGGGGAGCCAAGCTGGGGGATTTTGGGGAAGTATTCTAAACCGGGGAACACAAACTCGACTAGTTCTCAGATGCTTGAAATATTATCTGATAAACCACGGATCCTCACGGGGAAAAAAAAAACCGGCAATCGGGCAATCTTCAGACGTAATGGATGCTGGCTGGCCGTAAACTGGCCCTGCTTGGGGGGTCTGAGGCTCTTCGGTTGACGAAATTACCCAAGAATCTGCGCCTGCACTTTTCTTTCATAGGGATGCTCGACCAGACCCACATCGCCTGTCGCAGGTTAAGGATCCATGAGGGGGGAAACGGATATTCGGCGATGGACTTACCAGAAAAGTCAGTCCCGCTCAGGGGCGGCGGTCTATACTAGAGAAGAAAGACGCGGAAAAAAACTCGTTTTCTAAGCCGCGGAGGGGAGAGACCTAGGGCCGGCGGTCTCCGGGTGGCGAAGGGGGACGACTGGAAAATACTAAGGACCTACGTATTGTGCAAGTGGAGAGAAGATGGGGCCGCTAGGAAATGCATCGGTCTCCTTGGGGGGGCAAATCGAGGTTGAAAGAGGGCCATCTCACGGAATGAAAAGGAGGAGAGCGGTTGGGGAGGAGGCTTTCGGGCTAAGATAAGGGGAGAACGATGTCGGAAGTGTGAGCGTCTATTTGCGTCCAGATCTGGAAAAGACGGGCAGAAGAAGAGTGCGTCGGCAAAAAAACCGTCAGGGTGGTACTCGACTGAAAGAATAAGATTTTCAGGCATAGCATCAGTGGGGATTTTTGTAAAAAGGGGGAAAAGACTCAAAATCAACTTTACTTATTGTAAAAGAGAGAGGGGGGACACGACAAAAAGGAGATCTTAAGTAGCCTGAACTTCTGAGGGACTTCAACTTTCATCGCGCAGAAGCTTTTCTGGACCGAAAAGGGGAACTTACTGAAAACGACTACGAAAAAAAGAAAAGGAAACAATAGGGTATACATTACCAAGGCAGCTTTAAAAGATTCGATAACTTCTCCACCGGTGGGCTCTCCGAACGAAGGGGAAACGGTAAGCGCGGATATTCAAAGAACGACAACAAGGAGGCCGATGAGCGCGCGCCCATGCTGCAAGGACTCTATGAACTTAGGGACAAAATACCGGCCCGCAGAAAGAGAGGGGAGACAACTAATACCGCCTCGAAGGGGGGAAGAGTAAGGATGCAGGGCAAACCGCGCGGTGCGGGAAAAAGGCCTGATCGATTACTAAAAAAAGTCCGGAAACGGGGGAGGGGGGGACTTACAAGGAAAAAAAAAAGAGAAAATGGGAATCTTACTAGACACTACCGGTAAAAACGGAAAACAACCGGCGATCGGGTGTCGTCCCTATATGAGAGCGAGGAAATCTTTAAGAAAATGGAAGGAGAAAGACTGGGAGGGGAGGGACGTGGGACGCAATCATCTTGGAGCAGTGGAAAGCTCACCCGGAGAAGGATGCCGGCCAGGTTCTACAAGGGCGACGTCATTTACAGACGACTATGAAGCAAGGGGGGGGGAAGAAAAGCTCGTTCAGATAAGAAGATCGCAGGGGCGCTCTATCCACAAAGGGGGTTGGATTTAGACGAACGGCACCAGGAAAAAGGGGGAGAAGAAGGCCCGGGGCAAAAAACAAATAAGGAATAAAATGCTCAAGGAAAAAGAGGACCGTTCAGGGAGATCTCGTGTCAATCTCGAGAGGGAAAGAACAGTGCTGCCTCTCTGGAACTCTACGCCACACTTGGCGTGGGGGGGGGGTTCTGGTGAAATAAACCACCTGATAAGCGTTCAGTATTCCGGGATCAAAGGGCAAAAGTATCTCGGCGTCAAAGAAACGATCTACACATCACCTCTTCGGGGATGGAGGGGAATTCACTAAAGAAGAGACAACAAGAAGGGGGAAAAAAAAGCAGTCGCCCCTTTATGATCTCAAGGGGGAAAAAGAGAACGGGAGAGTCAGTAAAAGGTCAATCGACCGATCGTAGGATTTCTCTTTAGGGGGTTTTAGGGGGGAAGAAGAGAATCTCAGGGTATGGAAAGGAGGGGGCGGTCAAGAAGCATTCCTCTTCGGGGAATCAGGTCTCACGACCCAATGCGCCGCTTAAAAACCATTGTTACTCCGTCGGGACATAATCTCAGCGAGAAGAAAGAGGAAATAATTCCGGACATTAGGGAAGAAGGAATACAGGGGGAACGGGCGTACTCGTCTTCGAAAAAATCCGCAGGAAAAACTGGCACCAAAACGAGGCAATTACACCGCACTTCAGGAACCCCCAATCTCGGGAAAAAGAGCGGGGGGGAAAGGTGTCGCAAAGAGATCATGGAGGAAGATTATGTTTCTAACGCCACAGGGGCGCACTGATAAAAAGGAAGAAATCGTGGAGGGGGGGGGCTTCCGGAGCAGGAAGCGCACTATTCGGTCCACGGCCTTAATGTCAACAATTTGTAGAAGCACCATACAAGGTCACAGATCCAGGACGCTTATCTGGACTTTCATGGGAAGAGAGGAACTTGAAAGGAGCTCGAACGAAGCGAGAGGGGCTGAAGTCTCGATGAAATCCAAAAACCTACCAAAAAAAAAACGGAAGCAACAGTCTCTGGCAGAACTTGAGTGACAGTAACTTCATCCGAGATTTCAGAGGGAGACCAAAAGCATAGGGTGGTGTGGACGGCGCCATCCATAGTCCGGGGGAGATTAGATCTAAGAAGAATGGTGGAACTACATCTAATCTTCGGACGAAAGAAAAGAGATTCGCAAAAAAAGCCCAGACCACGCGTCAAGATCAAGCCATCTTTTAATAAAGTGCGGTATATGAGAGAGACCAGGAGGAAAAAGTCTGGAAGGGGGGAAAAGCCAACTTCAACACCGGAAGAGGGGAGACAAGGTGTCTAGAGGTCACTACTCAAGAGGAGAGGGGCAAGGGGGACCCGGAAAAAACTGATAGGTGGCACTCAACTCCGATCTGTTGGTTCAGAAAACTTGGAAGGAGGGAAGAAGGCGCGCA
>Ga0179593_1567782_pt1 | contig 10952 bp, 14 predicted proteins | sample CZODoug2_1_08_16_FD_185931 | JGI IMG/M metagenome (GOLD analysis project Ga0179593, IMG submission 185931) | Vadose zone soil fungal communities from Angelo Coast Range Reserve, California, USA - CZODoug2_1_08_16fungal (PacBio error correction) | ecosystem: Environmental > Terrestrial > Soil >...
ACTCCCAAGGCAAACGGATAGGGGGAAAAAAGCTGGAAACGACTATCTTATCCGAAGGGAAACCCAGAAACGTTAGGACGTGGAAAACTTCCTCGGGCATCACGAAAAACCCTTCCGAAGCCCTTCGACTACATCGACACACAATCCCAATAAGGGGGGGGGAGCTACTATGTAAAAACTCAGAGGAAAGGACCAGAAGTCTCGACCGGTCCGCGAAAAAGAAGATTACTTACATTCCCGAAAAGAGAGAAAAGAATCAAGAGAAGAGGGGGGGGGGAAAACGAAAGTTATCTAGAGTCCGAGGGGATCGTAATGATTGGGGGAAGCTAGAATTTACCACAACAGTTCGAAAAAATCTCGGGCCGGGAGACGCTCGTGATTTCTCGAGGGAAGATATTGGTCTAGAGGAAGGGGAAAAATCGAAAAAAAAGTTACACGCGCCGCTGATAAAATAACGGAAAGTGCTCAACGCCTCAGGAGAGAGAAACTCGGGAAAAGGATGGAAAGAGTCGAGGGAAGTTCCCCACGAGGCAGTTACAGAAGGAAGAGTGAGGGTCACGCTCGCGAGAAGAACCCCAGGACGAAGGTCTCAAAGTGTTGGAGCTCGGAGGGGGATCGGGGACTCGAGGAGGGAAGATCAACTCAAATAAGTCTCGGCGGGCAAGGGTTAGTCTCTCACAACAACAACAGAATTCAGCCAAACGCCGATAGATAATTTTTAAAGAATTTTCGATAAGCCAGGGGGGAGCTCCAAAAAGCGAGCTGCAAAAATGACGCCAGGAAGAAAGGGCTTCGGCGTTGAAGGTACTGAGGGGTCAAGGGGGTCACTGACGGCATAGGTCTCGAAAAAGGACATCTGCAGAAAGGGACTGCCGGTCCGAAGGAGAACGACCGCGGCGAAATGTGACGGGGAAAGAGTAGGTTTCCGGGCCGGGAACCTGCCGCTGAACTCTGGTTGGGCCCAATTAAGCTGCGAGAAGAAAAGACAGCACTATCGAAGGAGGGGGGGTACCCCCGCGATTTTCGAAAAAGAGGGAGGCGCTGAGAGCAAAAGGAGGGGGGAGGGCAGAGTTCGCGTTGAAAGAAGAGCGGGAAAAAATATGCAAAAAAGAAGTAAAGAAGTTAGGGATCGAGAGTGGGCATGTCAGTCCCTCGAGGGGGGGAGAGAAAAACCGGTTCGAAAGGTGAAAGGTGAGCGCCGACTGTTTTGAGAGAGGCCAGGGGGTGGAAAGGGGTTACAAGAGGGGGAAGAGGGGGGAAAATTGTTAGAGCTTGAGGAAAAAGTGGGTAAAAGTTTGGGAGGCCTAGATCGCTGCCGTCGCACCGGGGAACGATCTTGCCCGAAAAATTTAGAGAGGGAATCTTCTCGCCTAAAAAATTCGCAAAGGAAAGCGATTTTGGTTTGCTGCGAGAAATACAAAAACGATCATGCCCGGGGGGATGATGCTCAAAGCAGAGGTGGGGGAGCCCTGCAACAACCACGCTCGCGCGCTGTAAAAAAACTCTTGCGGAACGGGAGGACCTCCTCCTCCCGGGGGAAAAACGCGACTGGGAGATAGGGGGAGGTCCTCGGTTAGAAAAGAAGAGGGCACACGATTCACGCCAAACAGGGGGAAAAGCTTGTAGACAAGAGGGGGGGATGAGAAGATCACTTCCTTTAAAAAACTCGGAAACAGTTGCGTAAATAGGGACGCTACCAATAGGGAAAGCGCGAGAAAGCCGGATAATTTCCGCGGCGAAAGGCAAAAAAAAAAGACCGCCGTCCAGAGACGGATTTCAGAAATGGGGGGATCATCGCCAGAAGAAACAGAAGGGTCACCTCGCGAAAAACCATGGCCGGAAGGCTCGCGTCAGATCGGCGTCGGGGGGAAGGAAAAAAAAGTCCAAGGAGGTCGAAAAGAGCCTGGTATGCGCAGGGGGTCGCGACAAGCTGCCGCAAGGGGGGATCTGCCGAGAAGTAAGAACGACTTGCTACTAGAAAAGAGAAATCGTCGCTGCTGGCGAGTGGGGGGAACGAAAAAAAGGGCGTAAAAAAAAATTAATGAGCCCGAGGGGTAGCGCCATCTCTTTTGTCAAGCCTATTCATGACAGAAGATCTTCATTTCCGACTACGAAAATCAAAAAAGCAGAAGAAGAAGAAAATACCTTAATCAACCTAATGAGGAAAGAACTGGGAGAAAAAGGACGATAAGGAGGTCGATCCTACTTTCTTTTCAGGAGGAACGCCTTAAGGGTAGCAAAGAAAATCAAAAACTTCTCTCGGACGAATCAGCTCATCAATCACAGGAGAAAGTGGCGGGCCACAGGGGTTCGGGGAAAAAATGGGAGAAGGATCCAATTTTATAAGGGAAAGGCGAAAGGTTGATCAGGATCTCAAAAAAAAATGAGTAGTAGAAAAAAAGGGGGTCCTGATCAAAAAATTTCGTCATCAAGGGAGGGGGGGATATAAGAATGACCTTGTTGGTAAAAACCCGGCAAGCGAAAAGCACGTAATTGAGCAAGGAAAAGGGGGGCGAAAAACCCCGCTGTGGTTAAGGAAAAAATAGTCTTACGAAAAAAGCACGGAGGAAATTATCGCCGGAAAAAGCGAGCTGTATTCTGTTATAAAGGCACAGATGCAGGGTTGATTGAATAGCTTCCTTGGGGGAAGGAAAACCCGGGAGGCGAGTCATGCAGAGAAAGAGGAGCCACACAAGCCGCCAACAAGAAGAGGGAGCCCGCAATGTTCTTCATGGTATGAGAAAAAAACTGGGTTCCAAAGAAACGCCCTCGAGGGGGAGGAAGTGCTCAGATGGCGGAGCCTTCCCGTGGAAGAAAAAAAAAAAAGAGAGGACGCTGAACACCATAAACTCGTCCAAGAAAAGAAAGGCCATAAACGTAGAAAAGAGAAGGTGCGTCCGCGGCATGGGAGAACTCCGGCCTCGGGGGAAAGGAGGCGGCGGAAGGAGGAACTGGAGCGGCGCGCCGATGAAAGAAGTGTCGGTAAGATTAAAAAGAAGAAAGGAGGCGCGAAACAACGTGAGAATCCAGCGCTGGGACAGGAAAGAAAGGGGGAAAGAGATCCGGGAGGGGGAAGTAATTAATTCCGGACGAAAGAAGAGAGGGGAACGGCTATCATCAGGGAAGGAGTTGACGAAGCGAGCGGGTTTCACGAAGGGGAGAGCACGGTCAAAGAACAGCTCAAATTTGTAAAGTTGCCAAAAATAGTGTGCAGACTGAGTAACCGGAAAAAGGTCGCGGCAAAAGTGACCGGAAAAGGGGGAGGCCCGAGGCGGAGAGGTCGAAGGGGGAAAAAAGCTGAGAAGAAAGGGACGCGCTATCGTGCCTTGAGAAAAAAAAAGGGTCGCAAAAGGAATCAAAGGGATATTGTTTTGAGCAGAAAAGAGGCAGCAAAAAAACAAAGAAAAGAGATTTCTGTGAGACTACTTCGAAAGCGAAGATAGGAGCCGCAAGAAAAAAGACGCTGCCAGATCGGAACGGGACCGCAGCGAGCGGAAGCAGTGGAGCGTGACCGACCACCTCATCGTAATACAACACTGCAGCAGCCAGGGGAGGGAAAGAAAAAGAGGTTCCCAGAAGAAATCAATGCGGACTACGAGGAAAAAAGAGGAGGGAGCAACCGCCACACCTCGCAAAGGGAAAAAAAAACTATGAACTGAAGACAGAAATAGACTACGATTTTAAAAGGATCGAGTACCGGGAAAGTGAAAAAAAGAAAGAGATCGCTTCTCAAGCGCATGGGAATAGAAAAAAAGAGCGGGGGAACAAATCCGTGAAGGAAAAGAAGTGAGATGGGAAGAGGATATGAAGACTTGCTGCGCACAAGAAGTAGACAGCCTCTCTCTGATTCCGAAAACCTAACTGAGGGAGAAAGAGCAACTCCTCCGGCGCTCGTTCGAGAGCAGTGCGGAACATAGAATTTTCCCGATGCCAAAAAGCGGTGTACTTCAGCGAGGAGAAAAAAGAAACCTCGCCAAGAAAAGAACCTGTCTCTCCTTTCAGGAATGTTGAGCCTGGGGGATCTTAAAAAATGCGAGAAGGAGGAAATCATCGTCCCGAAAAGAAAAAAAGATCTCTCAGGGGGGGGCTGAGATCTCAAAAAGGAGGGAAAAAAGGGAGTAGAGCCCTCCGAGGATAGGGGGGGGAATATGAGTTCGAATCGAAGAGAAGGAAGGGACGCGCAAGAGAGGAAGAAAATGAGACCCGCCTTCAATAGCGGAGTAGATTGGAGAGCTGGATTCAAAAGCGATGGAAAAGGCTGCTCTTTAAAATGGAAACAATACACAAGGGGTCCCTTCCGTAAAGGAAGAGAGAAGTATTCTTTTCTCACAAGGGGGGGGGGTGACCTACAAAAGAAGTTTCACGTCTTTAATCATCTCTGAAAGAAGTGAGGCGCAGCCCAAAAATTAAATCTTGGAAAAGGAAGTGGATAAAAAGCCCCTCCGACGAACGAAGCGGGACGGATTTTTTCCAGTGAAAGGGGGGGAGGGGAACTGGAGTTTTATATCGATCTCATTTAGAAACGGTTACTAAGATCTAGAAAAGGGGGGAAGGAAAAAGGGACTTTGATGATCGGAGGAGACTGGGAAGGGAACTCGGCGTTCGCGACCGGGGAGAAAGGTGCCTGTGAGGGAGGAGGAAACGTATTCGCTCCTGGGAATATGGTCAGGGTTAGTCCTGAGGGCTGAGTTGAGGCAGAGAGGTCACGCTGTTTGAACGTGGCGGAAGAGGGATCTCCTTTCTACTTCGGAAGGACCCTCGGTCGGATAGAGAAGGTCTCGAAGAGGGAGTCATTCCGTGATAAGACCATCGAGGGCATTTGGGTTGGTGTGCGGAGTAAAGAAACACGAAATGCACGCGTCGGGCTTGTTAAAGAGTCGGTCAGGGGACCTGCCCGAGGGAGAGGTCAGTTCGAAAATAGGAGGAAATCAGAAAAGTTCAATACCGAGGGGAAAGGAAGAGGTTTGGAAAAAAAGGGGCTCTGGGGGAAAACACGATTCACTCCACTTCAAAGCCCCCAACAAACTTGTACGGGGGGGAAGATCCACGTTCAGGGGACAACGCCGCGCTCGGAAAGAAAAAAAGAGGGGGAGGGAACCTTCCAGAAAAAAAAAAGAAGCGCTCTTAAAGCTGAATGAAGGCGAAAAGCTAACAAAGAAGCCGGATTTCCATACAGGGTGGAAGGTCGGCTCCGGGGGAGAAAAGAAAGGGGGTCAATTCCGAGAAGAGCTACCATGGCGGCAACTCCTGAAGAAACTAAAGTCAGTCGTGCGGACGGACGGAAGGAGTCGGCGAGCGAGAGAAGAGGGGATGCCCGTGATTCAAGGGGAAAAGGGGGCTCGCGTGAAAAGGAGAAAAGAGTGGTCTTATAAAGACGGCTCCGAAAAGAGGGGAAAAGTCGGAAAGGGTCAAAAGAAAAAGTAATACGTGGCATCTTTTAAAATACAGGAGGGGGGGAGTGCTTTTTTTCTATCTGGAGTAGCTTTTTGGAGATCGCCAGCAACACATCAGAGTTATTGAGGAAGCCTACATGCAGTGTTTTCTGGGCAAAATACGGGTCTGAAGGAAGATGGGGCGGATACGAACGGGCAGAAACACTACCACAATCGAAGATCGGAAACGGCGAAATCATCTATCTCAAGAGGAGCACTTCGGGCTGGGCGGAAATCAGGTTTGAAAACTGAGAAAGGAAGGGGTATCCGGGACTGACGAAAGGTTTGGGATCTATCTCTAAAAAAGGCGGAAGGGAAAAATTAGTCAGTCCCGTATAAAACTTTTAGAAAACAAAAGAAGAAGGACCTTGTGTGTGAAAAAAAAAAAAACAAAAAAAAAAAAAAAAAAAAAAAAAAAAAAAAAAAACCAAATTCTCCCGCCCTCCTGGGAAAAGATTGGTAGGAGAATGGAGAAATAGAAATATTGGTCCAAGAAGGACGTCTCCGCCCAGGGAGGAGAGGCTACGCCTGGAGTGGTGACTGCCATTTATTCCAAAGGGGAGGGAAAAACAGATCTCAGGTGGGTGAGGGCATTGCACTCACACGAGAAGGAGAAGGGCTCGCCGCGTCCGGGCTCAAAAAAAAGGAGCAATTCGAAGGAAAAAATTCTTTTTCGGGGCTTAAAATTAAAACCAAACGGAAAAAAAAAACCTCAAAAAGGGCGATCCGGGTCGTTCGACGCCAAATACGAAGAGCGGGCGACGTCTAAAAAAATGGGAGGGAAAGAGGGGAGGGCGATCACCATTACAAAACCGGAGAAGAAATAAAGGGAGGATCCCCGCCGGCAGCCGATCTGCGCGAAGGATTTGAAGGAAGAGCGGCGGCGCGATGATTTAACACAAAAGGCTGCAGTGGAAAGGAAAAAATCCAGGAGAGAAGTATTAACCGCGATGGCAAGGGGGAGGCAGGAGGCGAAAGTCGGAAGAGTACTCGCTCTCACTAAAGCTGGAAGGTCCGCGAGGAAAAGAAGCGTGGTCACGGAAGTGAAGCGTTCCATTAAAAAGGCAACTATGTTAAAGGGGGTCCGTGAAAAAGCGTTCCGTTAACCTAGGCCAACTTGAAACGACCGGTGACGTCTACCCCTTGGAAAGGATGTCGATGTGAAGATCGATAGCAAGAAGCTGGAGATAAAACGCAGGGGGGAGTAGGGAAGGGAGGTTCCTTCTAGCCGTACAACGACCAGAAGGGTGAGAAACAAGCAAAAAAAGGGCATTATCGTGAATGGCGCAGAAAAAAAAAACAAAGCGCTCGCGATGGAGTACCGGGCAAATCATAAATGCTCGAAAAGCGCCGCGTCCCGTCGAAAAGGGAGGGAAGCGAAAGGGGGAGACGCACGTAATATCTGGACAAAAAGGCTGAGAACGACCCCCCACGAGATAAAGGGGGGGAAAAAAAAGGAAAATAGAAGAGGAAAAAGAATAGAATCGAGTAAAAAGAAACCGGAACCGGCGAGAAAAAGGGTCTTAACTACTATTAAGGATTCCACGGAAGAGGTCAAATATTACGACTTATTTTTTCTAAAGAACGACTCGACAGAAAGATAACTCTTGATCTGCAGAGGGGGCAAGGTCCATGCAAAGGAAGCAGAAGAAAGAACTTTAAAAAATCGTCCGCTCGGGGAGGAGGGCGGTGAATTAATAGAGAAAGCTTTCATGCTTTCTTCGCATAAGTAGACCGACTCAGGATACCGGAGAAGAAACATCATCGCCAAGTGCGCAAAGAAGGCGACGCTGCTCAACTGAAAGGGGGGGGGGCAATCGACCTGGCGGTGTCGAATAAAGGTAAAAAGAAAGTTAACGTCACACGAGGAAGGCGCTACCTCAAGAGTGATAACAGGAACGGGCTCTCCTTGCAATTTGCGAGCGGAGGGGTCGGAGGGGCGCGATTCGCCAAGGAGACTCGGCTGGCTATTTTTGGGGGGGGGAACGAAAAAAAAACAACAGGAACCTCGCAACGACGAGAGATTGAAGTCGGGCGACGATGAGTTTGAAAGATCCTCGCAGGGAGAACACAGTCTCTCTCAAAAGAACGGAACCCGGGGGGTCGGGCGAGAAAAGCGCCTCGCGGAAGTCCACCTCTGTCACTGAGGGGAGAAGACCAACGCATGACTCCACTTCTGTCCTAGAGGAAGCAGGAGATGGCAATCGGTGGAGGATGGGATATACAAATGAGCTCTGCGGGTAGACATGAGCCTCCCGCTGACTGGTGGAATATATGGGAAGATAGGGAGCAATCTTCAAAACAGGGAAGAGCGACGGGATTGAAAAAAATCAGTTTAGAAGAATGGGTTGAAAATGCATGCGCTTGAGACAGCGCATGGCCAGGGGGTCGGCGTTCAGTTCGGAAAAGAGGAAAAATCGTCGGCGGAAAAAGGCATGTCAGTCCTCGAAGAGTCAAAAGAGAAAAAAAAAAAGTTTCGCCTGCGAGTTGGGGACTCAAAGGGGGCAGGTTGGGAGGGCGGTTGACAATCAGGGGGGGGGGGGGGGGGGGGGGGGGGGGGGGGGGGGGTGGGGGGGGGGGGGGGGGGGGGGGGGGGGGGGGGGGGGGGGGGGGGGGGGGGGGGGGGGGGGGGGGGGGGGGGGGGGGGGGGGGGGGGGGGGGGGGGGGGGGGGGGGGGGGGGGGGGGGGGGGGGGGGGGGGGGGGGTGGGTGGTCGGGAGGGCCTTAGAGGTGCCTGGGTTGGGGCGTCAGGTTGTAGAGGGACTATGCGGTGGGGAGGAAAGATTTGTTAAATCTATCTTGGGAAAAGTAAAGTCTAATTACTCGGGGGGGCCGTCGGGCGTATTGAGCGCTCTTCTTCCGAAGAAGGGAGCATGAGCGCAACACCTCCATCAAAAGGTGTGTGTGGGTTGTTGGTGGGGGGAAAAGCCCGGCTCAAACACAATGCCCGTCGGGGGCGACAAAACGATTCTTTCAAAGACCTCAAAAGCAACGTGATCTCCAGCTCTTGCTGAATCGGAAAAAGGGAAACTCCTCCGAGGGGAAAACGGTCGATGTTTGTGAAGGGCCTTGCGGTTGATGCGCTCAAAAAAAGCCACTGGGGGGGTATACTCGGTAAAGGATGAGAAAGACACTTCAAGCCGGAGGACACTCTGCTTCTGAGGGGACCGGCCCAAGGAAGTCCCTCAAAAGGATAGGAGTAATTCCGCGAAAAAAGGCCTCTCCTCCCCGGAGAAAGCGAGGAGGGAAGAGTTGTTGGCTCGAATAAAAAAGAAGAAGGCAGACAAAAGTGGGGAAAAGCTCCATGCCAGTAAACAAGCTCCTCCAGCCGAAGGTCTGAGAGGGGGTCCACCAGCCCAGCAGCGGATTCGTGAGGGAGAGAGTTCATAGAAGGGACGTCGACAATCTGCCGAGGGTCTGGGGAGCGAGTACTAGTCCTGACGTAGAAACGAATGAGCCTGACCATCTTCTCATCTCTATAGAGAGGGAAAAGTATTGGAAAGGGGGAGGTAAAGGAAAAAGGAGATCTGGTCGGAGATTTGCGAAAGGACAATCCTCTTGTTTCCAGGAAGAATAGATATTCTAAGGAAGACGAAGGGGGTTATCTGCAATTTTCCATACTAGAATAAAAAGATGCACTGATTGAGAGAAAATTAATCAGGTTTCGTCTCTAACTGGCGTCGACAGAGGTTTCTTGGCGGAGACGAAAGAAACGAAACAAAGCTATACTAGGACGGGGGATAAATAAAAAAAATTCGTGCCGGGGGAGGGAAAAGGGACGGTTTTGAACAACAGGTCCAAAACGAGATCCAGGTAATGGCCCGAATTTTTTGAGAAATCCAGAGGATTAGGAAAGAGATCCGGAGGAAGAAGTCCCGGATAATTGGAGGCCCCAAAGATACCTGGGGAAAAGCCCTCTTAAAAGAGGGAGAAGGTGGATTAAAAAGATAGAGGATTGAGAAAGCCTGCGCGGGGGGAGGGGTCCACTATTAGGACGTCCCATAAAGGGGAAGTAGAGAAGAGCGAAAAAGAGGTGGAGGGAGGAGTTCGAAATCCCAGAGGCAGAGGAAGTGGGAGTGAGTAGCGTCGTGGCCCAGCCAACGGGGGGGAATCTCCCCCGGAGGAAGAGACACAGAGCTGGAAAGGGAATCAAAGACTCCTTGTGGAGGAAGTGATCTTCCCGACCTTGCAACACCCAGAGACCGCCTCGGACTGAAAAGGAGAGAAGATGGCGGAGAATTCGAAAAAAAGCTTGCCGAAGGCAAAGAAGCGAACACCGAAACTCTGCCAGAGGGGAAAAAATCAAAAGGAAAGAAACTGCTCTAATTGGAGAAACGGCGCGGTTCAGGAAAAGCCGGGGGAGACGAGCTGGCGAGGAGGAGTTTGGCAAAATGGAGCGGCCGTCGCGAGGAGGGGGCTATGGCAAATAAAAATCGTATCTCCTTGAGGGAAAAAACAGTGAGTGGTTCAGGGGGGGGAAACAAACTTTCGCCTCGGAAAGGAGGCTTTATACTCTCGGAAGATTGAAAAGGGAGAATAAGCATCATCTTTTCCTAACTACGTTGGCCAAGGAGTGAGCGTGAGAAAGTCAAAAAAAGCAAATTTAAAAGTGGGCGTGCAGGGGCATCTCTTGCCGGTAACCGAGGGGGAAAAAAAAAGAAACCGTCGCGGTCTTGTCCCGAGGGGGGATATGCGAAGAAAGGAGGAGAGAAAAGCGAGAAGGTCGGGAGGGAGTCAACACGACAAAGGGACGCATCAAAAAAATGCTTCGTTTTTTGGAAAGCGGAGGATCGAACAAAAGGGACGAGAGGAGGGGGGGAGGTGTTGCGATTCAAAAAGAGAGTAAAGCGAGAGAGTATAAGCTAGCATGAAATGACGGGAAATCTCTGAAATATCGGAAGATCAATCTGAAAACGCACTTGAGTCCCCAAAAAAGAAAGGACCGACACACCTCATCGGGCCGCAGGCCCAAGAAGGGAGAAAGACAAGATTTCACTCTGTCAACCGGGAAAAAAAAAAGGCTGACTACTATGAAAAAAAAAAGGTCCACAAACCTCTCTACCGTAAAGAGACGTGACAGAACAGTGAATAAATAAATAAAGTAAGAAAAAAGAATTTATGAGAGTAAGAGAACTGAAGAAATTCTTGATCGGAGAGTCTGATAGAGAAGTTTACCCTCCAGTTCGTAAAACAAATCTCGAAAAAAAGGAAAGACAGGACCGGAGAGGAGGGGATTGCGCGAGGCCAGGAGATATACAAGAAACCGAGGGAAGGGGAGGACTCAAGTGTCCGACCTAAAGCCCAATTGAGGAAACGAACATGAAAATCGCCAAGGCGCAACGCCGGGGAGCGCGTTGAAAGAAACCGGCAGTGGCGTCCATCCGAGTGAACTTAAGAGGTAAAACAGCGGTGAAGGGGAGTGCGAAAATCAGTCTAATATACCACCACCCGGGCCTAGGATGATTTCGCTCGGACTGGGAGGCCCTCGGCGAGAGGCGCGATGCAAAGGACCTCTAGGGTT
>Ga0179593_1283283_pt1 | contig 10951 bp, 12 predicted proteins | sample CZODoug2_1_08_16_FD_185931 | JGI IMG/M metagenome (GOLD analysis project Ga0179593, IMG submission 185931) | Vadose zone soil fungal communities from Angelo Coast Range Reserve, California, USA - CZODoug2_1_08_16fungal (PacBio error correction) | ecosystem: Environmental > Terrestrial > Soil >...
TGTTTTGAAACTAGTTGAAACGAAACCCTGTACTCATAAAAAAGCAAATGAAGCACAGAACCCGGACCCTGGGGGGTGTTCCGGACAGGGTGGTGAGAGGCGCAATGAAAGACAATACCTCTTTGGTACCGAGGGTAGGAACCCGGCGATTCAAGAAAAGGAAGGGAAAGTAGGAAGACGAGTCGTGAGAAGGTCACCAAAGGCCTGGGGAGACCACAACAAGAGAACAAAATAACTGGTCGAGCAACAGTTTCACACACTGTACGTCAAAAACAACCAAAGTGGGGGCGTATATGTACTGCCGACTAGGAAGGAAACCGGTAGCGGGTGATGAAAAACAACGGAGGCGTCCAAGTTTTCGAAATCTGGGGTCCAAGGACAAAAAAGAAAGGCCAGAACACCACACTTTGGGGAAGAAAAAACAAAAGACAGCGAACAACTCCAAGGAAAAGGGGGACAAAGCGTATCCGCCACAGCGGCCCTTGTCACAATCGTGAGGACGTGCACTAACCAGGCGAAACCGAAACAAAACAACACCCGACTGATAAAATTGGAAGTAGGGGGGCGAACCGGGTCAGTCAGTCGGAATGGGGGGCAGGGAAAGACCAGAAATAGAGGGACGTAGGAGGTGGGGGGGAACGAGAGGACGGACGAAAAACCACGTATGCTCAAAAAGACCGGGGGGGGAGAAACGATAAAAAAGGGAAGGGGAGGTAAAACGGCCTACGCCGCAACAAAGAAGAAAAAACGATAATCTAGGTCATAGCGGGATCCCACAATCTAGACAGGACTCAAGAGAAATGAGACACGGGATCTTGGCAAAGTTAACGAAGAACCAGGTCTGATCGGGTGCACCGATAGAGGGGGGGGGAAGAGGGAGACGGATCGAAAACCAAAAAAAGAAAGGAGGTTTTCTCGGAAGGAAACTGAGAGGAAGACGAAACCAAATGATGGGGAAAGGGGGAGGGGGAGGAAAGCAGGGAGGCGAAGGGTTAGAGAAAAGGGAACAGAGGAGAGGGAAGGGGGTCGGACCAAAGGCTGAATGTAATGAGGCCTCTTCGTGGACTCACCATAGAGAGAAACGACCGGATAAAACAAAAACTCAACAACAAAGCACACAAACCCACGAATTGTAAAGGTATTCTCAGAAACAAAAAAATATGGCGACAAGAAAGGGCCTACGCGTGGCAACGGTGGCAAAGTCATTCACACACTATGGAAAAAAAAAAAGACGAGGGGTGGAAAATTTTAACCAGAGGAAGAAGGCAGATAAGGTTGTATCTACTCAGAAAGGGCACCAAGTTGGGCGACGGAGAAGAAGGGAAACACAAGGGTTTCGTGCTGTACAGCAAAGGGGGAGAAACTTTCGAGGGGCCTAACGAAAGTCCATCATGGAAGAAAAAAAAAACATTATGAAAAGAGACCAGACCGAATGAAAAAAAAGGAAAAAGTGACACAAAGCAACGAAATCAACCTGTCAGAACTCCTGAACGGCGCGTACTGGCGTTAACAAAACAACCAACACGAGGACGAATACACACCAAACGACCAAAACGATCTTAACTCGCTCACACCAGGTACAAAAAACAACAAAGAAAGCTTAAAGGGGTGCACAACGAACGCGATTGATTGAACCCTGGGTATCGGCGCACCAGACCGAGAGAAAAAAGACGGGGGGGGGAAGGAGGAACTCACACTGATCCACCGAAGCGAGGCGGATGCGAGGCGCAAGGTTCATAAAACACAAAACCGGCCCTGCCACAAAGGGCAAAAAAAAAGGACTAAGAACCGATGGAACGGACCAGAAAAAACAAAAACGGAAAACCGAACCGGAACAGGACAAAAGGAACATCGAAACACCAAGGGCCTCACAACGGACGGATGAATAGCATCAACGATCCTAAACAAGATAAAAAATCATACAAAAAACAACAAAACCAGAGACATGTGGGGGGTGGGGTGGGGGACTAGAAGGGTGCCAAAGCAGGCCGGATAAACACAGAAGAAAAAAATGCCATGAGGGGGATGAGAAGGGCAACACTCGAAAGAACAGATTATGTATAACAAGCGCCGAATCACGCAACAAAAAAAAATAAGTCGACAAGCGAAAGCTGCGAACAACGCGACAGGGGGGCAACGGAAAAACCTAAGTAAACAGCTCGATCGGGGTGGGATCGTTGCACCATATATTAGGAGGTGGAGAGGGATACAAAAACTAACTAAACCAAGAAAAGAAACAATATAACAAATCACTGACCGCGTGAAAATGGAACCTGATCTGAACATCTACGGAATCAAAAAAGAAAAGACAAAAGAACCTCCCCGCACTACACCGAGGACACAACATAAGGACCCGATTAAAAAAAAAAAAAAGCCCTCACGCAGGAAAGAAAAAAAAAGAAACAAGGCCCGCACAACAAAGGGGTCCCCCGAACAACAAGAGACGCTAACCGCAATTGGAAAGAAAACAGGGCAGACACGCAGGAAACACACGACCAGAAATCCGGGGAAGAACAGGCTGGCAAATCCAGGGGGAGAGGGAAAACCCTTGGCGGGGGTAAAAGAGCCGCCTGTGAAATCAGCGCTGCAAGAAACGGGGGAAAAGGGTCCGCCCGTAGCCCAGGCCAGCAAAAGCGATCCAACGACGTTCAAGAAGAGCCGATACCATAGGAAAACAAACGGGAAACAAAAATGTAGTCAAAATAGCTTGAGACCTAACGGTGAACCAAGGCACAGAGGAGAATCCGAGCAGAAGAAGTCCGGACAAAGCAGTGCCCGAAAACAAAACAAAAGATGAAAAAAATCCCCAGCACGGAATGAGACCGAGAAACAAGAGAAAAAAGGAACAAACACGCCAACACAAAAGGGAAACCGAGCACACTAATCCCTGAACCGACCGGGACGAAACACACAGACACTCAAAGGGAAAGAGACACGGGGAGGGAACAACTACAGCTAGCTTACAAGAACAAATTGCACCGACCGCCCCGAAAAACCGGAGGCTGTCGGGTACGACAGACGAGGTTGTGCCCCCAAATGAATGCACAATCAGGGGAAACACGAGAAGGTAAAGAAAAGAAACAAAAAATGAAAAGGGCGCAGGGAAGGGGACAACAATCCGCATTGGGACAGGAGGGAGGCCTAAGATCCCAAGGAAGACGGACAGAACGTGAAGAGGTCGGGAAAAAAACAGAGACCCACACACCCGATGGGGAACGGTGGGGGGGGGCCGTGGACAACGACCCGTCGTCAGAACAAGGTCCCCTCGGGGAGCAAAACAGCACCAAAATCCAGGCGGGAACGACCGAGGGGTACATAGACGGCATGAGGGGGACAGACAAAGCCCTGGGGAGAACCTGGTGCTCACCAGTTCCACAGCTAATCTACCTGCGAACAGGCAGACTGACTGAGCAAAAGACGGTGGCCAAAACTGTGCCGTAGAAGGCACAACGCATCAAGAAACTCAAACTTCAAGGAGCCGCTGCCCACAAGGACCCATCTTAAATGGGCGAGGTAAGAAAAAACCAAATGAAGAGAAAAAGGGAATCTGCAAAGGCCGGGGACAGGCCGCCAAAGGGACCATGCCATTGAGCACATACCAGCTGCACAGGCGGACTTCGAACGGGCTCGAAAACAGAACAAAAAAAGGAAACGTCACCCAGTGAACACCCGGGGGGGAGGGGAACCAACGAGGTCTGAAACCAACGGAAGAGAGCATAACTGAGCGTCCCGCACCAAGCCAGAGCTCCAAGAAACTTAGCCGGAAAGTGTCCAACCACCCTGGTTTTCGTGGAAAAAAAGGGTTTCGAGAGAAAAAAAAAAAAAATCGAAACTATCACAACAAAAAGGACGAAAAGAAACCCAAATCGGACCAACCTTTCCCTAAAAGTTTAGAAACAAGAGTTGGATCAACGGGCAAAACAGAATAAGTAACCGGCGATGAGGATGGAGGGAGACCAACGAAACGGTACACGCCGAGCAGGGGGGAAATCGGTGGCGAACAGGTCAAGTAATAGCGTCAGGCGTCGGTGACGAAAACGGAAGCCAAAAAACTGGGGTTAAGCCCGGGGCGACCAGACAAAGGGAGACCCGTAGTAGGAGCCAAAAAACCTGACAATTCTTCTGCTCCAGAAGCACAATCAGGCTAAAAGTAAAGCGAAAGCGGCCGCACCAAAGAAAAGACTACTGGGAAGAAGAATTCGCAAAGGTGAAACACGAAGAGGAAGGTAGAGGAGAGGCAAAAAAAGCACGCCAGCAAAATACCTGCCGTGACGAGCAGACTGTCTTAACCTCGAGGTACCAGGTTGCAAAAAAGACGCGAGAAATCGGCAGTAGTGTCTTCAGACACAAGAGAAAAGAACCTTGTTGGAGATGGTCTCCCAACGACTGAGGATCCCGGTTGTCCCGCCAGGGGGTAAAAAAGAAACATTCTAGGCGGACGTGTGACCGCCACAACGAACGCTTGGACGAACAGAAAAAAATCTGGTAAACTATCCAAATCTGGGGACACCTAACACCCAAAAAAACTTTAACACGGGGGGCGAAATGAGCACGCAAACACATTGAACGGTCCGCCCCGTGGGTCATGCAGAAAAAAAGAAAATGTACCGAGGAAGGAAAAAGTGATGCCCCAAGCATCCTGGAAAAAGGAAAAAACAGAAAACACGTGAACGGGAACCCAAAGTATCTCAGATCTTTGGGGCTTCCCACATCTCAGGGGCCAAAACGGACCCAGAAGCGGGTGGAACTACCGGAGCAAGAGGTCGGCGGGTGAAAGAAGTCCCTTGGGGAAACGCGGGATTTTATCAGTAAAAACCCGAGGCCGAAATGGGTTTCCAGTTGGGGGGAGGGGGAAAACGGCACACAAATCAGGGGAAATCCATCCATGTTCGTCAAGGCATAAAAGGTGGAAGTACAAAAAAAAACTGGGCAAAAAATTCTCGAGTCGGGGGCAACTGGGACAACGGTGGAACCGGGGAAAAAACAAACCAAAAGGAGGTGGTGGTTATAGGCCCGGTTGCTCACTGCCGGGTCCAAATAACGTTAAAAGGGAGGCCGCCCTAACGCCCCAATTTTGGGTCGGGGGACCCCGATTAATCTCTCAGATTGAGAATAAAACTAACGGTTGGTGATAGAGAAGGGGAACAAAAATACACACACGTGGATCGGTCGATGGCGCAGACGGCGGAACAAGAAAAAAAAAAAAAACCCCGTCTACCAGGAATTATTGAACAAGCTCCCGTCGTAGCTACCAACGGCTTTGGTGCCATCCAGGGCAAGGGCCCGATGTCGAGGCAAAGAAGAAAAAAAGGACCGGAAGGGTTAGACCACGTGCAACACAGAAACCACTGGGAACAACACCGAAGACAGTGGGCCAGGGGGTGTTCATCTTCTGCCTGAAACTCTTGAGCGACCACCGTAAAGGGGCCATAGAAGGGGGGGGAAGAACCTCGTCCTCTTATTGTCGAGGTAGGTATAAACTGTGTTGAAAGGACCCCCCGAGATATTCAGAGAGTGGATGGCCGGACGGCCTCGAAACCAGGAAGAGGAAAAAAGCACCCGAAACAATCTTAAATTAGCCGAGTCAAAACACAATGCGCATGAGGCATCACGTAGCCTCAAGGACACGGAGGGAAAGGAACCGAGCTCACGATCAAAAGGTCGAAGGAGCAGGCCCGCACCTCCCCAGTAAACAACACAAAGCCGTCCCCCGCCAACCGGGGAAAGGAACCCAGTCACTCGTACAGACACAAGGAAACAAAACCACACCAAAACACCTAGAAAACGGAGGTTTTACAGAGAAGTCAAAAATGCGCTGGGGCAGACCAATCGGGCGACGTGTGAATTCATGCCGGAAATGCGAGAGGGGGGTGGAACAAAGGTTCCACGTAACCCACAAGGGGGGCGGGGGCGCGGACTGAAAAACTCTTTTCAAAATGACCGGCAGCTACAAGGGTAACTTCGCAGAAACTACGTACGACGGAGAGGGGGAAAAAAACCATGCCTCCAGCGGCGATGTAGGCTCCGAGACCAACGTAGGGCACAAAAAAACTAAAAGGATAGGGAAGGACCCCACCCCCCAACCGTTGCTTGTGGCCAACGGTTGGAAAAAAAATGTTTTCGCAGAAGATGGAAATAAGACGAAAGACGAAACTGGACGTCCCAGAAGTCGTGCAAAGAAAAAAGCAGACCGTGTGCGACGTAAAAAAACCGGTGAGGGAGAAACAAAATGGCCGGTTCCAACGTTCAGCATTGAGGGGACTGGCCTAAAAACCGAGGAAAGGGGAAATGCGGAAGAAGAAAAACCTCACGACGACGAAAACAGCCAGAGGGAAAGCTTCCCCAGAAACTCCTTCCACTGGCGGAAAGAAAGAAAGAAGAAAACAGCAAGAAGCCTGGGATGTACGACCACAAAAAAAAAAGCTCCACACAGCCAAAAAAAAACACCACACTAACACCAAACAAAACAAAAAACGCCCAGAGAGAGGAAAGACGAGGAGAACCTCACCAAAAAAAGCACCCGCGCAAGGTGTTCAAGGAAGCGCCGAGTGACAAGGAAAAACAAACGGGTGAAACCCACTGAGATGCCGGGGGCAAAAGCGGAAACTGTTCATGTTACCAACGAAACAAGAATCGAATAAGAAATACAAAAAGGAGGAAAGGAAGTGGAGACCTTTTTAAACAGACTACGCGATTGGTTGGTGGGTGTGGGCGGGCCCCAAGAGGGGGAGGAAGGACACAGCCCGGTGGCTACACCAAACAAACGAACAGCCGGACAGAGGAACGAAGGGTTGTGTCAAAACACCTTCACGCGCCCCTTGTCACGAAAAGAGGGCTAACACCAAAAAAAAGGGAGAGACCGAACATGAGACAAAAGAAAAGAAGCGGCCCAAGCCCCAGCAACAAAAAATCAGGAGGGGAGAATGCCACAGGGACCGCACAAAACAAAACGCGCCCCAGAAGATGAAACGAAACATGGAAAAAGAAACAGAAAAAAATGAACTTCCTGTGTACTCCCCACAAACGAAGGGGGTGAAGAAGACGAGTACCAGTAAAAAAGCGTGTGCGTTACTGCGAAAGAGATTTCTTGACGAACAAAAAATGCCAACAGCGGCGGAAGACGGGCTTCACAGAAACAACCCGGACGCTGTCCAAAACAAAGTTGGGGGGGCACCGGCAGGAACCAGAACCCTCGAACAAACCAAAAAAGACCCATCCTATGATCCAAAAGACCGGCTGGGGTGAAGGGGGAAGGAATAGAAAAGGTTCCCGGGGCCGGCGTTTCCCCGGGGTTATTTGTCGACGTGTGAAATAGACGGCCCGCACCGAGAGGGGGGGAAGGAGGCTGAGCACCCCAGAGGGAACGAGCCCCTGCCCGAATCGCCCGCCGCCTCCGAGCGTGAAAAGGGATGCGCGTGTTCAATGTTAAGTGTCCCAGCCGGCAGAGAAAAACGTCCCTAGTTCCCAATCAAACCCAAAAAAAGAAGAACACAGTTTCTAACAACATAACCAGGACCGGACTCAGTAATTAAAAAAGGAAACACTGGAAAAAAAAAAGTACACACAAGTAGAACAGCGTCATGTAAAGAACACGTTCACCAAGGCCAGAAGGAAAACAGGGTTGAAAGTACACGAAACTAGATAACCCTCGGGCGAGAAAAAGGTCGGCGGTTACGAACGGTGACTGGAATAGGAAGGGGGCCAGACAAAAGGAGTCCACTTTTCCGTTCATATGATTGGCAAATGAAAGACCATTAAAAAAAAAGGGCAAAGGAAAGGGGGGGGGGGGCAAGGGCGGAAAGGGACACCTTTATAAAGAATTTAAGACAAAACAAAGAAAAAACAAAACGTTGGAAAGAGATCATCAAACAAAAAAGGAAGGGGAAGAAGGAAAAAAGAAAAAGATTTTGGGTAAAAAGAAAAAAGGAAAACCCTAAGATAAAAGTGCAAAGGGGCCAAAAAGGAAAAAGTGAAGATTCGCGCTGGAAGGACTGAACTCCTACTGAAGTGAACGCGGGCATTCGGCCGACAGCGATGTACGCAGTAAAAGAAAAGCAGGAAGAAAGTAGGAAAAGAAGAGGGGGTGCGTGGTAGAGCAAACGAAACGGACCTGGTACGGGGGTTCCCACACGAAGGCTTGTTGCTTAAGTCTCAAAACACGTTAGAACGGACCGTAATGCTGTACGAAATAAAGGCCGGGAGAAGGGGGGAACAAAGGGGGGAGGGCGGGGGTCAAGACCGGCCAGGGAAGAATTTATGGGTTCTATCCGAGGACAACGAACAACCAAGCCAAAAACAAAAGAAGAACAAAAACCCGAAAGCCTATGAGCAAAAACAAAAAGCAAGAAAGGAGATAGGGGCACCCGAGGAAACACAAGCTAAACAAATTCAGCAACCGTCAGAAACTAGGGGAGATCTGAGACCACAAGGAAGAAAACGACAGAAAAAAGGGGTATGAACGAGTCAACCGATCCGCAAGCGGAAAAAAAACTAATCTCCCCACGTGGAGAATAGAAGGGGGGGGCCAAACCCCAGGCGACACCACAGGGGGGGAAGAGCGCTGAAACGGAACGAGGGAGCGGGGATTGTTTAATAACATACCAGAACTATCACGTAAAACGACGCCAGTCGAAAAGAAAGAGAGAAAATCACGGCTGTTGCCAAAGGTGAAAGGAGAAATGGGAGGGAGAAGAGAGGGGGTGGTTGCACAGTAAACGTTTGGGTAAAAAAAACTAAAGAAATTAGAAACGGGAAAGACCCAGAAATCGGCAAGAAACAGCCAAGAGGTGTGGGCTAAGAAACTGGTGGACGCCTCCAAAATCCTGAGTGGTCCCTGAACAGTGAATAAGGGCACGAAACTGGGGGGCGAAAGGGCGCGGGGGAGTGGTATGATGGTAAACTTCATTGCTTGGGGGAAGTGATACTATTTTAGTACAAGAATATGGGGAAACAAAAAAACCAACAACGAGCAACCACCGAATGGAAAAGGGGCAATGGAAAAGAGAGGAAACCGGAAGAGAGAACGCGGGGGTCACTTGGGCAGAACTTATTGGAAAAGAAAAAGTAACATTGACTGGCGAGGTATGCAAAGGGAAGAGAAGCCGACCTGAGAGCGGGGAGAGGAAAACTGGGGAGCACCCCGACGGGCTGAACATCTGATTAACCAACTCGGGCGCCAGGGCGGAGCGACGGCAGGGGGGCAGCAGGGTCCCAGGGGGAAAAAGTGTATATGAGAAGGCACGCCAAATTCAAGTGAAAAGACTTAAAAAAAGTCGAAGATCCCACACGCCGGATGGAAAAGGGCAAAAGGGTAAAACGGGACACAGAAAAGCATGAAAGAAACGGAGCTCCTGCGAAACTATTTGGGAAACGGAGGGGGACAGAACACCCTCCAGGAAGACACCTAGAACGTCGACAACCACCAACAGACGAAAACACAAACAAAAATTGTGTGGGACACCTACCCAAATGTGGGGGGAAACGGACTGTTCGGCAAAAGACCTAAATTACGAGGAATTTAAGCAAACCGGGGGGCCCAGACCAAGAGAAAAGAAAGCGCCAGTAGTAGTGCAGCCCGGCCCGTGGAAAGGGATAAGACCCAAAGCCAGCACGTCTGAAAACAAGAAGGAACAACAAACGAGAGAAAGGAAAAAGGGAAGACCCTCCCGCCCGGCCCTGAGATTGGGAGGTGGAGGCCCAGCCAGGCAAATGACACGTCGGAACAGACCCAGCCGGGAGGGGGTTGGAAGAGAAAAGAAGGGGGTCAAGTGGAAGGGGATGAGTGGAAGGAGCAGATGGATAACCATTCCTCAATGACATCGAGCAAAGATGAACAGGTATCGACACGAGCAAAAGAAACAGACTAAAAGAGGATGAAACCTTACCAAACGGACCAAGACACAGACACAAAAAACAGGAAAAAGTAGGCTGGAGAGTATACACAAAGAATCACTGCTCCAAGGGGAAGTCTAGGCCAGGAACGGAAACTCACAAAACGAGAGGAGGGATACAGACGGCGGCCCTGGAAAAAGAATCAGGGACCAAAAAAAAAAAGAAAAGGGTCCTTCCACCAACCGCGAATTCCCCATGGAAAAAGAACCAGGAGAGACCAAGGCCGAGCGGGAGAAGAAAAAAAGTGACAAAAGAGACGGTGCAACGAAAAACGCAAGAGCTACACTGAGAAAACAGGAAAACAGGCGAACTTCCAGGAAATTAAACAAACACCTACGGAGAAAATCCGAGAAAAAAAGACCTTTTAGCGACACCGAAGGGGAAATGAGGGGAGGAAAGGAGGATTGGGAAATAAGAACGGGAAGGTGTCTCGAATGAAGAAAAACATTCTAACAACAAACGAAAATTACACGGAACGTACCCTCCAACATCATCAAGACAAAACTTCAGGGAGAATCGAAAAAGAGGAATAAAAACGGGGGCAAAAGGGAGAGACAAAAAAAAATTACCGCGTCCATTATGATGAACGAAAAAATTAAGTCAACAACCACGGAAACACAGGAACCGAAGGAAGATCAACCAGGGGCGGGGAAAAAAAAGAAAACGGGAGCTAAAGAAATAAGAGGGAGTACCTCCAGATCGAAAAAAAACAAACCAAAAGCAAAAACCAATCCGGAGAGGGTGTACCGAAATAAAATAATAGAGGAACTTTAACACCAAACGAACAGGCCGGAGACGACAAAACTGCATGTTCAAGGGGTGGGTCCGCAGTAGAGGGAAGAAAGGCAGGGATAACCGAAAGGGAGAAACATTCACAAGGTTAAAAGAAAAAAGGGCACGCAGAGTCTTGCCATGCGGCAAGAATTAAGTAAGGGAAGGAAGAAGAACCCGAACGATCTGCACCAAGAAAGGAGAGAGCAAATCCACAACACACGAACCAATAGGCAAGGGGTTTTAAGGTCCAAGAAACGATCACAAGGGAGAACCCACTAAAAATAGG
>Ga0179593_1394909_pt1 | contig 10951 bp, 17 predicted proteins | sample CZODoug2_1_08_16_FD_185931 | JGI IMG/M metagenome (GOLD analysis project Ga0179593, IMG submission 185931) | Vadose zone soil fungal communities from Angelo Coast Range Reserve, California, USA - CZODoug2_1_08_16fungal (PacBio error correction) | ecosystem: Environmental > Terrestrial > Soil >...
AAAGAAAAAGAAAAATAAGGGAGATACTTCGACGTGCGGATCGAAACACACGTAGGGAGGCGTAAAAGAAGAATTATCGAAGCCTCAAATTTACAGAAAATTAGAAGGAAAAATTAAGGAAAAAAAGGGCGGAAAACAACCCCGGAATCTCACAAAAGGACCGCCTTATGGAAGAAGGGGAAATGAAGTAAACAGGCTAGTGGGGTAAAAAGTGGAAGGGAATAACGTATGTGGTCGAGAAAGAAAAAAGAAACAGTAAATGTGGAAGTTACATGGTCTTGGCACGTGCATATTGTTGGAAGGTAAAGAACACAAAGATAGAAATGCTGACGAGCCAACGGCAAAACTTTGATGAAACAAACCCAACTCCAAAGAGAATCCTGCAAGGTGCTGAAATAGACTGGGGTGAAAGACGGCTAATGGACCCGCACTCAGAAGGAACAAGGAAGACGGAGAAGGATTAGCAGTGGTGTTGAGGGGGGGGTTCCAAGTTAGCTCTCTTAAAGGGTACAGCATGAAGGGGGTTAAGGGGGGGGGGGGGGGGGGACTAGTTTTTGAGGATGGAAACAGCGTGGGGGTGGGGTATTTAGGACAGGCGTGAGGGGGAGGAGTGGTCAAGAAGGTGAAAAAAAGTGGAGGTCCTCACAATAGCGCGGGGATTAAAAGACAAACTTGGGGGAGATTTGCCGAAGTGGGGGATGGTGAATCTGTAAACTGAATTGGAGAGAAGATGAAGAAAACAAGGAAGAAAGGGTTCTTGTCGGCATGGAGTAGACTTCAAAAGTCTGGAATTTATGCCTGGGGGGAGAGTGGAATGGGTGAAAAGGAAGAGTAGGGGAAAGGCTTGTGACGATATGACTCGCAATGCGACTTTCACCTTTACGCGAATGTGAGGAGAAATACCAGAAGAGGAAGGGATACGGGAAAAGAAGAACGTTGCTATTGAGAAAAAACAAATTATCTAGAAAGAGGGAAGTGGGAGTGTCCCATGTACTGAGGGGGGTTGCGGTACTTCGAGTTACCGTGCTACCTGAGTGGTTCAGAGGAATCTTATGAAATAAAGCGACCAGGGAAAAGATGGTATTAGACATTTTTTTCGTGGACAACGAGGAGCAGAGGTCTGTTGACTGCGGACGGTTGGTAACACAGGCCGACGAAATAACACATAAAAAGGGAAAGGGAGGGCCAACGCAGGACGGGGTAAGAGATGTGGGAAAGCGACAACTCCAGGAAGAGTGTTGGGACAAATAAAGGGGCATTGGTGAGGGGTAGAAACCGTTTCGAAACTTGGACGGTAAGCGCCTAAGGAAGCCTTTTGCGGGGGGTAAACTGGTTGCCTAGGGTAAAACAGCAATTCTCATGAAACAGTGACAACACGAGTTTGGCGAGTGACCTACGTTAAAAAAAACGTGACAGAGGTAGACCGAAGGGAGGGGTTAGACGTGCCCAAAAAGCGGCTGAGAGGAGGGGGGGCGCATAAAGGGGATGTAGAGTGCCACTGCACGGCAGGAAAGAACTCTAGGGAGCAGTGGAGGAGGGGGGAATCCGCGTATTTTCTAGGATACGGGCGAGTAGCTAAAGTCAAAGAGAGGTCAGAGGGAAACTCGGGGGGCAGCAGAAGGTTATTTTAAAAAGTGTCGCGAAACAGATTAAGAAGGTCGTGCTACTTTCTGCCGGCAGGGATAAAAAACGGCGGCAAACGAGGTCAAAGTCTCCGTTGCGGTTTGGTGGGAGAAATGATATTATCATTCCGGGAATGGGAAGGGGGTTTTATGGTCAGCCGGCCATGAGGGTGTTGGGTGCTAAGAAAAATCCTACGAGGGAAATACGGATTGTGTAACCTCACTGGGACTTTGACGTTCGTTGGAAAGCCGTGACTTTAAAACTGACGGCAGCAGACAGAGGATGGCAGAGAGGGGGGCAAAAGTTGTTTAGGTGGGAATGCTGGGGAGGCTTTGAAAAAACGTCCAAAAATTTGCGGGGGAGGGGAGGGGAGGTATCCTGAAATGGATAGTAGTAGGTTTTGAGCGTATATAAGATTATCCTTGGTTCTGAGGAGAAAGAGAAAATGTACTTTGGCAGGTGGAGGGGGCGATTGTAGGGGAGTTTAAGCATGGCCGGCGCTTGAAGTAGATGGTAGGTTGGAGACTGTCTGATATAACAACAAAAACTTATGATTTAAGATATCTCTCAAGCGTCAACCTCCAGTCGAAAAAAGGGAACAAGACAGCTTAATAAAAATCTTCCCGAATTATCACCCATCTCCATCGGAGCTTATGAAATCTGCAGGAGAAATCCTCTTATAGAACCAGACTCCGACTATAAAGAGTGGGAGCCGAAAGGTAAAGCTAGGGCAAGAAAACCACTATTCAACGGTAGCCTGAACACGGAATCGCCTCCCTCGAGATGTCCAAAACAACTACAGCGCCTTGGCCATCGATCTGGGGGAGCAGGGGGGGGTACTGTTTTAATGGGAAACTGAAAAAGGATGGAAAGAAAAAGTAAATAAGGAGGTTAGACCAAGACGGAAAAGCATATAAGTGGATGCGAACAGGCACACATGCTTTGGGAAACCGTGAACCCTAATGCCCGGCACTTCTCCTCGATGTATCACAACACCCGAAAAAAAAAGAACAGCCAAGGGTACATCTGGCTGCCTGACCGGACTCCAAAAAAATCGAAAGAAATCTTTCATTGGAGAAAAGAAGAACCTCAATAATTTCACGAGGAACTGACCCGATCTAGGGAAAGAGCGCAATCCTAACGTGGGATCAGAAAATTCGCCCCGGGCGGACAACCCGGAGGGCCGCCGCCCTGAGGGAAAAAAGAAAGGGCCGCAGAAATTCAAAACGCACCAGCACGCGAACCATAGACGGGACCGCCGCGGAGGAACGGCCGAGTCCTTCACAACCGACCTGAAGTTCGTAAAGGGAAAAAAGGCCTGTGGGATCCTTAGTCGAAGGAGATAAAAATTGTCACTGGGGCACTGATGAAGGAAGAGTTACGGAAAACAAATTGTGTGACCAAGGGGGACATTCTGGCATGGGAGGACGAAGCACTGGAACCTGATTTCGAACAAGCACCAAAGAAAGTGAATCCCACGGGGTTCAGGCGATTGGCTATGGCTGCTCGACCACCATCGGGTCGGACCGGCTTTGGGTTCAATCGTGACAGGAGGGGTTCGGCAGGGTGTACCTCAGACCTTCATCATGCGGAAGTGGGGAGAAAATCGAAGCCAGAAACAACGCAAGCAGACGCAAAGGATGGGGAACCGAACAAAGACTACAGAGATGTTCTACCAAACTGTGGAAGCATCGGCCGCGAAAAACTCAAGAGAAAGAAAAAAAAAACCCGCCGTGGAAAAACGAAAACTAAACAAAGGTTACATGGACAACCCGGCAAAAGTATCTGCCGGTTCATGGGTCGTATCCCAAAACAGTCGTAGCTTAAGGTGGGGTAAGATCAATTCTTGACGGGGGCCGAGATTGAAAGGACCGGACCCTAATCAAAGCCCTCAACGGGACACACTAACTTATCAAAGGAAGAAAAGGGGACTTCCAAAAGAAGGTGGGGGGCCGCGGACCGACACCAAAACAAGCGACCAGAAAGAGGGTACGGGTGGGAACATGGCGACAGACCGAGAGGTCAGCTCAGACTTATAGCACTACGACTCCTCAACCATCCACGGGGTTGCGTTGCCTAGCCCGACCGCGGGCGGGGGTGGGCGAGACCACATATACCACACTCGAAAACAAGTCTAAAGGAAAAACGACATACTCCACAACACCCAACGCCTGGAAGAAAAGAAAATCACAAAAAACTACGAGAGGAAGACACAGGAATGAAGACGAGGACTAGACGAAATGGGTTACCAATCAAAGAACCAAAGACCGGCAATCCAGGGAAAAGAAGCAGGACCTTGTAGGTGCCCTAAGGCCGCTTAAAGAAGTCAGAAGGGATAATATCAATTTGAAGGATGGCGATAGTTTTTTAAAGTTATGGGAGGTATATCAAAGTGAGGGGATAGTCATCTGCCGGTAGGGCAAACTTGGAAATCACAACAATGAAAAAAAAGAATTGCACTTGACACATACGGGAGGCTGATCAGGCAAACGGTCTAATCCAGTCCCCAAACGGGGAACTTGGAAGTGGCTTACGAAATATAATTGAAGATCAACTTGATCCTGGGGACAGGGGGGGGTGCCGCTCGTGTCCTGTTAAAAATGTAAAAAAATCGAATGGGTGAAGGGGGGGGGGTTCTTTCGGCGGGGTACGCGAACAGGCCACGGCTGGGTGGGCTAGGCCGAAACCGGGGGAGTCATAAGTTAGCCGACAGAAAGACAGTGGTGGGATTGTTAGTTGGTGCTCTCAAAAAAGCGGTAGGACGGTACAATGAAGAGAGCACTCACATATTCTTCTGAACTATACGGTGAGGATCGCACCACAAAGACTGGGGGGAGAAAAGGGGAGAAAGGAACGAAAAGGGAATAAGGTAGAAAGCGAACATTAACGGAGAGAATGAACCCGGCAACCATAAGGGAGAGCAAGGATATTCAAATCAGAATTCAAGAAGGGGGAACCGGGAAGTTAACAAAATATGGGACGACAAAAGAAAAAGTAGGGACGTAAAGAAGACGTTGGAGGGAGTTAAGGTTGGCCTGAAAGACGAAGGCAAATCCCGTGTCTGAATATGAGCAATATTCAAAAGTAGCCCTTTGAGGTAATCTCCAAGAAAAGAAAAAAATCTAGCTCAAGGGGTAGATGCGCGGACGGTGGCCCAAGGAGAATGTTCCCCTCACCTTCAACTCCTGACAAGCGACTTATTTCCTGGGATTGATAGGGCGTTTGGTTGAGGGAGGGGGGGCACCAAAAAAAGTGCGTAGCGACGTCCCTGGCATTCCGGGTACAGGAGATTTTTTAGAGGAGTTGTATTGGGTAGGAGTCGGAAACGTCTCGCTGGTAAAACAGCGGGTGTGTCGATGTTTAGGACCCCCACGAGAAGGAGGGAGGGAAACGCGTGAATCACAGTGGATTTTTAGGAGGGGTCGTAGGTGCAGATACATTTTGAAGGAAAATGAGAGGGAAAACTTGTGGATTGATCTAAACGACAAAATGGTCTGGAGCATGGGGTGCTTCTCTCACACCTTAGTGAAAAGGGAACCAGGGTTTAGGGAATTGGCTTCAGCTGTCGTGACTCCTCGGGGGAGTGAAGCTAGGAAGGGACGGACAACAATTAGAAGGGCACCTGGACAAATTGAAAAGTTATAAGAAAAGGTAATTGATATACAAGAGAGACTGTGGGGGCTATCTACTGGTGACTAAGCAGAGTGAGAAGAGACTGGCGTTTCCCAAAAGGGAAGGTGGGGGGGAGGAGTAAAAGGAGGGTGTGCGTTGGCCGTGGAGTGTTTTCGGGGGATGAAATTTTAAAAAGGGGAGGGGTAAGCAGGGGGGATGGGACCAAGCGAGCGAGATGGAGGGTTTAGTCTGGACGGATGGTGTAAACAAAAAAAGGGGCAATGCAGGATCACCAAGAAACAAGACCACTATTCCAACCGGAGGTCTATTGGGGTTAGACAAAATCGGTAAAAAAGCGCTTCTGGAGGTTTGGACAGAGGAGTATCGGAATTGTGTGGGGGGGTATAAACGATTCCTCAACAGATTGCTTAGTCCAAATGATCAATTTTCGGAGTGTGTTCACCAAAGGGTTGTCTAGTAACAGGCATTTGTCATGGACATCCGGGCAAGAATGGTCTTATTTAGCCTACAGAGTAACGGAGCCGGGGGTGACATGAAAGTAAAAGACCTTCAGGCGTTGTGGCTCTTGACCCTTGGCAGAGAGCGCTGGATACATTAGTTGAGGAAAGTGCGTCAGGGGTGGCGAGCTGGAGCTCTGGAAGGTTGCAGCTTCGAGGGGCAGGCGGGTAGCGGGTGTATTTGTTGGGGGGGAGTTGATCCGATTAGTAGGAGGATTATATGGGGGCAAAATAAGGAGAGGTAAGCGCAGAACTCAGTGGAGGTTAAGGGGATCTAAGGACATCTTAAGAGAGGTGAGGGCCGGTCTGAGCAGTGAGCGCCGGCGGTGTGCCCATAGAAGAGGGGGTTGGGGCTACATCTAGTATCACAGGGGCCGGATGAAAAAAAGTTCAAAACAAAGGCAGTGACATTCATCCCACCGATAGGGAGGAATGTATGGGTAAAATCGGTACGTGAAATTATTAAGGGTTGGAAAACCATTCCGTGCCGCGCAGCGCGTAGGCCAAGGGCGAGGTTGAGTTTTGGGATCAATAGCGTGGGGGAGTCTACTGAAAGAGGAAAAAAGACTTCAAAGGGATGACGGCAGAGTGTTGCTTGTGAAGGGGCTGTGACGCTCAGGAACAGGGAAGCACTCGATTAAAGCGGAATGGGATGAGGAACTCAGACGAACTTTCTCACTGAGGGGATCGTGGCGGGGAAAAGGAGTGCGGAAGATGGGTGGGAAGCTTGAGGAAGGACGGCTGCGGAGGTTGGGAACTAGCAGCGGACAACAGCACAACACAAAAAGTAGGAGGAAGGAGAAGAACAGCTCCTATCTCACAGAAGCGCCGAAAAAAAAACGCGCCGAGCGTCTAGAGACAACATGCCCGAAAACCTGATTCTCACCTCAAGAGAGAAAGCAGTTCGACAGAGAACTACTGGAGAAATGCGCTTCTCTACATCTAACTCAGACGGGGAAATTGTCCCCGGGGAATACGGGCCCAGGCACATAACCCGAACAGACCAGACGTCATCCGTGACTGTGGCAGCTTTAGGGGAAAATACCACCTAGCCATCACAAACAGCGACAAATCGCCTTGGGGGGGCGGAGGCTTGCCAAAATGGGTACATTTAGGGGGACATAAAAGGGGGGTAATGGGGACTACACGTAACTACGAAGGGGTTACAGAGATGATTCAAAGAATATAGTGGTGCGTAAGGGGGTCAACAGGAATGGGACTTATTTAAATCTTAATTACAAAAAAACGGCTCCGCGATGGAAAAAACCAAAGAAAGGTGCCACTACCGTGACCAGCGTCGGAAGAAGAAGGACTCGGCACCCAAAGATAGACTTCAAGTAGCAGACCATAACCAATAGATGGGAACAAGAAAAAAGAGTAACCCTCTAGTGACTAGAAGAATGGGGAAATCAATAGTCTCCACATCGAAGAACAGAGCGAGAAAGCACGCACTCAGTACCTGGCAGCTCACAACGACACAGCGAAAGCCGAACATCCTCCTCGAGATCTAATAAAAGGAAACGTAACCCCACTGAGGGATCAAAAAAGGATCGGGTCAAGCTCAGGGTAAACCTATGGAGAAAGAGCACCAAACTGGCTGGTTCACGATTAGAACTCGTGAACGACACCAGGGCAACTTCGGCATTTTCGGACGAAGGTCAAAGGGATTGTGTAAAGAACGTGGACTACGAGTCAGCATCCCATAAAGGTCAAAACAAAAGAGGGTCTCTATAGAGGGGGGAGCCGAGACAAGTTTAAGAGTCGGTGTGGAGAGGGGAGGAAGACTGTTGTTAGGCCTGGCAAATTCTCTCAGGAGATTAAAGGCTTCCTGAACAAAAGAAAACGTCTTCCGTCTGGGGTGGGGGCACCTTGTCTGCTGTGTGGGGGAGCTTTGCCCCCGGTGAAGAAAGTCTTAAAAAAGCGAAAAACCCACATCAAGACCGAGGGAAGAAGACAACACCTAAGAAAGGAAAGGGGGAAAAAGACCTTCCTCTTCGATTATCTGCAATTGGGGAACGGATCCTCGCCAAAAATTCGAATCTGAGACTCCCTGAAAAAAAATCGAGGGGTATCTCATAAGTAGGCAAGTGAAAGTCTGGGGTGAAGGGAGTCAGGCCTCTCATATAGAAGGGTGAGACAAACGCTGAAGAAGATGAAGACACGGGCTCCCCCGGGGGGGTCGTTCCAGAAGTACGCCACCGGCCGCTCCAAAATGATGGGTACCTGTTGGGCCGACAGGGAGATAAAAAAAAGGTAAGATAATGAAATCAAGGGTACTGAAGTACTAAAAAGAGCCCAAGCCACTTTACTCTTTTGAATCCCATAAACGTGGGGGGTGGGCGACCCCATACCCAATACCTCCTTAACCGAGAGCGACGGAAAAGGACTACCGATCACCAAAAGCAGGTTGGGGAGAAGGAAGATCCAACAAGACAGGTACAAAAGGTTACCTATACTAGCGAAGAAACTACGAACCAAGAAAAGGACCAAATCCGGGGAGACTAGTCTCAGTGTCAAGGTAAGGAGGGGAACTTAGCCCGCTTGTAAAAAAGGCATAAGTTGTCAGAGAAAGGGGTTGAATATGATTTTTGACGAGTAAGCTGGAAGAGGCAGCATCTTCATCGGAGGGAAACTGAAGTGACTTCCAACCTGGGACGCAAGAAAAAAAGAGTTCACGGAAGACGTGATTCTTGGCAGGAATAAATAAACTTCAATGTCCCCAAAAAAATGGAAATGGGAGAGAGTGCTGCCTCGAATGCGCGACCTTGGACGCTTTCTACGGTGGGTAGAGGCCGGTTATTCTTTCTCCTGGGAACGGGAAGTCGGAGAAAATGGACGCATCCCATCCCACGGAGTGGGGTGGGAAAGGGGACAAAGTCATAGGGAGTCTCAGACTCAAGTTTGATCAACGCCAAAAACAAGGGTCTGAAAGGAAAGAGGGATAAACCACAATAACCATATTCTCATCCGAGAACTCGGTTGAGGAACAGACAAAGTGGATGGGATGCGTCCATTTGAAGGGGCAAGGAAACGATACCATTGCACAGGTCGAAAGACATACGAAAGTCGTCAAGAATAGGGAAAAAGGATCAAGGTGAGGAAAAGGAGGCAGCAAAAAATATCAGAAGTTCAAGGCACGGGGGAAGGGGCAGAAGTAAATTTGGACGAGTCCGAACAGAAACGTCATGGGGAGGGGGGAAATACGTTTGGTAATGCGTTTCAAGGTTGGAAAATGTAAACGAAGAGGAAATAAAGTAAAGAGGAAAAGAAAACAAACTTGAACAAGAAATCCGGAAAAAAAAACCAACTATCGCCGACTTAAAAGGTTTGGAGAGGTTAAGACTACGGGTTGGAAAAGCGGCATAAGTGAAACAACTCAAACGTCACGACGTCAAGGAAGGGAGCCAAGGGCTAGCGGGGGGGGGGGATGGGGCGTGGTAAAAAAAGCGAACGGCTACTTAGGGACCGTCATCTATTGGGGGTGTAAGCCTTAAGGAAGGTTTTTGGGTCGAGATGGGATTCGGGGAAAGGGGACGTGGTTAGGGCTTAGGTCGGTCTAGGTGGGTGGAAGTAGTGGAGACGGGGGGTCGCCCACCAACCACGATCAAAAAAGGGCGGGATGCAACCGGAAAACGGGAAAAAGGGGTAGTAGTTTCGGAAGGGTGCCGATAGGGGGATGGAGTAGAAGGAAAACGGTCATCGAAAAATTAGGCAACAAATGGTACTGTAGCTGGGCCTGGTGGCGTAGATACACCTGGAAATAGAACAAAGGGGGAGGCCATGAAGCCAGGAAAGTTCTGGGGACAACCGGTTTTTCTTTCTTAGGCGATTCAAGAAGGAAAGGCACCTGGAAAAGAAGGAGGTAAAAAGACCTCTTAAGGGGGGGGGGGTGAAAACTTCCGAAGAGAATTTGTGGTCGTAGACGGAAACTTGAAAAAGGCGAGAAAGAGAGGACGGAGGTTCCATGGAACTTTTTTGTGTGGGAGTGGGGGCCGGCTTTTCGGGAGTTGGAGGGTTTTCGCTCCAAAAGGATTTGAAAACAGGGAAAGCTGATAGGAGCAATGTAGGGGGGGAAAACCCGAAGAAAGGGATCAACTTCGTGTTTCAGGGCTTACGTATTTGTTCCCACAGGTACCGAGGGGGAATGAGACAAACCTCCTAACCACGTCAAGGGCCCAACCAGTACGGTACGAACGAGGGGATAGCGCTAAAGGCGGGGGGGCGAAAACGCGGCATGGTGGAAAGAGGATGCTCGAGTTGAGGGGAGAAGTCTCTGCGCAGGAGAAGAAAGACAGCTTTGAGGGGTTGTAAAAAGGGTGAAGTAAGAGCCGGGAATTCTAAGTTCACCTCAATTGACCGGTAATTAAAAGGGGCCGGTGGGAAGAGGGTAGAACTTAGTCGGGTTGCGAGAAGGGAGGCGGAACAAGGAAAAATAGGGAGAGGCGTCGGCGGAATTGTGGCGGCGGTAACAACGGGGATGGACGAAAGGGGACTGAGCTTGCGGGCAAGAATGGGGAGACTCGTCATTCCACGTAGAGCGTGGGAGATGGGGGCGCAGATACTGGATAATGGTAAGGTGGTCTTGGGAGGAACGTATCATAGGGGGAGGAAATACTCCTCTTGTGTTTCTTGTCGAGAAAGGACAGATGAAGATTATGTGACGGGCAGGGATTAACGGAGTTGGAAGGAGAAAGAATCCAGGGATTTTCCATGACAGGTCGGGTTTGGGGGCTAAATATCGTAGCTGCCCTTGGGGCCTTCGGGAAGTTGAGAGGTAAAAAATAGAGGGGTCAGGAAAGGGTGGGTTGCGTAAAAACACCGCTTAGGGCGGAATGGGTGGGTGGTCAAACCGGAGTGAGTTGCGGGTGTTGCCCAGAAAGGTTAAAAAGTGTAAAGCATAGGGTGCTTAATTAGATGCGCAGACGCTTGCAAAGTCTTGTGACGTTTGGGGAAAAGGTAAACATGAGTGGTGGTGGGAGGGAAACTGCAGGGGAAAGTAAGATGAACGGGCTAGTTTTGACGTTGGGGGAGGCTTGGGGAAAAGCCGGGAAATGTAATAAGAAAGCGAGGTTGAGACAGGGATTTCCCGCTTAGCGCTCTTGCTGTCGAAATGACGGGCTCGGTGGAGGGGGTGTGAAGAGAGAGGGGGGACGGGGGGGGGGATTACATGGCGGGCTATTCTCTTAGGTTTCGGGAGG
>Ga0179593_1446140_pt1 | contig 10951 bp, 10 predicted proteins | sample CZODoug2_1_08_16_FD_185931 | JGI IMG/M metagenome (GOLD analysis project Ga0179593, IMG submission 185931) | Vadose zone soil fungal communities from Angelo Coast Range Reserve, California, USA - CZODoug2_1_08_16fungal (PacBio error correction) | ecosystem: Environmental > Terrestrial > Soil >...
CCGAGCAAGGGCAAGAAGGGAGTTTTTACAATGAATTTTAGATAATAATTTAATATAAAATTTTATAGAATTTTAGTTTTTAGTTAAAATTTTCACAAATTTTATACTAATTATTAAATATTATTAGTTTCAATTTTTATTAATAATTAATTTTTTTATTAGCACAGATAACTAAAATTTTCCGTATATGAAATTATTAATTTTACTAGAGGGGTACCATCCGAATCTGTTGATAAGTTTTAGGTCAATGGGATGTGTAACCTTAGGTCTATGAGGAGTGGGGGACAGTTGCAATCTGTTTAAGGGATTGGGGAGTAAAAAAATGGTTTGTGTATTAATGGTGTATGACTAAAATTCATCCAACCACCACCTTCTGTTTTCTGTTCTTTCCCCACTAGGAAGATAGAGTTATTAAGTATTCTGGTGTTTTCCGTTTTTTTTTTTTGTGTTTTTTCTTCCCGTTTTTTTTTCTTTCGTTTTTTTTTCTGTTTCCTTCTTCTCTTTTTTATTGTTCGGGGGATTATCGATAATAAAAAAATCTATTATAATAAAATATCAAAATAAAAATTTAAAAAAGAATCTTAGAAATCTATCTCAAGAAATTCTATGCAGTCAAATAATTTTCTTCAAGAAAAATTGAGCGAAAATCTAAAAAAAACGATAGATATTAACAAATAATTTAAATTCTTACAATTCTTCTTTTATCTCCCTTCTTTGTATTAAAAAAGTAGAAAAATGAAGCAATTAATAGAATTAAAAAAATTGAATCTAAAAGAAAAAATTAATTTAGAAAAATTATTCTCTCTAAACAATATTCTCGAAATATCCATTATTATTTGAAAAATTCAATAAGGGATTTTTATGAAAATATCTGATAAAATTTAATCTAAAAAAACCGATTTGATTCCTTTTGAATAATATCTATTAAAAATTAGAAAATATATTCCTTTATCCTAAATCGAATATAAGAAATAAAATCAAAAAATATAAATATTGAATCCTGGGCTCTTACTTCTCCTTGCTAAATATTTTAATTAATCTATACAATATATTAAAATTCTATTATTTTAAATCGAATAACAATAAATTCATAAACTTTTTTTAATCTTTTTCTCTCCTGCTTTCTGCTTCCCTAGATCTGTCTGGTCTGCTTCTGGGTCTGCTGCTGCTCCCCTGCTCTGGGGCTTTTCTGACTGGGAATTCTGCCGCTGCTGCTAATTATCTGCTCTGATCTCTGTGCCGTCCCGTGTCCCCCACCCTATCACTAAACTAGCAACATCCACTCCCTACTAAGGTGGGTTTTACCCACGTCTTCTCCACTCCAAGTTCCCACCTAAGTTGTGAGAGTATCGTCACACCTTAGTTTCGTCTAAGTTTCCGCGGTTCTCACGTCCGTCGTTCGGTGTCACACCAGAGCAACAGTTTTAGTTATTAGTTATAATTATATAAAATTTAATTTTAATTTAGTTATTTTTATTGTTTATTTATTTATTTTAGAATAAGTAAAATTTTTTAAAGCAGAAGCAAGGCAGGTTTCTCATTAAGTTAGTAAATTATATTTTTATTTTATTATTTTAATTATTTAAATTTTAATTTTTTATTCTAGAGACAATTACATTACGTATATTAAATAATTAATTAATTTATAGTATTTTAAAAAGCACAAGAGGGACACAGCCAAAGGGTTTTAAATCTATTCAATTTTTTAGTTTCATTACAAAATTTTTTTAAATAAAACGTTTTTATTTATTTCACCACAACATACAAGTAACCATTAATATAATTAGATTTTTTCCCATTTAATAAATTCTATACCTAGTTTTTACTATTTAATAACTTCATTAAATTAAATTTATTCAAATTTTATTCGAGTCATAGAGAATTTTCATATTCTATTCTTTCTTAAAACACTTTTCATCAAAACGATTTTTCATTTTTTTCTCTCTCATTTACACATTTTTAAACGTCTAATAGTTTTTCAACATTTTAATCTTATTTATTACGGTACTTAATCTTAATTTTTTTCGAGACATCTTTATTTTTCTTTTTTTACACTTCTTTTTTAAGCATTACAATTTTTTTCACTCCAAATTTTTATCGATCTTTTTATTTTTAGTTATCTCATTTTTCTACACGTCTCTTTTACCCGTCCGTTTTTTCTAATCATAGCTTCATTTATTTATCATTTTTAGTCTACTAAGACTATTAAATATTTACTATTACCAATACAGCTTTACCACTTTCTTACCTCATTTTTTACTCATCCCTCCATTCACTAGTATATTCTTTGTTAATATTACTACATAATAAGTTAAATATTATTCTTTTTTACATTAATTATTTATATTTAATAAGCCCAATTGCCAACCTGCCGCGATGGGGGGGGGGGGGGGTGGGGGTTCTGGATGAGTGGGGGTGTGTGGGTTGGGTGGTGGTGCGGGGGTGCGGCGTGGTCGTGCCCCTGGATGTTTTTGGTACAATGTGGGGGGGGTGGTCGTGCTTTTTGTGGGGAGGACTGGGTGTGATCCTCGTTTCTTTCGGTGGTGTTTGTGTGGTGCACTTGCTGTGTGTGGGGGTTGTGTAATGGTGTCCGTGTGTGTGAAATTGGGGTCCACTGTCGAGTGTGTGTGGGGGTTGGCCCTTGGGGTGGAGGTGACCCATGGGTGGAATTGTATGGTTTGGGTTATGGGATGTGGGGTGGTGCATGGGGGTGTTGTTCATTCCTGGTTTGGTCCTGGGGGGATGCTAAATGGTGGTACCTCCTCATTCCAACTGGGGGGAGTTGTTGAGGCCCTTGGTAGGTTACCTGGGGTTTTGTGGTCTTGTGGGTCGTCGGTTCGGTTTTGTGTGTTTGTTGTGTGTTGCCGCTCCTGTTGTTATGTGCCCTCGTAATCTGTTTTACTTATAAATTAATAAATAATAATTTAATATTACACTAAATCAAAGAAAATTAAAATTAAAATACTGTAGTGTGTAATAATAATAATAATTGTAAAATATTTCAACAAGAACCGTAACACATATTAAAATTTGTTAATAATAAAAAAATATTAGCTCCTTTTAAAAACTTTATTAAAAAAGTATAATTAAAAACGTAACTGTAAATTAAAAATAACGTGTTACGTAAAATTTAATAAAAATAAAACAAAAAAAAAAATTAAAATCAAGTAATAGTGCCTAAAAAGCGTAATAAAAAAAGTACGTTTGCGTTAAAAAAAAAAAATAAAAAAATCCGAGTAATCAATTTATATAAAATTGAACTTGTAAATAAATAAAATTTCGTAATAATACAATTAATAAATACCAAAAATAATAATTAAATAAATATGTTAAAAAATCAATATAATTATTCCGTAATCTACGTAATAATATTACGTCCGTAAAAACTCGTTAAATTAAAAAAAAAATCATCTAAAATCGGCGTTAAAATTATTGTAAAACATTTTCTAGTTAAAAAAAAATTTAAATAACTATTAAATTTTTTAAAAAAAACCCGTAATAAAAATATAAAAACTTCTAAAAAATAAAAAAATATTTAAACAAATAATAATGAAAAATTAAAAATTAATTAATAATATATAAAATAAAATAAAAAATTCGTATAAAAAATAAATCAAAAAAAAAAAAATATTCAGAAGTCCCAATGTCGAATTGTGGGTGAACAAAATGGAAGAAAATGTTTGGTGCTTGGGTTTTGGGAGCTTGTTCTGGGCCCATGGGTTGGTGGCGGTGTGTATCTAAAAAAATGTAGGGGGGACTTTGGGTGTGAGGGGGGGGGTCAAATATGCTTGGGGGCACCCCCTCGCCTGTGTACCTTTGTGCTGGTGGGATTGGGGTACTATGGTGGGTGGGTCTGTGAGGGTGGTGGCTGCATTTGCTGTGGGGGTGGGGGCGCGTTGCTTGTGCTTGGTGGGTTGGCCTCTGGGGGGGCCTTTGGGGGGGGTCTTGAGGTTGGGGGGGTGCGGGTGGAGGCGGGTTGTGGGGGGTTGGGTCGTGCTGCTGGGTGTGGGTTGGGGGTTTGGTGAGCACCCCCCACATTTGTAATAGGGTTGTGGGGGGGGGTGTGCAGGGGTCCCGGCGGGTCGGTTTGGTTGTTGGCCTCGCCCGCCCGGCCTCGTAATAATCCATAAACATAAAAAAAAATAAATTAATTAAAAAAATAATAAACAAATTTAAATAAAACTTGTGGTTTTTGTGTTGGTGTTGTTGTTTCAGTGGGTTTTGTGCCCCTCTCGTGTTCTTATAAAGAATATATATAAAAATAAAAATAATTTCATCATACTTATAGGCGCCTATCATCGATACCCTTATTATTTGGGTTGACTTTGCATGTGTTTGAATGCGATCGCCCTCTCGGGGTATCTTGTTTTGTGTGGATCCACTGGGGTGTTTGGCCCTGCTTGGTTTCCCCCCATTCCACTGCCAACGCCGCCATTTTCAACAGCCCACACTGCTGCTGTATGTGAGCTGCCCACCTATACCTGGTGTTTGGGGGTGCGGGCTTTTGTGGGTTTTGTGGTCATTTGGGGTGGGTTGGTGGGGGCTGGTTGTCTTTGGCTTGGGGCTTGCCTGAGGGCCACGCTGCCTGCTGTTGGGTTTGCCTACGCGTTTTTGGATAGTATTCACTCTCGCCCGTCCTCCGTCCTACCCCCCTCGTCCCGTCCGGTTTGTCTCGGCTCTTTTCCGGTTTTGTGGTCGTTTGATCGTTCTCTACGTGCCCCCCCCTAACGTGTGTCTCCCTCGTTATTCCCCATCACCTCCCCCCCTTGTACCAACACAGCCTCTACGTTTTCGCCCCCTTTCATTCCCCCATAGTTCCTCGTCAAACCAACGCACAGAGGAGGCAATCACCAGCAGTGGTTTTAGTTAGTTATTACTAAATATATTTTTTAAAGCATTTTTTTGATTTTATTTTTTAAATTACAAGTCAACATTTAATCAAACATTACTTTTTTCATAATTATTAATTTAAGTTTTTTTTGTAGCGGCCGCAGCCAAGGTTTTTATCTTCCATATTATATATAAATAAGATATATATTCGTATAGTTTTAAAAATTTTTCAATCTAAGAATATAAATATAATTATTTTTTTATTTTTTTAATTTTTCTATTTCACTAATCACTCCCCGTGTTCCTCTTTCCCTTTCTCTATTCTTTTAGTCTTTTTCCATTCCTTTAGTTTTTTTTTTTTTTACGCCGAGAATTTTCTTTTTCCTAACTTACTCATAACTCTATACTTTAATCCTTAAACACATTTTTTTTTTCATCTTCAAACTGTCGCTCCTCTTTCCTTTCTATTTTTTTTTTTCGTTCACTTTTCGTCCTTTACTTTTCCGCCTTTCTATTTTCTTGTTTGCACGTTTTATTATACCACCCGCACGAGGCCCCAGAAGTAAAAGAGCAGGTTTTTTAATAATATTTTTTTTTTAGATTATAATTAGTAGGTAATTATAGTTAACATTAAAAATTTTAGATATATTTATTTTAATTAAATTTAGATTAAAATTTTTATATAATTTTAAGATTTTTTATTTTTTAAATCTGAAATTTTGTATATTTTAATTAATGCCAGTTTTTACTATTAGTTTAATAAATATTTTTTAATATTATTTTTAATTTATTAAGAACTTCATATATAATTAAAAGTAAAAAATAAAATAAAAGTTTTTAAGATATTTTTCTTCAAAGAGTTTTTTAAAAAAAACCAAATTAATTATTTTAGCAATTTAATTAATCATATTCTATAAATACATATTATTAGTTTTATTAAATTATATAATTTCAGGTTTTTAATTATTTATATAGTATTTTTTTAGAGGAGCAAAAAGTTTTGCAAGGAAGAAGAAAAACAAAAAAACCCAAACCACAAACCCAATAGAGAGGCAGTGGTTTTAAGTATTAATTAATATAATAAATTTTTTTTAAATTTTTAACGTTTTAAAATTTAAAATAGTTTTAATTATTTATATTTTTAAAATCTTATTTCATAATTTTTTTTTTTATTAGTAAAAAATTTTTTTTGAGAAAGCCGAAGAGGCCGTTTTTTTTTTTTTTAAAGTTTTTAAGTTTTTTAATAATACATTATTTCTAATTATCGCTATTTTGTTTCATATTTATATTTATATCTTTAAAACATAGTTCCAAATTTTTACTCCCTTCCTACCGTTTTTTTTTCATTTTCTTTCAGCCTCTACCATTAAGTTTCTTATTTTATTTCATTTAATTCTCTTTTTATCCTATTTTCAAATCTACCTCTTATTGAATTTTCCGCTTTCATTAATCATTTATCTTCGTTTTTCTTTTCTTATTTTACTCGCAGGATCTACTTACACCTTACTCTCTTTTTCAAAACTCACACGTTTTCATTATTTTTTAAACCCTTTATTCTTCAATTCTTTCTACTAAACATACTTAGCCTTCTTTTTTATCTTTTTTTTCTCGTCTCCGTTTCTCCCTTACGCTCCTCTCCTCTTTTTTTTCTTTTCTCTTTTCCCCCCTTTAGCCCTCTTTCCCTCGTCTCCCGACTTCCCCCGTCCATTCCCCTTCGATTCTCTTCCTCCTCTTATGTTTTTTTTTCCGTTCTTTTTTTTATTTTCTTTTTTTCCTTACTTCTCCTTTCTTTTTCTCTTTCTCCTTCCTTCTTTCCCTTTGCTTTCTCCCCTCGATCGCTTTCCCGTTCTTTTTTTTTTTCCCTTCTCTTCTTCCTCCTTCTTCCCTCCTTCCACGTTCTTTCTTAGCTTTCCTTCTCAGTCTTTTTAGCCCCCCTCTCCTATCTATTTTCTTCTTTATTCTCTGTTTTTTTTTCACTCTCCGACCATAGCCTTTTCATTTTAGTTTTTTTATAGTTAAATATATAGTTAAATAACCATATACTATAATATAAATATATTAAAAAAAACATTAAAAATTCGATTTATTTATTATATTATTACGTTTATCACATATATTAGGAATATTTTCGCAATCTAACAAAAAGAATTTTAAAATAATTAAATAGACGATCAATTATAACATTTATAAAACTTTTAAATAAAATATCTAATTTTTTTTTTTAATAACGTACTAATAACTCTTGATTTTCATACCTCCCTTTTTTCCATGCCTTTATATTAACAGCCTTATATTTTTTTTTTTACTCATTACTATTCCCCTTCCGCCTCATACATACAAGCCATTTTTGTTTTCCATTTTTCTTTCTCCGTAATCCTTTTTTTTTTTTATTTGGGCGTTTTTTTCTTTTTTTTCCCATTATATTTACTTTAAAAGTTTTGGGGAGAGGGGCAGGGTAGCCCTACAACGTTTTAATTTATAAAGTAAATATAAAGATTTTTTAGTAAATAATTTCAGCCTATTAGAGTCTTTTTTTTTTTTAAAATTATATTGAATATTAATTTTAGATATTAATGAATTTTTTTTTTTTTTTTCAACACCGGTTTTAAATCTCAGTAACTCTCACCCTTTTTTTAACACTTTCGAGCCCTCTTTTACATACACCTTTCCATCGAGCACGTCCACTTTATCTTTCTCCCATTTATTGCCTGACACCCCGCTTCCTCTTCTTTCCAATTGTTTTTTATCCCCCTTCTAATTTTATCTACCACGACCGCTTTTTTCCATTTCCTTTTATTTCCCTCTTTCCTTCTCTTTTTTCACCGTACCTTCCTTCACTCTGCCGCCCCCTTCTACTTTTTTTTTTTTCTTTTGTTCTTCCATTACCCTCCTTTTTTTCTTTCTCCTTTTCTTTATCTCATACTCTCCCTTTTCCTTCAAAGCAGCCTCTCCCGTCGACGTGTTTTCCTCTATTTCACTTCCCCGGTTTTTTTACATTTTTTAACAGGCCACGCAACAGCAAACAGCAAGTTTTTTTTTTTATAATAAAATATTACTACAAACCATGAGCGTTTTTTTTTTTGTTTTTTCTCGTACCGTTTCTACACCTTTTACGATTTTTTTACTCACATACCTTTTTCGAATATAGTTTAACTTACCCACCGAAAATACAGTACTTTTTCAAAATCTTCCTCTTTTCGTTATTTCCCCTCTTTTTTTCAACGTAACGCGGTTTTGCACGATACCTCTTAGTTTTGTCTTTTCTTTCTTCTTCGTCTCTTTCTTCTTTTCCCCCTTCCTTCACCTTCCTCGTCTCGCCATCTTTCCATACCTCTACCTCCACGTTCTATCTCGCTTCTTCTTTCCTCCCACATTCTTCCTTTTTGTTTCGGTTTTTCTTGCAGGTTTTGCAACAATTTTTTTTTTCTTTTTCTTTCTTTAGCCATCTCGTTTGTTTCCTTTAGCTTATTTAACTTTTAGGCCAAAGGCAAGAGTTTTAATAAAACAGTACTTTTTAATTTTTTTTAAAAGTGTTTTTTTTTTCCAAGCCCTCGAAAAATATTATTAACAGGTTTATTTATTTAGAATAATATACAGATTTATTCAAATTTTAAAATCCTATATTAGGTATTTTATTTCTAAAAAGATTAAAGTTTTTTTTTAACTTTCTTAAAACTAACCTAATAACATTATATAATCATCCCAACTATTTTTTAATTCACTTTATAATATTTTTTAAGCAATTTCATAACACCAGTTTTTTTTTAGAACAAACTTACAGTTAACTCTAATTAAAAGCACCAATATAAGTAATTAATATATTTTCATATTTTATTTTTTTTTTTTCACACCAAATTTTTGTAACGTTAAACATAGAGTAATTACTTTAAAAATTATTCTTTAGAGAGTTTTATATTTAATTCTTAATTCTTCATTAATAGCCCGCAAAATTTGGCAGTTGCACAACCCTCCACCCTCCTGGCGCCCCACCCTTCACAACCTAGCACCTTCTGTGAAACCTCACCCATGTGCAACCTGCCCCGCCGCGATGTGGAGGGGGGTTTGGGGGTTGTGTTGGGTGGAGAGAATTGGTGGTATGGGGGGTGGGTGGGGGTGTTTGGTGGGAGGGGTTCTGGGTGAACTAGTGGTTGGGGGGGGAGTGGTCGTTTGATGGTAATTGGGGGTGTTGGGTTGGGTTCAAATGGGGGGGGGTGGGAGACTCGGGGGGAAAAACTGGTGGCTTGTGGGGGTGGTTCTTGTTTGGGTGGGCTGGTCGTGGGGGGGCTCACCTATGGAGGGGGAGGGGACTAGACTATGGGGTTGGGGTTTGGGCGGTCTGGGCGGTGTGATTGGGTGTTGGTGGGTGGGTTTTTGGTGGTGGGAGCGCCTCTATGTCGTTCTGGCGGGATTGGGTCTGATGTGTTTTGTTATTCTGGGTGTGTGGTTTCCCTTGTTTTTTAGGTGGTGTTCTTTTATTGCTTTAATTTTCCCCTTTTTTTTTTTTTTCCCACCCTTTGTGTGTTGGTTAGAGTCTTTGGCTTTTGTGGCTCCCTCGCACCTGGGTCTTGGTCGGGTCTGCGCTCTCTTTTCGCCCTTGGCACACCCATTGCGACACTCGGACGCCCACCCTACGCGCATTGTGGCATCGACCCCAGTGTTGTTCCTTTTCGTTTTTTTTGCCCTCTCGTTTATCGCTCATTCCGTATTTCGTTTCTCCGTTTTTTTGTTTTTTGCTTTTCCGTTTGTTTTTGGTCTTTTTTTGTCGTTTTTTTTGTACGGTCCTTTTTTTTTTCCGTTTTTCCAACGTTTTTTGTTGTTTCCGTTTTTCTTTTTATTTGTTGTTTTTTTTTTTGGTTTTTCTTCTTGTTTTTTTCCGTTTATTCGTTGCCCCGTTCCCCCCGTTTTTGTTTTATTTTTTCCCGTTTTTTTTTTATTTTTTTTTTTTTTTTCTTTCGTTTCTTCGTGTTTTCCCGTCCAGACTTTTTTTCCATTTCTTTTTTCTTTTTCCAACCGGTCTTTTCCCCCACCACATTTCTTTCCAAACCATTTTTTTTTCTTTTTTCTTTTCCTTTGGGCCCAGAAATTAAACTAAATTTTGAATTATTGAAAATAAAATAAATCTAATTTCATAAATCTGGCATATAATCTTTGAATAATATCTAACTTCACCCCGTGGACAGGAGGTTGCGGAAAAAAACGGGGGACATCCCGCCTCCCCATGACCCCTGGGACCCCCCCCAACCGGGAGCGGGGTGGGAGAGGGGGCCAAGGTGGGTGGTTTCTCCCATTCGGGGTTTCGGGTGATCTTTTTCGGGTGGTCGGCTCGGGGGTTTATTCCCTGCTCCCTCCTCGGCCGGGAGAACGGAGCCCTCTTCGTCGGCTCGGGGGATTTCGGAAAGGGCGGGGGGGAGGGGTTGGGACCTGAGGCGGGACTTCCCGGAGTGCTTCGCTCGGCCCTCCTCCGGGGTGAGACCCACTCTTCTGCGGGCTCGGGGCCCCTCGGGCTCTGCTACCGTCACGGGGAGGTGGGCTGGGTGTGGTCACTCGGGCGGGAAGTCGCTCGAGGACGGAGGGGGGCGGATCGCAGGGGGGTTATATAATATCCCCCATCCGGACGGCCCCCCCGGACGGGGGCCGATCCTGCCATTCTTCTGGGTGGTGTAATAGTTTATCTGGGCTCTGCTGGCTGCTCCCTGGCTCGTCCTTATCCTGCTCTCCAATCTGCTTCATATTCCTATTCTTCCTGATTTCTCTTTTATCTGTCTTTAACTCCTCTCTGTCTTCTCCGCTATCTGCCCGTCGTGCAACTAATCTCTCCTACGTCCTCCTAGTAGTAGTCCGGTGGGCGTTCGGTTTTTGTCTTCCACCGTCCCGCGTCAAAACGCGCGCGAGGTCCTAAGGTGGAGGTTTAAGGATACTCTAGAAGAGCGCCAAAATACAGCTTCCCATCCACTAGAAACTAGATTCTCTAAAGTCGTCGAACAAGTCTCCACCCGTCCAAACCCAACCCAGACGCCACTAGTTCCTCCAACCAACCTCTATTTTAGTTCCGTTCGGAGACCGTCGGTCTGGCCGTGGTCGGCGCCTTCGTCACGCGCAAGAGGAAGCAGGAAAGTACAGT
>Ga0179593_1593088_pt1 | contig 10951 bp, 24 predicted proteins | sample CZODoug2_1_08_16_FD_185931 | JGI IMG/M metagenome (GOLD analysis project Ga0179593, IMG submission 185931) | Vadose zone soil fungal communities from Angelo Coast Range Reserve, California, USA - CZODoug2_1_08_16fungal (PacBio error correction) | ecosystem: Environmental > Terrestrial > Soil >...
AGGAAAAATCCTTTTCATCAGAAGGAAAAGGAAGGGGAGGCAGACCTCATGGAGCGAAGGGGAAAGGAAGGGGTGCCTGCCGCCATGTAAGAAAAAAACAGAAGCACTTACTTCCGGGGGAAGGAAAGGGAGGGCCAAACCGATGTACCGAAAAAGGGAAAGCCTCAGTACACAGAAATCGCGAATGCGCCGAAAGGGAAGGGGAAAAATACAGCTTGCTGTCACAAGAAAAAAAAGGGGGGAAAGAAACAACAGGGGCCCATTGACTTGCCAGCGGAAAGGAGGGGAAAAGGATTTTGTTGCATGGAAGGTGCGTAAAAGAGGGAATTGAAAAAGGGTAGGGTCAGAACGGGAGGGGGGGGGACCAAACAACACCGTGAAGAAAGAAAGTTACTGCCACTGAAACAAGAGGGAGACTCAAAAAAAAAAAGACTATTTACAACAGAAAAAAAAAAGACTGAACTGGGCCAGAACTGAAGGAAAAAGAAAACACAAGTGAGACAAAACGAAGGCCTTCCCCCATCGAAGAAAAAATCGAACAACAAGACGTTGAGAAAGAAAAGCAATAGCAATTCCTAAGGGGGGGGAGCCTCCCTTAACCAGAAAAGGGGGAAAAAGGACACAATCAAAATCGCAGAAGGAAAAAAAGGGGGAGGTTTTTCAAGCGGGAACGGAGAAGGGCAAAAAAGGCCCAGCTTGCATGCCGCGAAAAGGAAAAAGAAGGTGACATCCTCCAGTGGATCCCCTCAGCGGCCAAAAAAAAAGAAAAAAAGGGAAAAAAAAAATTATTTTTCTCGAAGGGGGAAAAAACAAGGTTACATCATCTCAAGTGGAGGGGGGGGAATTAAACCAGGAAGAGGAAAAAGGGGACAAGTAAGAAAGGGAAGGAAAAGGTGATTTTCAAAGGACAATGCAGGAAAGGGAAGGGGGACCCTTCAACAGAAAGTAAAAAAACGAAAGGAACCGGGGACCGTTATACTCCAGCAGGAAGGGGGGGTGATACTAGGAAACCAGAGTTTTTCGACTAAAGGAAGGACACGGAAAAGAGGGCCGGGGGTACGCGGCCGCGGGGGAAAAAAACGAGCAGGTATCACCAAGACGACGAAAAAGGGTGGGGGAGTCCTTAAAAAAAGAGGAAAAGGAGGGGGGGAGTACGGGACAGACATTTTGGGGAGGAAAGAAATCCTTCTTCGGTACCGCAGAAAAGAAATAAGGAAATAACAAATCAATGCCAAGAGGGGGGGGGAAGGGGGAAGGCGGTTTCCGAACCAAAAAAGGGGGGAAAAAAAAGAACTGCCAACAAAAAGAGTAATCTTCCAAGGGGAAGGGGGGGGGCTCGCTCACGCAGGGGGAAGGGGAAAAGGGAAGGGGAAAAAAATCGTTTATAGCCAGCAACGGAAGGTGGGAAAAAAAACAAATGACCCCTCCATATCAAAAATAAGAAGGAAGAAGGCCGAAGACCCAGCAGGGGAAAAGGAAAAAAAGGAAGACTGCCAGCTGTACAAAGAGGAAGAACAACCCCTATCTGGAGGACAAGCGGCAACTCCCTGGGAAAAAAAGGAGGAAGGGGCATCTTTGGCCCAACAAAAGAGCAGAAAAATGGTTTCAAGAAAAAAAAAGGAAAAACCCTCGGGGCGGAGAAAAGGGCAACTCCATCAAACTCCTTTGGGTACTGATAGGAACTCCGAAAAAGGAAGATAGAAAGTTCACCAATCCGACCATAGGGAGAATAAGTCAAGACGAACAATCACCGAGAAAAGGGAGGGGGGGGGGGGGAAACGTCTTGCGGCAGCATGAGAACAAAAACCGGAGAACGAACTAAAGGGAGGACTTTTCAGAACACGGTGCCAGGAGGGAAAAAAGGGAAACAGGGAACGGCACTCCAGCGAAGGGGAAAAAAAAAAGACAAGAAAGGATTCTAACGAGCAAGGGAAAAAGTAGGGGAAGAACCGGTCCCCATCCAGGAAAAAGCGCCAACAGTTTCACCTGGATGAGAAAGGAGGGAAAAAAGGTCCCCCTCCCGTTCCCCGGGGGCATCAAAAAAAGGGTGCAAAAAAATTCGCCTGGACAAGGGAAAAAAAAAAAAAAGAAAAAAAAAAAAAAGATCAAAATTGGACGACGAAAAAAAGGAGGGAGAAAAAAAGGACGCCTCAATCCGGAGCCCCGAATACGAAAATAGGGGATTTGAAGGGGGAACGACCTCAGTCCCAAGAAGAAAAAAGAAAAGAAAAAAAAAAAGTCCCCGCACCAGGCGGGGGGGGGACGAAAAAAAAAAACCAGAATCACTCCCTGTTTTCCCGCAAGTACCGGAAGGAGGGGGGAACAAAGGGGGGAAAACCCCAATTCTGGCACAGGGCAAGGCAAAAGGGGAAAAAGCAACCCTAAGGGCATAAACGGGCAGGGGGGGGAAGGGGTGTATCGTCGCCTTCCAGAGGGGGCGATAAAAAAAGTCCCAAGTGTAGTCCGCGACGAGGAGAGGAAAAAAACTGCTACCAAGGAAAGACCATCATCCACAAGTAATAGTGGGCAAGCCGAAAAAGGCGCCTCCAAGTTTAGGAAAAGGGAAAAAAGGGGGGAAAAAAGCATAGAAATCTCACAACAAAAACGGAGAGAAAAGATTTTTGTTGGCAACAAAAACAAGGGGAAAAAGGGGGAAAGGGGGCCGTTGACTCTCAGCGGCAAAGCACACGAAGAAGGGGGGGTGGAGACTACAAGGAAAAAGGGGGAAGCGTTTGAGAGTCCTGGGGTAAGGGAAAAGGAGACGATCACTTTAAGAGGGGAAAGGGGGGGAAGGAAGGAGGGAACAGCCCTTAGGCGCAGGCGACACGACAAACTAAAAAAGTTCATTCCAGTGAGGGGGAAGGGGAAAAGACCCCCCTGTGCCCGATGGCGGGTGTGTGGGGGGGGGATTTCCACTTTGTGAACTACGTTGCAAAAGGAGGAACAGGAGGGGACCCCCTTCCTCACCTCCTTGGTTGGAAAAAGGGGAGATTGAACTGGCCTTGACTGAGTGAGGGGAAAAAAGAGACTCCCTAAGCTATCGGTATAGGAAAAGGGGAGGAGGGGTGGTACTTGTCCTCGCCCAAAAGGGGGGAAGGAGGAGGGAAGACCAGTTGCCGGCAGGGAAGGGGGGGGAGGGACCTGGTTCTTGATCCGAAGGGAAAGGGGGTAGGGGGGGGATGGAGGGGGAAAAAAGAGGGGGGGGGGAGCAGGTCACCGGCCAGCCGGGAGAGGGGGGGTTAACGCCTTTGGTGGAGGGACGGAAGGGAGTCAAGGGTCCTTCCCGGAAGGAAGGGGCACAGAAAGTCTGTTCAACCGTGGGAGGAAAAAAAGGTCCCTAGTTGGGACACCGAAAGCTCCTTTGGAGGGTCGCCTTTTTGGTTTAAGAAAAAGGGGCCGCAAGGACTAAAAGGGGAGTGATTTGTTTTCGGAGAAGGGGGGAAAAAGTCCACAGAAAAAGGAAAAGGGGTGGTCGTCCCTCAATTTGAAAAGAGCAGGGAAAAAAGGGGGCACATTCGTTGCTGGGGGGGGGAAAAGGCAAAGCGCCAGGAAAAAAAAAAAAAAGGGTTTCCCGTACACACCTGGTACTAGGAAGAAATAACACGGCGGGGAAAACGCTGCCGGGCGAAAAAAAAAAGAAAGAGGGACCACCGGAGGGGACAGAGGGAAACCTCTCTGGTTGTCGAACAAAAGAGAATCCAAAAAGGCTCTGCCTGTTGTAAGGAAGGGGGAAAAAAATGGGTACCGCGCCCGGAAAAATCCGAATAAAAAGGGGCGGGTCAATGTGCTTTTGAAAAAAAAGGTTTCTATGCAAAAAGGAGGGAAGTATCCCCACTATGAAAAATGACATACCCTTCCCAGGGGAAGGAGAAAGACAAATCCCTGTGGAAGAAAGGAAAGGAAACTCTGTTTTTGGTCAGAGGGGGGGGTTGAACCTCTTTGCCCCTAAAGGGGAAAAAGAGTATTCTTGGCAGGAGGGGTACTTATCAGCAAAAAGGGGGGAAGGGGGAGGAATACACTGATGCTGCTTTGTAAAAAAAAAAAAAAAAAGAAACAACCTGTCTTCCCCGGAAAAGAAGGAAAATAAGTCCTTTGTAAGGAGGGGGAGAAAGGAAAGTGTCGTAAGTCTGTGTCTAAGCTCGTTGAAGGAGGGAAGAGCCGCTTTAACCCAAGGGCGCAAGGAGAACTGAAATTTTTCGGAGAAAAAAAAAGAAAAAAGGAATGGTTCCCTAGGAGGAAAACAATCATCCTTGGGAGGGGTCCGAGCAGGGTCCGAAAAAAAAGGAAGAAAGGGGGTGGTTTTTCCTGCAGGCCTGGGGGGGGGACGTTCCTATGACCTGGGAAACGTGCCAAAATACGGAAGAAACGTCAGGACCGGCACCATCACTTGCAAGGGGGAAATCACGGAAGGATCCTTTTGAAAAAAAAAAAAAAAAAAGAAAAAAGAGGGGGGGGGGAGGGGTGGCCTCTTCCGGGGGGAAAAAGGAAACACACAACAGGGCCTAACTTTAGCGAGGGTGAAAAAGGGGGGCCGGTCTCTCACAGAAAAGGGAAGGAACGTAAGATGGGGGAGGAAAGGGGGGGGGGGGATCCACTGTATCTACACAGGAGAACGGAAATTGGGGGAAAATGGCCTGCTGGTGCAAAGTGGGGGGGAAAAGGGGCCGCCGTCCCGGGGGAAACAACGCAAGCCATAAGCGTGTAAGGGGGAGTGGCAGGGGGGGGGGGGAGGGAAACTTGATGGTTACCTGCGACAGAAGAGAAAAAGAGAAGGAAAGTGATATTCAGGAAAGACTGTTGTGTTTCGTATCAAGGGACTGAAGGGGGGGGGGGAAAAAAAAGGGCCCTTGTACATTGGGGGGGGGAGGGGGGAGGGCCGGTCCGTCTGCACCCAAGGAGAAGGTTTTAATACTGTTATAGTTGAGTGGCGGGGGAGGAAGAGGCCGTTAGCCGGGGGGGAAAGGGGGGGGGGGGGGGGAAAGTGGTTGTTGTTTTGTCAGAACAGGGAAAGAAGCAAGACCGGAAATTGCGAGGGGAAAAAAAAAGGAAAAAAATTCATCAACCCCCATCAAAAAAAAAAAAAAAAATTTGTTCTCACAGGAAAAAAGAAGGGGCACAGAGACTTTCTGGTGCTCAAAAGAAGAAAGAAAAAGGACGGAAGGGGCCTGGGGAAAAGGGCTGTGTACTTGAAACGGCTAGGGGGTCTGGGGGGGAAATGGCCAGTTTATGAGCCTTAAAAAAGAAAGGACCGGAATGATTCGCGGGGGAAAGAAGGAAAGGGGGTGCCAGGCCGTTCGAAAGTGGGAGAGCAAAAAAATAAAAAAATTCCCTTGCGGCTTTTCCGCAAAAAGGGAAGGGCCCCGGGGGAAGAGGGCTGCCAAGGAAAAAACCGTAAGAATCCTCTCTCAAAAAAAAAAAGGGAAAGGAGAGAAAGCTTTACGCGAGAAAAAGCGCCGGCGGACAGCCGCAGTAGGATAGGGCAGGGTCGAAAAAAAAAGGGGCTGCGCCATCGAACGCCTGGAAAAAAAAGGGGGGGCAGGACACCGAAATCTTACGGGAAAAAAACACTGGCAATCCTAAAGTTACCAAGAAAAAAGTTCAAATCCGAATTCTCAAGCAAGGAAAAAAAAGGAGACTACAGACTTGCTCCAACCAGAAAGGAGGAAAAGAAAAAAGGGCCCCTTTCCAGGCGGGTGTGCAAAAAGGATGAGGGGGGGACACGTGCTTCAGCGCAGGGAAGAAACAGAACGTGCGGAAAGGGGAGGAAAAAAAAGAGGAAAAGGGACCAAAACAACCACGGTAATGAAAAAGATCGGCACGACAAAAAAAGAAGGGGAAAAAGAAAAGCCCCAGAGAACTAATGAAGGAAAAAAAAAAGGGGCAGACTTACTCCAGCCAGATGGCACACAGAGGTGCTGCCCCCATAGAAAAGGGGAAAAAAAAAAGGAAAAAAAACATGGACGTAAGGGGAAATCCAGCCATAGCTCCCGAAGGAAAAAAGCACTGTAACAAGAGGAATGCACAGACTCGCCAAGCTTAGGGGTGTGCAAGAACGGGGGGAAGGAAGGGGAAAAAGACAAAACTTGCCCCAGAAAAACGTTCCATGCCAACACCATGCAAGGAGCGCGGGAGAGCGGGGAGAAAATCATCTGCCTCCAAATAAGGAAAAACCACATTAGTGGAAGAAGGAGGGACAAGTTTACAGGAAAGGAAAGGGGAAAAAAAAAGGGACTTTTGGGGGGGAAAAAAATCTCCCCCCTTTAGAGTGAAAAAAAGAAAAAGGGTAAGAAAAAAAAAGGGGGGGTGGTTTCAACCGCAATGCTGTGAAAAAAAAAAAAATTCAAAACATAATTAACTGGGGGAAATATGAAGGAACCAGAAAAAAAAAAAAAACTGGAAGACCGCCAGCAGAAAAAAGAGGGGGGGAGGGGGGGTTTCTACAAGGGACAAAAAAAAAAAAAAAATTCTTTTCGGCTCACAAGGGTCAAAAGGAAGATGTTGGGGAAAAAAGAAAAAACGGGTTAAGCGTCGGGCGAAAAAAAAGGCAGGGAATTCCACCAAGACAGAAAAGAAGAAATCCTTAAATCCTTAAACGGTTTGCAAGTGGGGGGGGGGGACAGGTGGCGGCTTGGAAAAAAAAAAAAAAAAAGAGGAACGCTATTAAAATGCCCGAAAGAAGGGGGCCTCATGTAACAACTCAAGAAAAGGGGGTAGATTTTTCAAAAGCAGGGGGGAAAAAAAGGGCAACATCCTCAAAAGACAAGAAGGAGAAGGGGAGGTCCCAATGAGTGACGGAAAAAGAAGCCCTCGGGAAAAAAACACCAGAAAGGGAAAAAGGGGAAATACCAGCGTCCGGTGGCTAAAAGAAAGGAAAAAAAAAAAAGCCCACCAGTACCCGAAAGAAAAAAAAAGGTATTCTAGCGGGACAAAAAGCAACGACTAAAACAGAAGCCTGGCGGCTTCGGGAAAGAGGGAAAAGAGGAAAGAAAAGACCTGTGTCTGGTAGCGGGAAAGGAGAGGATGCTACCTGTCAAAGCCAGGGGGGGACGCAGAAACCGCCCCTTGTGGGGGGAGGGGGGGAAGAAAAAGGGAAGGAGCTTTCAAAGGACAACTCCAAAAAAGGAAAAAAAAAGATGTAAACTCCCTCCCCGTCTTTCAAAAGGAACGCCCATCCAGGGAGGAGAAGTTCCTTCTCCCTAACAAATGAAAGAGAAAAAGGAAAAGGGGGCCGGACCTTCTTCAGAAAAGAAAAAAAAAAACGTATCTAACGTGCAAATGAGGAACTGTGGAAAAGGGGAAAAAAGCAGGTTCCGGCTGCGCGAAGGGAGGAAAAAAAAAAGAATTGAGAACGGCAGACCTCAGAAAAAAAAAAAGTTTAACACTTCCGTCAAGGGAAACATCTCAGGGGGAGGGGGAGAAAGTTACACCTGGCTCTCCATTGGAAGAAGAAAAAGGAAAAGAAAGGGCGATCCACGACAGGGGAACGGAAAGGAAAAAAGAAGGGCACTGGTTTCCTGCCACGGGACCCGCTCCGGGGGCAGAGACAAATTACAAGGAAAAAAAAAAAAAAAAAAGGGACTCAAGCCGAGCCCGATACGAAAAAGAAGAGGGAGGGGGGGAGGAAAAAGCCTTCTACGACGACGAAAGTCAAGAAGGAAAAAAAAAAGTCCCGCAACCAGCGGTGACAAAAAAACTGGAAACAACGCCATCAGACAAGAAAAAAAGGGGGAGGCCCCGTCGTCACAATTTGAAATAAAAAAAAAAAAAGGAAAAAAAAGGGCTTTCCCGTAAGGGACAAGAAGAAGAGGTCGTTTTTGCAGGTACATTGGGGTAGGAAAAGGGCCTGCCTCCCGGAAAAAGAAGGGCCGCCAATCGCCTCAATTTGGAGTGAGGGGGAAGAAAAAAGAGAAAAAAAAGAAACCGCCCTTTTACGCACAGGGAAAAAAGAGCCACAAATTATCTTGGGCAGGAGGACTGCAGCGTCAAAAGAAAAAAAAAAAAAAAAGTTTTTAGCCCAGGGGTCAAAAAGGGGAAAGAGAGTAAAAAAAAAACAACACCGGAGAGGAAGGAAAAGGGGGGGGTGTTCCCCCCATTGGGACCGGAAGAGAAAAAAAAGGGTTTGGCGTTTGACCTAGGGGGGGGGAAAAAAAAAAAACAGGGGCAAAGAGCAAAAAGGGGAAAGGCCTTTTCCTTCCCGGTGCGTGAGGGGCGAAAAAGCGGGGATGTTGCCCTTTTTAAAGAGAAAAAAAAAAGAAAGGGTGATGCGATTGGGAAGAAAAAAAAAAAAAAAAAAAAAAGGGAATTCCCGTCATGGAAAAAGAAAAAGGGGAACCTGCAACAGCAACCGGAAGGGAAGGGGAGGGGAAGAAACGGGAAGCCCTGTGCACCCGATGCGGGGGGGAGGTCCCCGTTTGTGACGACGTGCCTAGGGGGAAAAAGTTGCTGATTTGCCGGGGGGGGAAAGAAAAAAAATGGGGGGGGTTTGCGGAAGGGGGGGGGGGAGAAGAAAAGGGGGAAAAGGGGGGCGAGTTACTGAGTCGTTCGGAAAGAAAAAAACGAATACTCGGTAAGAGGGGCGCCTTGAGGGGGGAAAAAGGGGGACTGTGTAATTGTCGCGTCCAAGGGGGGGGAAAAGGGGGGGGGGGGGAAAAAGGAAAAAAGGGGAAACAGGCGGAAGGAAAAAAAAGGGTTGCACCTTTTCCCCTTTATAGCACGGAAGGGTAGCTGGAGGGCTTCAAGGAAAGGGAAGGGGTGCGCCGGGCAAGGGAGGGAAAGATTAACTTTTTACCGCGTGTGTGAAAGGCGGACACTTGAGAGAAAAAAAAAAAGGGGGGTCTCCCCTAAGGAAGGGGGAAAGGCAAAAGGAAATGACGTGCACCGGGAAAATTCCCCAGGATGGGGGGGCACGAGGCGATCCGTTCTCCCCTGTGGGGGGGAGGAAAAAAAAGGGGAAGAAGACTTTGCCCCCTTTTCAAAAAAGGAAGATTTATTTGTTCTGAGAAGGGACTGGATCCACTAGAGGGGGGGGGGGGGAAAGGGCCTATTTTTTGAAAAGGGGGGGAGAGGAAAAAGGGGAAAAAGTAATCCGCACAAGGGAAAAAAGGGGATTGCCCTTTTGGTACCAATCCGGGGGCCCGATGGTGGGGGAAGGGGAGGGAGGAGCCTCCCCGCGGAAGAAGGAAGGTCTCACCTCTGGCCAGGGGGCCGTGCGGGGGAAAAAAAAAGAAACGGGGGGTTTTTGTCTAGACGGAAAGGGAAGGGAAAGACCCTCCTTGAAAAAGGAGACTTCAAAGTTGAAAAAAGGGGCGCCCAGGGAGATCCTCCTGTCGCTCCCTCCGAAGAAGGGAAGGGGCGGGTCATGGGTTGGGGAGGGGGGAAAATAAAGCCCCCCACAAAAAGGGCCAGGGGGAAAAAAGAAAGCACTTACGGCATATCAGAGAAAAGGAGGAGCGAAGGACTCACGGGAGGGTAAGACGGCTCTGTGGGGGGAAAAAGGGGACATTGTCGGGGGGGGAGGAACATCTAACATTTAAAAGAGGGAAAGGGGAAAAAAAAAAATGTTTTAATGAGAAAGGGTTTAATAGCGGTACGACGACGGAGGGAACTGGTCAAAAAAAAAGAACAGGGGAAACTAGAAAAGGGGGAAAAAGCGGAAGCTTTGAAAAAAAAGGCCCAATGGTATTCGTAGGCATGGGAGACACCGAAAAAGCTCGTTGAGGGGAAAGGGGAAAGTGAAAACACCAAAAAAGACCCCTTCTCCTGAAAGTGGGGAAAAAACCATAAAGGGGGGAAAAAAAGGCTCCCCTGATATGGTGGGGAAAAAAAAAAAAAACCTCTCTGATTTTGATCCTCTTTTGGAAACTCTTTCCGTCGGAAAGTTCAAAGGGGTGTGTTGTTAAGGAAGGAATGGCCCTTTTGGAGAAATGTGCCCTTACTTCCCAGGTGGCAAGACAACGGAAAAAATAAGAAGAGGGGAAAGGGGCTTTGCCGCTAGGGGGGTTGCGCGGGAACAACAACAGGAAGAAAAAAGGGAGGAGGTAAAGGGGTTTTGCCAAGAAGAACACGAATGGTGATTTCCGTAAGAAAAGGGGGGGGGGAAAAGCTGAGGGGGAATCCACTGGAGCTGCACAGGGGAAAGGGGGGACAAGGCCCACTCAGGAAGGGGGGGAGGGGGGGGGGGGCTTAAAAAAAAAAAAAAGAATTTCCAAGAGGGGGACTGGAAAAAAAAAGCCATAGAAGGCCTTAGCTTTGAGGGGGGGCAGGGGAAAATTTACCGCGCTAAGAAAAGGCCGGCAGGGGAAAAAGGGACCACGTTCGGGAAAAAAAAAGGGGAGGTAACACACTGATATGGGAAAAGCAAAGAAAGGGGGGAGGGTACCTTTTTTGGCAGGAGGGGGGGGAAGAAAGGCCCCAGGCAGTCGTTTGCGCAGGGAATAGTTTAATACAGATGGGGGGGGGCGGGAGAAGGAGGTGGGTCCGGTGGGGAAAAAGGGGGGGTTAGTGGGGGGGGGTTGTTTCCCCAGAACGCCGGCCCCGAAAAAAAAAGCACCAGGGCCCGACACTTCGATGGAAGCAAAAGAAGAGACAAAACCTCCAGAAAATGGGGCTTCGGAAAGCAAAAAAAAAAACCTTTGTTCCATATGGGAGCCGACGCAGGAAAAAGGGGGTGGGGAAAAAAACACGGATGATATACTTGACCGAAGGCCTAAAAGGAAAGGATCTTTTTGTCCACTCTGGGGGAAGGAAAGGGGTTGCCTGGGGGGGGAAAAGGAAAATTGGCCAGTTATGAGCTGGGGGGAAGGCTCCCCGCCAGGTAAGGGAGATGCAAAGGGGTTCCATGCGTTTGAGGAAAAAGGGGGAGGGACAGCACCATAAGATACCTGGAAAAGAAGGAAAAAGGGTTCCTCCTTCTGGAAGAAGATTGGACCAAAAAAAAAAAAAAAAGCGCCGT
>Ga0179593_1610976_pt1 | contig 10951 bp, 7 predicted proteins | sample CZODoug2_1_08_16_FD_185931 | JGI IMG/M metagenome (GOLD analysis project Ga0179593, IMG submission 185931) | Vadose zone soil fungal communities from Angelo Coast Range Reserve, California, USA - CZODoug2_1_08_16fungal (PacBio error correction) | ecosystem: Environmental > Terrestrial > Soil >...
GCCGGCGGGGAAGGGGCGGCGGCATCGGGAAAGGGGAAAGGAATTATCTAGAACTCGCTGGACCCTCACGGCACCGGCAAAGTTCAGAGGGGTTTCATACCAAAACACGGTGAGGCACGGTTGCATCGGTGCTCAACCTTGAAGCTCAAGAAGAGCTTTAGGAAAAACTTAAAAACGTCCGGCGAGTGGCAAATGTTCTGCAGAACTGCAAAACTCAATTGGTAGGAGAACCACAACCCAAAGGAGAGAGAGCCGATCTTCAAAAAGTAGACTCGATAATCGAGAGCCTGAGGGGGAATCCTCTGAGGAAACGGCAGCAGGGAGAGCGTCAAAATAGGACTTCTTCCTTGTCTCGAACCCTTGATCCGAAGATCTTGACGACGGGAGGATTGGGAACCGTCTTAGGGGGGCCTCAAACATTATTAATGTAGGGATCTGGGAGAAATCTCTAATAAAAAAAAGGGAATCCAAGACATGGAAGCAGGATTGGCGCAATAGGGAACACGTGGATGTGAGGCTCAGGCAAGGGAGGGTAATCTCCCCTGGGCGAGAAGAACTCGGGAAAGGGAGTCCGTGCTGCGGGCTTGTCAGTCCGTTGTTCCTGAGAATTAGGGGCCGCAAAGGAGAAACGCCGTCCGCACGGAAGATCTTCTAGTAAAGTCCGGGATCTGGACTAGTCTGGCAGAATAGGAAGTATCGGGAACAGAAAACAAAGAACAATTGAGGTCAGAAACGACAACTGTGACCGTGATGGGAGAGGGACCTAATCCAAATCGGGGTTCGCAGCCGCGGATGGGGAGGAGGGGTATTGGCATAGAGGAGGTCATTGTGGTAGGGTGATATGCCCTTCTAAGGGGGGGGAGGGGAAATCGGAAACGTGAATGGTCGGGAAGTTTGATGCGGTACGGCTCGCCGTGTCCGAGTCTGCGAAGAGGGGCACGAAAGCATTTACTCTCGTCGGGAGGGGGGAAGTCGTGTTGAAGGCCCGAATTTGACACGGGCGAGCGACAGGTTCAAAAGGCACGAGCATGGAGTGTTTGGAGTGGGAAGGCCTTCCTGGTTGCGGACTCCCGGGGGGAGCGGCGATCAGATCGGGAATGGGGAAAGGTACTGGAACTGAGAAAAGCCAGGTCGAAGAGCCCCAGTACGGGGATCTGAACACGGGGGGGGGAGGCAGAAGTCGTGGTAGGAAAGGCCAGCAAACGCTCATCTCGAAAAGGCACCACTTCTAGTCCAGGTGCCTTGGGCCGGAAGGCGGCCCCGCACCAAGCCGGTTCGAGAGAGATCATCGCGAAAAGCGGCGGGTGTGCGGTTTTTTATTCAGAAGAAGAAGAGGGGACACCTTGCAACGAAGAGAGCTGGTTGGGTACTTGATCGGTCAAGTGAAAATCGGGAAGGAAAATGTCCGGTAGGGCGGAAAGATTCTCCGCGGCAAGGGCATTATCCTCGAAGTAATGGAGAATCTCCTTCGTACGGGTGGTCGTTACGGTAGGAACTTCGCGGCGTAACAGCTTCTTTGAAAAGGAAGGGGGGAATTTGTATGCCGAGGAGAACAGAGATCTTGACTAATGAAGACTCCCTAAGAGAAAAGAGGCACAACGCTCAGAATAGGCACAGGGGTGACGGGGTAGAGGAAAATGAGTACGCGGAGAGTTTATCATAGATTAGACAGGTCTTTCTCTCTGCAAAAGCCGAGCAAACAACCCTCGGTCCTAATATTCGGACTATCTCAACCGGGATCACGAGGAGACGTCACGGTGAGGGGGGATGTTGGATTCGGGGAGAGAGGAATTATCGGGAGAAAAAGGGGGACCATTTCTAAACTTCAAAAAAGGGGGGACCGAACGGAAGAAGGGAGAAACTGGTCCTAAGAAAAAAAAAGCGCTACCTTCGGGAATTAATAGTGGAAAAATAAAGCCGAGTATCAACGCGTAATGAGAGGACGTTCTGACAGAAAGTAGGGGGCGACCGGCTTCGGCTAAAAAAGAAATATCGCTTGCGGGCGTCTGTTAACGGCTGTGGGGTGAATCCGGGCGACCGGAGAAGTCGAAAAGGGCAGGGGACTACTAGGAAACTTTTCAGTTGAGGACTAGAAAACAAAACAGGGGGGTAGGGGAAAGAGAGAGATGCCAAAGTAAAGAAAGCGAGACTAAACGCAGGTATGTAAGGACCTAAACGACTTCACCGACATAAGGAAGACCGACGTTCGCGCCGGGGAGATCGGGCAGAATCTAGACAGGTAAAAAAGCACAACAAAACCACAGGCGCAGCTCCGTATAAATAAAACCAACGGAGAGGGAAACCGGGGGGGCCGCGTGTTCCTTCGAGAAGGAACTTTGTTTTTCCCCCCCCCTGGTTGTTCAACCATTTTCGAATGGTCGAAAGGGGGAGAATTCTGGGCCGCGGGCGGAGAAAGGCCGATCAAAAAAAAAAACGACGACCTCACAAAAGGAGGGGCTCTCGGTCTCGAGGGGGCCTATCACGTGGGGAAAGGAGGCTCTTTTCTCTGGGCGCTGAGAAGCGGCCACCTGCGGAATTCAAGAAATGATCAAAAAGCAAGACCGAGGTGCAGGGTCGAGAAAAGGAAGGTCGATTCTATTGGAAAGAAGATCGCAAACTTACCTAGCAACAACGCTCGGGACGGAATCAATGACCATTTAGAAAGGCTTCAACTCTCGAAAGCGACTGGAAGCGAATTCTCCTACGAGGCACGACACAAGAAAGCTGCCGGCTAGGGAGCCTGTTCGGAGACAGGAGAAAACGCGGCCTAAGCCACCGGACAAGAAAAGAGTGCGCTGTGTGACGGACGAATCACTGTAACCTCACAAGAAGATTATGGACCTAGATTGATGAACTAAAAGGCACCCGGCCGACGCCTGAGATTAGAAACCTGGAGGGGGCAGGGACCTGGCACTCCGGGGCCCAAGGCCGCCTCCATGTTGGTCTAGGCTCTGCAAAGGTGGGGGGGGAGTAGTCCTCCTTGCACGACGCGCCGTGTGGAAAGAAGACTGCGGGTGGCATTCGATGATGCTACTGCAATGCAAGGGGCCTCGGTCCCGATAGGAGATCAAAGGAAGTTCGCCTAAGGGGAAAACGAAGAACACTCATGCTCACTTCTTCGCTTTTGAAGTTGGAGGCAAATTAGGGAAAACTACGAGAGGAGAAAATCTGACGGTCCGGGCTGAACGAATCTCTGACCAAGGAAGGAACAACGACACGACCTTGAGCTCAATAGCATATCCCTTACGAAGTAATTTCAAGAAAGGACAAAGAGGGCGGGGAAAGAGCTGGCTCCCTTGGGGGGGGGGTATCAAAGAGAAAGGTCGAAAACTCTTCTTCGCTAGAAAAAAAGTGATGGACGGAGGGAAGCGAAGAATCCATCCCACGATCGCTATCGAGGTAGAAACTCGTCAGGGGAAACAAAAATTGAGAGGAGAAAAAATTATCTAACTCAACAGCGTCGCTTAGGGGTTCAAAGGGTCCAGAAAAAAGGACGAGAACGGCGTAGGGAGGACAAGTGCGAGGAAGGCCATGATCTCTTGGGAAGACAAGGGTCGGATATCCGACATCACAAAAAAAAAGCCAAGCTTGGAGGGCAAAAGGTATTCCTACCTGCAGAGTAAGGGAAGAAAGAACTTGTCTAGAACCTGCTGCGACGGGGGAAAGGTGGAGGGAGAAAAGTACTCGGAGAGCGTTTCAAGTCCACTTTTTTAGTGAACCTCAGTCAAGGGGAAAACAATTCCTGCCTTCGGAAGACTACGGAGTAAGGAGACCCTCTACAAGGATCCATTCTAAAGCCATGGCAGGAGGGAATTACTTAAACTGAGAAAGAAATCGAAGGGGACGGAGTATTAAACTACCCGAAGAGGGAAAGAAGTATACCCTCTAGAACGGGGGTGGTGGGGGTTGGGGAAGCCATAGACGGGGCAAAAGTAGGGGGACAAAGAACATCCGGACAAGAGGGTTGAAGGCGCAGAAAATGGAATCGATGAATGTGTTCGCTTCATTTGGCGGGCACAGTGGCCAAAATCTTTTTATAGACCCGCTCTAAGGACGCTGGAGAAGGCTGGGAGAAACGGGGGAGAGATTCCGTTCTATAGGCTGAAGCTTCCCCCTCTAAAGGAAGAACCCCATACCCAAGAAGAGAAGAGAAAACCAACAACGGAAAAACCATGAAAAAAAAGAAAAGTAAGGGGAAAAGGGGACTGTGCAAACGGATACAGGTGACTCTGAAGTGAGGACAACCCAGGGGAGAAAAGGGAGAGGAAATCCTCGAAAGTTACTCGTCTCTTTTGCGCAAGTCACTTTGGCGCAGTGGCGCCAAGTGTAATCTACACACTTCCGAGAACTGTCTTTTAATTCTCCTCAAAGTACTTTCTAACGGTGCTTTAACAGAGAAAACTCACGACGGCTACACTTCCTTGTCCGTCTAAAAAAAACCCTCAGTAGATCGGTAAGGGACTTCATCTCTTCTTTCGAAGAGGACATCAAGAAGGGGGGGAGCCTAAGAACTTCAGAGTCCTAGCCTTCTCGCTCTGCAGATTCATGAAGAGGATTGCTCGACCTCTTCCTCTCGCCGGCAGGGGAAAATTTTCGAAGGGCGGAAGAGGGAAGAGACAAAGGGACCTTTGAAGAAGAGATAAATCGAGAGAACAGTTCAGCACTACTACGGGGGATCTCCTAGATCAGGTGGAGGCCGCTTCAGGAGGACTCGAGTGAAGCGCCGATTTACTGCCGGCGTGGGGAGGTATGGGTGTCCAGTTCGCGGGAAGACACGGCAGCCTGATAGGACGCCGAAACGTTTAGGCCTTTCCGCCCACCAAAGCGCAGCGATCTTCTCTTGTTTCGGAGGAGGGAGAACAAGCCTCAACGTAGGCACTTGAGGGCAGACGGCACGCAGAAGGGGGACTCGACTCCTCCGGTCAAAATCTTAGAAGGAGCAATCAGGGGGAGTTACTTGTGTATCCATCCGGCAAAGAAAGGTTCAACGTGCTATTGGGGGGGGGGGGAAGATCCCTTACGGGGGGAAAAGGCGTGCGATCTTCCCGGAGAAAAACGTTGAAAAGGGAGGTTGTTCTTCTCTGCGTGTAAGAAGGAGGAGGAGTCACTACGGAGTGGAAGCGAGCGTCGTAAATCTCGTGGTGAACAGAAAGGTCAGGGGGGCAGCACGCAAGAAAACAAGGAGGGCTAGAACTCATTTTGTGGGGTGGAAAGAAAGGGGCCCTAAAAGTTTTAAAACCTTAAAACTGCTGACCTTGAGGTACGTGAAGTCAAAAAGGAGGTCGAGACGCCGTGGGGAAGAGCTGACCCGACGGGCGGAGGAGCAAGCCCACGAGAGAGACCGGAGACACGGGAGTCAAACAGGGCGGGAACGGGAATGTGCTGCCTCAAAGGCCAAAAAAAAAAGGGAAAGAGACGCGGGCGTCGCAAGGGTGCCAGGGAGCGCAACATCTCGCACCTTGAAAGAGTTGCATTCCGGGTAAGAAAAAAGCTTACGAAAAAGCGCTGTAAAGCGGCGGAAAGATGAAAGGAAGCCGAACCGCGACGAAAAAGGATCCACGGAAGCGTCGGTTCGGGAAAGGAGAACTCTGCGCGTCTCAAGTCGTAGGGAGGGGATGTTGTAGTGATACGAGCACGAGAAAATTGAACGAGACAAAGCCGCGAAAATGGAGTCCACCTAGCTCGCCTCCGAAAGGGTTTAGGGGGCGAAACGCGTACAGCGGAGTGTGTAACGCGAAGCATCTGGAAAGCAGAAAAAAAAGGAAAAAAAAAGAAAATGGGATAGCGTCCCCGTTCAGTCTGATCTTCCCCAGGCTCGTAAACTATCGTCCGTGGGGTTTCTTCGGGGAGGGTCTACGTGAAATCCTTATCGTCAGGAAAAGAATGTGACCAAGTTCTAAACAAATAGAGTTTAAAAACTAACGTATCAGGGGCAGCGGGAAGAAGAAGAAAAACCGAGCCAAAGGTCGGGAACAGGTCGGAAGGGATGGTCTTAAAGAATAAGATACACGCTTAGTGGAAAACTGATGATCTTGAAAACCGTCTTCGAGGGGAGGGTCGCGAGCCTTGGGGGTCTAGCATCTGTACGGAGTGGCATCCCGTTCTACGGAGAAGTGTTGAGAGTTTTCTCGCAGCCGGGAAAAGCGAAGGAGACAACACAAAAGAGGATTGAAAATATGACAGGAGGTAGCTACACGCTCAATTTCTGAGGAAAGAACCTTCGCGCAAGGGAGAATGCACGCCCAGCAAGGTAAATCGAACAAGGCCCTCCACGTATCGCGGAATAAGTGAATGCAAAGAATATCTCCGAACAGAAAGTAGACGCGGCTAGGGGGGCGGTGCACGACTCCAAAAAGGACGATCTCAGGGTGGCGCGGGTTCAAGCTTCAAAAAATTAAAAGTCACCTGGACTACTTGTTAGACTGGTCAAAAGAGTGCGCTCGGATAAGGGGAGCGTCACAGAGAAGATAAGGAGGCCAATACTTGTTCTGATCGATCTATGGGTACAAAAACTAGACTGCCGCTGGACGAAGGGTCGAAGAGTGACGAGCACCTATAGGAGAGGTCGTTACTCCCCTGACCAAGTGAGAGAACAATTTCTGAAGGCGGAGTGAAATCATGAGAGAGAAAATGGGAGGCTCTCGTCAATGAGAATACGATCCATCAATGACATTACAGTTCAAAAAAGAAGATCCTAATAGAAACCGGGTCTCCTACTACGGAAGCCAAAAGAAAGTATAGGGACGATAAACTAGCTATCCTGAGCACGCTTACGAGAATCAAGCAGTGTCCTAGTAGCGGGGGTAAGGGAAAAGGGCTAAACGCAAAAACGTATCTCTTTTTCAGGGGGGGCGAGCCGACAACAAAAAAGGAAACTTCCTATAAAACAAGCGGAGATTGAAGACTCGCTGAGTGCTCCTGGGGAAAAAGAAGTTCACCGTAGCAACCGCGGGGGAGACGAAAAAACGGAAAGCGAGGCTCTTGTTTATGGGGAGGAAGAATGACCGATGGCAGCAAAAACTGGGGAACGCGACTACCAGGAAGAGTCTAACTAGACCTTCTACACGAAAGGGACCAGTACCTCAAGGGCCCAGATAAGCTAACAAGAGGGATTTCCCAAAGGAAGGGAGGGCAAAACTCAACACACTCATGCTCGTGCTCTCTATTTTGGTAACATACAGGAGTCAAAGATCCCCAGACGCAACGAGCTTCAAAGAGGGAGGCACCGAGAGAGAAAAAAACACTGGCCGAGCCAGAATCAAAGAAAATACGGCAAATGTATCCAAAAAAAAGCGTACACTTACTCTTCAACCAGGGGAACATGAACGCCGCAAAAACTGGCCAATCCGAAGTATAGAGCTAGAGGCCCCCTCCCAAGGAAGGGGGCGTCGAGGGGCGTCCCGAACCAAGATCCGGCGAGAACTCGGGGTCGGATAAATCAAGGGTCGTCATCACGGTATCGGGGGTTCTCTCTAAAAAAGAGAAGACGGTGCTCTGGGTTGAAGGGAAAAAGGGACTATACGCTCGGCCTCGAAGCGCGGGCAACCTTCTTAGGTGAAATCATAAACGGAGACCACATTATTCAAGGGATCCGAAAAGAAAAGACGGAATACTATTCAGGGGGGCTGAACTTTCTCTTACTAAGGGAAGTAGGGAAAACAAATAACTTTATCTATATGGCAGAGGGGGGCGACTTAGATATCTGGCACTTAGAGAGAAGTCTCGCAGGAGTAGACTTTGTTTAGGAACCCGAAGGGCCGCAATTAACAAGGCGACCATGGCACCGCCGGATGAATCGGGAGAATTGCCGCCGGCGAATGCTCCGGATAGAAAGTGCTCCGGGACTAAAAGCTGATAGGGAAGCGGCGGCATCGAGGAAAGAGGTCACTAGTTAAAATTAAAAGATCGGCGACCCGAGAAATTGGTTCGGCTACAAGCCCTCGGGAAGGCGTGCAGTCGGGTTCAAAAACCAAAAAAGGAACGCCTTACATGAAGGGGCTACACTACATCTATGGGCGGTATATTCAATGGGGCGCGCACCACGTGCGAAAAGGGAGGGCAAACCCTCGAAGGAAAGGATCAGGGAACGGTATGTATCTCACGTTTTGCAGGCATGAAGTTTCCTTACTCTGCCAAATCGTCAGGGGATGCCGCACAGGGTCCCAAACTCCAGCATAGATAGCAAAAATAGGGGTAAAATATAGAGATTCATAAACGGAGGGGGGTGGGGGGAGAGGGTCCTCTTCAATTATCTAGTAAGAGGACCAAAAAGGAAGACCAATAGCTCTTCGAACGGGTTTTGCAGTACAAAAAAGCAATCTGGTTTGGGGGGATAAAATAATAAATACAAAAAAAGACCCAAAGGCTGTCGGAGAACAAAAAGGGCTCGTCGGCGTTGACGAAAAGACCCTTCACGCCGGCTACTCGTTTCTGGGAGAAACAAAAAAACAGGTCTATGTTCTTTTCGCGGGAGAAAGAAAAAGTCGGGGGTCGAACAGGCTAAAGCTCATTGTGCAGGAATAGCGGGCAGTATAAGATAAGTAACCTCTGCAGGGGAAGGGGGAGGTCCGGAGTTGGTTTTGGATTCTCGGCCCCACGTAAAATTGGATCCTTTGTGAGGAATATGGTCAGAAAAAGATGGAAAGGACCTAGGATAGGCTCGCGGGAAAAGTTCAGAGATGAGAACCTCTCGGCGCGCCTGAGAGCCGGGTTGAAAACTTCCTCGGACAGGAGGAACTCTCCCTTGTCAAGCCAAACGAAGGTGGGGGGAAGACGTGCTGCTGAGGTAAGAGAAGGTTGAGTCAGTACAGGAATCCACAGGCCCGGAAGCTGCAGGGCGAGGAAGAGAACTTGAAGGTTTTTTCACAAAACCTTCCTTACCGCGACAAGAGACGACGAAAAAGCCTGAGGGGTTTCGCGAGGGGGAGGGGGGAATCGAAGGGGACAATGATGCCCTAAAGGGGGGGGACACTCTCGCCGAGGGTGGGAGGGAATCTACCAGGGACAAAAAATCGTGATCCGGGAGACCGAGGAGCGCGGCAGGGGAGGACATTTGATCCAGGGGAAGAGGGTGTTTTGAATGGGTTTTAATATGCCCTTCGGATGCGGAGGGGGGGAGAACGTGAAGTAGGGGACGGGATGTACGCTCCGTGTCAGTGGGGGAGTTAGAGCCGACACTACTTATAAAGTTCGTCGAGTAGTTGGGGGACTAACAAGGGTCCGTCTATCGAAATCGGCCTCACATACCACGAGCATGAGTGGGGGGGGAGGGGGTGCCTGTCCGTTGAGCGTATTGCGACCTTCAAAAGGAAAGACCTGGGGAGGAACCGGTACGGGCGAACGGGAAAAAAGAGACGCAACCGTCCGTGTAGACTGCCTCCGCTCGTCTTAGAACAGGAGAGGGGGTACGCAATCAGAAACGGCGGCGTCTACCAAATGTCCATTGGGGTTCGGGACTGTTTTGCGGGAAGGTTCTCCCCAAGGGGACCCCAATTCTGCATGGAGGCGTCTTCAGGGGGCACTTGGGTATTGACTCAAACGGTGCACCCTGTCGGGGGGGGGGGTCTAGTGATTAGGGGAAAAAAGAGAAAGATGACTATTTCCTGCTTCGGTAAGAGCTTAGGGGGCGTTCAAGAAGGAGCCGAACAGGAAAAAAAAAAATCTCCTTATCGTCAAAGGGGGCTTTAAGGTAGGGGAGAGCTAGGAGGGGTCGCTCTTCTTACGGTGAAGGTTAATCGTTCATTTCCTTATTAAAAAGTCGCGTGGGAGAGAGCTGAATTCCCAGAGAAAAAAGGCTTCCACTCGCCTCGGAAAGGAACAGGTGTTGGTAAGGGGGCCTCGTAAAGAGAAAAAGGGGGGAATCCACAAGCGCAGCTGGCGAGAGGGGGGGGGAAATCCGCCGATCAAGATAAAGAGGGTACAAGTCTGATCGGCACCGAAAGAAAGAAGCTCCGGTCAAAGGCTTGTAGGAGGGCGTCTTTACGCGAAAGGATCCTAGTCGAACTAGTGGGAACAGGTCTAAAGACATGGGGTTTACCACGCGATGAAGTGGCGAGGACCGAGAAAAACAAAAGCACCTTAATGAGCATGGCGTAGGTGTCACGAGAAGGCGTAGGCACCTCTGGTCAAGGAAGGGGGAGTAGTCCCCCGAATAGGAGAAAAAAGCTTCGTAGTTATGGAACCTTCAGATCGTCGTTGCGTCAAAGGTCGAAGGAAGAAAAGGGGGTCACGAAGGGCTGTTAATCGGCAAAGTTAGGGTTCTCCTCTCTCAACCCAACAGGAAGAAAGTCAGGAGGAGGCACCTTGAAAAAAGTTGCGCGAGACCACGGGTAAAAAGGGTTGGTACTTCGACCGGCGAGGGAGAGGGGGCACCCGGAAAAAGAAACCACTGAAAGTCGGGAAGTCCGGCTGGAAAAAAACAGGTAAGAAGAGAGAAGAACTACGCGCAGTCTTTCCGGTGACACAGAAAGAAAAAAAAAAAGAAGGCTCGACCGGAGCGGTGGTCTGGGAAGCAAAGAGCAAGGATTTCGGGGAACCTGGGAACAGGTTCGACTGGTAACTGGTGAGCTGCGTAGAGCCGAAGAATACGATCCGCTACAAAAAGGCGCGCTCGGGGAGCGGGTGCAAAAGATCATCTTCCATGAAGAAAAACAAACGGTGATAGAGATGAAGATCCAAAATGACGGAAAAAAAAGCGTAGACAACCCCTCTCCTGGTCTGTAGTGAAAAAGGGGAGGAAAACAAGGTGAAAGAAGGGCTTTTACGAGGGGAGCGCCTTGCCTAAGCTACTATCATCTGTGTCGCATAAGGATGAAGTGAAGGCAAGAAGCCGAGCGAAGAAAAGACATTCGCAATACTACTTCAACCAGCACACTAAAAGAGGACTGGCAAGAGGGGCAGGGGTCCTTCGTGTCACTCGCCGAAGGAAGAGTATAGCAAGGAGGGGTCGAAT
>Ga0179593_1270633_pt1 | contig 10950 bp, 23 predicted proteins | sample CZODoug2_1_08_16_FD_185931 | JGI IMG/M metagenome (GOLD analysis project Ga0179593, IMG submission 185931) | Vadose zone soil fungal communities from Angelo Coast Range Reserve, California, USA - CZODoug2_1_08_16fungal (PacBio error correction) | ecosystem: Environmental > Terrestrial > Soil >...
CGCCCGGGGTGACCTGACCTTGACGGGGTTTGGGGGGAAGCGTGGCCCAAGATGGCCTAGTGCCATGAAGGGGAGTCAACAAATTCGTCAAAGAAGACCCGGGATAAAAGAAAAAAAGCCGTTGTTCGGGTTTGGCGATGTTTTTGTTAGGGGCCCACGTAGGAGAAAAGCTCTTAGTTTCATCCTTGATCATGATTTCGATGGGAGAACTGTGGCTCAAGATACAGCCAAAGCAGGGGGTCTGATAAGTAGGGTCTCAGAAAGTCAAGTCGAGTCTCTCCTTGCTTTGGCACGACTCTCTGAACCTCGCCCGAAACCTAGCCAAGCGATCCCATAAAGGCTCCCAAACTGTTCACCGTACAAGCACTTAGAGAGGTGACGTTGGATGAAACTTCTTTTGGGGAGATTTTAGGCGGAAAAAAGAAGCATCTTCATGCAAAAAAATCACGCTCAAGGGGGTAGGAGGAGCTTTCGTGTCACAAAAAAAAGGCCGCTTTAGACGCACAAAAAGAGAGCAAAAAGACAAGAAAACCCAAAAAAGATTTACTGACAGCAAACGAAAGACGCTTTGAAAGACAGGGAGGAATTAATCTCAATTTAACGGAAAGCGAGAAGAAAACCCTACGAAAAAAAAAAAACCCAAAAAAATTTTTCTGGTAAAGGGAATCCAGTCGAGGCGAGGAGTTGCTCAGGCCATCATCGAATCGAGGACATCCGACGTTTTAAGTGTGAAAACAAAGAACTCAAGGTTGGGAAACGAACTAATCCGAAATGCAGTGGGGGCATCAGATGTCGCTAAATTCCGACGAAAGTAAAAATACTTTCTTGCCGTGGAAGGGGGGGAAGGACTTACATGCTTGTCGGCTTGAGAAGAAATGGTGCGATTTACAACCAGAGGGAGAAGCATAAGTTAGGAGGTTCAAAGCGCGAAGAAAAGAAATGCTGTCCGCAACAGGACGAGGGGACGCGTGGGAAAGGTGACTCTACATAACAGAGTCGGTCACGAAGGGGTCGGGCAAGAAAATCATTGTGGGGGGCGGGGGATTGGTCATTCGTAAATCAGGGAGGGGGAAAACTTGGGGGAAATTGACAAAAGTGAGGGTCAACTCAAAAAGCGAATGGGGGGGGGGGGACCATAATTGCAAAAAAAGGAGAGCGCTATTGCCGGGGGAAAAAAGGCCGATGTAGAGCAGTTTTTCTTTCCCCAGAGACGGGGGGGAGGGGGGCCAGTCATAGTTCGAGAGAAGGAAAGGATGGGGGTCATTCAGGCAAGAAGAACAACTTATCGGGGGGTCAGGATGGGAGGGAAAAAAAAAGCAACGAAATATGATCAGCAAACAAAGGGGGGTTTCAGTAGTGTGGGCTTGTCAGGCAAAAAAGAAAAGAATAATTGGCAGGAAAAGGAACCCAAAACGATGAAGAAAAGCAGAAAGGGAGGGAGAGGAGAAGGGTGGCAAAAAAAAACTAACGGAGGGGAGGCGAGAGGGAAACCATACCCACGAAGAAAAAAGGAAAGAAGATAAACTCAAAAAAGTCAAAAAGGCTCCCATGTCTGTAAAATAGGTGCAGAGCAGAAGGACGCTTCCAACAGTCGCGCGGCCGCCGTGCAACGGGGGAAAGAAAAGGGGAAGGGGGCGGTAGTTTCTGGAGAAGAACAAAAGAAAAAAAAATGTGAAAAGTTGACTGTTGGTGATGGGAGGAAACGCAAAGACTGCCACGGGGAAGAACTGTACAAAGACCACAAAAATATGAAGAAAGAAGGGGACTGTGGCCATCCAGTCCTTCCGTAAGAAGCGGAGGGGTCGTGCCAGTTTCCCTAAAATTTTTGGGAAGGAGCGGGTGAAAAAAAAAAAGTGTTTCAGAACGCAAAATCAAGCCGTACGATTCTAACACTTCATCTGTGGCGGGCAACTTGATCATCCCTTAGATTGGGGGCAAAAAGGATTTATCAAAACCTTTCTAAGCAAAGGAAGGGGGAAAACAAAAGTTATATGAGCAAAAGAAAGGTCACAAAAGACTAGCCAGAGCAAAGGGAGAAAAGTAAAGCAAAAGACACTACGGACTCCAAAGGGAACCAAAAAAATTCTGTCGGCGATTGAGAACGGTAGATAAAAAGGGGGCAAAAGCCTTGGCCGGCAACAGCACGGGGCAACGGGTGTGGACGCCAAAAAAGGAGCTTTGAAAAGGGCACGAGAGCAAAGAGGAAAGATACGTTCATTTTGATAACCACGGGGAAAAAAAAAAAAAAATATCACACGCCGGGGGGTGGACTAAAACCAAAGCTCATTGCGTGCGGGGGGTGGAAGAAGTCTCTAAAAATGCGATCGGAAGGTAGAGGAACTTTCGCCCGCCGGGAACAGGGAAGGGGAAGTGGGATCACAAGAATCTAAAAGTCGGGAGGCACGAGCACCTAAAATTGACGTGGGGTCCCTCGGCGGTGGAGGAGGGGGGAGTAAATAAATGTTTTGTCGAGGCGGAGAAGAAAGGGCCAAAGTCAGGAAAAAAAGTTGAAGAAGCGGGGAAGGGCGCTACGGCAAAACGAGCCATTGGTTAGAAAAAGAAAGGCTCTTGGAAAAAGCTTGAAAGGGGAGAAGGGGAAAAAAACTACCCTCAAGAGGCATAATAAAGGGTGGGCTTTGCTGGGAAAGGTTCTCTGCAGACAAGACATTAAAAAAAGAATGAATAATCTGAGAAAAAAAAAAAAAACGTTATGGAAGGAGATTTTCATAGAGGGCAAAAAGAGAAAGGGGGAATAAAAAGCATCAGCCAACGCATACAAGCCAGAAAGGAGCCGGGGGGGAGGAGGTCGTTGTCGATAGGGGAGAACAGCTGGGCCGGGCGAGAGTAAAGGATGCGACAAGATTAAAAACCAACTTTAACCAACGAGCCGTCAGCAGCATCTAAAAAAAAAAAGAAATTGGTGAGAAAGGGGGGGGGCACCACTTGAGGTAGAACGACCCAAAAAACGAAGGGAAAAAAACAAAAACCGAAGAGGCACAAACACAAAAAAAACTCATAATTCAAACTAAAAAAATTTAAGTGATCCAGCGGCAAGTCGATAATTACTGGAAAAAGGAACCGGTCCAACAAACCGATTCAGAGAGTGGAAGAGGTCAAAAAGCAAGCAATGAGAAAAGGGGGGGGGTCTCACAAAACTAACTTCGTTGGTAAGTAGAGGAGGGGAAAGGGGTGGATCAACATGAAGTTTAAATCTTGAATAGGGTGAGAGGAGAAGGCCAGTGCGGGAGGACGGCTATTCCTCACAGGGGACCAGCCTGGTTGGGGACAAAAAGGAAAAGAAGGGGACAAAGGTGATAAATGGGGTCAATAATGGGTTAAGGGGGGCAACCGGACGTAGCGTCGTAGTGAGGGAAGGGGGACTATTGAGCTCGGGATAGAGAGAGGCGGTGGGGAAATTTTGGTGCGATTAATAAACTTTTCTAGAGGAGGGAGAAAAAAAAAGAAGGCTTTGAAAAAGACAACAAGGAAGAGAAGGCTAACGCAAAAGATAAAGAGGCGTAAAACTATGATTTATCTTTGGAAAAGGGAAAAAAGAGACGGTCTATCCAGAAAATGACCCTCCTTGAAAAAAGAAGAAAGGATGACGTGAATATTAAGATGAAAACAGAAACGGGATACATACGAAAGGATTTGTTGTGAATTTGGGGAGGGAAAAGCGTTGGTATCTTGCGGAGGGGGGCGCAATTTTTAAAAAAGATAAAAAAAGGGAAACAATCAAAAGTTTGCTTTTGCTGTGGTGCAGGAGAAAGAACTCTGAGAATGAACGGGGACTGAAAAAATATAGAACAACGAATCCAGAAAAGAAATGAGAAGGGAAGGAAAGAGAAAAGAGAAAAAGAGGAGAAGGGGACTTGAGCACAGACTGTATAGGAAAGGAAGGGGTAGGAGGGGGTGGGGAAGGTTTTCAGTTTATGACGGAAAAAAAAGTGGACGGTAAAAAAAAGAAATCATTGAGGGGGGGGGTCGAAGCTGGTCTGCGAGGGGAAAAAGGCAAACTTTGATTGGGACGGAAAAAGAAAAAAAGAGGACTTAAGGGAATTACAATAGTGAAACGGAAAGGGCTGTGTGGCACGACAGCCTGAAAGAGAAGGGGGTATTTCTGAAAGTCTGAAAAAAGGGGGGAAAAAGGGCCTGCTCGACTATGATGACCAAGCAAAACTGTGGAAAGAACCAATGCGAATAAAAGGCAAAGTGGCAGCGGCACAAATCCCGGGAGAGCAGGGGGGTTTGGCAATATGCACAAACAAAAAAGACGCAAGAGAGAGGTAGTTAAGAACAGAATGTGGCTTGGAAAAAAGAAAAAAAAAGTGTTTAGAAAGAACGGAAAGGGGAAGGAAGAAAAGCAACGACCAAGTTACGAGAGTCGAAAAGTGAGAGGGGGAGGTCTGATCACGTTACTCAAATTCGAGAAAGCTACACGTTTCGTGAAAAGGGAGGAGGAGAGGGACTTGCATCAATGTAGGGAGTGAATAACATCGTTTAAAAAGGAAAAAAAAAAGGGGGGGGAGTCAAGCCGAAAGGGGGGAAAAGACAGAGAAAAAAGAAACTAAAAAGGGTTTGTGTTTCGTCGAAAGAGTTCGAGGGAAAAGAGGAGGCCAATCATTGAGGGAGGCGAGGATGGGAAAAAAGGCCTCTTTTCAGCTAACACAAACTGAAAGAAAAAAAGTCGGAAAAAGGTACCCGATCACTACCACTCTCAAAAGGTGGGAAAACACAGAATTGGGGAGAAAAGGGACACTTCTGCAGTTTGGGGGAGGAGGGACGTGATACTCAAAGAAAGAAAAAAAAGGGTAAAAAAAGAGGAGGACTTGCTTGCAAGAAAAAAAAAAAAAAAAAAAAAAAAAAAATAAAATCGGGGGGGGGAGGGGGTTCCTTTAAATGAGATAGGGGGGAAAGGAAAGGGACGAAAGGGGAAGTAACCCTGACGCCTGAAATAAGAAAACAGAAGGAAGGGCACAGAGATGACCTCCTTTTATGAGGGGGGTAAGAGAACGAAGTCCAAAATCTCGAAGAAAACAAGAAGAGTTCCCCAAGTTCAACGGAGACGGAGGAGGGGGTACGGTGAAGGAAAGGGGGGCCTGGGTATATGCTTTGGACGAGGAAGGAGAAGAAACGACACGAGTTGAAAAAAAAAACGGAGCAGCTAACTCCTGAAAGCTGGAGAAAACAAAAGAGAAGTAAATCCTCGGGGCTGCAAGTGGAAAAACGAGACAGAGACCTAATTTAGAAAGGAAAAATACCTAAGAAGCAAAAATATCACGTCGACCTGGCCAGAACAAAATCAAACAACAATCCCGCCCAAGCAAAGAAAGAAAAACCCGGCTTGTTGATCGCGGGGGAGGGAAAGGAAAGGAGGTTAACAAGACTCAAGAAAAATTTGGTGTGCTTATTCACCATAGGAAGGGGGAAAAAGCTAAACAACCTAAGGACAGGTGGGCAAAATTAGAGAAAAACAAAAAAACCGGGCGGCAACGGAGAGGAGAGAGGGGGAACTTTAACTGTAAGTATTTTGTTGTTGCAGAGGACAAGGAATTGTAAAATTGGAAAAGTTCGGGGAAGGGCCACCCAACACTGGGAAGGCCTCAACAAGAGTATCAAAAAAACGGACTTGGGTAGGGGGAGGAAGGGGAAAGGGGGATGTTGGTTAATTAGTGAGGAGGAAAGGTCAGAAAGGGACGGGCGCTTCGGAGGGGAAACGGCTCACTATTGTGTGTGGCCGGGCGGACAAAGTGTGAGCAGCGTATTGTCGGAGATGAGGGGGGCTCAAGGAGTTCCTCGGAAACTACAGAGCAGAAGGAGGGTGGTAGAAAAAAACACTCAGTCCGGGAGGGAAGGAGACTCAAAACTGCCGCGAGCAAAACAGAGAAATGAAAAAACAAGGACGGGGGAAACGTCACAAAGACAGAAGGGAGACTGGTGTGAAAAAAAGGGGGGGAAAGCGTGAAAGGGTTTTAGAGGGTAAATACTTTTAAAGCAGCAAAGGGACGGACATAATGGGTCAAAAAAACGCCGCTCTGGCTTATGGAGGAGGGCAGTGGGGAAGAAAAATGGACGGGGGCCGTCCCGAAGGAATTCGCAAACAACTAAGAAGAAAAGAAAGGGACACAACCAAGAACTGGACCAGAACAGGAATACTCTTGAAAAAAAAAGCGGGAGGCGAAAGGAAGAACTCGGTCCAAACTACAGCAAAGAATAGGAGGGGAAGAGGGCAAAGTCGGCTTCTCCTTCGAGGAAGGGAGAGGGGGATCGCAAAGCAACTCTTTAACGGAGAGGGGGTTAAGATGGGGCCAACACTAACGGTCATCAATCGAAGAAAGAGGAGGTAGGGACTGTCTCGAACTCTTCCGAAGAGGAAAAAAGGTCTTGCCGGGGGAAAGTTTTTGAGCAGGATTCGAGGGATTGACCACCAAACTTTTTGTCACCTGTTAGGAAAACAAAAGCAAGAAGGGACGATTTGAAACAAAAAGCATGAAGACGAAGGGGGGGGGGGGAAACCCCCGGGTCTTTTTACTGAAAGGGCAAGTGCAAAAGACCATGAAAAAGGAAAGGAAGAGGTACTAAGTAACTCATGGTTGGGGGGAGGAGGGGAGCGGAAAGAATTCGCTGTAAACAAAGGGGAGATGGGGGGGGCATCCCACAAATGAAGAGAAAGAGAAGCGCATTGTGTGTTGTGGAAGAGGGGAACCCCTGAGCGCGCATGCCGCAGACAAGGAGGAGAAAGGTATATCCTTGTGGGGGAGAAAAAAAGGTGCGGAGTTTCTCAGGTAGTTGGGGAAGGAAGGCAAGCTTCATTCCGAAAGACCGCAGCACGTAGCCTGTGTCGTCCACAAAAGCAAAAAAAAAATAGGAAAAACCGACCTCCTGAAAGAAATGGGGGAGGGGAAAAAATACCTCACCAAATCAATAAAGTAGTGGAATGGACATAAACAGACCTACAACCACCAAAAGGGTCAGTTCACGTTTCCAATAAGGGGCTAGCGAATAGAAACAAAACTAAAGAAAGAAGAGAAGTAAGAAATCAAACCTTGGGGAGGAACCATTTCTTGTAAAAGTATTCGAGAGGGCTTCGCTCAAACTAATGGCAGGAATTGAGGAGGGGAGAGAGTTTTGGTCATAAAAAAAGGAATTTTCATTGAGTGAGAATAACAAAATCAATACCCAAACAGAATATTGGACGGTGCAAGGGGAAGAAAATCCCCGATTCAACTCAGACAGCCCACAAAGAAGAGAAAGTGCAGAAAGTGAAGGTTGCAAAGAAAAGTAAGGAAAAAAAGAAGAGAGGGGAGGTAAAGGGGGGGAAAGGGTTAGGGACTAATAGATGGTCAAGAAGCTAGGGGCAAAGGGGAAAAAATCCTTACGGTCAACGAGAGTGAGTGGAGAGAGAAAGGACCTGGTCAAATTTCCAGCCATGATGGTTGAAGAAAACAGGAGAAACGGGCGGGAGGACATCCTTTGGAGGGAAAAGAAAAATCATTTCACACGAGGAAAATAAGAGACAAAACGGACCGTGCCAGCACAAGGAAAAAAAAGCCGACACTCAAGAAAAAAAAAAAAGGAGAGATGTGAGGGAGTGAAACTCGGAAGAGAATCTGGGGCACCAGAGGGGTGCAATCGAAGGGCAAAAAAGGGGAAGGTTCGCAAAGGGAACGCGTTGGGCACGTGGGGAAGATAAGACTACTCAGGACAACGATCAAATCAGGGGAAACATTTCAAAAGCAAGTCGCGGGACAAGAAGTGTTTGCACATTGGCTCATTGAGTGAGGGGGCCGGAGGGCGACTTAGAAACGGATCCGGACAGAAATGAAAGAAAGGGGTCAAAGCAACCGATTAGCTCCTTTCCGTTGGGAAAGAGGACCAGAGAGAGGGGAAAGCCCCAAAACTTGGTGGGGAAAGGAGGGTGTTAAGTCTGCCTCGTGTTTGGTGAGGAGGAGAAAAGACCAGTTGCCCCCAACGGTAAGACACAAAGGGAGAAGCGGGCTGGTAGGCTGAAAGGGCAGAAAAGGAAGAAAGACAGCCTTGGTTGAGCAAGAATTACGCTTTGAAGAGTAGGAACAGCTTCAAACCACGGACGCCTCGAGAAAGAAGGAGAGAAGCAAAACGATGGGGTAGGGGGAGATGGGAGGGGGAAGAAAAACGCCATACAGAGGTGAAAGAGTTAAAAAAGAGCGCAAAGAAAGGGGGAGGGAGAGAGAGGAATTTTTCAAAGAGCGGAAAAGAGGAGGGAGGGTAGAAAGAAGCCATCAACGCACCAAAGGAAAGGGAGTAAAGAAAAGCCGTGTAGGGAAAGGGGAGGAAGGGGGGGAAGGGACTAAAGCGGGAAAATCTATTCTCAAAGGCAAAGAGGGGGGAGAACCAAAGGAAAATTCCTCGGCGAGAGTCAGCAGACATCGCTCAACCAAATCAACTTTTGTTGAGCCTGGGCAAAAGGGGGAGGAGCCCGTCGACAAAACAACAAAAGGGGCGAAAGAGAAAAAAACGGAGGTCAACAAAAGGTCCTCCTTCAGGGAGGAGGGGAAGACACGAGAGAATTTAGACAAAGAAAAACGCGGTCTGCCGAAAAAAAAGGGCGTCGACATTGGAAGACAAAGCTTTTAAAGAAGAAAGCAAAATCAATCCCCTGTAGACATAGGGGAGGAAAAAAAAAAAACGGAAGGCCAGGGGAGGGAAGTGGAAACGGGGGGGATCAAAAAAAAGGGAAGGGGGATTAAAAAAAAATAAGGGAGCGGGAATTCAACGTCCTACCGGGAAAAGAAAAAGGCCCTTGTGGGGAAGAAAAAGAAGGACACAGATTTAGAAGAAAGGGGGAGAAAATCGAATGACGCAAGGGGAGTGGAGGGGGAGTCAGGGGAAAGGGAGGGATCTGTCTGGCAACCTGTGGGAAGGGGAGCTGCTCAAAATTGGGAAAAGAGGGGAAGAATTCATAACGCGGGAAAAAAAAAAACGAAGGAAGGGCGGGAGAAATAACTGACAAAATAACACTGGAAGGCAGGGGAGGGGAAGGAAAAAGAGATAGGAAGAAGACTTACTGTATGGATTCTGGAGAAAAGGAGACCATCAGTCGACCTCCCACAGGAAAAAAAAGAAGCGCGTTCTTAGGCTGATGACACAGGCACGAGACGGCAGAAAAGGATGTTTGGGAGGTTCGGAGGCAGAAGGGGGAAAGGAGAGCCGTTGAGAATCGACCCACCGGAACAAAAGCATGTGTGGCTTTGATGGTTTGTTCTTCAACTGCAAAAAAGGGGAAACTGAGGGGGAACCAAATGGAAAAAAGGGGACCGCGCTGCAAATTCTTAAAGCAAAAGGAGAAGAAGAACGAAATATTTGAAAGAACAGAAAAAAAGGAAAGTTTAGAAGTAGGTCTCGGGGGGGTGGGGTTAAAGTCATAGAGACGAAGGAGGAAGGAAACAAGCTGAAACATGTCTTGGGTTTGCGAGGAGGGGGTAATGTAACAAAAAACACGAATTAAACAAAAAGCTTGGATGTCGTCCTGACAAACAAACACTGACTGAAGGAACTCATATTGAGGAAGGGGGCTTGGTGTTGGGCAAACATCCTTAAAAAGACCTGGGGGAAGGGGGGGGGGAGAAAAGTCGAAATGAAGGCCTAGACGAACTAAGGGATGACCTAAGCAGAGATTTTAATACAATTAGAGGGACGAGGGAAACAGGTGGCATGGGCACGCTCGCATCATCGGGGGAGAGGGGGAACAAACAAACATAATCCTCTCTCTGCAAAGATAATTGGTTCATGCCCAATGCGAAAAAGGGGGTATAACTAACCTAGTCAGATACCAAGCAAAAAAAATTGGGTGGTAAAAGGAAAGGACGTAAATGAACCTGGAATGATAGGGGGGGGGAAGTCCGGAGACCAACTAGAATACATCGGTTGCGTTCAACAGCAGGGAGGGAGGGAGTAGGCTGAAAATCTAACTTAGGGTATTGACGAAAAATGGTTTGGAAAAAGGGACAAAAGGGGGTTGTAGAAAACAGCCGACAAAGGGAGCAAGCAAACCTTCAACGGCAAGAAAAATGAAAAGGGGGGGGGGAAGAGAGGGGAAGAGGCTAGGAAAGAGGACAAACATTTCTGATGAAAAAAGGAGGGAAAGGGGGGAGAAGGCAGAGTGGCAATCAAAAAAAAAGCTCAGTTCAGGGGAAAAAGGAAGCTGTGGTTTGGGTGGCACCTAGCAAAGACGCACAAAAAAAAAATGTAAGCAAAAAAGGGGGAAAAGGAGAAATTTGATCGTTGATGGAGTTGGGAGCGACGGTAAACTGGAAATTGAAACGAAAGGAAGGAAAAAAGTGGGGGAAAGAGTAGAGGGCGGGTCAAGTTCCTTTGTTTGGAGGGGGGGGGGTCCGGTGAAGGGCTCGTGGGGGAGGTTAAAAAACCAGTGAAAGAACGCATCCTAATCCACAGAGCCGGAGTTGCAAAGGAAAACTGCTGGAAGGGTTTTTAACCGGGCAAGATCCCCCAAAAATAGTGAAATCAGGAAGAACAAAGGCCAGAAGACGATACGTCGGGCATGGGTACGGGGAAACAGGGAGAGGACGTGGGGTGCAGGAGGCTTCTTGTGGGGGAGAGAGGGCAGAGACCCACTGACTAAATGAGAAAGAAAAAAAGGGGGGGACAGGAGGCTCCGGTCAGAAAGCGAAACAAGAAATCGAAAACTCCAAAAAGCCGGAGGGGAGAAAGGGAATCCAAAGGAGATACATCTAATCCGTGGGAAGGCTGAAACAGAAGAAGCCGGAACGTATCACTGAGAACGGAATGGAAAGAAGAATCAAAACATCCGGAAAGATAACAGAAAAACGTAAGTGTTGATTCTCGGGGGGGGAAAGGGAAGGAGAAGGGGGGGACCCGACCCTCAGTTAAAGAAGGACATAAATGGAAATGGAAAAACGAAAAACAACAGAACAGGTCAAAGTCAAAACA
>Ga0179593_1435219_pt1 | contig 10950 bp, 11 predicted proteins | sample CZODoug2_1_08_16_FD_185931 | JGI IMG/M metagenome (GOLD analysis project Ga0179593, IMG submission 185931) | Vadose zone soil fungal communities from Angelo Coast Range Reserve, California, USA - CZODoug2_1_08_16fungal (PacBio error correction) | ecosystem: Environmental > Terrestrial > Soil >...
GGAGTCGAAATCTTGGTAGCAATCCGTGGTCAATAGAGGAGGGGTCAAAGATGATGAGAGGATGAACGGGGGCAAGGAAATTACGGTCTATGAAGGTTATAGCCAATAACGGCGCGGGAAGTTTCAGAAATTCTTTGAGGGCTGTTACGCAGGAGATGTTGGTTACTAGAAGAAACGGAAGGCTGGAGGCGTGGGACATGCGTGAAGGGCGGATGGAGGGAAGAAGTCAGGGATACTCTGTCCCGGGTCACAGGTGAAGTGGCTCCAAAGTAGGGTGAGGGCAAAAGCAAGGGCTACGATATCCATTGTCGAAAGAAAAAGCCGAATAACGGGAAGGTGGCTGTAAAAGAAGTGTTAGAGTTGAGACGGGGCAGCGGGGCATCACTTTCAGGGATAGTCTATGGGTTGCGGAATCAAAGACGGAGGAAAAACCAGTACCGAGGGGGGGAGGGGTGAAAACGGGGAAAGCTCATAAGCTGGAGGGGGGAGCATCCCGACGACAGGAGGAATGGAAGAAACATCTACGTCAGTGGGGGTGGGGAAGACGTGGAAGGGTTGCAAAAAAAGCAGACGGAAAAAAGGTGTCCGTTGTTCAGGAGGGTGGGACGCAGGACGCGAAAAGGGGAAAGTGGGGGGAGGGAAGAGGCGACGCGAGCGGTAAGTTTCGTGCGTTGTTAAAGGGGAAGTATAGAGACAGGATCGTTGGGGGATCGATATTAAACACCAAGGAAACCAGGCTCAAAATGAACATGCGTAAAGATGGATCTATGCGGGGAATGAGAGGCCCCATCCGCGCGCCATTCTTAATTATGAAAACAAGTCTATGGAGGGTGTAATAAAAGTAGTGTGTAGGCAGAGGGATGTTCCTGTTACGGTGAATGAAAGTTACGGCAACGGGGGTTAGAAGAAAAAGAAGGAGCATCTGTAAAGTCCGCATCTTGTCGGTACGTTTAGGTCTCTTTAACTCGTCTCATCTTGAGGGAGGTATGCTGAGGGGAGCTCAGCTAGAGAATAGGGGGGGGAGTTGGAGTGCCGGGGAGGTGAGTCGTCGAGACATGGAAGGGAGCACTGGTAATTGTACATGAATCCTAAGTCGAGGAGGGAAGGTCAGATGGATCGCTCGGTAGGTAGAGAAGAAGACAAAAACTTTACTACGATCTGAGGAAGAATGTGCACGATATTTGGCTAGGAGGTCGTTAGGGATGAGAGGACGCGGGTGGGAGGATCTTTGCTCGCATCGTCAATGGCGGGGGGGAGGGTGAAGGGATGATCCATCTGCAAGGCTTCATAGATATCAAAGGGGGGAGAGAAGAGGGACGAAGGCGCCGCCAATGGTCAAAAATCGGGGGGACCTAATGTGGGGTGAGCCATTAAACGCCGGTGCGGAGCCCATTTAGAAACGGGCTGAAGTCAGGAATTCTGTAAGAGCATATTCTCCACAAATTATTCAAGTGTTGCGGTTAGGAGGGAATAAATCAAAAACAAAAGCACAAAGATCTCAAATACGTCGGCAATAAGCAAACAGACGGAAAGAGGGTTGGGGGAAGGGGTTTTCAAGCTTTGAGATGAGAAAGGAGATTAGTGTGAATGCCTCCCGGTAGAGAAGGATAGCGCGAGTAGCAAAAGGGCGGGAGGGAAAAGCCGACGAGAACATCAAAAGCAGGCAAGTCGATAACAGAAAAGCGACAACACTCCGGAAGACTGCGACAGAATGATACTCAGCGAAGAGACGCTGGAACGCGTTGTGTGGGGGGCAAAAACGGGAAACGGAAGAAAAGGGAGGTCAACGAAAGGTCAGAAAAGGTGAAACAAGGGGGCACAAATTAACCAGCAAGTACGACAAAAGATAATCAGAGGCGCGGGAATTGGGGTCTGGGCATGAGGGACCAATTAGGGGGTATGCTGGACGGCCTGAGAAGAGGCTTGCCATGAAAGAGAGGGGCCCAGCTACCCGACGTAAGGGCTTGCAGTTCACTGCAAGGCGGAAGAGGAATTCACCGCGTGGCCATCATGACAGCAGCGAGAAAGAAAAGAAGCGATGAGAGAGGGGGGATCCAGGGCGGACCTTCAAGCGAAAAGGAAGTGAAAGGCCATAGCTACACTTCATCAGTGACTTGTTTGGAAAAAGTTGGAAAAGGCGTAAGGAGATGTTCTCGCCGGGCACTGAGTGAAGTGGGAGAGGGTAGAATCGTTGAATCAGGGCTGAGAACGAGGGCGGTTTTTTGGTGCAAAGGGATACAAAGAGTACCAAGTTGGGGGTGGAGGAGGTGTACGAAACGGAAGAGGGGGGACCGCTGCTTTATGTAGAGGCTAAAGAGAAGGAAATTTCCGTAAGATTGAGGCGTGTGCCGTCGGAGGTCGGGCGGAGACAGCCGGTATAAAGCAGGTATGATGGTCGATGCGTCGTCTAAGTGATGATCGGGTTCGGGACCGTGGAGAGAATGTGAGGAGGCAGTGACCGAGGCAACGACTCATAAGAACGAAGGGGAGCGGGGAGTAACGAGGGGAAAGGGGGGGGTCATCGCGCTTTCAAGAGGTAGGAGAGAGAAATTGTCCCAAAGCATAATCGGTGGATGGAGGGAGGTGGGCAAGGTAAGGAAAGCATTTGAGGGGACGGCGTAACGTTGAAGGGTTCCGGGTCACGGGGGGGATGTACAGGGGGGGAGCCGGGGTACGGGGGGGAAAGGAGAAGTCAGGAGAATCCGGAGAAGGGAGTGTTTGTGGAAGTGACGAAACGGTCAATAGGGCAGAGAGCTTTCGGCAGGATCAAAAAGGAACTGAAGAGTGACCAAGATTGTGTACGAAAGTCTGCTGACTCAAAAATAAGCAATAAGGGACCGGAGGTACAGGGATTGGGTGGTCTGGAGGTGCGGTGTGCGGGAAAGGGGAGGGAATCCCCTCATCGAAAAAAAATGGAACGGAAGCAAAAAAAGTATGGTCAATGCCGAAAAATTCGTGGATCTAGAAACAACGCCCTAGGAGGAAACACAAAGAGTTACATAAGAAATTCCTCGTAAGAAAGGGCATTAGGGAAGGGGTTACAAAGTGGGGGGGGCTGTGTCCTCGAAGAAGGGGGGGGGGGGCCTAAAGGGGATTAAAAGCGCCTTCGGAAGGGTCGGGACTGAGATATGGGCATACTTGCCGGGGGCCGGAGGGAGAAAGCGCAAAAGGCTCTATGCTGCCAACAATCTGGGGGAACGAAAGGGAACGGCAATATTGTACATCCAATCGTGCTCCTGCAATGAGCCGTGACCAGGCTAAAACCAAAGCAGTGGATCAGACAGAATCAGACAACGGACAAGGAACGCTGGCACACAAGGGAATACAGGTGACTGGGAAAATTGGTCATGTCTCCCCAGGGACCAGACGGAAGGAAATGTAGATAAAGACCAGAAACCACTACCGGGATGAGGTGGGAAAAGGAAAGAAAAAATAAGGGAAAGTGTATGAAGCTCTCCGTTTAGGACTGTCTGGAGGTACTATTATGGGCTGGACTGGTAGAACGCATGGCAGAAGAGAGTACACAGGTGTTCCAGGCAAACATCCAATGTACGCTCGAGAAGAATAATAAAAAGGGAAAATCAGGAGGGAAGAGGAATGGTGTCAAACAGCAGGGGGATGCTCAGTCTAGATAAGACTGGCGAACACCTACACCTTGGCTTGAAAAAGAACCGGTCGACGTAACGGAGTAAAGGTAGTTAAGACGGAAACAAGGATCACATCCGTAAGGCATGGGGTCAGCCCGTTAACCAGAGTGGGAGAAAGAGAGGGAAAAGAAGGGAGGATAGAAACGCACGAAATTTTCCCAAAAAGGAAGAAAAGGGGGTAAGAAACTTCCAACGAGCTTTTTCTCGTGGAAGGCGTTAAAGAACAGAACGCCGGTGAGTCGCCGACGCATACTGCGTGCATGGATGTGCCCTTCTCAGTGCCGGGGAGGAAAGAAGCGGGATAGGGGGGGAAAAAGTAGGGGGAAGGACTCACAACTAAGGGGGGGGAGAAAAGAAGCCGGTTTAGATGAGAAACAATATAAGGGTCAGCAGCCAAGCACAAACAAATGAACAGAAGAAAGCATCTGTGGGTCGAAACCAGGGGGAATGATAAAAATTGGAAAAAACGTCTGGGGAAATTTCATTGCTGTAGAAGCAGGAAGTGCGGTACATAGACCCATTGGTTAAGGGCGGCGAACGCCGATTATTAGGCTTTTCTAAGCGACTCCTAAAGAGGGACGGGGCGAGAGGGAAAGGGGATTCTTTTGGGCCCCACCGCTACGGGCTGAAGGAGGCACTGGAGAACTCCCCGCGCGGAAAAAGGACAATCTCAGCTGACGGGGACAGGGGGAGACACTAAGGGAGGAGCGAAGGGGTTTTAGCAAGGAGGAAGGGTTCAAGAAGAGAAAAACGAGGATCTTGGCTTTGAAACTAGATCGGGTGGCACCAGTGAAGAATGGATCAAAGAAATAAAAGAAACTCAAGGGAGACTCTTCGAAATATCCTTAATCAATCGAAGGACCGCGAAGGCGGTGTAAGTAAAGGCCCCTAAGACCCGGACGGAGTTACTAGTAAACAAAATTCGGGTCTCAGTGGGAGAAGAAGGTTTCTTGACTTATAATCGGGGTGCGCAGAAGAAGTGTATAGAGGAAAGGGAGGAAAAGAGGAATCAGAGGCATGCTTGGAGAAGGTAGAAGAGAGGGAAACGCGGGGATAATCAGAAAGAAAAGAAGGAACAAAAGGCCACGATCGGCATCAAAATAGAAAGGAACTAGTGTAATACGAGAAGCAGGTACCGACTCCCCAAACAAATGCATGCATCTTGACGAATATACAAAACTCAAAGATAGTAGGGGGATCCAAAAGCCCTATCTCCCACAACGTTAGAACAGAGAAGAGTATCGATCAGAAAAAATATATGAGAAAAGAAAGCCTATCAATAGTGGCTCGGAGAACCGGCCTTGCTGGTTCACGCACCAGGCTCGAAGGACAGGAAAGACAATTAAGAGAGCGCCTGAATAACTAACTTATTAAGCATCCTCTTGTTTAAGGAGAAGGGGGGGGTGTGAGGTGAGCCGAGAGAGAAAAGGACTACTGCATATTACTAGTAGGAAATCGACCGGAAAGAGGAATATTTATTGGGAATTGGGGAACACAGAAGACTAAGGTTAACGCGTGTTCTACATGAACGCAAAAACGGGAATCGGCGGGGGAAGCAACCTAAAGAAGGAAAGGGGGAGTGAAATATATGATGCAAAGACGAATGTGAAAAAAGGGGTTGTTAAATCGGTCACCGATGAGAGGAGTCCCAACGGCGATTTCCTTCATATCGTGCGGAGAGGGTGGGACGCATCGAAAAAAAACGAACTTGGAAAGATCCAGGTCAAATAACAATGGTCCACACTACGCATTCTGGGGATGTACCGAGTGGGGCCGGCAAAGCAAAATGAGAAAAGCCTGCTGGCAGCCCCACGTTGCGAGACAGGATCCGGGACGGCATGGCGACTCGCAGAGGGGAGCAGGGTTGGTTAAGGGAATATCAGTAGATTGAATCCGGGAACTGAGTAACGCTGAAGAAAAACGCAGGCGAGAGCTAGAGCTGTGACTGGTCAGGGGGAAGGGGGCGTAAGCTAAAGGCAAGAAAGCGAATAAGCGAAAAAAAAAAGAAAACGCCGCAACAGGTGTAACCAGCAGGCAAAGGTTTTCGCCAGCTCCGAGACACCAAGGGCTACTTAATAGGGGATGAAGAGTGACAGTACGCGATAACGTAGACTTCCTAGGGGGGCTTTAAAGGGGGAGGGGAAAGCTCATCAGGTACTAGAACAACAACAAAGAAAAGAGTATGAGGGCTTGCATAACACTTGTACGGAAAAAAAAGGTGCAGAGGTGAGTAAAAATTAGGACCCAGAAAGTTCTGATGGGGTGGAAAAGAAAGGGATGGTCTTAGGCAGAAAACATCGGAGAGAGGTCGCTTTCGGGTGGGACCGCAGGGGCGTCTTTGCAAACGACAGAGGAGACAATCTTGGGGGGGAATGCTGAAAGAAGGGAACAATGGTTGAAAGAGAGCTAAAAATACATTGACGTGCACTGTTTTCTGTATAAATGCCAGAAATCGCGATAAGGCAAAAAACAGGGAAAAGCCGGGCGAACTGAGGGCAGTGTGATTGGGGAGCCAGGGGGAGAACATCGACTCGAAAGTGGTTAAAAGAACTATGAGGGAGTTGTTTCCTGCAATCGGTGCAGTAGGAGTGTCAAAGGACCGAAGGACAGCAGAGAGAAGAACTACTTAAGAAAGTGTGTGTGCCCGGCGGGAAAGACGGATGAAGGAAGAATAGAGAGGGAGTGGGGGGGGAAGGCAAGAGGGAAGGCAAAACCGAAGAAAGCGGATGGGACTCAAACATTTGCAAGTGGGATGGGAAAAATAGAAGTGACCAGAAAATAGGAATTCAGAGAGTTAAAAGGGAAACTTCACAAAAAAAGAAGCGAGATCTCGTCAAGACAGAGGTCTCTCTAAGAAGGGGACCGCACGCAGAACACAAAAGGAGGAAACAGACAAAGGTCTGGGTGAGACCGCGTGATCGTCGGAGCATAAAGTGGGCTGGTAAGGACAGTCAACGCCCGGGTACAGGGAGCAAAAAGAAAGTCGGGAGAGCTTCGAGGAAGCCCATAGATCAACGCCTGTGGAAAAAGAGGAAGCGCCTCAGAAAGGGCTGGGGCGGAAACTAAGAGAAAAAGTGGGGAAGTCGGTAGACATCTTATCACACTTACGTAGGGAGAGATACATGAGTAAAGGAAGGGAAGGTAAATCTAGTCGAACGAGGGGCGGCTGGTACCGGGCTTGCACCACACAAATAGAAGACGGAAGCAGATAGTATTGGGCTTCTGAAAGGAGAATAAAGGGGCGGTTGCCTACTCGGGGAAGAGGCCAAGAAGGGAAATCTCTGACACGACTGCCGAAGTCTCCCACTCGGGCGCTCAGAGAGAGAGAACGAGGGCTCCAAATGACCATCGGGCAGGGAGGGGGGGGAGTCCAAGAAGAAGTGCAGGGGGGGTATTCTTGGTGAAATCGAATGACTCGGGCTGCAGTTAAGAATATAGAAAAGGAGATTAGGGAGATAGAGTAGGAGATCACGACACCAAAGGACACCAGAAAAAAAAGGGGATCATTCCAAAAGATCGTTGATCCATCGGAGAGGACTTTTGTGAAATTGGAATAAAAAAAGGAGAGACAAAGAGAAGGAGATGTCCTAATGGAGGATATGAAACTGCAGCTCGGGCTCGGGAAAAGAGAGTATTCAAAAAAATAATAAGGGTATCTCGAAAACGATAAGCCAGAAGAAACAAAAAGCGGTAAAAAAACGGTTAAAAAAAAAAAAAAATCTGAAGGTCCTCTTTAACCGAGGGGAATAAAAAGAGAACGGAAGATAGTCTCTGACCGCAAAGGAGTATCAACGTAAGGGAAAAATGCATGTAAGTGGAAAATCCTAGAAAAAAAGAGAGCGGAAGTGACTGGCGGGGCTCTGGGTAGGCGGCCCTTATATGGCCAACACATTCGTCCCTGCGCTGTACAAAGCCTCCAGGGTTGTGCGTAGTCAAGGGAACCGCAAGGCGCCCACCCCAACAATAGGGGGCGCTGGAAAATGAGAAGGGTAATAATAAAACTACTCACGACATAACTCAAGAACCATGATCAGATGCAAGCGATCGGCCGTTCTTACTTGAGAGGAATTTTGTGGAGAAAGTGCTGGGGAATAGGGAGGGTCTCTGAGGGGAAAAGGGTTACAGTCCAGAGAAGCCCGAATGATAGGGAAAGCACGGTACGGAACATCACGCAGGGACGTCAAAGAAAAACGGCCCTGGTTGGAAAGAGGTCTTATTCTGAGGAGAAGAAGTGGGAGACCTTATAGGGGCGGTATAGGATTTAGAAATTATTGATGAGAAGAAGTAGAGATGATCCTGGAATGCTGTACAGTGGCAGACAACACAGAAAATCAGGGTTCAAAAGTGAAAAGGGAAAGCGAGAAAACTACATTAGTCGGGAGGACTGTCAAACAAAAGAGGTAGAGTGGCGATTCGGGACACGGAAGTTAATGCTGTAGAAGGATGAAGGAAGTCATAAGAATTGCGCGGAAAAACGTCTTCGGGGGGCAGGAAAAAACCGTGCATGAGCGAGCTCGGAGCATCCTGAAGGGGGGGGAGGGGGAGTGAACTGGAAAACGAATAGCATCAGGGCTTCTTGAAATCTGAGGAATCAAAGAACCATCCGAGCCGTGCTTGAGTCTTCCAGGAGCAGGAAAGATGAAAGTGCAAAAGGGCCAGACAATTGGGTTTGAAAAGGGAAGAAACATGGAAGAACATATCACCCTGCATCCCTCGGCCCGGATGGGGCGTGTGTGGAAACAAAAAAATGGAAGGAGGTGAGTATGTATCACAAAAGAGGATGATTACAAAAAGAGAGATCCATAAGCAGGGAATTCCAGACTGGTTTCGTTGCATCCAAAGGAACCGGCCGAAGGATGAGGGGGGGGGAGAGGCACAAGGTACTTCAGAAAGAAAAAAAGGTCGGACGGGACGGAGACAGCTTTACAGTAGAAAAGAGGACTACAAAGAAAGCAGGCTCGGAGGAGGCAAAAGATGGTAGCGAAAGGAAAAAAGCTGCGAGCGCTCTCATGCATGATCCGGTTCAGAGGAAATCCAAGAAATGTAAGGAGGTCCTAAAAGCAGAGGCGAAACTAATAACAGGATAACGGCAATGTATTGCACAGGGGAAATAAATGGTACGCTTAAAAAGAGGAAAATAATAACTTGTCAAACCAGACAACGAAAGAGGAGGCATTGTTATGTGGAATGGTTCTCTGACAAGGCAGGCAAGGGGAGGACAGATAACACCGGGTTGGGTATGCTAGCGAGAAGCGAGAAGTTGGCAAAGGGTGGGTGGGGGGAAGGGAAAAAGAGATGGGAAAATCATCTGGCAGAATGGGAGGAGGAAGCAGTGTGAGAAAAAATGAAGGGATACAGATGTAAACTGGGTAAAGAAAACCAAAGGGCAGGGGGCTTTGTTCGGCTCGCAAAAGGATGACTCAATCAGGGGTGATACACAATAAAAGAGTCAACAGAAGGAATACAAAACGCTTGGGGGGACGAAGAGAGAAAAACAAAGTGGCCACAGGAGGGAACTAGCCTAACCGCGGGGAAAAAGATCTTCGGAAAAAATAAAAAAGGAATACGGAAGGGAGAAAAAGGGGGTTCGCTGTTCCAAAGTGAATGAATCCCAGATCAGGGGGGTGAATGACAAGATCAAACGAGGGGTTACATAAAGGGAAGTGGTCGGAAAGTTATGGTACTGGCTGAGCAAATCAAAACTAGGGGGTCAGAAGGGGAAAACCCGATCTGTGACTGATCAGAAACTTAAGGAACCGGGGGAAAAATACGGCACAAACATAAAAAGTAGGCATATATGGGGTAGTAACGCACATTGATCTGCAGTGATGACGGCACGATCGGCGCAGAACGGAACAGGCGGCGCGTGCCGGAAGCCTATTGATTCTGCCAGGGTCGGAGAGGAAATCCTAATATTGGGGGGCGGAGGAAAGGAGCTTATGGGGTGTTGCGCGTACTTACCACCAGAACTTAGGGCCAGCCTCCCATAAAAGTAGAGTGTACGCAGGCGACAGGTAAAAATCCACTCCAAAAAACGCGAAACACGGGGTTTAGAGACACGTCCAAAGCAAAAGAAAAGGGGGAACCGCTGAGCAAAGAGGAGATGGCCTATGCCAGGAATGTCGGGGGGCCACCTCTGTTGTCATCTGAATCCAGACGAAAAGAGGGGAGAGCTTCCGAGGACCAAGTCAAGCAGCCCGCGCATTTCACTGTGGCCAACCACAAAAAGGGGAAGGAGCCAACGTAGCCAATGGACAATGTGGAGAGGCTGTTCAATAACACATCCGGTTGCGGTGAAAAAAAAACCAGAGAAGGGGGAAGGTACAGCCTAGGAGAAGAGCTTTAAAGCGAGTGGCCAAATGCTGGAAGAGACAGAAAGCAATGGGAACCGCGATGAACGAACAGAAAGAACGTAGCAACAAGGGGCGTAAGCAAGGAAGAAGAATCAAGTCTCTGTGGTAATAACGGAAGTCAGGTCACGAAGAGAAACGAGAAAAACATCAACGCAGGGAATATGCAGGGAAGAAAAAGAAAATCAGACAGCTTGGGCCTGAAGGCATGTTGGCAAAGAAGACACTGAAGTAGACGTTCAGGCCACAGAAACTACGGGAGAGGCATGATTGTGAGTGTATGAGGAACGGCTGCGTCGCTGTCGCCTACATGAGGTGCGGAGAGGAAAAGAAAGAGAGGCTTGGGGACATAGACGTACCAGCTGGTCCGGGGTGAGATGTTAGGCATGAAAGTTAAACATTAAGCAGACGCAAGACGGGAACGGAAGGACAAGAAGACGCTTGTTTGAACTGTTTAATAAGGGGGGTGCTGGGAGGTGAAGACATGTAGAAAAAAAGAAGGTTACTAGGAAGCAGCGCGACACGATTGCTTGACTTGAAGGACAGAAGGAACCTGGAGAACGGATTCTGTCCGTAGACAAGAGACTAGTCTCGAAACTCAGCTAGTGAGAATTTCAAAAGCGAAGGGGGGGACTCTGCCAAATGCTCGGAACCAAACCTGAGAAGTACTTCGGATCGCCAGTAGAGTTGAGGGGAACAAAATCTTGGAAGTCGAAGGGGGACAACCCTTTCCCCAAGCTAGAGAAAATGGGAAGAAAAAACAAAGACATAATATGCCAGGTCCAAACAAAGATGAGAAAACTATTACGCGGCATGGAAAAAATAGTCTAGTAGGAAGCTCGGTGGACTGGAACTTGAGCGGTGGCTCAACGTGCGTTGTTCACGTGGGGAAGGGGGGGGCTACCGAAGACAAAAAAAAACCGGGTCAGCCGGGCATTATTTGAAGGTCAGGA
>Ga0179593_1472444_pt1 | contig 10950 bp, 9 predicted proteins | sample CZODoug2_1_08_16_FD_185931 | JGI IMG/M metagenome (GOLD analysis project Ga0179593, IMG submission 185931) | Vadose zone soil fungal communities from Angelo Coast Range Reserve, California, USA - CZODoug2_1_08_16fungal (PacBio error correction) | ecosystem: Environmental > Terrestrial > Soil >...
ACGGGAAAAATAGCTAACAGGAACCTAATGAATGGTAGACTAGAACAGCATCGACAACATCAAAAAATCAAAGGATGCAGGCCGTGTCACCTGGTAGCAAAGTTGAGGAGGCGTACAGAGAAGAGAGGGCGGTGTTGAAGGAACGAGAAACAGGGAAATAATTTTGTAATCGGTCACTCGCTAAAGAAACTTCTAATGGAGAAGAGGGGAGGAAGAGGGACCAGTCGTGACATTGCGACAAGGCTCGAACCGCGGTCAACCGGGGAATGGGCGCGCTTCGAAAAAGTAGGCGGGGGGTTCTCGCTTTACGGAGGGTTTAAGGAAAAGGAAGAGTTATAAGGAGGGGGAAAGAGCGTACCGGAAATTGCTCCGTTGGCGTCGGCCGACTGAGGACCGGTGTGGGGGAGGGGGGGAACGCCGGAATACGGAGATTGGTTCGAAGAAGACGGAAATCTCCTACAGACACTGGAATTAGAGGGAGAAACTTTAGAGAACGGTGACTGCTAGAAGCAACGCACCAGCGGCAACCGTGACCGACGGCGGCGAAAAGGTAATTAAAGCGCCAGGAAAGGAAAAAGGGCCTGAGAATGGGGAAGTTTCCCTGAGGGAGGATCGGGAGGGGCAAGCGAAGAGAATTCGCCTGGTGAGCTCGGGGGGACGAATCTTTAAGGTGTAGCGCCGGAGTGCACTCGGGGGTGAGGGGGGTTGGGAGAGGAGGGGAAGGTATCGAATCTCCGACATCAAAGAGGGACAGTCGCGACCGAGATGACTGCAGGACCAGAGGGAGGAGGAGCAAACCGCGGTCAAAAAGCGAGCGGGGAGAAGCGGTTCGCAACGAAGGAGCACGGAAGAAAGGTCTGAACTTACTTTATCCTAGGAAATCGTCACCCGCAAGCTGGCCAGAGACAAGGTGCCGGGAAAGTGGAGGAGGGGGAGGAAGGGGGCGTGAAAGAGGGTTGTGTTTTCTGATGTAGGTGGGAAATCTTCCGACAAGCACACGAAGAGCGGCTCAAGAGAAAAATACGGGCATTGGATACCGTCGCTATCGCAGAAGACACTCGCAAAAGATTAAGGGTAGAGAGGGGAAGATTTGGCCGTCCGTCCGACGTCGCCGTCTAGGGGGTGAAGGGGTGCAAAGAAGGGAGAAGGCTGGTGACGGTCAGCAGGAAGAGGCGAGGGGTCAGACGGGGGCGATAGCTGTTAAAAGGGGGTGTAATGCCGGCCAGCAAAAAACAAGTGGAAACAAAGGTCGTAAAAGGAGGGGAGTTTTTTCGAGCGTATTCCAATCGCCCGAAAGACGAGGTAATTAACGTCTAGAACTGTCCTCGGACGGGGAAAAAGGGAACTTCAGCGAGGATTCTCGGAAGAAGGGTTGATAATCTATCTGGTGCTTTCTAAGGGCTGAAAAGTACCGGAGGTCCTTCGAGGTCGGGGCCGTTATAAAAAAATAAGGAGAACGAGGGGGGAAGGGGGAAAATTTCAGGTTGGACGGGGAACCGGGTTACGTCGACTGATGAGGACCAAAACGACTAAGGGGAATGGGCGAGGGGGAACACTCAACGTAGCAGAAGGGGGGTGGAGGAGGGATAAAAGAAAAGTAAAGAGGTCCCAGAAGGGGAAAGCATTGACCGTGAAAGATTGTCTCGATTACCGTATCGGGCATAAAAAGGGCTTACTGTGGGAAAAAAGAAAGCGGATTGAAAAAACGCCCTCAGAGAAGCGGTGTTGGCCGTGGGTCGAGAAGTACGCTCAAGTCAATTGGGGGGGCCTGGGGGTCGGGCGGAGGCTCCAAGGGAGAGTCGCAAACGGGAGAGGGGAAAATAGAATATCTGGAAGCCTGAAGGGAAAAACTGGCGACAAAAAAACCAATGTAAGGAGCGAGGGTTCAAGGGGGGGATCAAGGATACAAAAAACCTTTATCGAGGGGGAGTAAAGTCAATCCGCTGCGCCTAACAAAACTTGGGATGGGAAAAAAAAGAAGGGGGGACATACGCGCTCAACTAAAATACAAGGGAAATAAAGAGACACTTGAAAAAAAATTACTGAAGGCACGGGGTATCACGACATTCCTGATCGGGACAGAAAACTGCGCGGTACAGCGGGAACACTAATTAGTGGGATCCTGTCAGAGACGTGGGAAACGGTGGGCTCGGTCACACAAGGAAAGAATCACGCTGCCGGGGGACGAATGGGGGGAAAGCTGTCTGAAAAAACGAGGAGACGGGGCAGCTCAAACGGCGAAGGAGGCAATTATTTAAACCCCTAGAAAAAGAAGAAGGGTCGAACGGCACCGATACAGGGGAAAAAAAAATAGAAATCATCGGAAGGGAGGCAGTTATATGGACAAATCTCTCTAAAAAACATCAAAAAGAGGGATAGTCCGACCGGAACACAACACGCAAAAAAAGGCACCTTGAAGAGGGACACACAGATGACGGGTGAAAAGCGGATAACGTAAATTCAGCACGAAGGAAAGCGACTACTCGACATAAAACCGCGAAAGAGGAAAAACTGGGGAACGAGGGGGGTAAACCAAAGTCACCGAAAAGAAAGTTAGGTCTCGCTCAGTACCGGGGGTCCGAGAGGTACACCGACCTCAACAAAAAAAAAAAAGGGGGTGCAGGCAGCGTCAAAACCGGCCAGCCGGCTGACACCAAGCAAAAAAAGAAATAAAAAAAAAAGGGGATGGGCCTCGCCAGAAGGGGACTTAAGGCACTCAATGCGGCTGCGACGAAGGCCCTCGACAGCACCTGAACGCAGGGAAGCGGTAAGTGACCGCGGGGGGGGGGAGGAGAACCTACGCTGACGTGGAAACAAATGTACCTTCCAGAGACAGTTCGGGGGTCATGCTCATCTAGACTCTGGGGGACACACGCTCAAAAAAAAAAAAGCACCGTGCCGTGACCGAGGGGGAAAAAGACACCTTCTCATGCGGGGAAAGGGAAATGAAGCTACACGCACTCCGTCTTGACAGGACAACAAGACGATCCAGGCAAACCCTGCACGTACGGATACGGAAGGATCGACCGAACACCTCTCCGATCTCGGTCCATGTTACAGGGGGGGTGACGGGGGGGGAGAAACCTACAACTTTCGCCGAATGGACGTCAACGCAAAAAGGGTAGGGAACATGAAATGCCAGCGGAGATGGGAAACTACGCGCGACAACATCACAAGAACAGGGCGTGACTCAAGTACAACCGTTCAAGACTCGAAGCGGGACCGGATACGTTACCATTGGGGCTGACAGTGACACGAATACGATCAGGGCACTTAAAATGTAAAAGGAACGGGGAAGGGAGAAGGGGGATTCTCCTACGTCGAAAGCCGGAGGGGACACTGGGGTTGACCTCGTTTCAATCCACGTATGTAAAACCGGGACAGGAGTCGAGCTCAAGAGTCCAAAGTTCTTATATTTAAAGAAAAGGAAAGAGGGGAACGAAAAAAACAAGGTGAAAAAACGGCGTCACCGTCAACACAAAGGCACGATCTCTAACACACACAAAAACGGGGGAAAGAAGATATCTTGAATGACGGAATCGCAGGCACGCCGGATGGGGGGGGGCGAGCGTCGTTCTTTAGAGTCTCCTTCGGGAAATGCAGAAACCCAGCGGGTGACGGTGTACATTGGAGCCGTCGCGGAGCCGGACACCGTGACGATATCAGGATGGTTTTCGGGACGAGAAGGTCCGTCGCCGTCGCGTTACAGGATGGGAAAGTCCGCAACTGATCGGATGGTTTTCAGAGTTCATCCAAAACCTGGAACTGACGCCGGGTCGCCGGGGATCGTAAGGGTTGTTAATTTGAACCAGCAACCCCTTTTATGGGGGTGAGGGGGGGTCGAAAGAGGTGTCAGAAGATTAGTAAAGGAGGAGAAACCGGGGAAGCTTGTGAGCTGTACCCAAGCAACCGCTGAAAAAAAGGAAAGAGAGGTCGGTCAAGAGTGAGGCGGGTTTCTGCCGTCTCCTTCTGAAAGGGGGGGAAAGAAAGGTTAAGTCCTGAGAGGGATCGCGGGTCAAGGCTGGAATGCAAAGTACTCAGGCAGTGTCGCTGAGCGGGGGGGGTGTAAGGTTAAGAAGAACATACGGTTATGGTGATGTGGGGGTGCATTGGGCAGAAATCTCCAACAGCAGGCTGGAATCGCGGGGAACCTCGTTGGGGGACTTGCGGACCTAGAAAAAGATCTAAACGCAACCGCGGTCAAAGGGAAAAGAGGAAAAAAAAAACGGTCTAGGGCGTCGAGGTGACTCCGTCTCCAGGGAGAAGTGGAAGTGCAAGGGGGGGAGGAATGAAGAGAGAAGGAGGTACAAGGGGTCAGCCAAGAGAAGCGTCCAAGTTCCGAGGTGCATGCGTTGGGAAGGCCGAAGGCACGCCGGTGAGGGTGAGCTTCCAGGGGTTTCAGGTTCAATCGACTACAAGACGTCCGGAATCAGAAGAGCACGAGGGGGGGAAGTTCTTAAAGTAAGAGGTCGAATTCTCCCACCCCAGGAGCGGAGGGGTGGTAGTCTAGTGCGAAAAAGTCAACAGACTGCAAGTGTAGCATTATCTGGGAAAATTGGGTCCTTCCGGAAGCCTGAGACGGGGGGGTCAGCTTCAGGGGAAACTCTCTTAGCTTGAAAATGAAGGACCCCGGAAGACACGGTGAAGGGTTTACAGAGTGAGGGGGCAAAAATCTCCCCCACACGGAGGGAAGCTGAGCGCGACACTAAACCCTGTTGACGGTGGGGGAAAAGGGGTCATCTAAGAGATCTCTCCGTTTGACGTCACAATAGGTCTCTGGAGGCCGGGTAGCAAGTACATTCGGCTTTATAGACCAGGAAAGACCTCGGGGCGAGGTAGTTGGATTCCAACCTTTCACGAAGCTGGATGACCACAAAGGGAAGTGAGTTTGACAGATGTACCAAGCGTAACACGATGGAAGACTGAGAACAGGAAATACGAGGTGGGCCATCAAGTTTGGGAAGAGAGCGTTACGTTTCTGAGATTTGAGACGCGATGACCTTAGATTCAGGATTCCCGCCAAGGCGCGCTGTGAACATCGCCGGAGGATTGGGGGGGGGACGACCCAAGATCACGACTTGGTGTTTATGAGTTGAGTATGGCTGAGAACCCTAATGGGATTGTTTTTTGGTGAAAGCTCGACCGAATCTGATACAAACAACAAGAGGAGGGGGGGGAAAAAAAGACTCTCTTTCTAGACGGAGATCACTAACCAAAAACGAAACGGGAAGATCAGTACGACGTAAAGGGAAAAAAACGGAAGGGCTGGGAGTAAATAACGGCGTGCAGAGGGAAACAAAACTAGCCCTTTTCTTGAAACGGTTCATCAGGACGCAAAGAACGTTCAATATCTTGAAGAGCCGGGGGAAAATGGAAACGTCCAGGAACTTTTATCAGCAACCGCGGGCCTTGTTACCGACAAGAAAAAAAGGTTGGGGGACGGTACTGAGTCCGTGAAAGGGACTCGGTCAAACCAAAAAGAAATCGCTGCCGAGGGGAGTTTTTAAGGGGGGGGGGGGGTGTCGCGCCTCGGAAGAAAGCCGGTATTTCCGCTCAACAGGGAATCTACCCTCATATAAAAGTCAACCCTGACAAAAAGAAGAGACGTCAGGCTAGGATCGGTAACACCCTCGGAGTCAGGGGAATAAAAAAAAAGACGACACATAAAACAAAAAAAACCTTCTGCGAAGGCAGCTGAAAAACTTCACACGCACGAAAAAGAGGGAACCGCGCACCAGCAAGCATTGTGGCTTAGGACGAACCAAGACGTATAAAAGGGGGGAAGCACCCTGGAAAAAAATCACTCGAAGTTAAGAATCACCTCGAACGTCGCCGAAAAACAAAAACAAAGCAAGGAGATTCGGACAAAGTGTGAGGAGAGCACTTTTACGGTAGGAAACTTCAAAAGACATTGAGGAGTCTACAGTAAAGCGTGCTGGCTGGATTATACCGACAACGAAGCGAAAAAGAAGCACATCATAAACCTTCAACACCGCATCGCGCCGGCAAAAAAGCTTACCCCGTCCGGCTCCTGACGGCTAGAAGGGGTATAAAAGCAAGGACAATGAAAAGTCACTTCTAACACGTTAATCACAAAAACAAATCGGACCGAAAAAGGGGGGTCAGGAACGTCTGATTGAAGAAAAGACGGTCAGCAATGGGCAAAGTTCCTGCTAAGGAAAAGAAGTTGGATTAGTAGTGTAAACTCAACAAACATCACCAAACACCTTCGGGAAGGAACGGCCAACACAGAAAAAACAGGCTTCCCTTTACCTGAAAAAGCAGCTCGCCGGCTTGGACGAAAACACCCGATAACGGAGGGAAAAAGGCAAAAGGAGTCACGAAACATCGAAAGAATCCCCTCATCGAGTCAGGGTGAAAAACCGCGGGTTCTTATAATGAAGGAGGGACCGGTCCAGAAAATGGGACGAGCAGGGCTGTGGATCCTCATTCCCCGTGCTGGGATGATAAATTGAGGAACGAAACTAAAAAACCATCACAGACGTAATCCTTCGTCACTCAACAAAGGGCACGCTCAGCGAAGGCCCAAGGGAAACCTCAGCTTGCGGCCAGAACGAAAACTAGGAAAAAAGGAAAAAGAAGTTCTAAGGAGGGAGAAAGGGGGACAGCAAACGAGGAAGAGGAACAGGGTGACCTCGTTGCCTAGAGAGAACCTAAGGAAGTCATTCAATGTCACCAAGGGTGAGCGCTCAGAAGCGTAGGGGTCTCATGGGAAAAAAAGGACAACATCACGACAAACCTGGTCGGAAAAGACCGCACAAAGGCAGATCTCGAGCAACACAAATATTATTAGGGAAAAATAGATTGGGGGTTGAAGGTGACGCCGGACACGGGGGGGAATGGTGGTTGTCAAAGGAGGGAGGGGAAATCAATCTCCTACAATTCTGAGCTAGAGACGGGAAAACTCGGTAAGAGAAGGAAAGTAAGCGTCGGCCTTATCGCAACAAATCAAATGACTCTGAATTTCCGAGGGGGGAAGGGGTGGCGGTCGAGGAAAACTTCAGTCGAGGGCCGTTGCAGGGTGAAGAGCAAGAGGGGTGATAAGTTGTGCGAAGAGCTGCGACCGGTGGGGGAATCGGAAAAATTCACGACGAGCAACGGGGGGTGAAGTGCGCAGGGCCACTCCTTTTATGGGATGGGGGGGGGGGGAGACGCGTGTCTAAGAAAAGGGAGGAGGGAGTGAAGAGGTCTGACCAGGGAAATTGAAAGGGTGACATTGCAGGACCAGTCCATCCGGTCAGACGGCGGACACCGGGGACCTGCGATTTGGGCTTCTGAAAAAGGGGCGGGGGAAAAGTGCCTTCTCTCCAAGCAGTGAAGGTGGTTCCCTGAGAAAAGAGGGGGGGACCACGTAAGCTGCTATCTGAACTGGTCAATCGTCAATTGCAAGGCGAGAAAAGGGGCCGGTGGGTAAATCCGGCCTTCAAGGCCTGGTGGTGATGTTGTGGCGAACCAGCCGGTATAAAGAAAAGGGAACTGGACTAGTACGGAATGACAGGACATCGAGGTTCTACCACCGAGAAAGAAGGGAGGGGAGGTGTCGGGGCGGTCGGGGGGTTGCGGGAAGAGGGATTCCTTCTCGCCGTATGGAAAGTGGCGGGTGAAAAAAAAGGGAAGAGGGTCCTTAGTGTGTCACAAGGCGAGACTGAGAAGGGTCGCTAAAGGGTTCCGCGCTGAGCGGTTCCGGTGTTTAGGGGGAAATGCCGCCGTCAAACGCCGGTAATGGGGGGAGGATCTAATTGGAGAACAAGGAAAGCACTGGGAAGGTCTGAAATAGCAAAAAGGGGGAAAGGACTCTTTAGGGGGAAAGTGATTACTTCATCTTATGAGACGCCACGCGTCAACGCTGACATGTTCTCGGTCGAGTGGGGGGGGGAAAGGGACGGTCCCTCCAGTCTAGGAAGTGGCAGGTGAATTGACCCTGATCGGGAATCGGTGGGAAAAGCACAAAGGCAAGCTGAACGCCGTTAAATGCCTTAGGCTGAGTGCCGGTGTTGAGGGGGGGACGTAACGCCAGGGGTATTGAGTTTGCGGAGTGGTCGGGGATAAAAGGCCCAAGCAAAGAGATGGAGTGAGAGACCTACAACTTTTACTTTGTGACATGCTGACCGTACCGACTGAGTAATCGGAGGAAGGACGGAAGGGGTTAGGAAAGGGGGGGAGCCGTTGATCTGAAATTATTCTTCATCATATCGCGCCGTGACAGGAAAGGAAAATGAAGGGGAGGGAGAGGGGTGATTTTCCAGGGAAGACCACCGTTAAAGGACAATGAAGAACTAAACAAAAAGGGTGGGGAAACGCATGGGACCGTCTCTCAGCGTAGCAATAGCATGGCGCTGATACATGTGAGGTCCCGAAAGTGGAAAAGGGGGGCCGAAAAAGAGATTGGACAGAGATTGTTGAGCGCGATGACCGATCTCATGTCCAAGAAAGGGAGAGGCTGTGAAAACGCACGATTTCCTGTGACCAAGATAACAAGGGTGGTTGAGAGAGGTGGTCGAGGAAAGATCTAGAGATGAAAGGGTCGTTGGTTGAAGTGATCCAAGCGAGGGGAAGGAGATAATCAAAACACCAAAAACTGGTAGTGAGTAACCTAGAGATACGATCCTTAATATCAACAAGGAAAAAAAAATCAAAACCTGAGAGGGAGGGGGAAACTACTCAAGACAAAAAGCTTTAGCGAGGGGAGAAAGGGTAATCCGAGGGAGCCGACGGGGAAAAACGCCCGTGTCGGGAAGATAGGGATCGCGCTCAAAAGATGGAGAAGCGCCAACGGGAGGAAAATATCTGCAGTGCAATTTTATCCGAAAAGGACCGATCGGGGCGAGCTGAGGCGACGCGCAGAGGGGGGAAAAGGAACGGGGAAAGTTAGTGGTCCTACAGGAAGGAAACCTTGAAGGGTTTACTCTGTAAGCCTGAAAAAAAGAAAGACTCCCGAGGTCGAAGTAAGTTAGAGAACTGGGAATGCAAAGGAAAGGTCAGCTAACAGTCTACAGAGAAAGGGACACGTCACCCCATGGTCAAGCCGGAAGGGGAGGAAACAATGTCAACCGGCAAAAATAGTAGTTCTTTAAAGGGAGCGAAGCTTAAGGGGGGAGGGGTCGGGATTGTATAAAAAAGAGCTACTAACAACAACCCACAGGGGCGTTCCGGGGGAACGATCAAGCAAACACCCGAACGATCAGCGCCGGCACCAGCTTGGGGAAAAAAGAAGTCAGGAAAGAAAAAAGAACCTTAATAAAGATGTCAAACGGAAAAGAAAGGCACGGCGGAAGGAACGGCAACCTCATAACCTCAAACTCCGACCGCCAGACATGGTACCCTGGGAAGGTGGAGGGAAGGGGAACTTAGTTTCAGCAGCAAGTCAACGAAGAAAAGGTCAACGCAAGAGATAAAACATTTGGGGAGGAGGTAGTGATACAGAAGGAAGACGTAACATCACAAAAAGGGCGTGAAGGGCCGGCTCAAAATGAAACAACGCGCTAAGAAGAAGGGGGGTTGACGAGAAAACTGGTTTTGGGGGTTGGGGGGGGGGAGGGGGGCGCCGGGGAGGGTGGGTGGGGGGCACGACATCAGGCCGGGCAGAAGGAACAAGAAGGGGAACGATCATTTCGACTTCACCCGCACTTCAATCTTCTACTTAATTCACTCGGATCGAACGAAGAACAGAGGGGAGGACGGTGAACCGGGGGGGGGGAGGAAAAAAACTACTCTTACTTTAAAAAAAGGAAACGTCAAACGAGGAAAGTGAGGTAGGGGGGGGGGAGAAGAAAAGAGGTACAAAAAGGTGATAAATTGGAAAAAGAAAAAATATCACCAACATCCCTTCTTTCACGCCGCGCAAACAGTAAACACGCACTGGGGGGAAGGGAAACTAAGGAAAGATCCACACTCAGTTAAGATATAAAAGAGACAGGGCAACTTCACATGCAACGTCACTTATACGAAGGAGGGACACAAAAACCACTCTACCGCCGACGCGGAGTTGACTCATCGTTGGAGAAACGGTGACAAAAGAGAAAGGAACATTGACAGTTCTAAAAAAGAGGAAATCATGAAGACGTGCTGCGGGCAATTGGTACGGAAGATCGACAAAATCACAAGACAGAGCCTAGTTCAACCTTCAACCCGGCCAGAGCGAAGGCAACTTGACTTACCGGAGCAGCTTGCCGGGGAAGAAAGAAACACTCAGATACAGATGAAGAAAATGAACGGCAAGGCGAAAAGGGACTTTATCAAGGAGACGCCGAAACTAGTAAGCCGGCGGTTGCATAAAAATGACGATGACAATGGAAAAGAAAGGGGATCACCATGGCTTTCTCTGATAGAGAAAAAGGCGAAGGGATGTCGTGAAGTGAAAAACTACGACCTACGAACGCAAAGAGGGCCACGGCGGAATAACCAACCCAGTCAACACCGAAAAAGATATCCCTCAACAAAGTGGGGGAGAAGATTTCTTGTTTAGGAACGGCCGGCACGCGGGGGGGGTCTACGTCGTGAGGTACAAACGACACTTAGTAGGGAGGAACGCGGAAAGAAAACTTTCCGGTGACAGGGGGAGCGTCATCTGGCTTCTCAGGAAAAAAAAAGGGGTACAGATGTGGAGGAGGGGGAGGTCAGAGGGAGTCCTTCCGTCCGCCAACCGGGTGGTGAAGGTGTTCGCTCAATGATCGGTACGGAGTCAGAAATCAGGGACCAGTTCAAGTAAGGAAGGAGAGGGAAGGGCAGTTGTTGAAGGGGCGGCCGGAACCTGGATGGGGGGAAAGGGGTAGGGGGAGCTGCTTTTCTGTAGAACATCCTACCTCACTGGGATGTAATAGAGAAAGAATTGTCCCTCGAGGACAGGAGAAACGTCACGTCGGTTCTCCCGCACAGGGCTTGGTCAAAAAAGAAGGAGGGCAGGGAGTTCTTTCTATTTGCCAGTCAAGA
>Ga0179593_1601013_pt1 | contig 10950 bp, 15 predicted proteins | sample CZODoug2_1_08_16_FD_185931 | JGI IMG/M metagenome (GOLD analysis project Ga0179593, IMG submission 185931) | Vadose zone soil fungal communities from Angelo Coast Range Reserve, California, USA - CZODoug2_1_08_16fungal (PacBio error correction) | ecosystem: Environmental > Terrestrial > Soil >...
GGAGAAAATCGGGTGGGGCGTCTCTACTGGGCAAACAGAAGACCGAGGAGATTGGCTCCATCGCATGGTCCGACCAGGGGGGAAGAAGATGGCCCGTGGGCAAGGAAACTAGGGGAAAAAAAGGGGAGCTTTAAAGAGGAAAAACAATTCAGACCTCGGGTCGGGGAAAAAACCCTGTGTCTCCAAATGCTCCCACCGTAGGGAGGGGTCGGGATGGGAGAGCGGGAAAAGGAGTCAAGATAAAACGTGTACCGTTGTTCGAAAGCACCTGAAGAAAAGAGGGATCGTCTGCGGGGAGCGGGGTGAAAGAGAACGGCAATTAAAAAAAACAGTGAAAAATACAAACACCGATGCTGGGTAAAGATTGCTATCAACCATGAGAGGAATACACCAAACTCCTCGGGACCTCTGGACGGATCGAAAAATGAACGGTTGGAAAAGTGGTGGAGTCAAAGGAACCGCGATCGATGGTGACCAGTCGTTCTTCGCAACCTTGCGGACCAAGGATGGTTGAAGAGAACCAATTGAACACAGTGGGGGGAAAAGTTGCAGGCGTATCCCATCCTACAACCCACGCCGTCTTGGGGACACGAGAAAAGTGGGAAATTCGGCGGAAATAAAGACTACACACTCCATGGGGGGGAATCTTGGGCACATCGCGTCCTCGAGGGCAGACAGAAGAGACAGGGGAAAAAGATGGGGGACCTGATGGGTTTCAGGGAAGAAAATCATTGTCGGCTCCCTAATGCGAGCTGAAAAGGTTGGAGATTGGATGGCACATGGCGTGTCGACAGGAGGCGGGGGAAGGGGGGTCGATCCTGACAATCGGGGGGGTTCGGGACCTTAGGGGGCATTTCTCAAAAAAAAGGGAAACATAAAAAGAGAAAGGGACTTACGTTGCGAGATCATTTGGTGAGACCGCAAAAACACTCAAACACGCTGGGGGGGGGGGGGGTGTCCAGGGGGGTGCCCCGGCGCATCTTTCGTCGAAGAGGTCATGGGAAAAAAAAAACTAAGAAAAAGTAAGGGGGGTGTGGGGCGCTTATGCAGAGGGAAGGTCAAGAGAAAGCAAAACGTCGCCCTCTGTGGGTTCATTCGCCAGGTTACATCTAAGATTGCTGGGGATTGAATGGAGGGATGCAAGGAGGCAAAAAGGCTTAAAAAAAAGAACCGACCAAGTACCACAAACGATGAGATTTCAGGTGTGGGTTACATTCGGAAAGGTGTACTACGTTCAGACAGGGGAAAAATCCGGGAAGTTGGGGGGAATGGGCTAGGAAAGGAGCTGTCGATGCGTCGCACCCTTTCACACGGCCCGTGACGTCGGGAAAGGGGAAAGAGGGCCAAAAAAAAAACGGAGGTGTCGAAGGGTCTAATAACTGGGCGACCCAGAAAAGTTATTGGGCAGAAATCCTTCAGGCGGCGAGGGGGATAACATAGGGGGTGGGAGAAAAAGAGTACGTGTCCTTCGTGAAGTGCCTAGCCGCAGGGAGGCGCAGCGGGGGAAGAAAAGGTCCGAGCGAGAAAAGTCTGAGGCGCGAAGCCGTCTAATACGGGGAAGAAAACCCTCGGTGTGGGGTCACGCGGGACAGGGGGAGGGCGGCAAAAGGAAATCTCAAAAAAGGAACAGAGAGAGACTAAGTTTGGCCGGGCCCCAAAAAATCGTTATTGGTACCGGAGACACGGGTTTGCTGGAAAAAAAAAGTGGGGAACGCGAGGGAAAAAAACGTTGTCTCAATGGGGGAAGGGAAGCGAAGAAACTGGAGAAGGGGGGAAACGCAGTCAGTACGGGGGGGGGGAGACATTCACCCTATAGGGGTAACTCCGATGCTAGAGAAGGGCTTACTGGAAGGGTGGGGAGTCTACCCTTTCAAGGGGGTACCGAAGAATTGAAGGGGCGCCTGATCGAACTGGGGAAGATCTGCCCCTCCGAAAGCATCGACCTTAGAAAAAACAGAATCAAACGATAGAAGGATTACGGAAACTATAAAAAGGCACAACCATGACCAACTCAAGGGATTAGGCTTCAAATGTGATCATACGCAAGGAAGTATCTTGGGGCATGAAGAAACCAGGTCTCAAAATACCTGCACGGGGCAAAACTTGAGATGGAGACGGGGACTAACCATCCTGGAATTATCAGGGAAGAGTTCATCTCCATTTCTTTCGGGTGGTCCGAAGAAAGGTAGAAATAAAAAAGTCCCTTGCCGGGCACCACAGATCATCAACCCCTCTTTGTGGGGGGAACGCTTCAGGGGCGAACCACCTGCTTGGGGGTGGGAAGCAGAAAAAAAAAAAAACATACTGTGCGGAAGGTCAAAACGCCGCATCAGCCGCACCACGGGGGCTCAATCTTAAAGCCCCGAAAAAAAGGGGGGGGGGATAAGAAAAGGTTCAGAGCGAAACTCGGTAGTACCCCTCTAGCGGAACAGTCGATTGGGAAAAAGTGAAAGAGAACGGTTTTCAAAGTACTGGCTCTTCCAAAAAAATGAGCGGAGAGTGGCACCAGCCGCTCTGGGGCTCACGATGGCCACGAGAGCGTCTAGTTAAAAGGGGGGGCGTGCCTTGGGAATGGAAATCGGGAAAAAAAACGGGTTCAAAGGTTGCAAAAAAAGAGAGGTCGCCAGTTGTATGAAATAGACAGGGAAAATTCAAATCGAGAGCTGTCCGCAAGAAAAAGGGAAATAGAGGAAGGGAAAATCGGGGCAAAGTGGGAATGAAATCTGGGGGAAGAACCCTTCACGGGGGCAACAACGTTGTGATCACGACAAAAAGAACGGAGTGGAGAAAACAGAATCGAAGGCGACGCTTCCGCCCAGTTGCGGTGGTAAAAAGGGTCGAGGGAGAACGGACTGCAGAAGAGTAGGCAACAACTGCAAGCGAAAAAGAACAAAGGCCTGATGCAGGCCGAGAAAGGGACCGCGCAGGAAGAGGTTTGGGGACAACGGGCATCGGATAGAGGACACACGGGGGGAACGCGACCATACGGGCGTCACCTCGCTTGGCGGTCGCTCGCCGGGGGGGGAAAAAAGGGGAACAAAAAAAAGAGGGGGTCAAGGACGTAAAAGGGGAACCGGTTAACGGCGAGAGGGATTTCGGACCTCACTTGCGTAAAATTTGATTGAAGGCCAGGAAAGGGAGGAAAAAAAGTGCTAAGATTGCGCGCCGGAAGACCGGGAAAAAGAATCTTCTCCCAGGAATGTCTATTCCCCATCGGAGAGGCAGGTTCGGAAAAGTTTGAAAAAAAGGGCGTAGGGCCGGACAGGAGACAAAGAGGGAAGGCCGGGCAGAAAGAAAAAGAGCGCCTATAAATGGGAAAGGACCGAAACCCCTTTAGATGAAAGCGTTACGCGAAAAGGGGCTGAGGTCTAAAAAAAAGGTAGTGGGGGGGCTAATAGTCTAAAAAAAGGAAAGAACAAGAAAGGAAACAAATTCGCATCAATGGCCAAACGGCCACGCCTTCGGGACCAGTGAAGAGGGAGCCTGCTAGTAAAATTGCTTGGCGCGATAACTGCAGAGGAAGGCCATCCTCTAAGCTCGACGCCTCAAAGAGAGGGAGCCATTGGAGAGGGCGAAAGGGAGGTGGTCATGGCTGAAGCAAAGAGGGTATGGGAAAAAAGACCCGCTCGCGCCGGCGAAAAGGACGGGGACAGCAGAGAGGGAAACGCCATTGCCCAAAACAGAAAGATCACGTGACCGGCCCGCGAGAAAAAAAGGGGGGGCTGGCTATAAGACAATCATCCCAGGGAGAAAGAACGCTTTCAGAATAATATCGGGGTGTGCGAAGGGAATAGTTAGAGCCGGGAGAGCAAGGAACCCAGCGCAAATCAGCGGAAACTTGCGTGGCTAGCGGGCACTCTCCCCCACACGAAGGGAAGGATCCCCAGCACCGCCAGAAGAAGGCGGGGCCGGCCCGAAAAACCGGCCCGCCTAGGCAGAACGTCGGAAAAAAAGGGGGGAATTTGCACAATTTCCCTGCGAAACGATTGTATATCCATTGAAAAAATCAAATCTGGCCGGGGAAAAAAAAGGGGGGCTGGGGGGAAATTGCCCACGTCGCCCCAGAACGGGCAAGCCCAAGGAAAGGTTGGCACGAGAAAGCACTCGCAAGCCGCGACCTGGAAAAGAAAAGGAAAGCCCAAAAACGGAAAAGGGGTTTCGTTAGGGAGACGAGACAAAAGCAGCGGGAAGATCGCCACGGAAGTTTTCAAAAGGGCCGAGCACGAAAAAGAACAGGAAAGTGCGGGGGCAAAAAAAAAACCACCTAACGGAGCCAGATTGGGGTTGGAGGGACATCGCGGTATGCCGGGGGAGGTCAACCAATTTTCAAGAGGGGTCCATCGAGAACCCAGGCAAAGGTGAAGTAAAGAACCTTGCCTTCGGGGGGTAAGACGGGTCCCATCGAATTCAAGTGAAAGACCCGTTGTGCACTGAGGTCACCGGAAACCAGGAAAGGAAAGGAGCGGAAAGGGGACTAGAGGAAAAAAAGAAGAAAAAAAAAAAAAAAAAACCCAAAAACGCAAGCGCAACCTGGGAACAGCCACCCTGGGGCAAAAGGGGGACAGGGGGTGCTCCTCCTAGAAAACTTCAGGGGAGAGTCAGAAAAAAAAAAACAGTTAGGAAAAATAGAGAGAGGGAGAGCTGAAGCTAGTCAGACCCGACTAGAAAGGGTCAATCAAAGCCCCAGGGGCGCCCCTGAGGGGAAGAGAAACCAAGGGGGAGAAGAAGAGTCGAACAAAACAGAAGGCTAATGGGGGCCCGCGGGTCCGTACAAAGTGGGAAACAAATAGGGTGGGCCCAGAGGAGGAGGGGAAATGCACCAAACAGGAAAGGAAGCCCCTGGACGTGTAACAAGAAATGCTGAAACCACCTCTTGTCTCCGAAAAGCGTAAAAGACCTGCCGGAAACTGGTTTGGGACCGCCCAACCGGATGATCCCAGAACAAGCAGAGAAGGCCCGAGAGGAACTCAGCAAGAGGGGTTAAACCGCAGGCACCGGTCTCGCCCTGGATCGGGGCAGACTGACGAGAAGAAGCGCCTGGAGGGGGGGGGGGGCTCAAATAAATGTGAAAAGAGGGAATGCTGGTATGGAAGGGCAAAGCAAAGGTAGTCGGAAATGAGTCAGAGTCCCGACGCATGTGGGCTTGGAAAAGGACAAACTCGAATCAATGCCCAAGGAGATAAGGGGGGTGAAGAACGGAAAAGCTGATTTTTTAGGGGCCGATGAAAGGTCCCTCCCATCCTGGATCAAATCTAGCCAAAAAAAGGGATTGTGGAAAAGACGAAGAGGAAGAGTAAAAAACCGTCTCAAAATAAAGGGACGTCGAAAGGGCCGTCCCCGTGACTTTTATGAAGAACGGCTTTGGAAACAAAAAGGGGGGTGGCGCGCAGCCAACACCCGCTCACAATCAAAGGGCCCGGAGGGTTAGAAACTAAGAAGGACAGCTCGAGGCACAAAGGGAAGCGCGCCTGGAATGCCCAACGCCTCCTACCGATAGGGAAAAAATTCCCGGGTGGGATTCCCAATACAAGGGGGGGCCGCAATACGAAAACAAATACAAAAAAACCCGTTGAGGAAAAGCCTCGCAGAGGACACTTAGAGCCAAGGCATGAGGCAAGAGCTGGTTTGCCGCCTGAGAAAAAAGACAAAAAAAATAAAAAACGGGAAGCCCAAAGAAGACCAAAAAAGAGTTGGCTGACAAACAAAAAACCCTCGGCCTACGATCGATGATCCACAATGAAGGGAAGAAAAGGACGGAAAGAGGATATAACGGCAGAGACACAAAAAAAGCAAAACAACAAACGGGGTCTGCACAAAACGGGGCGTCGGCGCGGCAGAAAAGCAGATGAAGAGGTCTGGAAAGGCTGCATAAACAATAAAATGCGGGGCTTCGTCTTAAAAAGGGGTGTTTCGAAAGAAAACAACAGAAGCAAGGGAATCAGAAAATACGAGGGTGGGCGGAAAAAAAAAAAAAATATTAGGGGGGGTTCCGGGAACATGGGAACCGGTTTCCGGGGAGTAATAAACGGAGAGGGAAGGTATATACTCGGGAAGGGGGCCTTATTCCCGCTGGGGGGGGGGGGGGGAAAAACCTAATAAGGGGAGTCCCCAGGCACATCGCAGAACCGATGATTAAACATAAAACAAGAAGCGCATACCGAATATCAGCGTACATTGGCCCCAAGACAAAACAGACGAGAACGCAATAAAACTTGAACAATATAGAAGCAGGAAGTACCAATATCTGACCTTGTGAAGTAGTGCCGGGGAGGAGCATCAGGGGACCGGCTCTGTAGGAAAAAAAGGTCAAAAGGGGGATCGAAACGTTCGGGAAAATCGGGGGCCGACGGGAACCCATCCCTGATGCGTAGTGGCGTCCAAAAAAATTAAGGCAGCACGGCGGGAGGGGCACCAGAAGGTTGTCCGACTGGAGTAGTGTGCGGGCCGAAACCTGGAGAACAAAATGGGGGGAAACCCTCGTGGCTCCACACAACTTTGTCCACTCGTCAGAAAAAGACGGTGCGGGGGGGTCGGGAATGGGAAATAGGAAGGACATGGGAAGGTGGATCAACACTGGTGGACTAGACCAGCGGCAAAGGGCGCCGCAATCTAGCGGGTTCTATGGCACTACAGGCCCCAGCAGGGGGGAGACCAACGGAAGGTTAGAGTCCCAAGATCGCGATACGAAGGGCGGGACCCGAAGGCAAGAGGGCCTGAAAGGCAAAAAATAGCCGGGGAGTGAAAGAACTGAGGTAAAGTTTGCCAGGGAAAAAACCGGGAGGAAGTTCCCTTTGGAAAAGGGACTTATCCCTTGGGGGGAAGCAAAAAGGGGACAAGGGGGTGCAAGGAACATTGCGACGGAACTGAAAAGAAAGAATCCGCACGTGGGGTGTCCGGAAAAAAGAGAGTGGGGTATCCCTCAGATGCGAGAGCTTGTTGGCAGCCGTCTGCCCAAAATATCGGGGAGAAAAGCCCATCTAAGGAAATCAAACTCAAAGCTTCCAGGAAATACGGAAAGGACGACCGTTCTACATCTTGGAAAGGTTCAGCCTTGACTCTGCCAAAAAGATATCCAAAACAGAGGGAAACTTTAGCGAGAACACGGCTTGCCGCACAATCCTTTGTGAGGCCCTTGTAAAGGAAGCGACAATAGAAGATAGGACGTGGCCTTCAATGTCTATTGCGCGAAGCATTTGGTCAGGAAAATTTCCTGATGAAAGCTAGCTAAAGGTGTCCCCACATTGAAGTTGGGAGCAGGGGGGTTCGGCAACAGTGGGGAGGGGCAGGTCCCTCGGGCGCATCACTTTGCGAAAAAAGGGAGCCGATAAAAAAATAAAATGGGGCGGCAGTCGATAACGTGCGAGGGGACCATATGTTAAAAGGTAGAAAACGGGATAAACAAAAAGGGGCCGGTGTGGGTGGAATGGGGGGCTGGCCGGAAAATCTATCTAAGACGGGTAAGTGCTGAGCAATGGGGGACGCACTGGGGAGAAAAAAAATTAAGTAAAACGCAGGATCATAACCGGCAAGCGTTTTCAAAGGGGTATCGTTCTAGAGAATGTGCTACTGAAAAAAGAAGGTGGGAGGGGACTGCTTAATGGTCGGGCGTATAAAGGTACCTATGCAAAGAATCAAAGTCAGCGGAAAAAGCCCCCCGTTTACGAGGGCAATCGCAAATGACAATGAACGGAGGCAATCAAAAGCAGTGGTCTACTGGGGGCAAGTACGAAAAAGGGGTTTATTGGGCACCCGAGGACAATCCTGACAGAGAAAAGCAAAAGGGAGAAACTAAGATGTGCAAAAGGAACGACTGCCACGTGGAAGGCAGGGGGCAAAACGCAGGTGGTACTCAAGGTGCCTGGACCAGACGCAAAACCGAGTGAGCCGCGAAGCCAATGGGCCGGGACCGGGAACCACCAGGAGTCCGTGCAACGTGTGGGGGTGGGTCCCGCGACAATTACTCTTATAGAGGGAGAAAAAAAGGGACGAGATAACACGAGGGAGGAGAAAAAAAAAAAGAGAGATGGAATGGGAGAACTCACCGATATCAGGGTCCGTCGATAACAAAACAAAGCGGTTGTCGAAAGAAAGGTTCGGAAAAAAAAAGCAAGAGAGTGCCGTTCGTCTGGGGGAGAAACTGTAGCCAGGGGAACGCCCTACCACCTGAGGGTCAACGCGTAATGGTCCTGCAAGAGAGGGAATCAGAGGGGCCGTAGAGGGACCATAAAACCGGGGTGAGTACCTCCACTGACCCTACCTTTCACTGTGGGCAGAGAATTGGAGATACACCAACAAGGAAGCGGGGCCGCAATCGAAGTCAAACGAAAGAGATGAACCCTATCACCCAGCAAAGAAAAATCCGAGAAGACCGAAACGAGGAAAAAAAGAAAAAAAAAAAAATGCAAAGAAAGAATAGGAAAAAGTAAAGTTCCTGCGGGGGGGGGGGGGGGGGGGGGTGTTGGTGGAAAGTGGGAGAGCGGACCCCACAGGACCTTTCAAGGTGGCATGCAGAACAGCGGCTCAAGGAGACTGCAAAAGGGCGCGGAGCAGGTGGGCTGTCGAAAATCTGGAAAACACCGAATAATAATCCCGTAATGGGGTCGAAGGATAAAGGTCCGCCCCAAAGCAGTCCCTACAGATGTTGGGGGAAGCAAAAGGCACAACGGGGTGAAAACTCGGGAAAAGGACAAGTGTTCCACGCACACCAGGCCCTCCTAACGGCCGTATATGTCATCTAGTTTAGTCGGAAGAGCGGGAGAGGACATAACCAGAAAATACATCTCGCGCACCACAGGACTTAAAACAGACAAGGGAGGATGCCTGACTCCCCTGCGGATGTGAAGAAGTCCTCAAGGTTCAGCCACCGAGCGACGTCCTAAAGGACCAGTGCCTAAATCATATGGATGTGGGTAAGAAAGGGGTTTTCCTAAACCCCGGTTGTTGACCCTTAGATGGTCTGCCTTGGAAAGACTGACAGAGAGCGCATGGAAAAACTCCGCCACCGACCGCGAGGGAATCTTCCAATCGGCAGGGAGGGGCTCTTGGTAGTCAAGAAAAGGTTCCAACAGAGGGGGAAGGGGGAACCAGGGGAAGCATCGAAGACAGGTTTTTCAGAAAGACCTGACCTGTCACAGGGGGTCTGAAGGGTAGTGGTCCGCTTTGAAGGCGGGACAGCAAAGACACGCTATGTGGGGGGGGGAGAAGGTCCAGGAGGGGCGGTGCAGGCTATCGGGGGGCGGCTGGATAAAACGCATCGGCGGTGGTCTTAAATCCGCTTGTGCCTGGGAAAAAATTCACAATAGTGCAGGAGAGAACCTGCGAAGAAAAACCCAGAAAAGGCGGTGCAGTCGAAAACACAAAGAGTCACGAACCGCCGTGCAGCAAGGAGAAAGTTAGCAAACCCACCCCGCGAAAGACCAAAGGCGAAGCCTGTTTCAGACCAAAGCCATGCGAAACCGCTTTCGGAAATCATCGCATCAAAGTAGCGCGGTTTGGGGGGGGGAGAAAACCAATAAAGTGTGGCGGGGCCACGGACGCAGCGGAAATGCCCGGAGGAAGAGAGACTCATTGCGACCATTGGGGGAAAAGCATGAAGGAAGGGGGGCCGCCTCTCCAAGAAAGAGGCCAAAAGCAACAGTATGGTTCTCGCCGGAAAGGGTAAAATCGATTCTGCAAAGGGGAGGGACAATGGACTAGAGGGACCTGTTAAAAGACAGTTTTTTGGAAAAAAAACCCAGCCGGTCAAAAAAAGCGGAGTGCCAGATCGCGGAACAGTGCTACCAGCCCGGGACCCTTGCCGTACGGGGCAAAAAGGTATAGGCCGCGAAAAAAAAAGGCAGAGTAACACGCCACAAGGTATCCTGGCGAGCGAAAGGTGACGTTGGCGGAATATGTCAGAAAAACCTTAACAAAACTGAAAATTGGAGGACTGTAAAAAGAGACAAGAACTTGTGAGTGCACGGAATCGCTCTGCCAAAAAAACACTCTTTTGAAGGGGGCGAGGATGAAAAAGTGCAAAAGAGCTCAAAAAAAAAGAAAAAACCGGTTTTCGTCAGGGGGGGAGACAAAGAAAGTTCCAGGGGAGGTTCGCCTGATGTTCAGGGGGCATCAAAATCAAGGGCTTCAAAGACCAAAAAGTCGGAGGGCGCCCAAACTCGGGGCATCCACGATGGCGCATGGGCCCATCATTCCTAGGGAGAACTTTCCCTTCGAGCGAGCCGGAAAGATCCGAGGGGCTGTGAAAGATTCAGACGAGCTTCTTAGAGGTCTATCTTGGAACAGGAAGGGAAAGAAGGGGAAGACGAGAAGAAACCATTCTCACTCATCGAAGACTCCTGGCCAAGTCTGAGAAAAAAATCTTCTTACACCCTGACTCCGAAAAAGGGAAAAGAAAATGGACCATCTTCCACTTGAAAGTGACTCCAGGAGGAGTAATTCCCCTCCTCGTCGGTAGCTAAATTGAGGGAAAAAAATTACTGTGCAGAACAGGAGAAAAAAAAAAGAGGGCACAGAAAAAAGAAAGAAAAATTTTCGGTCCAGATCGTGGGAATGTCTCACACTTCCCCAGCTGTGCACCAGATTAGGGTTCGATCAGCAGAGAAAGGGACCAACCCATTGGGAAAAAAACACGGAGGAAAAAAAAATACGCACAGGAGGGGGGGCCTGAAACTTTGAAACAACCAAAAGTGTTGAGTAAGGACCGCTATCCACTTCAGACTCTTCCCTCCCGGACCCCATGCGAAAAGTTGTAAAGGTAAAGAAGAGAAACCAGGACAGAATGGTTTCCTTCAAAACCCTCAGATTGAAGAATTCTGGATCATCCCGGGAGGTCATTCTGGGAGAAAAAAGGGTAAGGCAGTGGGGAAGGTGAGAGGGAGGGAAGGTCCTCAACAGGTGTCATCGAAGGCAACTTTCCTTCCTGGGAAACATTCCGTGGGGAAGTTTCAAGGG
>Ga0179593_1731780_pt1 | contig 10950 bp, 20 predicted proteins | sample CZODoug2_1_08_16_FD_185931 | JGI IMG/M metagenome (GOLD analysis project Ga0179593, IMG submission 185931) | Vadose zone soil fungal communities from Angelo Coast Range Reserve, California, USA - CZODoug2_1_08_16fungal (PacBio error correction) | ecosystem: Environmental > Terrestrial > Soil >...
GGGGGCCCGCAGAAAAGATTCAAGCCGTGCCAGAGGGGGGCGAGGAAAAAGGTGGAGGTTTAACTGGAAAAAGCCACTGGACGGATATCATCCACAGGCGTTTTACTAAGTTTGATCACAAAGGGGCATGTGCCTCCAACCTCAAGAGGGAGACGGGGAACTCTGTGGGAAAGAGCGTGCAGAATCTGACGTTACAGGACCTCTTCACATAAAGAGGGGACCTATGCCGCCTAGACACCAAGTCAATAAGAGGTTTTAGGTAAGGGAAAATGGAACAAAAAAGGAAGAAACTTACAAAATGTAATCACCTCAAAGAGTCCTGAAATCGTGGGATGCTAGTTCGTTTACCGGATAAAAATCATCGGGGGAAGACAAAAGTGGGGAGGGAAAGTCATTTAGGGGCCGGCTGCCAGGGACAGTCAAAGCCGCTGGGGCAATCGGAAGGGGGCTCGTTCTAGCAGGAAAAACGGGTAATGAAAGCGCGGCCCGGGATTTGGGCGGCAAGCAGAAGGGGGGAAAAGAAAAAAGGTGGTAACAGAGACGTAAGAAAGGGAGTTCCAGGGGGGCGTTCGGAACTTCCACAGCGGGACCCCGGGAAAGCGTCAACCGAAGGTAAAGGGGGGACCGGCGTTTCAAAAAAAATGAGGGGGGGAAAAAAGGGGAAACTCTTGGGGGGGGACTGAACGAGGAAGGGAAGGGACGCTCCTTTGAGTAGAACAACAGCGTTTGCGGGTGTGGGGTTAGGAAAATCAGAAAATAACGTCGGCAAAGGGTCTTCGCAAGGGTCACCGTCGGGGGGAGGGGAAAAAACCACGAAATCTCAAAAGGGCCTCTGCAAAAGTCGGAGGGGGGGGAAATCGAGACTCGAAGAAACAATCGCTCTCCCCGCTCCAAATAGGAAGGCCCCACAGTCATAACCCACTAAGCACGGGACGGGAACTCGCCAAGTCCACAAAACCATCGGTCCAACAACCATATATGACATGGCTTCCTCCATTCCCAAAGGGGGAGGAAAAAACGAACCCCCAGCTAAAAAAGAAAATTAGGTAAGAAGAAAGGAGGCGAGTACCCTGTGAAAGAATTTCTGTAGACTCAGGCTTCTGTGAAAATTGGGGGAAGGTTATTACTAAGCGAGCAGAGAAAAAAAGAAAACGGGGGACTAGAGCGCTTGTGGGGGGACTGAATGATAAATCAACGGGGGATGCGCAGAAAAAACAAATTCAACCAATAAGACAAACCGAATTTCAATGAATATCCTCCCTGACACAAGACGTGTGGGAAGATCCTACGAAGCTGGAAAAGCTGGCAAGCAGAAGACTGGCCATAATCGGTGTGCCTCACCGTTCTTCCCTCAGTTCAAAAAAACAACCCGGACCAGCAGCCCGGGGGGTGGTCAAGAGCCGGAGTGACAGGGTTTGGACTAAATCCCCCTGGATGCAACCTTTAAAAAAGTGGATCCGTCTTGAGGGTGCATATATCAACACCAAGAATCAGTACATTGGGAAGGTAGGAAAAACAAAAAAGTCAGAAAGGGGGGGGCAAGAACGTGCCAAACCATTCCGAGGGCTCCGGGCTGTTCAAAAGTGGACTGCCACTCTATCCACGTAGCGTTGCGTCTTTCCCAATGTCTGTACTCTTCTCAAACCACCGTGCAGGCAACAAACCGACCAAAAAGGGGGGGCGGCCCCAACTGGGTGCTGAAAGGAAGAGCGACGACACCAGAGCTGGGGCGTCTGAAAGAGAACTTCTCAATAGGGGATCTCCCAGAGCTCTTGCCGCGGGGGCGTGTAAGGAAGGATCTTTTTCAAAAATTAAATGGGCCAAATGGTTGGACAAAGGGGCAAAGAAAAATAGTAAAAAAGTTAACAAGAATTGACTTAAAACACCCTCAACCCTCGTACGCCTCATGAGTTATTCCGCTGATGGACCTTTTTGCACGAGGGTTGTAGCACACAAAAGCACGGAATGACAGGCAATGGATCTGGGAGGTGTGCACTGGGAAGCCCAGCGGGGGGGGGGGGGGGGAGAAGGGTGGAAGAACCTCTGGATCATGTCTCGACAATTGAGAGTGCGGCGAGGCCTTTTTCCCCCTTGAGGACATTGCAGGGGATTCGGGAAATTTAGGTGGGGAGCTCTTCTTTCTTCGAGGCGCGGGGGGGGGAGGCTAGGGTAAAATTAGTTCCAAAGGACTTCTTTTGTATGCGTCTTTTAGGGAGCGGTCACGGACTTTCCGCGCAGGTGAACGCAGGGTTGGTTTTTGGTGCCAGTCCCAGAGCAAGTAACAAAACCCTCCAAAATAACTGACTTGAACTGTGAAGGTCATGGTTTAAACAAATGAATGAAAACAAGGGGAAAAGGGCGAGTGTAAAAGTCATAAAGAATCGGATAAAAAAAAAAAAGATCAGTTATCAGAAAAAGACTGGAAGACGCATTCCAAGAAGCAACGGTATCCTCCCAAAACAACCAGAAACCAAACAACAAAAAGGGAGGATAGGGGGAGGATATGACGCAAGACAAATCGGGCAGGACAGGTAATAAAAGGGAAGTGGAGGAAAAACACTCGCTTTCCTAAACATTGTCCGCGGTAAAAAAAGAAAAACTGGTCCTTGAGGATGTTGCGAAGCGAAAGTAAAAAAACTGAAAAAGGAAATTGAACCTGAGCACTAAACAAGGGCTATCCCTCTGCTAAAAATGAAAAATCAAAAAAAAAATGAAATCATAGTCCGATCCAGCGTGAAACTGAAGGGGGGAGAAAAACACCCCCGGAAAATCGAAAAGGGGGGGATCAAGGTAACTGAGTGTTGGTCAGTTTGAAAACGTTGTGGAATATTGACCAAATGGCCTCATACGGGGAAAAGGTCTCAAAAAACAAAACAAAAAGGGAGGTGAAGCGAAAAATGAAGACAAAGGTTTGGCGCCGGTGGCGGGCGCTTCAGGCAACTGTCCCATACGCCACGCAGGGGGGGGGTAAAAAGAAAGGGGCCAATGGAAGGAGTGAAAATCAGATAAAGGGTTTACGGGGGTGTGGCACAACCCAAGTGTTTTAATACCCTTCAGAAAACTGAAAGTCAAAAAGTAGGACGCATGGAAAGGGAAAAGTGGTGACTCAGGGGGGTTTTGGGCCGACAAAGGGAAAAGTTTCCGGAATGGCGACCGGGGTACCAGAAAAATTGTAACTCGGAGGAGGGGGGAAGTGCATGGGATTTCCCGCAGTCAGTCGCTAGTAACAACGCTGGGGAGAAGAAGATTAAATAAAAGGGGGGGTTGTAAAAAAAAAAAGTAGGTTACAAAAGTCAGGTGATCGACAGAAAGTCGAAAACAACTCGCAGCCTCTTAGGCTCTTCTTGCCGACACGGGAAGGACATGAAAAAAAATCAATTCAAAAGCCCGTAGCAGACAGAAGAAAGGGGAAAGACAAAACAGTGGGAAATGAAGGATTGCAAGCAGGGAAAAAAAAAAAATGTGCAGTTTTTTTTCCGTCGTGGGGCCATGGACCCCGAGTAAAAAAGAAAATTGTGGAAAGGCCGGGGGGGGGAACCAGTCCTTCGCAGTGACTCAATTTTGCTGTATTTGCTTAAAGTCGATTTGGAAGGCGGCTGAAAGCCCGCCTACGAAGGACGGGAAAAGGAACAAGGGGGGGTGATTAAAACAAAAAACGGAAGGAAGAGATACCTGCCCTTCATGGGGGAGGTGAAAGTCAAGAAAAAATGCACCAGCTGTGGTGGGACTACACGGACGCAGTAAACTCCTCGTCCGCAATATCCTGACGAAAGGAAAGGAACCTTAGGAGATAGAATTCAGGGGCAAAACAAAAAACCGCGGCCACAGCAAGGAAAGAAAAGGGAGGGGAGTAAAACAGATCGAATGAGTTCATCCTAACCCCAAAAAAAAAAGAACTCGCACCAGGGGACCGTGACGCGGTGGAAGGCTCTCAACAAAGGAACGAGCACAAGGAATTAAGAGAACTTAATGGGAAAAAGAGAAGGGTCCAGAAGCCAGGGGAAACGTCGCACAGGCCGGCCACCTCTTTTGACATGGAGACTACGAGGGATGGAGGAGAAAAAAAAGAAAAAAAAGAACAGTCCTAGATGGGAGGAAAGGGGAGAAACTGGGCTGGGGTCTACCCGCTCATTCTACAAAAATCCATTGACAACAGTGGGGCAGGGGGGGCAAAGGAGTCAGGTCAGAAAAAAAAGAAAAAAGGGAAAAAAAGGGGGGGAAAAAGCGTCCCAAGCAAACACAAGTGAGCCTCCAAGAGTAAAGGGAGATGCAGAGGTATGGTGCTGTTGGCGCCAATGCACCAAAGGGAAAAGTCACCGGTCAAAAAGAAAAGGACTGGGGAGCGCAGGGGACAAAAAAGGAGAAATGGGGACTCACACACGCCAAAAAGAGCAAGGGGGGGGGGTTCATGTCAAAAAAGAAAAAGAAGAAAAGAGGGAGTAAACCGAACCACCAAAAAAAAACAAAAGGATGAGATGAAGGAGAGATATTGTTCATGAAAGCAACCCTGGTAAAAGACCACAGGAAAAAGTAGCATGGGGGGGGACGTGGAAAAGGGAAACTATCCTGAACCCAGGCCTGCCAAAAACAAAGTGATCTCAGGACGCTTTGCATACTAATTAATCAATGAAAAACAATAAAGCCGGCAAAAAGAAAATCACAAAATAAAAAGATCGTAAATTACCTGGAGGGGAACGGCTGGCAACAAGACAAGGGAATTGGGGGGGGGTAATCAAGGAAGAAAAAACTTACTCGAAATCCAAAAACTACAATTGAATGGAGGTGGAGTTGTATAAAAAAAAGGGACGGGTATAAAAAACCAAAAAAAGGGCTCTGCGGTCAGCACATGTAATAGAATAAAAGGAGAGGAAAGGAAGTTAGCGGGCGGGGGGACTGTTTAAACCTCCTCTAAAAAAAACTCGTAGTAGAAAGTTTGGAAAAAGCATTAAACAGAAATGGGGTTGGGTCACAAAATTTAATTGAACCGTAGGGGGGGTACTCGATCCATCAGAAAACCCCTGGGGCAACGAGGGGATCGAAAAGTAATTGTTGAAAGGGCGTTTAAAAAAAGGAACGAAAGTAATTAGGGGGGGAGAACCTGGGGAAAAGTGTGGGAAGCGGCCTAAGAACATCACCGAGGTAAACGCTTTATTCCCCTCCCCGTTGAATGAATCAGGGAGGTCAAAAGTCCTTCTCCACAATGTGGTTTGGAAACGGACGCAGAATGAGGACAGACTCGGGAGGGGAAAGAAAAAGGAGAGTTCCAAGCCAAAAAAAGGAAGAGGTGCTTGGGGAAAAAGTATTTTGTAGGAAAAAAGGTAAGTGTAGTCCGAAAGACGAATTTTAAAAAAATGGGTGGTTAGGAGAAAGAACCAGTACCAGGGATTTGTGAGGGGCGGAACGGATATAAACTGGGGAACGTGTTAAAAAAGGCAAAGAAAAAACAAGGAAGAACTCTCCTTGCACGCTTAGGGTAGGCGGCTTCTCCGCTCAAATAGGAAGTCCACGCAGACCAAAAGGGTAAAGAGGGTAAAACTGGCCCAAAGGAAAAGGGGCGGGAAACAAAACCAATAGGGCAATGGGCCTGCCTCAAAGGGGGGGAAAAAAATCTAAACAAAAAAAAAGAGAACTCAAAAGGCGGGAGGGAATTCAGGAAAGTAAAACGAAGTCCCATGAGACATTCTCGGGCTTTCTGTTGTAAAGGTGATGACCGAAAAATGTTCCAAGAAAGAAAAAATGGAAAAAAAGGAGGGGTATAAGACAGACGTTCGAAGAACGGGGACATCAAGGGAGGGCCGAGAAAAAGTTAAACAAAGACAGAATTTCATAGAAAAAGTGTATAACCAACAGCACGGTTGTTGTCTTCTCAGAAAACTTCAGAGGAAAAACCGAAAAGAGCCGCAGAAAATGAAAGACACATTTAAAAAGAAAGAAGGCGGGTTCACCTGTGGAGAAACAAGGGTAGCCAAAGATTTTTTTGGTGTGGAAGGAATCGGGGTGGGTGTGGCCAGGGACCACCCTCAGGCCCGAAACTGAAAAAAAAAGGGTTACATCCTAAGTGTCCAGACTTGGACTCTACCCAACGAAATCAGGGGAGGTCCGTTTCGGGGGGGGGGGAGAAAACAAACATTCGGGAATTTGTTTGATACCCCAACAGAAAAAAGACGAATCAGAGAGGTCAAGGGGAAAGGAGGGAGTGCCCTTAAGGGAGGGGTTGGAACAAAAAAAAAAAAACACCAAAACCAGGGGCCAGGGAAAAAACTTCTAAAATCTCTGCAAGGACGGGAAAACTAAGCGGGAGTTCAGGGGTGCGGGCAACAATAATGTTCTTCGATTTCTTGGCTGTGAGGGGTCAATTTTCGCAACTCACCTTTTTCCAAAATCCCGAAAAGACATTCTCAAAAACCGGAAAAAACCCCTTAAAATGGGGCCAAATCACGGTGGGAACTCTCAGAGACGAGGAAAGGACAAACAAAAGAGCACCTATCGAATGCTGGAAGGTTGTGAACGTGAAGTAATGGGGGGGGGGGTCTAAAAAAAAAAGAAAAAAATCCCAGGGACCGCAAACAGGGCCGGAAAGGGAAAAGGGAGGAATATGGGAAGAAGGGGGGGCTGCGTTGGTGATGGGGAGACAGACTAAAAGGGGGACAGGAGGGGTTTCACAAAAACAACAAATTAAAGATCGGTCAAAGGGCAGTGGGAGTGAAGTCTGGCTTCTTGGCCTGGGGGGCGCATTCAGGGAGGCAGGTTGAAGGGTCTGGAGGAGGTCCCGCACACTAGGACTTGGCAATTTTAGGGGGGGGCGGGGACAGTGGGGGGGTTTGAAAAAAGTTTGACATCGGCTCATCCACCGCAAGAAACTTGACCGTTCCGGTGTAAACAAAGGCGGACGGGGGAGAGCGAAAAAAAAGTTACATCAAAAAACGGGGGATAAAGACTGGCCATGCACAAGGTATCTCTCTCAAAAAAAAACAAAAGGGGAGGGGGGGGGGTGAGAAATCGGGGGGAGGAGAACACTCTTCGTAACGGAAGGGGATTTACATCTCCAGGTTCGCGACTAAAAAGGGGGGTAACGCAGGGAAAAGGAAGTTGCAAAAAAAAAGGGAGGGTGCCGAATCGGAAAAAAAAAAAAACAAAGGAAAAAAACCGGGAAGTGAGCAAGAGGGCATCAAAAAGGGGAAACCAGCCGCCTTTTAAGACCGCGCAGGGAAGAGGGAGCGCAAACAAAAAACCGAAAAAAAGGGACCCGACGGCCCTCATAAAAAAATGGGGGAGTGCGTTCAGGGGGAAGTTTGAAGCTTCGGCTTAATGTTTACAACACGATTGGCCCCCAGGGCAAAGGGCCAGAAGGAAACCAAGGGGAAACAAGAGCCGTGCGGGAGAAAAAAAGGGAAAGTTTGTGGGAGGGAAGGAGCCATCGCTTCATACTGGGTCCTACAAAGTGGCTCCAGCAAGGGAACCTGTGAACGAAAGCAGAGGGGTGGTGGGAAAATGGGGAAAAAAAACCATCAAGAAAGGGGGTGTGGTCCCTAACGAAGAATTGAACTAGGTTGGAACGGACCAAGGAAGGGTAAATGAAAAGTGCGAGGGGACCGGGTCAGAGCAAACTGGAAAGAAGGGGGGAAATTTACGGGAAAATCTTTTGGTCGAGGGTGTCCAGCCCAAATGGGGAAAAAAAAAAGTTAGGAAGGAAAAGGGGTGTGCGAAGTTGGAGAACGGGGAAGTCATCTTGGAAGTGAAGAAACACAACATCGGGCTATGAAAAGCGGGAGAATGGGGGGGGGGACCTCTGAGGGAAAAGGAGAAAACTGAAGGGGAGGGAGCATTCTCAAAATAAAAAAAAAGCAAAAACACTTCGGAAAGTGCAGACTCTTGGGCCCGGACTGGTGAAATCAACCATCACAACCACAGAAAAGCACGGGAGAAATGGAAAAAAAAAAAAGGCGAGTTCCAACGAAAAGGGGGAGATACAAAAAAGAAAGGAATCAGGGGGTCCCCAGGAGGGGGGCACCAATGTACCCCGAGGCATCCATGCCTAGGGTCCGCCTTTGAAAATGGGGGGGGGGAAACCAGAGAAAAAGAAAAAGGAAACTCCAAAGGGGGTTATTTTGGCCTTCTGGGGAGGGTGGAGAGGGGAAAAGGAATAGGCCCGCTAATCTGTGGGCAATAGGGCCTTTCTAGCGCAAGGGCACGCCGCAAAAAAGGGCCGGAGGACTGTTCAAAGGAAAAAAGAGGGAATTGAAGGGGGGGAAAGGCCAAAGTCAAAAATAGGTTGGCGGAAAGAAAAAAAGGGAAATGACTAACCACCGTCACCAAAAGTTGGGGACGCGCGTTCCACGAACAGGGGGAAAGGAGCCGAATGCTGGGAACGGCCAGGGAATTTTAATAAAAAAAAAGAATAAAAGGAAAAGGGATAAGAAAATATTAGCCGGCTGACCAAGAAAGACAGGGGAGCCAAGAATACAAAAATGGCGAGCCAAAACAAAATCCTTGAAAAAAAAAAACCAGATGAGGAAGAAGAGGACCCTCATCCTCAACTTGGGGGGAAATGAACGGGAAAAAGATGGGGTCAAAAAGTAAGGAGAGGGATGTTTTAAAAAAGGAGCAGGTCACCGGAAACGATTTTTATATAAAAAACGGAACTGGGGGGAGAACCACTCATGTTTTCTAAACAAACAACCTCCCTCTGGGGAGAGGAGGGCGAAGGACGAAAAAGACTGCCGGAAAGGGGGGACACTGAGAGAAAAGTAATGATAGAAAAGGGAAGGATGTGCGAAAGGAACCAGGTGAATTCTTCGTATGCAAAGGGCTGGGGAATCCTTGTCAAAGGCGGAGGGGAAGCGACAGGGTAAAAAAAAAAAGAAAACCACCCCAAAAAAAAAAAAAAGCGCCACGAAAAAAAGAAGTTGTGTGAAAGAAAGAAAATCAAACAACAAACGGAGGAGGAAGGAAGAAGATGGGTCGCAATCGCACAGAAAAACCAGGAACAACGTGCAAAGGAAAAGAAACAAGTGGCAACAATGCTGAAGAAAAAGAAACGCAAAGGGATATCAATCCGCATCGTCATACGGGGAATAACAAGGGGGGCCAGTGGAAAAAGAAACTCCGCTGCAAAACAAAAGGAAGGGAAAATCAGGGGGGGAAAAAAGGCAACGACGAATAGAAAGAAAAAGTGATTGGTGGCAGAGTAAAGAGACTGAGCCTCGTCACCAAACAACTTAGGTGTGGTGAGGGTAAAACATGAATTACCCCCAGAATGAACGAAACACTCCAAAAATGGAGAAAAACTCAGACTCAGAGGAAACGGCACTCTTGCAGTTAACAAGAAAGCCAAGGGGAAAAGGGGGGAAAGGGGGTAAACTGGAATGTGGAGAATTCCAGAGGAAAGGGAACTAGAGTAATCAAAGCGCTTTCAGAAAGGTCCTTTTGGACTAGTTGTTGAGAAAGGAAAAAACTACTGGGGGAAAGGGAAGGGGGTTCAATGAGGATTGTGTTTAAAAAATAACGAAAAAGGGGGGGGTCGAAGGTGTGGTAAAACTTAAAAATTCACTCCGTTCCTTTCCAAAAAAGGGATTGAAGGGTCGACCTAACAAATGAAGACTACTGATCAAAAAAAAAAAAGACGGGAGTAAACTCTGAGACCATCGTGGGGGAAACAAAAAAAAAAACCAAAGATATTGCGGGGATGAGGAGTTTCATTGAGTCAGGTCGTAAGTTTCCAAAAGAAAGCCTGCTGTGGAGGGGGTTAATCAACAAAGGGAATGCTGAGAGAGAGTCAACTTGAAACAGTCCGGAGAGCGCCAAGGCTCTCGCAAAACAGTCGGTGGAGGAGTCCGGAAAAACTAAAGAAAAAAAAAAAAAGAAAAAAAGGTATCAGAACCAGGAAAAAAATTGGGGAAGGAAAAGCTAGATGGTGGGGCCCATCGCAGGGGGGCGAAACCCCAATATTGATGCCTCATTGAAAAAATCACAAAGGGAAAAAAAACAGAGGCCATTATTTAAGAGACGAGGAACCAGGGTCGAAGAATTAAAGACTTACGTTTTTCTGGGAGGTGGGTATGAAAGGGGACCTGCCCAAGAAAGCCAACTTTCCAAAGCAGGTATGCTGGTAAAAAAACTTGCCGGATCAGAAAACTGAAGGCTGAAGGGGAAAGACACACCATTATGCAGATTTCATATAGGGTAGAAGTCTGGTCACAACTTTGGTTGCCGAAAGAAGCGCAAAAAAAGAAGGGCAAATGGCAAGAAAAAATTTGGAAAGCCAGAAGAGGGGTAAGCATAACCTTGGTTAGTCCAGGGGAGGACAACGGAAGAAAAACAAAAAAAAAAAAAAGGGGGAAGGGGGGTCCCCAGGAGTCCAGTTGTCTCAACATCCGGAGGAAAATAGGAACGGTGGTTACTTACCAAGCTATACCGCGAGAAAAGAATCTAGTCCATGGACAGGGGAAAACAATTCGGGGAAAGACCAAAAACAGAAAGGGCGACTGCGTTTACCCCAAAGGCCGGGAGAACCCGCTGGAGCCCCCCAAGAGGGGAAAGGGGGGCTGAGAAATAAACAAGGAGGGGAACACTTTCAAAATAAAGCTCAGTTAAAGAAATCTCCGCGGTGCTTTGTGAAAGAACAAAACGAAAAAAAAAACGTTTTCAAAGAAAGTGCAAACATAAAAAGGGTCAGAGGAATGGACCTAAAGCGGTCAACTGAAACAGCAAATCTCAGAAAGAGGGGAGACGGAAAAAAGTCACTTGGGGAAAAACCAGTTTTCAAAGTAAAGAAAATGGCGAATGGAAGCCAAAAAGAGGAGTTTTGGGGGGGAAGGGGGGGAGACAGGCCGGGGAGGTCGAGGAATTGAAGGGGGGAACTCAAGAAAAACGGCAAAAACTTTAATGCCCCTGCTGAAACAAGGTAGGCACATTGGAGAAGAAAGTGCTAACAGACTGAGAGCAAGTCCT
>Ga0179593_1280328_pt1 | contig 10949 bp, 18 predicted proteins | sample CZODoug2_1_08_16_FD_185931 | JGI IMG/M metagenome (GOLD analysis project Ga0179593, IMG submission 185931) | Vadose zone soil fungal communities from Angelo Coast Range Reserve, California, USA - CZODoug2_1_08_16fungal (PacBio error correction) | ecosystem: Environmental > Terrestrial > Soil >...
CGCATGAAGCTAGAAAGAGAGGGGCAGTAAAAGGGAAAGAGAAAAGTGCTGGCGGGGTCCAGGCGGCACGGGAACGAGCGCCTTGGGGGAGACGGGGGGGGGGAACCGTACACGCTAAGGGGCGGAGGGGGAGTCTGGGGGTGAGGGGGGGGAGGGGGTGCCGGGAACAACAACTCAGAAAAAGGCAAAAAGCCAATAAAGGAACCGCGGGCTGTTAGGCCCGGGGGAAGGAGGGTGGTCAACAAAACAGGAAAAAAAGGATAGTGGGGGAAAAAAAAAGTACAGGGAGAGGGGGGGGGGGGGGGAAAAACAATTCGTCGGACAAGTAAAAAGGAGAACACAAACGGTTCGGAGGGGCAAATAGAAAGACGTGGAACAGGTTTGGGGATCTCAAACAACAAAAAAAAAGGAAGGAAAGAAAAGAAAATCCACTTGTGGAGCAGGAAAGGGCTCAACGTTCAAGGGGGAATACTGGACACTTCCAGGGGACAAAGGGAAAAAAAGGCCTTGCCTTTAGGGGGGGCGATCGAGTTTGCACTGTCCACAGGGGGGAAAACCCAAAAGAGCAGTGGAATACAAACTGTATTTTTTCAGTTAAAGGAAAAAAAAAAAACTCAAGGGGGAGTGGAAAAGAAAAAGCCGAGACACGGCAGAACGCCTGGCAGTTGTGCTGAGTTTGGAAAACCGCTGAAAAAAGGAAACAAAGCGACAAAAGAAAAGTGGCCGAACTAGCACGGCAGGGGGGGGAGAGCAACAAGAACGCCTCGGGAAAAAAAAATGGGGCCTTGGACACGGACTCAGGACAGCCTTGGTCAATGGGGGAGGAACCTCGCCCCGAGGGGAAAGTTGGAAATGAGCCAACTAAAGGAAAGTTTGGGGCGGAACGAAATCGGGGGGACGCTTGGGGTTCAAAAGTGCTCAGGGGAGAAAGGACGAATCTTGTATGCGAGCATGCAATGGGACTTTCCATCGAGGGCCAGACACAAAAAGGGGGTACTGGGGGAACAAGCTGAATGCAGATTGAAGGCAGAAAACCTAAAAACCAAACCTTAGTGTTGAAAGAAAAGGGGAGGCGAAACTGGCGAGACAGCCAAGTAGGGGAGGGAGGGAAGGGGGAACCGGAATTCATTCTTAGGTCACCTCACCAGTGGAGGAAAAAGGAACTGAAAGAAGGATTGGTGGGGGAAAAAAAAAAGGTGCGCGGTTTTGGAGGTCCAAAGAAAGAAAAGGGTCGTTGCGGCCCCTAAGGAACAGAAGGTTCAGAGAAACTTTCTAGCACTGAAAACCTGAGGGGGGACCATTGTCAACGTTCTGCTAAGGCGTAAAAAATCGGGAATGGAAAATTTCCCCAAAATGCGGAAAAGTGGTTCTTTCTTGGGAGGGCAAATCACTAAGATCAGGGAGAATAGGGGGAGGGCAAGGGTAAGAAAAAAAGAGGGGGGAGAAAAGAAGTCAAACATCGGGGGGGGAGGGTCACCATCTTAGAACCCTTGGGGAAAAGGGGAGTATGAGGGCTGGAAGTTATCAACCAAAGGGGGGAATCTATCCATAAGTTTGGGGGAGCTCCCGGATGGAAAAGGCCTTTTTACAGGGGAAAAAGGAAGGAAGAAACACCCGAAAAGGAACGACCAAGAGTCACAAATGTTAGGCCGACCGGCTTCGGTTGAAACCCGCCTGGTAAACAAAAAGTCTATATTGCAGAAAAAGGGGGTGAAATGGTTTCATGGGGAGCCGCGTGGGGACTTTTGGTGGGGGAAAGGGGTGGAAAGGGGAGGAGAGTTTTGAGAGGGAAATGCGTGCGCCCTATTCAGAGGGGAAGAAAAATTGTTGTACGCGCCGTGGATTAAACAATAAGGAAGTTGGGGCAGCATGAATCCGCACAGCGGGGGTCAGGGATATGCGAAACTAAAAAGGATGGAGGGAGAAAGGGGAATGTCTTTCAAGAAACCACTGGGGGACGGATACAAAAAAAACTCCACAAACTGCACCTCCTTGGCCGCGTGCCCTCGACGGGAGGAGGGAAACGGGGTGTAGGGGGGGGGGAAAAATCGGAGGAGAGGGGAAAGCCGGAAGGGACTGGCGCTTTTATGACAAATCATGCAGGAACTGGCCATACACAAACAACCATCGGATAGTTCGGGGGGGGACATTCTTTCTTGTGATAATGGCAGTCCCCAAAAATTGGGCAGGGCACCAGAAGGGGGGGTGGAAGGCAGTACCGTGGGACCAACCCGGGGGTTTCTCAACAGACGTAGAAGATCGCGGCAAAAAAAAAGAAGGACCCGGATGGTGTGAGGCATGAAACTGATAAAAAGGGGAGGGTACCGCTAGGTCGGGAGAGAAAAATGCACAAGTACTTCTCAGTGGCCGAAAAAAGCCAAAAGAAAAAAAACGACGAGCGCGGCATCATGAGGGCAAAGGAACCGAAGCAAGCTACGTAAACAGGGCGGAATAGGAAAAAGATGGTGCCCACACGAGGAGGCGCCCATTCCTTTGGCGAAAAAAATGAGAAAAAGGAAAGCAAAGAATTGGAATTGGCACCTGGGAAACAAGAAAACAGATGAGGGAAAACAATGGGGAATCTGACCGAAATCTCCATGTAGCAAAACCCAGCCCGATGCGCACCGCAGCCAGAGCCTCGACAGGGGCACAAAAAACAAGGCGGGCTTGTAGGGTGTCCAATCAACGTCTCCAGGAAAAAAAAGCTACAGCTACATAAAGGGAACTTCCAAATTAAATAGAAAGAAAGACAGACGTAGAGCCAAAGAGTCACAGAGGGGAAAGAAAACACTTAGGAGGGGACATGAAAAAAGAAAGAAACCGGCCTCATGTAGTGCGAAGAAAAACCCAGCTTCCTTTAGGTGGGGAAGAAACTGAAAGTGTCCAGGTAAACGCTCAAGATCTATAGCCACCAGGCACGACATGTTTCGCCGCCTGTGGGACCAGAAGGGAAAAAAAAAACAAAGAAGAGGAGAAGGGAGGAGGAAGATGGACCTATTCCGCAAGACGCCCGTGAGTGATAGGAGAAGGGGGAAAGGGAGGAAGGAAAAAGGGGATTTCAGAATTAAAAACAAACCATGAAAACATTTCTTCATCGGGCGGATCAGGGAAGCCAGAAAGCCCCCGAAACCAAGGGTGGGTACCCAAATGACCGGGGGCCTAAAAAAAGGAAAATCTGAGGATGAAAGGGGTTTGGCCTCTCATGGGGGGAATGAAAAGAGATGGTAGCTTTCCCTGGGATCGTGACAGAGAAACCCCAGGAAGGGGGGGGGTTGGTGTAGTTGGGAGGGGACTACTTGCTCGCGTTTTTAATAGGCTGGTTTTCTGCAAAAACGAACATGGGGGGGGGTAAGATTGGGAAAGACAAGACTAAAGGGGGAGAAGTGATGCAAAGGCGGTCTGGGTACCCAATAAGCAATCTGTTGAAATTCTCACAAAAGAGGAGTACGAACGCAGGGCGGGGCCTTGGGGGGGGTCGAAGGAGCCACGGCTCTGGGGGGTCCGGGGGACCTCATGGAGGGGCACCGCCTGGCTTTTATTTTGGGTTGGGTTTTAGGGTCCACAAGGGATCAAATGGGCCATCAGCGGCCCAGAGTATAGGGGGGACAACCGGGGGTGATTTTTTCTGTTTGGTCATATAACTTCCATCGGCAATGTGGGTGGGAAGTGAGGACTGTGGGGAGAAAAACTCGAAGGGGGGCCTATAAACGACAAGAAAAGTTTACCACTCAAGCCCCGCCGCACCTTTGGGGGGACTGAAATGGAGGGGGAAGGGGGGGAGGACACGGGAAGAATATCAGGGTTGTGGGTCCTCGATGGATGGTCAAAAACCAATCGCCCGAACGCTAGAAGGGTTGAGGAAAAGACCGACTAGGAAGTTTACCGTACCAACCTCCGAATCGAGACTTATAAGGGGAAACGTATCATGAACTGTTGACCAGACCTGAAAAGCGCATCATAATTTATACTTCTCAAGAGAGGGAGAAAAGCCCGTAATTTTAGATGCCGTGAATTCTCAAGAGGGGAAATAACGCTCAGAAATCTCTGGCAAAAAATCGGCGGAAAAGGCATTTACACCAGCAAAACCTAATACGGCAAACCATTTCCAAACCTACAAAAAACCGACTGGGGGGGCACAAGAAAAAAGTCGTTGGCTAAGCTCAGGGGGGGGGAAAAGACCGGGGCGCCGAGAATCTCGTTCAAAAATTCGCCAAGAGGAAGGGGGGGTGGGAATCAGGGCAGGGGGGGGATTGGGTTGCAAACGGGGACCCCTATTTCAAACTTAACGTGTACGCGACATCACTGTTAGAAAAAGCAGCTAAGAAAACCCTTGGGATCACAAAGAAAGAGGTCAAATTGAAAACGATCGGGCAAAGGGGTTTCAGAAAAAAGAAACCATCGAGTGAGCCAGCTATCAACTCGTACCCAAGAGAATGAAGGCCTGATCTCGAGACCAGATCAGACAAGAAAACTGGAGTGTGCACTGGGGAAAATCAACCGGTGTCCTTACCAGGTTCAATCAAAGGGAGAAGCACACGTTTCCCGGTCGTGAACATGAGGGGGGTGGGGAGGAAGAATGGGCGAGGAAAAACCGCCTGAAAGGCAAAAGCACAGGCGGAAAAATCTAGTGGGGGGGGAAAACGCCAAAAGGAAAAGGGGGGGGGTTAAAAAAAGGGGAGTCTCAAAACGACAGCAAACTTCCCCCTCAAGGGGGGGGGGGGAAAGGAAGGTTCCATAGTTGCTGGGGTGCAGAAAACGCACCCTCCCAAACAGACGTGGGGGTCGGCGCGCTTCAAATTGGAAAAAATAATTGACAAGTAACAAAGAGACTCCCGGAAATCCTGCAAGAGGTGTTAGCCCGGGCGCAATAGAAGCAGGGCTCGCCTTGGCCCAAAGAAAACACGGCTGGAGAAAAAGTTTCAATGCTAAGCCGCAATAGAAAAAAAAGGAGGGGGGGGGGAAAAGGAAGCGGGCAAGAATTACTCACGGGCTGAAGAAAAACGAATCACAAGGAAGTGGGGGGCTCTATCACACGGGCGGGGAGTTTTGAGTGGTTGACCAACGAGACGAACTATTGCTGGGGCGTGGGAGGAAAAAAATGGCAGCTTTTGAAAGGGCACGCCCTTGGGGCAGCTCACATGGGTGGCGCATGATGTCTGGGGCAGGGGAGTGATTGGATGGGTTGGGTTCCGTGAAAAAAAATGCAAAAGAAGAAACAAGCAAACAGAGAGCATTGCACGGGGTTGTAGTTACGCAGTTAATCGGGATGTGTTTTCAATCAAAAGAAAAGGGTAAAGAAAAGCCTTCAAATGAATAGTGAAAAGTGAAGAGACGGGGGGGTGCCAACAGGGGCACGGTAAGGCGTCCGCAAAATGGGGGGGGAAAAAGCAAAGCAAATTGGGTGATTAGGGACGATACATAGCAAAAAAGGAAAAGGAGGTGGGGGCAGAATTCAGGTTTGGGGGGGGATCAGGAATCACCAAGGGGAAAAGGAATATGAATCGGCCAAGAAAGGAAGGGGGGGTCTCTTCCCTCGACCTGAAAGGTGTGGGAAGTGCTGCAGTTTCAAAATGTTGGTAACGAGGTGGAAATAAAGGGTAACAAGGGGGGGAACAAAAACACTCAAACATCACAGGACGTAAACGCAGGGGTTGAGGTTTAAAACAATATACCGGGGGAACGAACAAACCGCCGTGGCCTGCGGACGCTGGGAAAAGAAAGGAGGGGGGCATTGGGGGGGAAAGGGGATGACGGAAACACCAAGAACAGAGGTGTCCTACGCAAAAGCTTGTAAGAGCCCCCAAAACCTAAAAGGAGGAGCGGTTGAAAGGGAGGGGAGGACTGGTGGAAAAACCGAGAAAAATAGTTTCGGTAAACTCGACACCTTGAAATCGCTGGAAGAAAATTATATGAGAGTGAACGTGGAAAAAAAACTGCACAGGGCCGTGGCAATTCTTGAAGCCCCGGGGAAGGGAAGAAAAAAAGAGGTTGATATGAAGTGGCCGCATTCCACAGAAAAAAGGGAAAGGTTAAATGCCCTGTCAAGGGGGGAGAACTGCCCCAGAATTTCCAGAACCGGGGCCCTCAACCTCAAGGCACAAAACGGAAAATACGGGAACATAACCAGTTGGGAATAAACATTGCGAACGGGGGGGGAAAAGCGGCCAAAAACCAAGGGAGGGGGGGGGGGGGGGGGAAATGGGTGAGAAAAGAAGCAAGGGGCGTTTGCTTACTAGGGACCCGACCACCCATGGGAAGGATGGCTGGGGGGTAAGGGAAACTTTTGCAAAAAGTTGCGCAGTTGGGAAAACGCTGATTTTCCTCTAAGACTGTGCCCCGAACGTCGGGACCGAAAAGACGGGTTGTTCCAAAGGGTGACAAGGAAAGGAGGGCGGTCCAGGGCGGGCTGCCCGTATCGGGAAGGGAAAAAGAATACCGGGGAATTTTTCAAGCAAATTCTGACATCGTGCTGCTGAGTCGGAGAAATCAGGGAAAACTAGGCAGAGATATTTCCTAAGTGTGGTCGAAAAGAGGGTATGAGGGGTCCTGAACCAAGGCGACGAGACACGTTCTTGGAATTTCTTCAAGGGAAAGAAAAAGGTGTTTCTTAGACGAGAGTCCAAATTGGGAGGGAGGAGGAAGACCACTAAGGAGGTAATATGACGTTGGGACCAACACAGTTTTGACAACTAGAAAACACCACAAACCGCCAATGCAACAAACACTACTAGAGGTAATCATTCCCCCGATAGGGTCGGTCCTGCCCGGGACGGTAGGTCCAAAAAAGTGTCTAAAAGGAATGGGCTTGTCCAAGTTGGGACTTGGGAGGGTGTGGGGGGGGGGAACGGGGGGTTTGGAAGAGGAAAGTGGGAGGGTAAAGCTAGCCCGGACGTATCTAATGGTAAGCTGGTTGGAGCTGGCCCCCGGTTAAGAGGGTTTGGGGTGGGAGGGAACTGAAGAGAAAAAGTAGACTTGTCGACGAAATCAAGAAGAGCTTTGAAGGTGAATAAAAAGGAGGTCAACAAAGGGGTTAACCCTGATACAAATCCCCAAAAGGTAACGACAGGGGTTACCAGCACGGCGCATGGGGACGGCAAGGTTTGGTCGGGAAAGCGCTGCGATAAAGTGACAACGTCTGGTCAAAAAAAAACTGGGTGAGTTTTTGGGAAAAAATACGCTCAAAACCACACCTATAAGAAAGTTCAGAAGGTGCCTGTGAACTTTTTCAAACCCCAAAAAAAGAAATATTCAGTCCCCCCAAAAGGGGGGGGGGGGCATCATGCGCGTGCGAGGCTTTTGGAAGGTCACAAAATCTGGTCAAAAAAAAGCGCCTGAGAGGCACCGAAGATCGAAGACAAAAAAAAAAAGATCTGCCGATAAGGCCCGCGAAAAACAAAAAACAACGCACCAAATGAAAAAAAGAACAGGAAAGAAATTAGGAAAATGGGGGGCCCAACCAGAAAGCCCGTCGTAGGTCAAGAGTGGGGGGGGGGGAAAGGCACCAGAAAAGAAAACGCGAGCAGTTTCTTAGGTTCAACTTGAAAAAGCGGAAAAAAAGGTCCCGCAGAGAAAGGAACCAGTTTGAATCCAAAAGAGGGCCTGCCGCGGGGAGGGGTAGCCTTAAAAATTATACGATAGAATTGAAAGTTGAGTTGGAACACAAGGGGGAGAAAATGCACAAGGAAAAAAAAATCTTGGGGATAAATCAGGAGAAACTTACCGCTGCATAAACCCCCGGGAGGGAAAAAAGATGGCGACAATGGGCACCAATAGAAGGGATGGTTTTCTCATGTTCACAGTAACTAAAAAATTAAGAGAGCCAAAATTAGAAAGAAGGTCTCATGGAAAACCCAGAGAAAGAAAAGAGCAGGCGAGATGGAAAAGAGGTTTCAAAACCTTCCTTACCCTTGGAGGGATTGTGTCTTCCTCCTTAAGATAAGACATGAAGTTAGGATTTTGTGGCAAGCAAATTTTTAAGACATCGTGAAAAAATGTGCAGGAGGAGGCCGGGAAGTATGAACCAGGCGAGGGGGTGACGCAATGCGCCGAAAAGTCCGCCTTTCAAACGAAAACAAAATGAGGAAGGGAACGGAGAAAGGAAAAGGGGGTCTGGAAATGTCAGAGAAGCCTCGGAAGGGGGGTCATATATCTCATCAGGAGGAAGCGGGACACTGGGAAGATTTCCAGAAGACAAAAAAAAGGGACAAAAAAAAAGGGGGGGGGCTTCGAAAAAGGGGAGAATGTCAAGGTAATCTACAGGTTCCATCAATTGGGCCCAGACTGGTTGAAGAAATGCGGGGTACTTCACTTATTAAAAGGGTTGTCCCAGACGTGGGGAGGGAAAGGAGCTGTTTCCCCTTGGAGCGTGGTGAGACTGAGCAATCAAGGAGAGGGGGGTGGGGGGGGGAACTGGTGGGAAGAGGCTCGGGAGGACGAAGGCGTTGGTACTCGGCTGGTGCTGGTGCGACATGTGTGAAGAGGGAGAAAAAAACGAGGGTATACACCCGAAATGGGAAAGTAGGAAGAACATCGGAAGGGGCCATTAGAAGAGCGCATTAAAGAGTACGAACACAGGGGGGGGGGGGGGGGGGACCCTCTTTCTCCCCCTGTAAGGAGAGAGGTTAGGTTCCGGCCCTCATGATGGGAAACGCACGAGAAGGGGGTGGAGTTTAGGGACCAACCAACCTCCACCTATTTACATCAGAAGGAGATTGGGGGACAATCGCGCGCCCTAAACGTTAACAAGGGGGGGGGGGGGGAAATCTGGGGGAGGGGGGGGGGGAGGTGTAGAAGAAATGTCCTTTGGGGGGGAAAAAGCAATAGTTCTTTTTCTTAGAAACCCCATGCCTGAAGAACGGAAAAAAGCAATTGCACAAACTCCAAGAGGGAAACAGAAACCAATTGGGAATAAGGCCAAAAAAGGGGAAAAAGCCCCTGTAGGAATTAGAAGAAGGTGGGGTGGGGTTTGTTAAGCAGAGGGGCAAACGAAGCCAACGGACCGTCAGCGTGCAAGGGCTAGCGCGGGGGGCCTCAAGCAAAAGCTTCGAAAGAAAAAACGGAGTGGGTGGTGTTAAATTCACGTTTAACAGAAAGAGGTACATGCACGAATCCAGCAGATTATGAAGTCAGACATGGGAAGGCGGGACGACTTGAAATCAAAGGCGCAACAAAGGGAAAAGGCACCAGGCAGCCCTCCCGGCCCGATTTACAGCCAAGAAAAAAGCCGAGGACTTCAAACCAGTTTGGCCAGAAAAAAAGGTGACAACGGAAAGGTAACCGTACCATCTGGGACTAAAGAAAAAAGTTTTGTGACTCCGGAGGCCGACCGAAGCCGCTCAGGCAACCCATAAATGCTGACGCGAGAGGGGTCAAAGTGTGGAGGGGACCTCTTGCAACGGACATAGGTCCAGTCTTGTTCGTGGCGAAAGATCACAAAAACAGCCAAGGGGGTTGAGATCGAAAAGAGGGAATAAAAAAGCAAGACTATAAATTGGACCAGGGGGACAGTCCCTCTATGTTAGCCAGTGCCTGAGCAACTCGGAAGAATCGCATCAGAGTCGAAAGGGTATGAGAAAAGGACATCAGAAATCTGCGCACAATTGGGCTTGGGGGGGGAAATCTGTTTTTCTTACCCGCAGTCAGACGAAGGGCAAACGGGAAAGGCCGCAGGGAAAAAAGGGAGCTTCGAGAAGGGGGCCTCGAGCCCGGACGTGGAAAGGGAGAAGAAATCATCGGGGAAAGAAAAAGGGCAGGGGGTGGGAAGAAAGGACTTAAAAAAAAAGCATATCAAGAAGGGGGGAAGTAGGGAGCAGGGAAAGGGGTCCATCAACGCCCCTCCATTTTGTTCACAAGGAAGGCAGCAAAAGGTTCGCAAAAACACAGACAAGGCGGAAAAAGAAGGAAAGGCTTGAAGGGTGGAGACCGGGCACAAGAAATTCAGTACGCTGGTCCAGCAGACCGTGCACTCGCGGGGGGGGAAATCAAGGGGAGGGAAAGGTTGACGCAGAAAAGCCGCAAGTATCAAATATCAGGTACCGGCGGTCAAGCACAACCCAGGGGAGGGGGGAACGCTGCCGACAACGTTCCTCTATCAGGAAGAGGACGGAGCGAGTTATCGAAAAATGTGGGTTGACAAAGCGAAAAAAAAATTTGGAAGCAACCTGAAAGCAAGGGCAGCTAAAATCTCTTTGTTACAAAGCAGAGGTGGCGATGGCAACAGTGGGACTGTGAGGGAAAGGGGAAAGGGGGGAAAGGGGTTCCGGTCAGCAAAACCAGCACAGGCCCAAAAACACAGAGCAGAATGGGAAAGGACAGTGGGAGTTTCGTAATGCTAGGGGGGTGTAAAGAAAAAAGAAAAGGGGGAAGGGAGGATTCAAATAATAGTCAAGCCAGACTGGGGGGGGGTGACAATGAAACTCAGTCTCGAAAGGAGAAAAGGCAAACTTTGAGGGGGGGGGGAAGTTTCGGAAGAACATGAAGAGATTTGAGAGCAGTTTGGGATCTCCAGCACACAAAAGAAGGGAAGAAATGAGGGGGGAGAAAATGTACCGGGGGGGGGAAAGATGCACTCAAAAAAGGACTGAAGGGTCTCGGGACCCAGACAAAAAATCTTCCCTTTCAAAATGTTTTGTTGAGACGAGTTTTCCTACTTGGGGAACCTGGGGGTTGCAAACAACAGGAAAAAAGGGGTAAAACAACTAAGGGGAAAGCTAAAAAAAAAAAGGGGATGTCAAACATTTTGAGTGAAAAAAAAATAATGATAGACTACACCGAACACGTGGCAATGCGGCGCCTCCGGTGTCAATTGTGACGGGGGAAGGGTTCATTGAAAAAAAAAAAAAGCACCACCCCCGAAAACACAACAAACCGCGGAAAAAAAGGTGGGGGGGTCCTATTCCATCCAGACAAGAAAAAAAAAAAGGAAACACATCCACCTATCCAAACCATTG
>Ga0179593_1289785_pt1 | contig 10949 bp, 18 predicted proteins | sample CZODoug2_1_08_16_FD_185931 | JGI IMG/M metagenome (GOLD analysis project Ga0179593, IMG submission 185931) | Vadose zone soil fungal communities from Angelo Coast Range Reserve, California, USA - CZODoug2_1_08_16fungal (PacBio error correction) | ecosystem: Environmental > Terrestrial > Soil >...
AATGGGTAAGAGAAGGCTGCTAAGGAAAGGCAAGAAGGACGCAGGGGAAAAAAAAACTGTGGGGCAGTGTGTCGGAATAGAAGACAGAGGGACACTGGGTAACAACAGTCGAAGTATTGGAAGAGTATGGGAGGCCGAGATAAGGACGAGGAGAGGAACGTGGACGGGTCCAAAAGGAAGGGGGCAAAAACAAAAATTAGTCCCAATTTTGGGGGCTGGAATTGTGGAGGGGGTAACATAAAACCGGGCGAGGTAATATGGATAGAAAGGCAAAAATCGAAGAAAATCCCGGACCGGGAAGATACACACGCAAGGAGACGATAGGTTTGTACTCGCAAAGAAAAGGGGGTAGCCGAAGGGGGTAGTAAACGAGTGAAGGTTTTCCCGTGCAAGGGTTCAAATCGGGTGAAGGAAAAAGAAGAAAGGGTTGCCAGACACAAAATGTTTATAAGGAAGAAGACGATAGAAAGGAGAGCAAAGAAAAAAAGTGACCAGACGCGCACAGAACGGGAGAGCTCAAAGACGGGTAATAGCTGGACCGGCGGGGTCACAACAGGACAATTAAAACATTGAAAGCAAAAGAGATAGGAGGGAACCGAGGTGGGGTAAAAGAAGGAACTCATTCCAGGTTGACAAAGGGAGGAAAGGGGGGAAATTTCGGTAGAAGAGAAGAAGGACTAACAAAGGGGGGGGAAGGGGAAAGACTTTTGGCGGGGGCGCACGTTAAAACAAGAGCAGATGCTGCTAAGAGATGACGCTTACCACATGAGGGGGGGACAGGGACCTAAGATTGACGCGCTAGGAAGATAAAAGGATAGCTGGGGACAGGTTAGACCGTAGCAGAGTGCACCAATGCCCCGAGGAAAACAAAAGAAATTTAAAGCCTGGAAGGGAGGGAGGAGGGAAAGACCAAAAATAGAAAAGAAAAGCAAGAGATCAAGTTTTTTTCGGCCATGGGCCTTCAAACCAGGGGCACGGGGAAGAAACAGACAAAGACAAAGGGAGGGGGCCATACGCCAAGTGACTGAATCCATTAACAAGGAAACTGTGTGGGAGTGGGACAGAAGGTTTCCATGGTAAAAGTGGGGGAGAAGGGTTGAGCAGGGGGCGGGGAGGGTCGGAAAAATCCAATTCGAAGGCTAAGGAAGGCCCGTTGGCCGGATAAACGACAAAGTAGACACAAACAAGGGGAATCGGCCAAATGTGGTTTGGCAGAGACGCCTCCGAAAGAGTCACGGTATAGGAAAATAAATTTAGGAGACAGTTGGGGATATGGTTTCTGAAGGCACCTGAAAAAACGTGAGAACCGAGTACCATGAACTAATTGTGGGGTCACATTAGGACGAGACAGATAGGTGTTAAGACAAACCCACTAAAAATTAAGAGGACATAGATGCCGAGAAGAAGAAGGAAAATTTGACGGATCGCCCCCAAGCGGCTAGCCCCCTGCAGGAAGAAGAAACGTTGTTGTAAAGGCGCGATTAAGGATTGGGGGGGACGGGTGGGGCAGCAAGCGAGATGCCAGGGCAACATAAAAGAAAAAGAGAACAAGGAACCCAACCACTGCAAAAGGGCGAGCGATACTCCGTCGGATGATCAAGGACAGCGCACGGCGGGGTGAGAAATACGGTGGATTTCAAAAGGGGGGAGGATGGGGGAACATTCACGGTCCGAAAACGCAAACCAAAGGAAGGGAGAAAAAACGCATGCCGGACCAGCCCAGAGGGTGTTGTATCCCCAAATTACCTGAGGGGGGAACTTAAGTTACTATCCTTCAGTTTCTGTACACGGGAGGGTTGCAGAGGCTAAGAACATGATTTTCTGCGCAGGGGTGTGGGCACCGGGCCACAAGGGGAAAAACGAACAGGCAAATCGACAAATGAATATGACGCATGGTCCTTCATGGAGGGACAAAAAAAAAAAAAAAGCATCCAAACAATAAAAACGAGCAAAGTTGATCATGAAAAGACCCAGCGGATGACGTTATTCAGGGGACAAAAACTAAGAAGGAAGAACGAATTTTAGAAAAAAGAAGCGCCCGATAGAAATTCACCGGAAAAAAATCGGTGACGCGGCAAAGGGGCAAAGGGAACCAGGATTCCTTAGGCGTGAAGGGACGAAGAGCCTTCGCAAGCAACGGATATCGGGGGCAGGGGAAGGACGAATAGTATTTTTTGATTTTTCTGGGGCGGGGGGCCGGGGAAGCCTGAAGGGGAGTACGTCAAGGGCCGAAAGAAAAACCACGGCCCGAACGAAATCACAAAAAAAAAACCCACAAGATTTAGGGGGCACGCGCCATGTACGAAAACGCACGCACAAAAGGGGCCTCAGCATCGGATAATGGAAGGCCTCCATGCAAACCTCCAAAACCGGCAAAGTGACGGGGGAATCCCCGTGAGCGGTAAACATTTGAACCTTTTGCCCGCAAAAAAATAAGGGAAGGGAAGGGTTGACACGGACCAAATTTGAATCAAGAACCGAGGGGACGAGGGTAAACACTCTCGGGGAGCCAAAAAAAGACCACGCTAAAATTGACTCGAACCGGAAGTGAAAGACAGCGAAAAAAAGAAATTTATACCAAGCTCTTTCGAACAAAATCAATCGATGCTAGCTCAGAGCGGCAACCCGAATAAGGGTGCAGCAGGGCCAGGAAAAAAAAGCAACGGTATATCCTCCTTTTGGCGCCTCGGAGGAGGAGGGATGGGTTGGTGGCCTATAATCAAACAAAACAGATGAGCGGCCGGGCGGTGGGTGATTGGACGGTTGGGGGGGGGTGGGGAAGCAAGCACACCCCACTTTCACAAGCTAAAGGTTGGGAAAGAGGGGGGATGCAACAATCCAGAAAAGAAATGGAATCGCAGGGGGAAAAATCGAGGGTTCGAAGGTTCGGTGAAAAAAAAAGGGGTCAGGGGAATAATAAACGGTATAAAGGAAACAGAAGGGCGTAGGAGTCGACGACGAGCAAGGGATCGGACAGAGATAACGAGGGAGGTATGGAAAGGACACTATCACGAAAGAAAAGACGGCTTGGGGAAAAGCTGCCTGGCCGCGGGAGAGTGGATGAGGGGTGGAAACTTGAAACGTTAAAGTCGACAAAGCGCCTGGTTTTGAATCGGACACTGAAGGGGGGCTCCCAAAGGGGTCAAAATGGAGGTCCAGAGAAACTCAACTCAAACTGCAACTACCGAGAGGAAATAAAAAAAAGGCACCCTACCCCCCTTTCAAAGAAGAAGGGCACGGCAGTGGCAGCGCTGGGGGAAAGAGACTGGGAAAGCGGGTGCAATCGGGAAAAAGAATTAAAGGGTTGTTTTCTGTTCAGTAAATCGTGGCAGAGAAGGGAACAAGGCAGCGGGTCGGGAGCGTACTCCAAAAAGTGCGCATGACAGTTCACCGGAGAAAAAGACGAAACGCTCGGACTGTTCCAATCAAGGAAAACATTTGAAAGGGGAAAAAGGGGGAAAAGGGGGACGCACAAAGAGAGAAGAAAAGGGAAACTGGCAAAGCCTTGGAAGGCGCAACCCTTGGTAAGACGCCAGGTGAAAAAAAACTTGGGTAGCCCACCCGGACAGGTTTTGCCCGAGGGAAGCCAGTGAGCCGCACATAGTCATACGGGAGTTTATGCAGATCGGAAGAAGAAAAAACAAGTATGTGAATTGAAGGGGGAAAAGAAAAAAAAGATGACTAATAAACCCAAAAACCTGGCTTTCGATTGGGGGGGAAAAGGGATACTGGCCGCTCAGATCCAACCGGGTGAGGGGGGGAAACAAGAAAAAAAGAAGTTACCCCCGCCAGGGAGATTAACACGCAAACTGAAAGAGGAAGTTCCTTCAAGGGCATCCTTTGGGGCGGGGGTATCCCGGGGGAAAAAAATTTCGAAATTTTGGGGAAAAGAATGGACAGCAACCGGGCAGAAGCTTTAAGGACAACCACTTTCTTCTTACAAAGGGAGACAATTGAGTGCAATTATTGGGGGGGGGGAAAAGAAGCGACAACGGGGCGCCTTGGTTACTGGCAGAAGGTAGAGAACAGCGAAGTGGCTGGACCACGATCAGAAAGCTGGGCAAAACGCAGGCAAAAAGGGAAGCAGGACGGGCCAACTTTAAAGGTTAAGGGGCATTCAAACGCAAAGCTAGAGTAACTGGGGGCGAAGCAGGACACCGGCTGGGTGAAGGCACCCGATTTAAAAAACGCAGGGACTTGAAAAAGAGTGTGTGTCATTGTGAAACCTAAAGTCCCAAAGAAAGAAGGCCAAAGCAGACTCCCAAAGACGAATCGTAGTGAAAGTGTCTGGAAAGATGGACGGGGGCATAAGGAAGGACCGCGCTGAGAAAAGACTACGAAAAGGGGGGTTTAAACTTCAAAAGGTAATAAATCGTAAAGGAGGATCAGAAATTACGAAGAAGGGGGCAAGGGATCGACGGAGTAAAAGTAAAGGGGGGATGGAAAAGCCAACAGGAAATTCAAGAAAAATATATTTTGATGACGGTTGGGGGGAAAATTGGAGGACCCCCACGGTTAAAAATCAACGTAAGAACTATAAATCGTTGTGGGCAGGGATGGAAAGCAGGTCCAACAAAGAACCGACCCTCTGGAAGACGCTGGAACGGGAAAAGCGGCCGTGGCTTTAGGTGTGTCATAAAACAGGAGGGCAATGGCAGGCCCACATATCTGGCCTCGAGTTCGAAGATCTGGGGGGGGGGGGGGTAAAGACCCCGTCAAGGGGGTTTGAGGGAAGGTAGGACCGTGGGTCTAGCAATTTCGCGATAGGGAGCACGCGGAATCAGGGGGAGGGGGGTGGACCCAAAAGGAGATAAAAATGAGCAGGAGTACGCTAAAAGGGGTTACCAAGGGGAGTAAACTACGCGGGGGAAGACCTTTTCCGGAAGGAGCAAAACAAACAGGTTTAACAGAACAATACCGCACTGACTGGAATTGGGACGGGAATTTGTGAAGGGACTGAGACACATGACAGGGGACGGTCCGTAACGTCGATGCGAGTGAACTGCCGAAAGCACGAATTTTTTACCGTGAGGCCAATAAGCTTCTAAGCGTCGCCAGGGGGCGAAAAGAGCTCGGCGACGAAGGGGGAAAGTGTGCCCTGCCAAAGCCAGGAACGCCGCCCAGACTGCTGGAACAAGGTAGGCAAGAGTGGGCAGAAGGGGAGACAGGGAAGGCCCCTTCCCTCAAACGAATCTTAAGGCAGAAAAGGATTTAGAGGGCCGGAGAATACTCGGGGGGCTATCCCGCTCCCCAAAAGCAAAAAAAAGAGACGTCACGTAAAGCAGACCAGCACTCGCCGCCCATAAATAGCTCAAAGCGGCAGGCGAGATAAAACGTAAGGGAGCACAAACTCGCATGGGGACGGTGGGCGTCCTTATGAATGGTTTTGGGGGGGTGGGGGCGGCAGAAAGTATGCGCGCGAAGTGCAAGGGAGAGGGGAGGGGTGGGAACCAAGGACCCAAAATAGCTAAAACGGTGTGTGGAGGGGCGAAACCCGCCTGGTGGGTAGAAAAGTCACTGGGGCCTCAGCAGGCAGGGGGAAAAAACCTCAGACAACATTAGTAAAAACAAAGCCGGCGCGTTCCAGAGAGAGGGATCAGAAGAAAACAAATACCGTAAGTTGAGATCAAACGTCCAGGGGGACACTGACAGATTACAGGTGAAAAAATGGGGGTTGGCTGACGTCGCCGAAAAGAAGGGGGTTCGTCGAAAGCTAAAAAGAAAATACGCCATCGATCGGCGTCACCCTACAAGAAAATGGTTTCTCTTCGTCAGGAGGTAAAGCGCTTGGGTGGGGGAGGACTACATCACAAAAAGGATGTGGCTTACTCGGCGGAGAAAAAAAAAAAAAGTGTTAAGGGGGGCGATTGTGGCGGAGGTGCCGTTGGAAAACTGTTCCCAGATCAGGGGGAAAAAAAAAAAAGTATGGGGAAACCGGGGGGGATGGAAAAGGTGCCTGGGGGGGCACGATAGCCTAAAAGTCCTACCTTAAGAAGAAAACAACGGAAACGGACAGCGGAGGATGGCAAAACAAAAAGAACAAAGCACTGAAGTGAGGATGCTTGTTATCGAGCAACGGAGAGGAGGGGGATCAATGTCGATTTTCTCAGACAAAAAAGAACTACGCGCGGTCAACGCCCACTATTCCACTATGCTAATTGGTGAAGGACATATAGGAAGGAATGGGGAAAAAGAGCAAAGTAGGAGAAAATCACGGAAAGAATGCAAACAAGCAAAAAAAAGTAAGTGAGACGAAAAATTTTCAGGGCCATTTTACGGGTATGTAAGCAAGCAGGATAGGCCTATCTTGCAACGGGGTCACGTAAGAGACAAAAAAAACAAAAGGGTTCCGTGTCCCCAGTGCAAAAAACGTGCAAAGGAGACTAGTGTTGCGGGTGCTCAACTGTGGGGGGAGTATCCTGCGCCGAACGAGAGAAAAGGGCTTGTTTTTTACCAATCAGAAGGGAGGAAAGACCCATGGTGGGGGGCCGGCAGGGGACCACGGGGGGAGAATCGTGAGGGCGGTAACACGAACCGAGGAGAAGGGTCGGAAAAAGAAAGCAGGAACACAGTCCTCCAGGCGGACACCTGCAAGGAAGACTCAAATCAAACGCATCACAGATGGGCAAGTCCTGGGCAACCTTGAAAGAAAAACGAAAAAGGCCGGGTGGCAAGAAGCCAAAACCTCCTTCCGTCGAAGGCCATCCCCAAGCAAGCAGGGGACCGGAGGAATTGAAAAGTCAAGAAGGTTCACACAGATTAGGAAAAAGAAAGGCCGCATACGGCTTTAATCCTGGAAAAGTGTGCGGGGGACAAGGGCCGTCAACCCGGCGGAAGCAGTCAGGGCGCGTAACACTTAAGAAAAAAGACTTTGTTCAATGGGCAGGACGGAGAGGGGGGGAATAATTCGAGTGAAAGACGGTATGTGCTCAGGACCCGCCCGAGTTTCAGAAAGCGTAGACAGAACAGGGAACACAGGAAAAAGGCACTGGGACGTCCCTCAACGTTTCGAGAAAGGGCTGGGGAAAAGAACCAGAGTGCAATGGTCAAAGCAAGAGGTAAAGGGTGCAAAATCAGGGGGGAGGGACAGGATGTGACTCCGACGAGGAGAGGAAACTATGCCAATGTCCCGGCCAGGGTGGCACCCAGACAGGGAAAAAGGGACAAAGGTCCAACCCCAAAAGGGGGACCCTTCAGGGGGTTTTTTTGGGGGGGGGGAACCACGCAGACTGGGACAGTGGCAAAATCCCAAAGCCAACGGGACAGAAAAGAACAGAACAACTTCAAAGCGTCCATCTATGTGCAGCCTCAAAAAAGGACCGTCTGGCCTGTTTTTGATAGGGAAAAACAAAGCACGACGAACAATCATCAAGCGCCCAATAGAAAAGAGGCATCGAAACAAGCAAGAAGCAACCTGGTAATCAGATCCAAAAAAAGAAAGGGAAAAAAAAGAGAAATGGGATAGATAGACGGAGAGAGTGGGTATAGTTGGTCTGCTGAATCCATCGGTAAAATTGGGCCGTGGGCGATTATCAATTCAAGTGGACCCATTTTGAGTGTCCTTATCCTATGCAAAACAATAGGGGGGGGATTGGTGCCCCGGAGGAACGGAACCGGAAAAGGGTGATCTTGAAAGTCCAGGCAAAGGGGGCACCAAAAACCCGGGCAAAAAAGGGGGAAAGGAGTGTGATCATAAACCTGTCTATGGAAGAGTGCGAGGGGAAATCGAGGGAGGGAACAAGAAAGGGCCGAGACGATGCCGGGAGGGAGTGAGGAGAAGGGGTGGTAACATCAAGAACGGGGGAGGAAGAGTGAGGAAGACAAGGGAGTTGGCCCGGCGGGTGTGTCTGGAAGCGAAAACGTGCGGCACAAAGGGAATAAACGAGTTGAAAAAGCGAGAGAAAGGGGAAAGAAAAGCGAGGACGCGAACGGGTAAAGCGGCAACATGAAATAGCTTTCACGTGAAAGTAACCTTGTACCACAAAGGGAAAAGAGGTAAAAGCCGTAAAGTCCGCCAAATCGGGCGGGGAAAAGGAAGGGACTCTGTACATTTTGAACCCAAGCGAAGGGGAAAATTGGCGGGGGGAGAAAAGGAATAAGGTGCCAGCACCGGGAAGCAATTTGGGTGAGGGGTCGGCACGTGCAAAAAAAGGATGAGGAAACGAAAACGGGGGGGAGGACTGGGGCATGTTGACTACGGGAGGGGACGGGCGGGTACGAAGAAAGAGGGAAAGTGCCGGTTAAGGATGCAGCCTGATGCAAAAGGCGAGGGGCCAAAAAATGAGGCAAGGGAAAGCCCAGGGATTGGCACCGGCGCAGGATCGCAAGATAAACCGCAAATCAAAGTGCATGGGAGGGCAATGGGAGCGGCAACAACGAAAAAGTGGCAACAAGCAAAAAGTACCCCTACGGCCCATCACGCCGGGGTGAAATACATTACGGAAAACTAGTTAGGGGGGGTTGAAAAAAAGTTGCAGGAAGTTTGGATATGGGAGGGGGGAGAGGTAGATTCCTTCCGTTATCCAATTCAGAAGATACGCAAAAAAGAAAGGGCCGAGACGTCCTGTGCGCGAAAAAATAAGAGGGTGTGCAAGAAGCGACTATGCGGTATGAGTGGGAAGTAAAACGGGGGGGTCAGTTTCTGCGGGGCAAAAACAAGGCAAAACTGGAAAGCCCGTAACAGAAAGAAGGAGGTGTCAAAGTTAGCTGACTTGGTGGTTGAAGACAAAATCAGAAGAAGAAGAACCCTGAAAAAGAAAGTGGGCCCGGCATAAAACTAACAAGAAAAAACCAGTTTGGGGGGGACAGCCAAGCACGATGTTCAAGGAAAAACCGGGTCCGAAGGAAAATAGAATCAAAGGCGGTAGTTGGGGGCGGTGCTCCACAGAATATGCCCCGAACAGGTCAGGGGAACCACGGCAAGGTGCAACTTAGGCGAGGAAGACTATCGAAGGAATGGAGAAAGGGGACCCTCAGTGCGTTTTGAAGACGGTCTCTTGTGGGAAAGTACGCTTCTATCGTGAAGGAAGCGATCACAAAAAAAGTTACATCCCCAAAGCTCGACCCAGGATTAAAAACGGGTTTCTGACTTCTTCTGTACATACCCTCAAAAGATCTTTGTGGGCCCTTGAAAAAGATATCTGACTTATCTTTTGATACTGCGTTCCCTCTTCCATCTGTCTGGTCTCTGCGCGAGGGTGGGGGCCGGGGGGGGCCAACAGAGCCCGGAGCGCATCAACGCCGAGAAGCAGGGTCGGTGTCAGGTCATCAAAAACACCACCCTAAGCGGAACGAACGAAGCCAAAGAGGAAAGGAAAATCAGGAAAATCCAGCGGAGCGAGTCACTGGGGCCGGCCAAGAAAAACACGAAGAAGAACAGAGAACTTGTGGGTGCCTGGGGTAAAAGTCAAAACGAATCAACCACCGAGAGACCGGACCTCTGTGGGGGGGAGGGGAACGCAGGTCAGGTATTTGGGCGGAAGGGGGGCCGAAAAGAAACAAGACCAGGGACAAGAAAAACTGCTCAGGGACCTGCGCATGCGTTGGAGGGGGAGGGAAGGGGCCAAAGCGGGGGGACGAGCGGCAGCGGCGCCACCGACGGCGCCTTTCCTCACATCCAATTCGGGAAAGACGTAAAAAAACTAAGCCCGCCAAAAAAATTCCATAAGGAAAATCACGGGAAGAGGCAAAAACTCAACAGAACCATAAAAGCCGGGGGTCCGGGGGGTTCTGGAGGAGGTCACTTTAAAAAAAGTGGCCCATCCGGAAAGGGAAACCGGCGTTGTGGGAGAAAAGGTTTAAGGCGAACAGCAAGCAGCCCGCGAAACGGGGGGGGGGTAAACCTCGAGCGGCGAACCGAGAATTGCTCGGGAACGGAAACCACGGCCTTTCCTGGGACTGAGGTAACCGCGAAAACAAAAATGAAAGTCATGACCCCACAGTAATGAAGAAAAGAGCTCCTAAGGGGGAAACTAGAGGGTGCCGAAGGGCCAACCAAAAGGGGGGAAAACCAAAATCCGGGCGCTAAAGAGGGACTTATTTTGGCCGATAAGAAAGCCAAACCTATTTCGAGGGGGGGGAACGGGGGGGAAAAAAGGGGCGGTGGTGGGGGGGGAGGAACAAAACACCCCAAAGGCACACATGCACAAGGTTGGAATTCGGGGCGGTGAAAAGACCAACAACGGGAAGGGGGGAAAAAAATCGAGGGACAAAAAGGGAGGTTGAAGTGCTGCTCACGAGGGGTCGATGTGAGAAAAGGACCGGGAAGGAAAGAAGAAGGCGGTCGGGAGGTCCTCCCTCGAGAAGGAAGGGTCACGACAGCGGAAAAAAACGGGCGACTGAAGGAGCAAGACAGACTCTTCTTGGAGCGCTGAAGGGCGAAGGGGGAAATGAGGGGGGGAAAAAAACTAAACGGAAGACGCAAGCCCGCCTGTGGGAAACTCGATCGGGGAGGTGTCCCACTCTCCCAAACACTGGAAAGAGGGGAAGGCACACTCCGGAAAGAAAATGAGAAATGGGTGCAACCCCTTTTCCCCCAGGGCAGTGGGAAAGAAAGGCACGAAAAAAGGTGAGAGCAATAGGAAGACGGATCGTGAAGAAAGGGGAGAAAGTGTTGTTTTAGCAGGGACTCTCTACCAAGGGGAAGGCAGAAGAGATTCTGAAAAGAAAAGGGAAGGAAAATGGGGTGTTTACAACCGTAAAGGACTGACCCGCGCCAGTGAAAAAATCTGAGGTGAAATAAAAAATGTCGAAAATTGGTGGACCCAAGGGGACGCAAATAAAGAGAGAAGAAACCTAAGATTGAGCTGGAACCCTTGGGTCACGGAAAACTGGGGGAGAACCTCCCCCGCAACCGGGGGGGTGCCCACGAAAGGCTGCCAGGGTATGAAATAAAAAATTTCACAATGAGGAAAGAAAAAAAAACGGAGGGTCGAGGGGTGAATATTCGG
>Ga0179593_1488647_pt1 | contig 10949 bp, 6 predicted proteins | sample CZODoug2_1_08_16_FD_185931 | JGI IMG/M metagenome (GOLD analysis project Ga0179593, IMG submission 185931) | Vadose zone soil fungal communities from Angelo Coast Range Reserve, California, USA - CZODoug2_1_08_16fungal (PacBio error correction) | ecosystem: Environmental > Terrestrial > Soil >...
CGGGGTGGGTTAGCGGGTATCTGTCGGATATCATCTGATGAAGGGTCAACGGGGAAACTTATTGGGGGTTTTTCTGGAAGTAACCCAAAGGACGAGTTGTGCGGGGGGGTACCCGCTAGCTCAACCCAAGAAAAAGGCTACTACGAAGCCCAAAAAACCGACGGCTTTCCAACATCGGAGAAATCGCAAAAGGGGAAGGCATCACGGATGACTAGGCTGGACGGGAAGAAGAGGCGAGGTTGTCTGGCTGGAACAAAAAAAAGAACCATCTCCGAGGAAAACACGAGTCCGAAGGAGGTCTCCAATAAACCTTCCACTAAAAAAGTCGACCGGAAGGGGTCTCGGTTTGAAACTGCAGGCTGAAAAGTCAAAAGTTCGGGGTCATTCCGACGGATGGAATGTAGAGATCTGCGACAACGAGACCGACAAGACTCACGCCGACAAAGGGACCGAGGCCTCCTCAAACACGGCTTGCAGGCGCTGCGGAAATTACTGCAGGGGTCTATTAACGACGAAAGAGGACCGAAGTTTGAAGATAAGGACTTTAAAACTGTGGACAACGCCTTAAAGGCCACCCGAGGGCTTCCCAACAACTGGTCCTTCTTATTGAAGACTAACACACGGCTTAATATAAACGGCGGCAAAAGTGGGTTTCGTAGAGAGGTTGGGGCTGTTGGGGGGGGCCGTCCTTTGCCGGACGTTACAGCCTTCGGCCGTGCGCCTCGGGTGATTGTTGGCCGGTCAACTCTGTTTCAACCAAATCACACGGTTTTGTACTCCAGGGGGGTGGTAGTATGTTCAATTGGCTCTTTGTGAATATCTGTACTCAGGGGCGTCGGTTCCATCCGGTCCGGAGGTAACGCTGAGGCCTGCCTATCCATCCACAGAAGCAGGAATTGAGGGGTAGCTATCTCAGTGAGGAAGACGACCCATGAGTCACGGCGGGCAGTTTCAATTTAAAGGGGAGAAAAGCTGCACTAAAAAAAGTTCGTCGGCATGAAATTCTACGCTGCTGAAAGGTATGCTGAACTCCTCCGGCCCACATCTCTGTGAAATATGGGTGACGGCTAATGTGACGAGGTTCATCCATCTGAGGGGATACCCAAGCGGGATTTGTATTACCAACGTATAGTTGGGGGGGCGGGGTGCGGGAAGCACCCGCAAGTGCTCAAACGGGAGGGTTTCCGAGGGTGGTGGTTTGGGGGAAAGACAAGGGACACACCCCCCACGGCGACTACGGGGGAAGCAGGTCCAAGAAAAAAAAACATTCGGAAGAGGCTTTTTAATGCAAGGAAGAAACGGAAATCAAAACCTTCACCGGGATAAAAGGACGGTCGGAGTAGATGGGGCGGGGGATGGCTTGTTGCAAAAAATGAAAGGAGAAGGAATGTGGAGGAGGGAGGAGCAGATATTTCTTTGGCGCAACCGGACCGATAGGCCAGTCCTTTTCCACCATTCTGCGGAAGAGAGGTCGGTTTTCCTGGGACATGGAAGACGGGGGAGGGCTTTCGGGAAGGCGGCGTGGAGGAAGACCTTGCAGCGTTAAAAAGTCGAAACGAAGCACGACGCCCCGGTTGGGAAGAACCGGTCGTCAGGGGGTGGTCGGAAAACTCAGGTTGCCCTCCAAGTGGAACAAAAGGGGTGGTCTTTTAGACCTGGAGGGTAACGCATATAAGCCGTCACTGCGGGACTCATTCCAGGGAAGAGAAAAGTCGCGGGGCGTCCTGGAGGGTCTCAGCCTTTTCTCTGGGCGAGGGGGGGGAACGGGGAATCCTTAAAGCCCTGTAACGTCCCAAACATCGATCATTATTGAAGGTCTGGCCCCCGATTCTTAAAAAGGGGTGGGCTCCGGAGCCCTCATTCTTCACTCACGACACGGGGGAAGGTTCTTAAATAGACAAGAGAAGAAAACGGGTTGACTTGTGGGAAGAAGAGGGGGGACAAAGGGGTCCTTTAGTGGGGGAGAAAAAGATTAAGCCGGGGCGCACTTTACCGGTGCCAGAGGGGTCCTTTACGGCCTTTGGAGGGGGGAATTGGTAAAGGAGGAGTCGTCGGATGGGGACATTGTAATTGTCGGGGGCATTACGAAGAGGGAGGAAAATAAACTCCAGGATAAAGCTAGAAGGTCTATGAGGCCGTCAAACCTAGATGGAAAAGTGTGAACATGGCTACTGATACAGAGGTTACCGGATTATTCTAGTCTACCAAAAAGTTCGGGACGAAAAAAAGGAGGCCGCCTGGGGAGTGAGCCACCCAGTCAGTGGGTGGGGATTTCCCAAACCAAAAGAGCGATAAAAAGGGTAAAATTAAACCTAACCAATACTCCGAGGTTCGATAGACGCCCCAGGGGGGGGGACCTAGACTCCGGTTTTGACTTAGACGCCCAAGGTAATTGTTCGGAGGAAGGAAAAAAAAAGCCGAGTACTTCGACAGATATTGCCCTGGTCTGCAGATGACCTGAACATCACGCGGCTGGCACAGTGCCAGAGGGAAAAACGCAGAAAGGGCTGGCATGAATCATGCGGGTCCGAGGGAGGAACCAAAACTCGAAAATGGGAAAACCAAGAAAAGGAGAAATCCGGGGGGGCGCGTCAATTCACCCCTAAATCGTCAGAGGAATAAAAATATTACAGGAAGAATAAAGAACCGACAAGTTTCTCTGTTCCTGAGGTCCTACCCAAAGATACGTAAACTAAAAAAAAGGGAGTACCAAAAAAGGTAGAACCTTCCGGTTTTAAACGCGGACGAACCTCCTCGACAGGATTGCAGTACAATAAAAATATAAACTCTCAGCGCAACCACTTCTGAGGCTGGAGGGAGAGGAGTAGATTGGGGTCGTAAAAAAGCCGCGTGCGGGTTTTGAGCCTAAGGTGGAAGAAAATCCTTCGGTCCCATGAATCATCCGGTCGGGAACGGAGGGGGCCGTTGTTACTCTCTGAAACGGAAAAATAAATCGGTGGACATAGGAGGGGGGATTTAACGCCTTGAACGCAGGGGACGGGGGGGTTGTGGAGGGACGGGCAGGAGACCTCTTCGGCCGAATTGGGCGGGGGGTGCCGTGGAGGCTGGTACCAAAGACTGAAACTAATACCGTTACATCCGGGGCACGGGGGAGTCCCTTCGCCAAGTTCAGAGTAACGGACTTCAGCGGAAAAAAAGTGGGAGACGTGAGTGCTGAGTAAGCTGCTTTGGGAAGTAAGGAACGGGAAAGGGGGCGGAAAAAATCAACAGAAATAGGGGGGGGAGAAAAAAATTTGGGATTTTAGTAGAGCAGAATCATATTCTTTTAGACGGAAAGTGGCATGAAAATCGAGACAAGGTTGGTCTCTGGCATACAAAAAAAGGCCTCGTATGTGCTCCACGGGGCTCCGTTTCGGACGGAAAGGTGGAAAGAGAATAGCAGTCGCCATGGGTCCAAGAGAAGAAAGACCGGAAAAACACTCACACGGGGGGACCGGCAGACGGGGGGGCTTCTTGCCGGGAAAAGACATCCTGGAGGGGCCACGAAAGGTCCTAAACGCGGAACCCCCTAAGTACAGGAAAGCAAGAGGCCGACTACGTTACCCACTTCGAAAGGCAGTACAAAGGACCAGCTGGCCCAGGTGAAAGGAGGCTGAAAATGGTCCAATCAAGGAAGGACGCAAAAAGTTACCCGTCTGAACACACTTTTCTTAAAGAAAACTTCGAAGGCGGTCGGCCTCAGGAACGTAATCTTCCAGAGTAGAAGTCTTTTCCTCCTTAAAAGACGCAGATGAGGTTGACTTATTCTGGAGGACCTGATCCAGGAAAACGGGGAACAAGACGCCAAGGAGGAAGACCAACTCCCAAGAGCCCAACCTTGAACTGGAAGGGGGTCAGAAGTAAACATTTCGAGATGCGGTAAACCTCAAACGACTAGAAAAAAGGGGGCAAGAGAAAGAGGGAAAGAGGTCGGACCGAAAGACCATGGACTAAAACAAAGGCGCCAGTAGGAGACGACAAGGGTGGGGGGACAAGTTCTCCCTCGGCAAGCAGGAGCAATGAGCACTACAAAAACTAAAAGGGCCCTCCCGAGGAAGGAAGCTAAGGCCAAAGATGATCTCGGACCGACAAGATAGGCCGAAGAAGGGTCGGAAAAGAAAACCTGCTCATCATCAGGAACCTCCAAGAACCCAAAAAGATATAGCTCTCCAAGGCGGCACAGGGGAAGGTTGCAAAAATAGACGAATCTGCTACTGGAGAGTCTAAGGTGAAAGACTGAAGACGGGGTATTCCGGTTGGAGGCAAGTTCATTAAACGGGACCGCCTGTGTAGGAGGCCCTTCCTCAAAAAAGTCCAACGAAGCAGTGGGTGGGGAAACTAATGGGAGGTGCAAAAAAAAAGTCAAAAATAGTACCACCGAACGACACGTTAATGGTTTGAAACTGAACGAACGAAACTCCACTCACAAGGGACCTAAAAACTTACGGGGGGGTTCGGCCTCGGAGCGTGACCGGTACAAATAGAGAGTCAATTTCCTCGCGCGGGAGGGGCCTGTTTAGTCCGGGGGCACAACCTGCTTACGTAAAATGGACATCCACGATGCTCTTTCGAAGGTAAATCCTAGGGGAAAGCCCCTCAAATTTTCCCTCCTTCGAGGGATCCGCTCAGCGCGCATAAACGGGGCCGCTGCAGGGAATGGGGATACTCGGATCTGCCTTCAGGCCAAAAAAGAAACGCGTACTGCAGGACGGCCTCCGAGGGCTCCCTCAAAAAAAAAGAGTTCCCATTTCCCCCCAAAGGAAAAGTGCACTCGTGGCGGCGCAAAAATGACCGCAATAAGCCAAAAACTACCGGCACCCAAACTCCCTCCAAGCCGCAGAAGAAAAAATAAAATGGAAGAGGGATCAGGGCGCCGGACGTGGAGTCTAAAACATGAACGCCGGGGGTCCCTACCCTTGTGGTTCAGGGATGCAATTGGAATTTTGGGTCTGCCGGGAGTGAAGGGGGAGGGGACACTGCTGTAATTCAAATTCCTGCCGTAAAGTAATCCCAGGAGTTAAAAAACTACGGTTAAAAGGACGGGAGATCCGTCCTTTGGTCCGGGAAGAGAGAATGTTCCCCTAAAGGCTGGGAGCTCTCGGAATCGTCGGGGCCGTGAATCCCAGCCTCGCGAAGGAAAAAAGGGCCAAAAGTCGAGTGCTGGAAGGCAACCGCAGTAAATGGACTGGCCTGGGGGCCTCGGACTTCGCATACCCAGGGAGGGGAGGCGCGAGAGCTTGGCTAAAAGGGAAAAAAATCCCGCCCAGACAGGCCTCTACTTCTTCCCGAAAGAGCCAGGAGGAATGGGCTAAAGACTGAGCTAGGCGCCGAGCTGATTGGGTGGGGGATGCCTATCCTTATCTTGGGGGGTGGGAGCCGTGAGGGAACCCCCTACCAAACCCCCAATATGGGTTCTTGGGGTTCGAGTACCCACCACAACTACGGGAAAAAACCGGACATAGTCTCTCCGCAGTCGCATCCCCTCTATACAACAACGTCGAGAAAAAAAAAAGAAACAAAAAACTGGGAGGGGAAAAGCTCTATCGCGGAGAGCTGGGTTCCCTGTGGAAATGAAACGTCGGGTATGTTATTAAGGAACTTTTGGGTGGGCGGGTGTGGTTTTGTGTGTGACACGGAAGTAACAACAACTTAATTTGGTGCGGGGGGGTTCAAGACTCCTCGACCAAAACTTCTACTTATAGGCAGCAAAATAAAACAGAATAGACGAAAAACAGAGGGGGCAACTTAAAGATAAGAACACACGCAACACAACACTCGGCCGAAAAAAAATAAGTCGAGCTAAGGGTCTATTAACTTGTTTCAAGAACCAGAGAGAGGAAAGGGCAATTCAGGCATTCATTCTTCTAAAATAGACGGCCATAAGGAGAAGGACGGTTTCGTGGCAGGGAGGAAAATACTTATTCCTCAAGCGGGGCGGAGGAGAGCGGAGGGACTGTAACGCGAAAAAAGAAATATCCCCGCCACCATAAAAAAGGGATTAATAAAATAGAACAAGAGGGCAGAGGAGAACGGGCTGAGGGGAGAGGCCGAACTGGACCTTAATGGAAGGTACTCAGTTGAAAGCGGCACTCCTTCCACTTCCACAGCCCCAGGGCCTTAAGAAAACGTTAGTCTTCAGGGAAGAACAAAACAAGGAGGGCGAAATTTAGAAGGGATGCAAATGGTGGTGGAGTTTGGAATAAGGCAGACGTGAAGGGCGAGTGAATTGAAGATCCTGGAGGGGTTGCGGCAGACCTGGGAAACGCAGAACGAGGGCTCCCAAGGCGGTGTGTACAGGCGGGGAAGAGGGGGGCTTCCTAAGGAATGAATAGTCACAAACTCGCTTCGATCCGGCGGAGGAGTAAGGCAGAGACAAGAATAGGGACATAGCCGGCAGGCAATAAGGGAAGCGGTCACGCGAAACACTTCCGGGATCGGGAGTTTTTCCCAAGGAATTTAGACCGGCGAATCGCAAAATTGAAAAAATGAAACCGTAATCTGAAGGACTGGGAAGGAGAGAAGCCGCCACAAAGAGAGGAGGAAAAGAGGGTGTACCAGTTGGAAGACAGACGGACTAAAGCGGACTAAACATCCGGACGGATTTTCTTACTGGGGAGGATAGTTGGAGGAAGTCAAGAAAAAAGGCAAAAGCAGGGCTCTCAGGCGGGGGACGATTGTTTGAATTTTAAACCACTGAGTCAACCCCCAAGCATACGGGGTGGAAAAACCAGGGCGGAAAGGGTAACTCTTCTTCCCATCGGGGCCATGCCAGAAACCGGATGTCACAACTTTCTTCCAACGTCTCACCGGCAGTAGGCCCGAAATGCGATAACACATAAAAATGGGGCGGTGGGGGGGAAGGATCCGTCCTGCGGCACAGGCTGCTCAGTCTAGTAGGGCTTGGCAGGCCGGAAAATGATGACATGATTTCCGAACATGCTGTACGAATGGTCGTCTCTAGCAGGCTTGGGGGTGGCCTGGGATAAAGATCGGAAGGCTTGAGGGCTGTGTTAGTCCACATTGCTCACAGTGCCCGCGGCAGGCGACGTCAGCAATAAAAGTAGGACTCCTGGGAAGGGCCAAGGGTGGTAGAAGGGATAGTCGCTGGGTATTGGACAGACTTCTGCAAGCAAAATCAAGTGCCAGGTGTCTGACGTACATGGGGGGGAATCATATAAGCTCCTCATGGGAACATTGCACAAGAAGACCAAGAGAGGGCGAAATGCGGGTCCCTCCTTGGGGATCGCGTTGGGGGACTTGAAGGGAAGCCATCCCCTGCCACGTTAAAACCAGAAATGCTTATGCGCAGGAAACCGACGCTAGAAAACGGGGACGAATATAAAATCCGGCGGCTGCCGACTGCTGCGAGAGGCAAGGAATACTTTAGAAGGGGGGGAAAGGACTCGCTCCACTAGTAGTGACTGAGCCTATGAGCCTTCGGCCGTTGACCTGTGGTCCCAGCTTTCGGAACGGTCTTTGACGTCCTTTGCACGTCGTCGGGAATCCGGCAGTTTCGGTCCTGTTCGGGGCAGGTAAGCTCTCGGCCAGCCAGATGATAAGGCAAGCGGGACTTAGAGCGGCCAGGCCAAACTTGAAGGAGTTTGTACATAAATACGAAGGGGGGAAAACTGATGCGAGTCATCAACAGACGAACCTCCGAAGGGGATTACCAACAGATAGGAGGAATTTGGAGTAAGGACGATCAAAAAGGGAGTATAGTACTTGACAGAACCCCAGAATCCGCTGAGGCTAACTATACAAAACGACCTAAGCCAAGGTGGGAGCACCTATCGTATGTGACGAAAGGTGGGGGACTGGCGCAAGTGCAGGGGAAGAAACCATGAACTACTGGCACAAACCCCGCGAGGTCAGGGGAGCCAACTGTCCGCTACGGCCCCTGAAAAAGGGAGGAGGTCTTTCAAGCCGGGATAACGCTTGGACGGAAAGACCAGTCGTGGGAATCAAAAAGGAGACTTTGTCAAAATCCGGGCTCAACAAGACCGCAAGGAGACCTAGAGGGGGAAAGCTGAAGAACTCATCTACACCACGAAAGGCATTTCGATCAGTTCCGCGGAGCACACTCAGACAAAGGTGCGCTGTGTCAACAAGAGCAAACGGAATCCAATACAAAGGCAACCAAGGGTAAAACAGATCCTCTTTTAAACACAATTCGGCGTAGGAAAAAAAGACACACTGTCTGGAGATGGCCCTAACACTATCTCTGGAGAAACAAACGTAGGAGGAAATATAGGTGAGGACAAGGGAAACCTTAGTGCAGGGGGGGGTCATACCCTACTTGAAACCCGGCCGGTCGGCATAGGCCAGGTTTAAGTGGAAGGCAGGGGGAAAAAAAGGTGGTTTCACGAGGGGCGACCCAGCGACATTGTCGGACGAAAAAGGTCAGCCCAAGGCGGAAAGGGACTCCTGATTGACGCTGGGGTGACGAGGGGCGGTGAAACTGTCCTGAAAACTCTTCGGCGAAGGGGTCGTGTGAAAGGTATTTGAGAACAAGTGATTCTTTAAGGAGTTCTTTCGTGGCCCCCGCGTAAGCCAAGAGGGCCAGAAAATCGGAATGCTAGCGAATTTGAAAGGAGTTTCATTAAAACTCTAGGGGGTTGAAACGCCATCATGAAACGGAACGGGAAGCGGATCAAAAAAAGAACTATACGGTCAATCCACATTGGAGGGGAGTAGACAACTTGTCGAAATGTTTTAAACTTGAGCGCCCTTTTTATGCATGGAAAAGAAAAATGTCAGACGCGGCAATTTTAAAGTCAGTCATGCGCTGTTTTCTTCGAAAGGGTGTAAAAAAAACATAACGGGGTTATGAATTCCGAGGAATCATTCTCCATGAACACTTGCTCATAGGGGACTTAACAGCGTCCCCTGGGAGTCTCTTAACTGCCTTTTACTCTTCCAGTTCGCAGAACGATGATTGCACGAAACTGGTAGATAAAACCAAGCCGTGGGTGGGTCCGGCGTCTTCACAGCGAGTATAGTGACACCTCTTCCCCTCCCGGAGTCCCCGGTCCGAAATTACTCCCGACGGAACCGAATAATTGGGCTAATTCACAGTAAAAGAGTTAACAAGGTCACTTAAGTCTGAGATCAATTAAAAAGTACGAGAATGTGCATCGTCGAAAACCCAGGGGAATCTGTAAACACGGTGCTCTGTCCTCAAGTGAAAAGGAAGCCGCGGTAGGCCTGGTATAAGGTCGAAACACACAGGCAACCTTAGGGCCGGACTGCCAGAAGAAGACTTTTTGCGTGCAGGGGCGGAGGCTGGATGGACAACGTCAAAAAAACAGGCCCGCACTAGCATTGGACGCCAACCCTCCTCTAAGGGCCATTTAGCATGTTTGCGTACTGGAAAAAGGGAGGGACATGGGAAATATTCTGGGGACAAAAAAGGACACGGACTTGAAGGAATAATGATTTCAATACGGAGAAAGCCCCAAAATTGTCTACCAGGAGGAAAAAGGATAAAGAGGCGTGAGCGTAGTTTCGACGGACTACTGAGGAGACTACGACGCCAGCCCGGATCTTCCTATCTAAGAACAGCTGCTCGACGAAAAACCAAGGACCCTCATTTCGAAACAGGACCTGCACTCAGCATGGGGACCCTAGCCAGCCCAGACAGAAAAGAGGGGGCAGAAAAACGAAAAAAGAAGAAGAATCAAAAAAGACTACAAAGATCTTGAGGGGAAAGTTGAGAAAACTTAATATACAGGGTGATTTCCTTATTTCATTAAAAATCTAGTGAATGTCGGCGAATACCGCCACGGAATCATGGGGGTAGTGGGAGTGACCCAAATTACCCCACTCGCCCAAAGCAGATGCGACCAGGCGTTTGCCCCTCAACCACGCGCGTCCCAAAAGGGCGGGTAAGAGAACTGTGGTGTCGCGAGCAGCATCTTTAGGCAAAAGAACTGACCAAGAGACTCGGGCTTGGGAAAAGGGGGTTTAGGAAAATGAAAAACTCAAACAAATAATTTCAGGAAGCCGAAAGGTCGTCGGTCAGCGGGATAAAAATCAAAGAAGGGGACCAAGACTCTTGGACCGGCCGGCGGATCCCGAACCGGTTTACAGAAGCCTAAGGAGGATGTTGGAATTCTTCTTCTCTTCCTGATACCGAGCCGCAGGAGATCACAAAAAAGTCCCCGCCAGGGCTCCGAGCAAGAGCCTCACCTCGGACCCAAAAAAGTGTCGGAAATCGTGATGCAAAAGCACCATAAAACCGAAAAGCGTCCGGACCGGCAAGCCCTCAAGAACAAAAACAACCGACTAAAACCCACCCATGCAAACGGCGCACTGCGTCACGGACTGTTTTGTGGTCCCCGGCCAACTCCCCGGAAGGGGGGTAAGGGAAGGAAAGGGGGAAGGGGAAAAGGGGGAACGGAATCTGTTCCAAGGCGGCTTTCATCATTCATTGTCGCCGGTCGGCCAACGCTAGGGCCGGCCGGCCCGGACCTCGCCTGCCAAAAGAGGTGCGCCGGGCTCCCGGTCCTCCCTGGGGAGGGTTGCTCTTTCAGGCTGCAGCGGGAGAGAAGGGGGTCGGGGACAACACACAGACGCACCACGAAGGCTTGAAGCAAAGAAATGGGTCTTTACGGGAAAAAAAAACCGCCGTCTCGTGGCCTGGCTGGATGGCTCAGACTCCCTTATCGGCTGAACAAGAGGGGGGAAGGGAATTGACTCGCCCCGAGGGCCTCGAATTCAGGACTTAAAACGCGCCGGGCGTCGCCGTCGTGCTGGGCCGGCTGAGACTTGATCGATCTGGGGCGGCCGCGGATTTTATTTTCTAGCCGTAGCCGGAGGGTGGTGTCACCGGAGCGGGGGAAAAAAGGCACCCAAGGGAGGGGGGGGAACAGACGAAAAAAAAGAAGACGCGGACGGCAGACTTTATTATCTCCTCCGTAAAACCCGTCTACAACGAAGGAGGAAACCTC
>Ga0179593_1518162_pt1 | contig 10949 bp, 11 predicted proteins | sample CZODoug2_1_08_16_FD_185931 | JGI IMG/M metagenome (GOLD analysis project Ga0179593, IMG submission 185931) | Vadose zone soil fungal communities from Angelo Coast Range Reserve, California, USA - CZODoug2_1_08_16fungal (PacBio error correction) | ecosystem: Environmental > Terrestrial > Soil >...
AGAGGGGGGGAGCGATCTGGGTTAAACCCCTTTCAAGCCCAAAATCGAACCCAAAAAGAACAGGTGAAGACTTTGCGGTGTACACGGATGACCAGGGGAAAGCCCTCTTGGGGGTAACGGCCAATGCGCAACTTATAGGAAGAAGCAAGGAGCAGAAAAAAACCACCGTGGTGCAGCACCACGAGAGCCGAAAAAAACAAATAATCAGAGGGGTGACAAAAAGCACTAAGGCAAGCGCCAAAAAAAAAGGTGGAAACGACGAGGTAGCAGACAGAAACAAGCAAGAAAAAAAAGAATAGCGTCTGGAAATCATACACTATAGTGAGGTGAGAAAGTCGCTCACACTGGAAAGACAGAAGGGGGCGAGAGTTTTCAGAAGGACGAAAAACCAAAAAAGGGGATAAGCGCGGGGAACCCAAAGCTGAAAAGGGAAGAAGGGGTAGATAAACAGCCACGCAGAAAAAAAAGGTCATCATCTCGCAGACGAGCCGAAGGGGAGACTCAGCAGTGAAGACAAGGGCCAGAACGCACGAAATGGGGTTGGTGGGCCATACCCAGAGCGGAGGGAACGATTGCGTCAAATCACGAGAGCTAGAGAAGGGCCCGGAGGTTTACTTTTCAGACCGACAAGAGCGGCCAACGGAACAAGCCCACAGGGGACGGGGGCGGTGAAGGCGGACGACTGAGAGGGAGACAAAAAAGCAAATGCAAGGAAAGCCGAAAGGAAACCTCTCGGCATACGAAACTGCACAAAGAGAAGATCAAGTGGACCTCCATCAGGTTAGGGGGTCGAATCCATAAAAAATCGACAAGGGGGGGGGGAGTTGCACTCAAAAAAATTGAGTGATCAAAGGAACCAAAAAGATAAAAGGATGAAAACAAACCTTACCACCACGATGGTTTTGTCCTTACAAAATAGGCCAAACAAAACCAAAAAAAAAAAAAACAGCACCGGAAAGACAAACAAGTGGGGGGGGGGGGGGACCGTAAAGGCTGGGAAAAAAAGAAGCAACAACTTGACCTGCCCCCCTGCAGGGACTGGTGTTACCAGTTTTCCCAAACAACCGAAAAAAATTATAGCAAACATGTCAGGCCTTTCAGGTCTCGCTGGGGGAGAGGGGCAAAAAGAAACCAGCAGCTTTAGAATGGCCTGCGGGCGTATAAAAAAAAACGCAGAGGACGTAAGCACGGGGGGGGTCGAGCTTCGCAGGGGAAGACCGGCTGGAGAAAAAGTGGTGGTCCCTGGGCGAAAGGCGACTAGCAGAGAGGTAACTGCGCTTTGGCGTCGCACATCTCGGTTAGGAGGGGGAAAAGGAAGAAAGAGAACGCAGGGAGACGGCTGCGAAAAAAGGGTTTGTGCAAGCAAGCAGGGACGAAGCATCAAAAAACTTAGTCCTGGGGAGTCCTAGACTAAAGCGGAATAGCGTCGCGGGGAGAGTTGCATCAACCGTGGAAGGGAACAGCTCGCAAAAAAAAAAAAAACCATCGGCGGTGCACTCGCCAGGCGCAAATTTGGGCCAGTAATGTGCTTTCACTTCAAAGGACGCGTCTGTTGAAGTTTAATTTCCTAAAAAAAACAAACGGCCAAAACGTTCCGTGGGGGAAAGGGGGTGAAAAACAATTAGGAGAAACCCCAAGGAGAAACCTTTCGCAAGACAATTAAAAAAGAGGGGGGGGAACTTCCCAACGGGAAACGGGGCCTACGCCAACTCTGGGCAAACAAAAAAAAATCCGGCTAAGGTCATGGGGGGTGATCAAACAGCGGAAAGAATATCAGGAAAAAAAAAAAGTGCTCCCGAAAGAATCCTCCACAATTTGAAAAGACCTTTGGGGGCAGGGGGGGGGGGGACTCCCCCAAGGAGCCGGCCTCCCAAGGGGACCTGACGGGGGGGGGGGGGGATGCTCTAAGCGCTTGTAGGGGTTGTAGGAAAAAAGAACCAAAAGGACTGAGGGTGGGGGCGCACGAGAAATTAAAGGAAGGGGGACGAAAATTGGAAGTGGTTACTCACCACTTACACGGATTAAAGCGCATCGACCACGGGAGGGGGGGGAGGGAGCTCGGCATCACTTGGCCTGAAGGCCGGGAAAAAATGGGGGGGAAGGAAAGACATTTCAGGTGGTACTACTGGGGGGGGATGAAAGGAAATGAAAAAAAGGGAGGGTCAAATAAGGAGACGAACACAAGGAGCACTTGCGAAAAAGGGGGGCTCCACGCCCGCAAAAGAAAAAATCCGAGGGGGGGGAGTGTGCAATTTGAAAAGGGAGACGAATTGAAGAAGAAAAAATAATAGGGAAAGTGGGGTGACTACTGTGCAAAAAAACGGGACAGCGTTGGAAAAAAAGCCCTCAGCACGGAGAAGGGCCCAGCATGAAAGGGAAAGCGAAAATGGCAAAGGGATCTCAAAAAACAAACAAAAAAGAGGAAAAGAGAGGAAGAGTAGTTGGGGTTCAAAAAGGGTGACCGCCCTTAGGAGCAGGGTGAGACCAAGGAAGCGGAGAAAACGGTTCAAAAAGAAAAAACAGTCAAAAGGGAACATTGAAACGGGATGTCCAGGAGTGTAACAATGAAAAATCAGGGAAGATCTATCATCAAGGAAAACAGGAACAGAGGAAGGGAATAGGCCACTCCAAGTGGGAGTGTCAAAGGACCTTCCCGCGGGCCTGAGATCATAAGCTATGAAAGCAAAAATCAACTCCTGGTTCAGGGGAGTGAATAAAAAACCAAGGGAAGCACCGGAAAAGGGGGAGCAACAAGGATCTGAACAGTCAGAAGCACTCCAGCCAGAAAAAACTCAGGGTCAATAACACATTGGCCGTGAAAAAAAAATGGGGCGTTAAAAAAAGCCTTGTACGTGGTAGAGCCTGTCCACAAAGCAAGAACCAGGCCTGGCAAAGAGGCTGCTTAGCACCACATCGTGAACGGGGTTGTTCGGAAAAAGCTAAACAAATGCGTGCCCAGGGCGGCCACGCAAAAAAAAACAAGGGGAAACCGGATGAGGGGGCGGCCCCACACAAAACCACCCCCACAAAAAAAACACAGCTCAAGGGAAGTGTTCTAGAGCGACAGTCAAGACCGTATCAAAGGGGGAAAGGTAAAACCCGTAAATACGCCCTAATAATCAAAGGGAGGGGGGGGAAGCGTGGCCCGAGGGGAAGGGGAAATGTCAACACTCCCGAGTTGAAGGGCGGCTCAAAGGGGCGCGGGACGGAAACTCAAAACTTAGGTTACGCAAAAAAGGGGGGGGCAGGGCTACCCAGCCCAGGGTTTTTGGGGGCAGTGGTGAGGGGGGGAAAAGAAATCACCGCCCGCAAAGTCCAAAGAATTGAAAGGCACATAATAGCGTCAAATGGGGGGAAAAAAGTCTAGCGAAGGGTACCAGGGGACTGAAAGACGGATTGCACGAGGGACCGCTGACGAAGGCAGGAGGGGAGGAAAAGCACGCGAGAAGGAGCAACAGTTCCGCCGGGACGACGGCATCGGGCAGCGAGCGCCGACCCCAGGGGGGGGGGGGGTCCCGGTCCAGGGGGTTTCGCACGGAAAAAATTAAAGCGAGAGTGACGAAAAAAAATGATTAAAAGAGGAGAGGAGTCTCCAGGGGGGGAAATCAGACCAAAAAAACAACGAGAAAAAAAGGGCTAAAAAAAAAAGGCCTTACACCTGAACGGGCGGCCGCCAGTCCATTCGTACAACGGGAAAAGCAACAGCAAGGAAGAGTAAAAGCGTTCAATAAGGGAAACGATGGAGGCTAATTCGTCAAGGAGGAGGTATCAAACAGTACCGCAGGGGCGAGTCAACCCGAGAGTGACAGTCCCAATACTGCACATTGTTGATGACGGAAAAAGTGCTCAACTCTTGTTTGAACTGGGGGGGGGTAGGTCAACGCGGGGGACCGGGAGTCCGCCGTGTTCTTTTTGGGAAAGATCGGAAGAGTGGGTTTTGAACAATGAAAATGCTCAACCGCGGGGGGGACATGTTTAGGGCGGATCTGCCCTCCCAAAGGCAAAAACGAAAAAAAAAAGTTGAAATCGAGGAAGGCCAGAGTACGCAGCGGGGTCGCCGATGAACCAGGGGGAAAACACAGGAAGGGCTGTGGGTCATATGGGGACGACAAAAACAGAAACGGCAAAAGGAAAGAAGTCGGGTGTTCTTTTGGGCCGACGCAAGAAATAAAAGTACAAAAAGACGGCCAGGGCTAGAGGTCATCCGAGAGTGCCTCGGGAGGGATCACGAGGTCCAATAAACCGAAAAATGAGTTCCCCAAGTCAAAATGCGTCATGAATCACCCTGGAGCGGAAGAAGGACAGAATTGGATCGAAAGACCATCGCGGCGGAAAGGAACTGGCCGGTTGTTGGGGGATAGGGGGGGTTCACTTAAAAGCAAAAAATGCAGACTTTGGAAAGAAGGGAAAAAAAGGGGGACGAAAAGGGGTTGAGTGTCGCGCAAAACTATGGGGGTGGGGGGCAAGCAAGGAAAAAACGTGAAAAAAGTCAGTGTTTCGGAGGGCTACGGGGCAACTTGAGCAAGAAAAGGTGGCGTTGGTTTACAACATAAGGAAGGGTCGAAAAAATCGCGATGCAGGGGGGCCGGTGACGACTTGAAAAAAACGTCCAGTGAAAAAAGAAGAAAGCTGCAGAAAGGGTTAGGAAGGTGAGCAGTAAGGCGGAGAGGGAAAAAGGATCTGGTCAAAAAAATTTCCCGGTGAGAGAAAAAAAAACACGTCATTACAGCAAAAAAAAAAAAAAAACAGGACACAAGGTTCTCTTCAGGACACCGGAGGGGACAAGACGCTCAACTCCGGGGCAACACCGACAATCTGCTCCTTTCTGAGGAGGTTGTGGACAACCAACAAAGGGTGGTCCTGAGTCGACAACCTCTTCCTAGGCCGGATGAAAACCGATGAATTAGGGGGGAAGGAAGAGTATGTCTCGCTGGTAAATGGGTCATGGCCTCCATCTTCGAGGTGGCAAGGAAACCCACGTGAAAAAAGCCAAAGAAAAAAAGGGTCACCGAAAAAGGGCGGATACAACAACCCAGACGGCGGACAATTGGAGCCGGCGCCGGGACGCAGAAAAGTCGACAGGGAACCGACTGAGGCAATCGCAGGTCAGCCACAATGGCGGGGTTGAAAAAGAACGAATCGAATAAAAAACAACAACTGAGGAGGAAAAGGAAGAAGGTCAAAAACCGGACAAAAGCTAAACGCCCATGTCGAGGGGTTGGGGGGGAGAAGCCGGCAAACGTACTGCGGTCCCTCCATGGAGGGAAAATGAGAAAACCAGATCAAGGGGGGAAGGAAAGAAAAAATGGATAAGCAAAAATCAGGCCTTTTAAAAATTCCAAAAGGAAGGGGGGTGAACACAAAAAGAAACTTGGTCCAGCAACCAACCGCGAGGAAATAGCCCCATCAACCAATCAAAGCTATAATATTACCGTAAGTCCCAAAAAAAAAAAGGCGAGACTGGGACAGATGCAAACAGGTGAAGAACCGTCTCAACACCAACCCGAGAATAACGGCAGGCGGCACTTGCGTCAAGATCGCCAAAAAAGGGGACAAAATTTGGTGGCCTCAAAAAAGGAATGAAAGGGGGATTCACCTGGGGAAAGGGGGGAATAAATACGTGAGCCCGACAACCGAAGGGGGAAACCAAACGCACCCAGGGAAATGCCGCGAAAAAAGGCACACAAACCGTGGCGCCCCAGGGGGAAGTGACGGGCCCAACAATTTCCAAAAAAAAACCAGGTAAAAAAAGGGTCCGGGAAACGCCCGAGACAGAAACGGAGTTGGGTCCGAAAAGGAAAAAAGAAGAAAGAGAGTTTATCGGATTGTCCATGGACACAAAGGGGGACAGAGGTGGGAGAAGTTCAGAACCGGACGTACCGTAAGAAAACCCCTGGAATAGAAAACGCGGCCCAAGCTTGACGGCATTTGGGAGCTATTTGGGGAACCGAAAAAAACAGATACAAGAAAGGAATCCTCATCAAAGAGGAGGAGTTAAGATCAATCAAATTGTTTTTTCAAAAAACGACCCGAATCTATAAGCAAAGAACACGCTGGTGCAGGGGGCAAAAAAACCGAGCAAAAAGGGGGAAACCAAGGGCTGCAAAAAATGCAAGCATGCGGGGGGGGAAGGGCGAGAGCGCGGCGTTATGTGGGGAATGTTTCGAGAAAAACAAACGTTCGTCAAAGACCACCGGTGCAAGGACGTCCTACCTCCGCGGAATCAAGGAAGTGCCTAAAAAAAGAAAGGAAAAGCAGGAGGGACTGGGTTGTAAGAGGGCGAAGGACCGGAACCGCGTTGACAAGGAAACAAACGGCGAAGCGAAATCCAGCCAACTACAGCAAATGTTTTGAGGGGGACGTAATTCCAGACACAAAAGAAACAAAAAAAATACACACGTAAGCACATTGGTCAAATAAAAAAAGTCAGGGCGAATCAGAAGCAAGAAAAAAAAAAAAAGGTAAATGATGCCCCTTTGAGACAGCAGGGGGGGAACCAGGGGCGTACACCCCATAAAAAGAGGGGGGAGAGCACAGGGCAAAACATAATACGAACAATCAAAATTGGCAACGGGGGATTGGGGGAAAAAAAGGGGAAAAAAAAAACAAGAAAAAACCTGGCCAACATGATGTGAAAAAAAAAACCTCATGACATGTTCCTACCGCAAAGACCCATCACAACCCCGACAAAACAAACCAATTTGGGGAAGAGACAACCCAGTATCTGCATCTCAATCCAAGGGCGAGGCCGGGGGGGAAATGCGGGTGCCGGACGTAAGACGGGACCGGGGCCGGGAAGGAAGAGGTTTAGGTCGCATGGCTCCCCATAACTGTGAGTCGGGGGGAACGAAAAGCCCGGGACGCGGGGTCAAAACAAAGCACCGGAACAAAGGGGGAAACTGTTACAATGGCAGCTGGAAGCCTCAAGATCGACTTTGGCTCTAAACAAGAAGGGGGAAAGGAAAGGAAACGAAACAGGGGTAACAAGCAAACCGCACTAACCAATTGAACAGCCGCTGGGACGCGCCGGCTTAAACGGGCTTGGGGTGAGAATAACCGAAAAAAAGGCAAATTATGAAAGAAAAGACGGGAACGAGGGGGCAATCAAATTGTCCCCGACAAAAAGAAAATACCAGTAGACACAGAGACGCTTCACCACGTGTTGGGGGCCTCGATTGACGTAACAAAGGCCCTGGAAGGGAGGGGTGAAGTGAAAAAGTGGACCGAAAAACACAAAAGCAAAGCAGGGGGTGGGTAAAAACGGGGTTAAAACCGGAAACACAAGTCCAATGGCAACCCTGTGTAGCCAGGAAAGATGCATCTGGGAAATGGCAAAACGGGGCAAAAACAATGTCAAGCCAACAAATCAAGGGAAAATAAAACGGGCAAGGGACTGCTATGTTCCCGGGGACCCCAGGACTTATCTTACTCGAGGACGGGGAAAGAGCAACCCAAAAAAGGTTCAAAACCTGTGAAAAGGCGGGGGGAAAAAAAAAAAAAAAACCGGTCATGGAGCAACGGCGGACTATGGTGGCTAAACCAAAGACGGGAAAAAGAAAAAAAAAAAATTGGCGTGTTATCGAAAGAGATACCGGGGGAAAGAGGTGGGTGCTAAAATGCCAACCCTCTGCCGAACCAGAAATGTCGGGACCTCAAATCAGAAAAAAGAACCAAAGAAGAAAAAAAGGATATCTAAGGGCGGGGGCACGGGGGGGGTGGGAGAAATACGGTGAATGGCTGAGCTGCAGTGAGGCCAAAGTGATGCTTAAACGGCAACTTGGCAGTGCTTCAAAAATCTTGGGGGGGGGGAAATTAGAAAAGAAACAAAAAAAGGGGGAACAAATAAAAGCGGATGATCAAAAAACACTCCAAACCGCAAAAAAAACGGAGCTTTGGAAGCTTGCAGACAAGGAGTGCGGGGGGGCCAAGCAGGGACAAACGTAAATGGGAAAAAGGGACCTTGGACTTTAATGAGATCCGTAGGAAAAATTGTGGAAATATTCCCCCGTTGTCACGTTTTGAAGGGCATCAGGGGGGAAAGCGCGAGCAAGGGAAATGCCCCTAGCACACATTGGGAAAGGGGGTTAAAGCCAAAACCGCCCGAATAATCCCAATAAGAAACTCGATGCCAACAACCAAACAAAAGGTCAGGTCTAAAGATTAGCGGGGGGAATGGGGGAAAAAGGGGTGAACCAGAATCCGGGGGCAAAAGGGCATAACGAAGGGCGAAAAGTTTGGAAAAAGAACCTTCACCCGTCTAAACTTAGGGAAAATCAACGAACATCAAAATGAAAAGTCAGTGAGAGACCCCAAGAAAAAATGGGTGGGCGGCAAGATGGAGATGTCAGCAAAAAGTGCAGAAGGAGAACAGAAGGCGATGGAAAGGGGCGATTTTCCGCAAGGCAAAAAAGATTAAAAACAAAAAAAACAATTCTCGGACGCAAGCGAACACGGAAAAAGGCCTTTCATGGCAGACAAAAAAAAACACCAGAGACGGGAATTCCACCCATTGACGTGCGGATGGGCGTAAAAGGGGAACGAGGGGGGTACGGGGCATAGCACAAGCCAAACAGCATCGGTGGAATGGCATGAGGAAAATTGTTTAGAAAACATCGTCGGACGTTCGGAACACCGCATAAGCCCCGTCGGGACCTCAGTGCCAAACGCCCAGCGCACGGGGGGAAAAAAAAGGGGGATGCGGAAAAACCCAAAAAACGATGAAAAAAAAAACGCTGGAGAGGAAAAAACGGTCCAGGCTAGCTCAGTCGGGGGGGGGGGGGGAAAACCCTGACTAAAAGACAAAAGGGACTCCACCGAATCAAGAGGGGGCCACCCGTGCGCCAGAAAGGGGGCCCGGGAAACTTTCAAAAAACGCTGTAGTCCCTTCAAAAGGGAGCGTTTACGGGGCTCCAACGGCGGGCGGACCCTGGAAGCAACCCCACGCCGTGTGGGAATCAAGTTGTTTTCGAAAATACCTCAAAGAAAAAAGTGCCGAAAGCACATGAAGCCAAAAAGTGGGAGACGTAGAATGTTGGAACAGGGGGAGATGCGAATAGCGCTGGGAGGGCACTCCGGACCAGGACGAGGAAAAAATGGCGGAGGAACGGAAAAGAGATTCCCAGCAGGGGGAAACGCGGTCAAGCGGGGGAACGGAAACGGCAATCCCACGCAGGCAAAAAAAAACGGAAAAAAAAACAGGGCCGGGGAAAACCGTCCTGGGGGGGGAAAAGAAAACAAAAGAATGGAAGGGGCGTTCACAAAGGGTAAGCTTTCAACAACTATAAGTCGCCAAACAGGGCTTTTAAAAGATCTCCCACGAGACTAGAAAAGAGAGAACGCTACCGTAAAAAAAACGGGTCTACGCCGACCGCATTCTCAGCGAACCAAAAAAAAGGCAATACCGGCCAGAAAGGGGCGAAGGGGTGGTAAACGGAAAATACAGTGCGGGCGTCAAAGATGGAACAATTGAAGGGGCAGGAAGAAACACGTCCAAAAAAACAGGCCAAAACCGTCAACTTTTAAACGTGAACAAGAAAAAAAATTAGGGAATGATTGGCAGGAAAACGCTTGGCGTTGGGAAAGGGTATGTCCCTAAGCGTATCAACGGGGGAGAAAGGTGAACCGTGTTTGTCGGGATCAAGCGGCCAAGGGGTGGGGGGGGTTGGGGGTGACAACGTAAGAACGCGCTGATTTGGAATGTACGCATCGCCCTCAAAAAAACACAGGGAGGGCGAAGAAAAAGGGGATTAACGTGGGGAACAAAACGCAGAGGTCCCTCGGGAAGGGGTTTTCAAAAATTGAAAACCACGGAACAGCCGCGGCTGTGACTCTTTTAACTGCACCCAGAAGGGGACCAGGGCCACGCCGCAATGGGTCGGACGAGGGGGCAACGCGGGAGAAAATGACAATGACGAACCCCAAGCTCCGGGGAAAAGCATCACAAAATAGTACGAGTTGCCGCAATGGGGGGTCCTGGGCAACAATGCCTTCCCAAAAAAAGGGATGGGGATATCGAGCATCCAGGAGAAAAGGAAATGCAATGGAAAGCTTGAACTGCGGCCAGGGTGAAAAAAAAACTTTTGTGCTTACTCAAGTGTGAGAATACCAAAGGAAAAAAAAAGGCCCGGGACCGCTTTTGAACACGCGGGGCATAGAACCCAGGGGGGGGGGGGTGTAAGGCTGTCCGGGAACCGTCTCGGCAAAAGCGGGAGGGGGCAAACGTCGGAGGGAAAAAAAAAAACTAAAAAATTCTGTGGGTTTGAAAAAGGGGCTTAGAGACGAAGAAAAGTAGAAAGGTGTCAAAAGGGCGTTTCTGCCCTTCCGCTTCCCGGGGTTAACGAAACAAAAAGAGGGGGCGGCTAGGGTATGGACCGATCACGGGGGGAGAAAAATGCCCAAAAAAGAAGGAAGGCTGGAACTGCTCCGGGGGAATTGGGACTACAAAACAGCACTGCGGCGAACCAAAGGTCCTATAACCCATTCAGGGAGAAATAAAGCATTAAAGGAAAAACGGGGCCAAAAGGACTGCAGGGCCCAAAAAAAAAAAGGCCCCGCGAGGATCCCAGTAAAGACTCTTGAGGGAAAGGGGTTGCGAAGCTGGGGGAGCCCAGAAAAACGGAACTAGACCAAAACAAAAAGGAACAGAAAAACGGCGCTAAAAACCTCGTAAAACCCGAATTTTCTCGCTGATGTGGGAGGGGCCTCACACGCGTGGGCTCGCACAAAGAGGTGGACTCAAAAGAAAAAGGTTGGAAAAACTGCCGCTGCAAAAACGGGGGGGGGGGGGAGGGGGGGGGGGGGGGGGGGGGGGGGGGGGGGGGGTCGGGGAGCTCGAAAAACAAACAACTCCAAGGGCGCATGACTTTCACACAGGGCGGACAAGGGAAACAACACGAACAAAAAGTTAACGCAACATGAAACATGGAAAAAAAGTAGGCCTTCAAACAGGA
>Ga0179593_1544496_pt1 | contig 10949 bp, 9 predicted proteins | sample CZODoug2_1_08_16_FD_185931 | JGI IMG/M metagenome (GOLD analysis project Ga0179593, IMG submission 185931) | Vadose zone soil fungal communities from Angelo Coast Range Reserve, California, USA - CZODoug2_1_08_16fungal (PacBio error correction) | ecosystem: Environmental > Terrestrial > Soil >...
AAAAAAGAAAGGGAAGGTAAATTGGGAGGTGTCAGTATGGTGGAGGGGGAGGGCCCAAATTTTGGAACAGCTGGGCGTGAGCTCTTTCTTCCGTTCCTCATTTGTCCTAAAAGTCGCTCAAGGAGGAAGAGGACTCGGGGAGCAGGAAATCTCTAAGCCTTGAGGCTTAAAGGACAAAAGGAAACACTCGTACTCACGGCTGCAAAAGCGGGAGGGGGAGTTCGGGAACTTCCCGGACGTCTCAACGGAAGAGAGGAGAAAGAAGAATAAGACACCGCGCTTCACCAAAACCACACGCAACCTAGCGATTCGGAGGGGGGAAAACAACCGATGAGGGGGAGGAGACCCACCGAACAATGCGAAAAATAAAATGTGTGGCAGGCGGAGAAACAAAGAGAAAATTGCCGTTGCCCGCTTCGTATTTCCTGGCCGGGCCTGAATGTATATCATTGGGGAAAGAGAGGTGGTAAGGAATAGATGAACAATGGAAAACAGGGAAGATGTGCAGGCATCAGGGCCAAGTTTCCGTCCGAAAGTTTATACTCTTAAGGATTGGGAAGGACAATCTTCTGGAAGAGCCTCGAAGGAGCCTATGTAAAGGGAGGGTGCACTTGGCATGAGAGTACGAGATCTGAAACACGGTACCTTCCAAGGGGGGGGCGCTCACAGAAAGAAAGAGAAGAAATACCAAGAGAATGGGAAGAGAAGGAAATGACTTCTGGGGTAGGGATTTTCGCAGACTGTCAGCGGTCTCGAGGAAGGCTTTGCTGGGGAAAAAGGAGGGGGAAAAGTCAGAATAAACCTGTGGTCGTGCGCGGTCGCACGAGGGAGCACCATGGGAGTGTCTGGCAATGGCCGAGGGGAAAATGGGAACGGTGGTCTATCCATTACCCAATGCTGCCACCGGGCGGGTCCGGGTGGGAGATCGCGAAAAAGGGGTAAAGGCAACAAAAACGCCGCTTGAGGTTCAAAGGGCCGAGAAAGTTTTACAAAAATGCCGGGGTCGTCGAGCAACGCCTGCATGTAAAGGGATATGCCGAGTTCCAAAAGATCGAAAAGACGGAGAAGAGAACGCCACGGAAGTCCAGAGTCGAAGGGAAAAAAAAGTAAGCGTACTTGGAAAATTCGACGCTTCCCGTGTTTCGCGGGTGATGAAGCTTTGCCAATGCGGGTGAAGGGCTTGCAGATATCCACGAATAAAAGACCACGGGAGTTCTGTAGTCAGAAGACCCTTATAGTCGTCGATCTCAGGAGGAAAAACCACAAAGATAGACTGTCTAAGCCGAAAAAAAAAAAGGGGGGGTCTTAAAAAGTGTATCTTTCGACTAGCTCACGCTGGTCAGCACCACTCGGAGGGGGGGGACCAAGGGATCAAAGAGTAGGGGGAACCCAGACGGATCACGCACCTTTTCTCATCAGTTGGGTTGAAAGGGGGGGGGGGAAGCTGCTGAAAAATAAAGGGAGAGGGAGCTCGCTGGTTCCAAGATACACCCACCAAGCTTTGTTAATCAAAGGACGCAGAAAAAGACCGGAAGGAAAGAATGGGGGAACGAAATCGAAGCCCAAGTGGGTCCGACCTGCCTCATCACTCAAAAATAAAAGCCGTACAAACCAAAAAGGGGTACGAGAAAATCAGATGAGAAATATGATATCCGAGAAGTAGAGAAAGGCCCAATCTCGCAATTATTCTCTATGGGTCCCGTAGTTCTGCATTGGCACAAGAGCATCAGGAGGGTGAAAACAGAGGAAGCAGTGAAAAGGACCTCTCAGGAGGTCAAAAAAGAGAGGGGTAATCCCTCGGAAAACTAACCGTCCACTTACCGTGACCAGCGGAAGAGGTCATTCCCGGGGCGCATGGAAAAAACAGAGAGAGCAAAAAGGATTGTAAGACCTCACGGCAAAGGAGGGTTCTTGGGTGAAACAAAAAAAGGCGCCTCATCGATGCAGCTTGCGGGGGGGGGGATGAAAGACTTTGGGAGAGGTAGTAGAAAGAAAGGAATAGGCTCAAAGGAAAAAAGTAGCGGAAAAGAGAAGGGTCAAGACAGGAACGATCGTTTCACAGACCCAAGAGGGGGGAGACGCAATCGGGGGAGGCCCGGTGTTAATTCGATAGAAAGGGCCGAGGGTCCGGTCCGCGACATAAACACGCAGCTGTCCGCGAAAGGATTGCAAAGGAGGGAAAAACTCAAGGGAGGATAGTTGAGGTCCTTCTTAAAGGTTTAAAACTCCAGGGAGGCATGGGTTAAAAGGAAGGAGAGGTAGACGAAAGGAAGGATAAGGGAAGATGCCACTTGCGTAGGTTTAAACCCTCTTAAGGTCTTTACCCACAAGGCCACCTAAAAGGGAAAGGGTCGGTTTGAGCAGGATTAGTGCAAGAAAAGTCTCGGTAAGCCTCTCTGGTCTTTCGATGAATCGGTTAGGAAAGAAAGGAATGGGATAGAGTGGCAGCCGGTTGGGGGGGGTCCGATTCGCGCGGTTGAAGCCTCTTCATGCTGCGTTATATGGGAGTTCTCCGGTGGAACGAAAGAAGAAGGAAAGGGATGGGGGGGAGCTGGTGATCCTTTAAAAAAAAAGAAGACGCTCTCGTCAATCCCTGAAATGTCAATGAAGAAAGGGAGGTTCAGGTCCTCGGGAAAGGAGAAAGAGGAGGGGGGGGACGAGGAGACAGAACGAGCGCAAAGGAAAGCTAAAACGGAGGATAGAAAAGGAAAGTATCACAGAAAGCTCAAAGAGGGTTAACGCTTTCGACAACGGGGGGCTGGAAACAAAAAGGAGAGAACATATAAAAATAAAGGAGAAACAAGCTCAAACGACAAAACCCAGCTAGAGTAAAGAAGAAACCGGGTTGGTCATCAAAAGGGTCCTAGGACATCGTACCGAGGAAGCCGACTCGTTCTTCCTTTCCTCGGGCTTTAGGACTGTCTCCAGCTCCCCCTCTACGGGACCCTTCCCAGGTCCGTTCACGATGTTTATGAGCGGAGGGAAGGGAGGAGTCAACCCCTCCTGCTTCTTGTTAAATTATTTCAAGAGTTGGGGGAAGGTCTTCCCCTTCTCACCCTGCAAGTGCGGCTGGCAGGGGGGCGAGACACTCTCATCATCTATTGACTCCATGAAAGGACTCTGGCATAAGAGGTTAAAAAGGGCGGAAAGCAGGAAAGGCGGGGTCGAAGGGATGGCAAGTGAACGCGGAAGCAGGTATGGGAGACTGTTGCGGAAACAGGGAGAGAGGAACCCAAGAGTAGGCAGCTCAGGGAGAACGATCCACTGGGGCATAGTCATGTAAACGCACCTCTTACTCTCTGTCGCGAACTATTTTGGCGAAATGCGGGGGGGGAGAGAAAGGAAAAAAGAGAAAGGTCTAGGTGTAGACAACCCCAACAGAAGGCGTTCTGAGAGCAGGGGGGTTTTACCCAAGGCATTCCTGCGATTGAGGTCTGGAATTTGGCAGATGGAAGAGTTAGAGAGGACTACTGAAGAGGGGAAGAAAAGGTTTCCGATTCTTAGTCGTGCCTCCTGAGTGCTTGAATAATAGGATCTGGAAGAAGTACCTTACGGCCACTGCCGGAAAGGACGTGATCAAGGCTGTCTGCTCTTTTGCACTTCAGCACTCCGTGAGCAAGGCGGAAAAACGTGGGCTAAAGAAGAAGGATAGGAGAGAAAGAAAAAGGGGACGTGTCAAAGACTCGATCACTCTGGAGTACCAAGGTGGTAGACCTTTGGCGGAGGAGGATTCAGTACTGCGGGGTAGGGCGTAGCGGCTCGTCTCTTTACTCTTCGTAGCCGGGAGCTAAAAAAAAAAGTTGAAGAGGAACACAATACCGCCCACCCTCGAGCATTACCTCCCGCTCTATTCTCCTCTCTCTCCTAACGTCGAAGCAACCCGCAAAAAAGGAGAGAGCGAGGCAACCGTGGCGTAGGGGAGGTCTGGCTGCCCCGGAGGCTACGGGAACCGAAAGCCACACTAAAGAAGAATTGAAGGAAGAGCAAGAAGGGACCTCGTAGAGTTTGGGGTGGGTCAAAGGAGGAGGACATTGAGGATATCCGCAATCGTTGGGATTCTTCTTCACGTGTTGGTGCAACCACAACCACCTATAAGGTCAGGCAGTATGGTGAGGGTCCCGAGAAATACGTTTTCTTCACGACGCATTCCTCTTACTACCCTCTGATCGCAATAAAACAGAGTGAAAAATTTCGGTCAAAAAGGGAAGCGGTCCGCAGAAAGGTAAGAAGAAAGAAACTTTAACGGTAATTTCGTCGACTCTACTCCTCCGCCTGTGGGAGGCGCGGCCGGAGCAGAGGAGGGGGGGCGCCGCGGGATCAGGTAGCTAATCAATGGAGCAGGATTGGGCTCGACTAATTACGCAGTTAACTCGAGAGAACGATCGCAACGGCGGGGGGAGACACCCCAGACCTCGAAACTCCGCCTACAGACCCTCATGACGGGGGCAAAAAACATTTGGTAAGGGGGAATCAAGAAGGGAAGCATGGAGAAAAGCCATTGAAACACAAAAGAGGGACGCGACATATAGTTGGTATCTCGGTGAGGCGCACTCCACATTGTAAGGGAGGTGAAATAAAAAACCCTAAGAAATTTGTTAGCCGAGTGACCGGGGGAAAGAGAACTGGACGGCGAAGTCATTAGTAGCGCAGGTTCAGGCTATGGCCTACCCACGGTTGAGGAATTAGCAAAAGGGTGGCAAAAAGGACGTTGGGGAAGGAGAAAAATGGCCCACTTAAGAAAAGCGAGTTAGTTACACTCAAGGGAAGCCCCCATCCCCATAGTCCAATTGGACCTGGCCACAACACAAGGTGAAAAACTGGGGGCGCAAGTCGGTACTGCAAACTGGGCGGGTTCCGGCCTGGTTTCCCTTCCAGGGACGATTCTTCGAATCGGTCAAACCATGAGGAGAAATATAAAAAGAAGCCAGAACACGCCCCCCTGCGGAAAAGGTGACAATCTCGACGGTGGGTCAGGAGCCGAAAAACCAAATCCAGAGCGCAAAGCGCTCACCAACGAAGGTTACGGTCGCCCAAAAGGGGAAACAATCGCCGGCGCGGTCGTGTGGGAGTTGGGCCGCGGGAGGTATTAGAGGTGCAAAAGGAAGGAAGCGGGGGAAAGAAAAGAAGAAAAAAGACACCCGCGATGCGCGCGAGCCTGGAGCCCAAGCGTGTTTACAGAGTATTTTCATCCTAATGCCTCATGAGATAGAATTGGGCAAAAGACGGACAGGGGAGAAGCGGAGCTGGTAGGAAGAGTAAAAAAAACAAAACACGCAGGAAACGTCAATATCCAAGCTTGGAAAAAAAATAACTCGCCCGCCGTCGCAAGTAAAGCCGAAAAAACTCAGCGAAGGGACCGGGGGGTAGAAGAGGTGCGGATCCCACTGAAAAGAGGAGAAAAAACGAAAGAGAGAGAAAAGGCATTTCCTCGCTAGTCAGTTATTAAAGTGAAAAGACAACCGTGCGGGGAGGGAAGGTTGAACTCGGGAAAGAGGGGGGTAACCTTTATATTGCCGTAGCAAGACCATTTCCACATTGCCTCCCGAGTCGCTCGCGGATGCGCTGCTCGCGGGAGAAAAGAGGGAGAGAAATTCGGGAAGAACCGAAGGATGCTCCACGGCGCCCTCGCGCAGGGGCGTTTGGAGGTCGTTCGGAGGAGAGCTCAAAACATCCCTCCACCTAATCGCGAAAAAAAGGCCAAAAGAAATGATGGAGGGGCGTTGAAACTTGCCGAGGCGATCCCACATACCACCCAACTCGACGGCGAACTCGCTGGGAAAACGAAACAGAAGTTGGGGGGAGGAGCGGATGAAAAAAACGGCGAGGGGAAATTGGCCTGAGGGACGTTTTATTTCCATCCGGGCTGCGGGTGGATATTCATTAGGGGAAGGTTGGAAGCACGCGGAATGGGAAAAGAAAGGGACCTAGAACTAATATGAAAAGGGAAAGGGGGGAGGTCAATTCCCGGCCAATTGGAACGTACGGAAAGAGGGAGAACAAAGGGAAGGGATTGTGGCCGCTAAGGACCTTGAGGGGTAGCTATTTCCGAGGGCTGGCGGTCAAATGGGCAGGAGAAAAGGGATTCAAGGGGGGGAGGGGGAACAGCCCAAGGTCCGCCTAAAAAAAAGGGGGCGGAAAGGCCTGCACCTGGCCGGCAACTGACTTCTCTGTAAAGTCGTGTTCCAACGTCTCGGTGCCAAGGTGTAGGGAGAGACACAGGGTAACAAGGAGGAGCGGCACGCAGCAAAAAACCTATATCCCTGATCGCAGGTGATCGGGTAATCCGGGGGAGACTGAAAGAGAAAGCCATTACCCAATGCGGTCCCCCGCATTGGGCGAGCTTGGACGGAGTAGAAAAAAAAGAGGGGGAGAGGCAACCTCCTGTGAGAGGAAAGGTCGGGGCGCGTTTTACACCGGCGCCCCAAGCGAGCACCACGCCGACCATGGGAGGAAAACGAAGAAAAAAAACTTGGGGCAGAAGGAAAAAGTTTCGCTCCTCCGGTAAAATGAGGAAGGGTCCAATCGCCAAAGCAAGGGTCAGGGGAGGACTTCCCATTTTCAACCTCGTCCGTTTCTGCGTTGTATGAAAGGACCGGCGTTCAAGGGAGGAGGGATCAGGAGGCAAAGGCCGGGTCTTCAGTAATAAAGAACCTGGAAAAAAGGGAATCAACAACTTAAGGGAAATTTAAGTCCATGAACTGAAAAGAAGAGAAGGTCGAACCACGTGAAAAGAGAAAGTCGGATAGCTCAGAAAGTCTCCTATACGACGGGGCGACGGAAAAATACGGGCATGCCTCAGGTACTTTGCTATCTCGAAGCACACACTCTTATGAGTGGGGGAGAAAAAAGGGTAACCGGGAGGAGCAACATACAAAGCTCAAAAAGGGTGCGAAGAGCAATTGGGTTGAAATTAGAAATCTGATTCTATCGGATCTCTACCAGGAGAAAAGCGGAGAATCGAAAGGGAGAGAAAAAGGGGGGAGCATCGAGGAACAGTAGATTTGTTTAATCTTAAAAGAAACTCAGGACTTCTAGCGAACGCAGGATCTAGACGCCACTACCTCAAATTCTTTCCTACGCCCATAAAAAGTAAAGAATAGAAAAAGGGAATTCAGGGTTTGATCGGAAGGAAAACTCTCAACCGGCATGCTCTATAATTCATAATACGGGGAAAGAGTCGGTAGGAAACACTAGTAATCAAAAATGAGTTGGGATAAAAAAAATCGCAGCCCGTCCAGGATCACGTTTATCTACATACCATGGGGGGAAACTCGAATTACAGGGGAAAGTTCTTCTCCTTAAAAAAGAAAGTGCTGAAACGGCAAAACGTCAAACTTACCCTCCCGTCAGGTATATTTCATCGCTGAAAGAGATGCAGCAAACTGCCCAAATTGGAAAAAGGACGCATTTGGAACGGGGGAACAAACAAGAAAGCAAAACGAAGAAGCGGGGGGGGAGTATCCACTAGAACCGTGTGATATTCGTGAAAAGGGTAGGGAAAACGCCACAAAAATAGGGGTAACGCAGATAGTGCGTTAAAAAGAAAAATGAGGAAGAGGGATCTTTTCTCCCCGACCTAGGCTCGGGAAGCATCGAAACAAGGGGTCTCGGGGTAGGGAAAGACAGTACCTTGACGAAACCGCGTCACTTTTGGGGTTGGACTGCGCTTAAGGAAAATCGCAGGCGGGTCATCGGCACAGAAGGGATTCAAAATCTTAAGGAAAGAAAAAAAGAAGTCCTGAAGTCGATTAAGAGTGAAAAGGCAAATACATTATACTCGGGGAAGGCCACTCTTTCTTGAAATCACGTTTAAAACTCCGGGGGAAAGGGGTCTTAAAAAGAAAGAATTAGGAATGAATAGATTAACAGAAGAAAGCAGAAAGTCCATCTACCTCTAGTAAGCGAGAAAAAAGTGGTACCAGGTCGACTCTATGTATAAAGGAAAAGAATAGGTCCGGCTGAGAGGGAGCCGGTTGGTTGGGTCGTTGCAGCGTTTTGAATCGCAGAGGATGTGTTTGGGGACCTCCGGGAAAGACGTGAAGCGTTAACTGGGGTCTTTGAGCTTTCCTGATCCTTTTCCGCTTACTGTCAAAAGCGAAATCAAGAGGAAACTAAATGACGCTCAGTTTCTTCCTCGGCCAGAAAGAGAACAAACAACGGAGGAGGAGTAAAGATACTGTTGGCCGAGGAGAACGAAATGCGCATTGGGGGAAAGGGAAGGGATGAAAAAAAAAAGCGAGGAGAACGGAACAAGACATCGTGGGGAAAGAAAATCTGACGCAACTTAGACATCTACCATATAAGACTACCAAACCGAGGAAAAGCGCGAAGCACAGGGAAGGAAAGCAGGACTCTATGGGGCAAAGCCGAGGGGAAAGAGGACTAAGACGTCTACTCCCACGATCTGCTGTACTAAGGTATAATTGCTCATTGAAAAATCATCAGGGACACGGGAAGAAAGCCGAGGGGGGGGGTTGAAAGAGAACTGGGGGGGGGTTATTTCACGCAATTGTAGATTCCCCGATTATCCCAATGCTTCTTGGCTCTGTGCAAACAGTTAAAAGGAGAACGAGGGGGACTCAAAAGAAGACGTCATGAAGGAGAAGGTGCTGGAGGCCGAAGAGATGAAAAAGAGGCGATTTAGAGGCGTGGTTAAAGTAACCAAATTCATTGCCCCGTACTCGTAATCAGAGGGGGGGACATGTCGCGGACGGGAGAAAAAGAGCAGGAGAGGGGGGGGAAACCAAGGGAGAAGAGGAATCGGGTAGAGGGGATCGTTCCTTTAAGGGGGGAGCACACTCTCTTCGCGAAAGAATTTGCTGCTGGCGCTTAGGTGAAATACACCGCTAAACGAAAAGGGGGAGGAGAAAAAAAAACGAGGTTCGAATGGGAAGGGTTGGGGAAAAAAGGGCCAATTGCGCTTGAGTTAAATTTTGCAGGCTTGCTGCGCTAATCCGGGAGGGTGGAAGGGGTCTAAAAGGGGGAGGGAGTCCTGGTTCCGCTATCAGAGGGGTCAAGATGGCGTTAAGTAATCATGTCCGCTGTTGGACGTCCTTAAGTCCAGAGGGAAAACGAGGAAAAGTTGTCAAAAAGGGGGACACTTAGCTGCGCAGAGGGGGCTAGCCTTCCGGATCCCCTAGGCATCATCGATAAACAGCCGAGATTGGTATCCGGCCCTGGCTCCTGTCGAGGGCCGGTGGGGAGGCCGAGAGAGATCAACTCGGGGGTAGTCGTTAAAAAGGGGGGGCTGCCGCTTTTACTTGGGATGTCTAATTTCTTACCGCACGGGTGAGGGAGAGACTAGGGAAGAAAGATCTGAAAAGGGGAGATAGGCATTTACACAATGAGGAACGTGCCGACCCGCAGTAACCTGGGCCCTCGAGTCTCCGCGAGAGAAGTTAGCGAGCGAGGGAAGAAAGAATAAAAACTCTGAGAGGGAGGGGGGTTCGGGCATAAGAAAGGATTCTAGGACCCTTGTCGGCCCAAAAAAAATACTATTGTGGCCATCGAGCTCACACTGCAATACAAGAGGGGCAGCGGAGGGTGGGAAGAATGGTGCAGCTCCGCTACTGGAAGAGGATTCCCTTGGTGGTGCGCAAGGGAGGATCTCTATAAGGAGGTCAGAACTACAGACAGAAGGGATGGGAAGATGGACGGATGAAAGAAAGAGCTAAGAACTCTGGAAAAAGAAGGAATGGAAAACGGGGGAAGTGAGCATCACCGAGAAAAGTTCCGCGGTCTCCTGGGAAAGGAGGGGCCAACTGGGAAAGGAGAGGGGAAGCCGCCGACTTTGGAGCGAAGGGAGGGGAGAGGGAAAGGATGGCGACGCTCTATTCAAGTGTTTTAAATTCGCGGCATCCATCATGGGCGGGGACGATGAAAGGAAAGGGAACGTGGGAAGAAATGATCGGTAGCCTTGGAAAGACTCAAACTTTTGCATGATGCCCACCCCCTGCGACTGGACGGGGGCGACAAAGAAAAAAACCTCACGGGGGGACAGATTGTGGGTGGATCGGCCCGCCCTACCTCCCACCTTCGGAAGGTACAAAGAATGCGTAGGATAAGTTGTAGATAACACTCCACAGGGGGCTGTCGTGCTGAGATCCCCGCCACCTCACAGCTTTGTTGAAAACTCGAGAAGGTGGAATCCTTGCACAAAAGAAAGGGAAGTTAGGCAGGCAGGCCGATTGGAAATGTCATTCTTATGCGATCTTTACATAGGTGGGCGGCCACGGGAGGGTCCAAAAGGAAAGCCAAAAAAGAAGCAATAGAAAGATATAACTCCATGGGGAAGGAAAAAAGACCAGCCAGAAGCATTACCTTGGCATCAACTCTCGGTACTAGTAACCTGTTTGAGGGAACCGCAAGAAAAAGGAAGGGAAAAAATAGTCTAGGTCCCTGATTTTCAAGCAAGGGAAAGGAGCGGTCTTCTCATCTTTCCAAAAACCATGAGTAATCTCATATATCGAATCACAAAGCACCCGGAGGAAAGGGGGCAGAAAAAAAACAATCTCGACGAGAGGAAAAGCCACGATGTGTTCGAGAAAAAAAGGAAAAAAAGAAACTTCAAAAGTGTGCTAAGGTCTCGCCCTCATCGGCAAGTTGTAAAGAACCAGAAAAGGAGAGGTGGTGGGGGGGGAAAACGAAAGGTAGGTATTATGACCGCTACTTAAAAAAAAGGGAAAAAGCCTAAGAAGTTAAACGCAACCCGCGCTTCGCGCTCGCGTGCACGCACACGCAGTGTTTACCGTTGGAGTGTAAAGCAGGGTTAAAACGCGGTCAAAAGAAAACGCTTTGGAGGAGAAAATCCTGGAGCTAAAGGTTACGGCAGGCCGGAGCGCGGACCGTCTGCAAAAACGGGACATAGACTCACTAGAAACAACAGGAAAAAAAAAACTCAGCGACAAAGGAATTAATTAATATCAAAAGGGCTCGCTCTGCCTGAACGA
>Ga0179593_1340377_pt1 | contig 10948 bp, 12 predicted proteins | sample CZODoug2_1_08_16_FD_185931 | JGI IMG/M metagenome (GOLD analysis project Ga0179593, IMG submission 185931) | Vadose zone soil fungal communities from Angelo Coast Range Reserve, California, USA - CZODoug2_1_08_16fungal (PacBio error correction) | ecosystem: Environmental > Terrestrial > Soil >...
AAGTGTGAACAGCCAAAGGACGGACTTCATCCGGGAGAATTCAGGGTAAAAAGAAATCACGTGCTGGACTCTCCACATGGAGTTTTCTCCGACCTGAATGGCTACCGAAAAAGGGAGAGGAATGAAAAGCGCGCCCGGCGAAAGAGTTAGGGGATATTCTTGATACAAGTGGTGAACTAACATCAGGAATGAGAGAAAAAACGCAAGGGCACAACGCGTCGAATCCTGAGACGGATGAGAGAAACAGTGGGAACGGGAAAACTGTTTGGACGCTGTAGGGAGGGGCCGGCCTAGGAAGGGGAAAAGAATTGAATTCCGACAGCGCGCCACGGCGAGGGAGGGGTTTATGCGGGGAAATGCCGGGGCTCAAGCACAAGAATGAAGGGGTTACACGGGACGCTCCCGTCTAGGGACGCCTAGATGGGAAGCGAGGGGAGGTTTAAAGGCGTTTGTTCGCAGACGGCGCACAGGGCAAGAAACCGAGAAAGAGCTCAAACCATCTCTTCAAGTCAGGATGGGATAGCGCGTAAGTCGCAGAGGGGGGGAGGGAAAACGTGAACCGGGAGACAAGCGACATCGGGACTTCCCTTGCTGGTTTAAGTTTCCTCTTAGAAATCGGTGGCCTTGGGTGCTCGCGGTTTCTTCATCGACTCGCGGTAAGGAGGGGGAGAGCGAACAAAAAGACTAGACTCTCCTGCAGAGAGTGCTTCTTCTTTAAAAAGGAAAGGGAGCTAACACCTGTCATTAAGTAGCCCTAATCTATCTAGGATGTAAAAGGAGGTTGCAGCGAGTCTTTACACCTTGCCTGACACAACGAATGCTGTTTTCTAACAAGGGAAGAACTCCGTAAGGAAAAAACCGAGACTGAACATATACGGACCGGCCGAAGAGGCGAAAAGTATAAGGAAAAAAAAAAGGTGCCAACCTTACACGCAAGAGGGGGAAGTTGAAGGAGAAAAAGACATAGAAGGTAAAAAATGTCCCCCCTTCGGGAAATGTGGGGGAACCTGAGAATTTCCTGGCGCGGAGCCAAACGGGTGCCTTTCACGATGACCTAACTTGCGGACATGAAGAATGTTTATTTGCGAATTTTCTGAAGAAGTCACCTTGAGAAGGGGTGGCCGGGTTGAAGGTCATTTTTTTTGGGTTTCCGGTTCGTCTCAAGCTTCCAACCGGGACCCAGGCGAGTGTTTTATGAGGGGAGACACTACCATCCTACTAGGGGGGGACTCGCTTCCATCTAACAGATCGGGAGAAGAAACGCCGGGCGAAAATCTTGGGGGAAGGAGCATTGCGAGAGGGAAGGCCACAAGGACCGGCTTCACCAGCGGATCTGCTTAAAGGCGCCTAGGAAGAGGGAAGGTCAACGCTTCGGGCCAGCAACGGGACGCAATGAAAGTTGTGGGGGCCACCTAGAACGTCGTCGAATTGGATCCTAGTCGCCGTTATATTTGGGAAACAAAAAAGTAAAGAAACCAAAAAAAAAAAAAAAAAAAAGAAAAAAAAAAAAAAAAAAAAAAAAAAAAGGTCGAAAATTGATACGGACTGGTTCATTTAAACGGTACAGGGCGCCACCTGAGGAAGTATCCGGGGGGGTGTGAATGGACGAATGGGTCAAACAAAAAGGGGGAACACTTACTGCTGCATGGCCAAGGGGGAGGGGATGGAAGGAAAACGTGCGCAGAAGGGCAAAAACGGTGTTCGCCTACTGACGTTGCTTTGCTTGAAAGGCGAAGCGCGGCCACCGGCAGGAAGGAGGGTGGCGCAACCGTGAGGACGTGTTTTCACAAGTAAAGATCGGAAATTTTCACGAGGGCCAGGAATCAACAGTAACGGTGGAAGAAGGGCGGGAAGGGGAACGGGCTTCGTTTGCGCTATAAGGGAGAATCTCGGGGGGGGGGACAAAGTGCCTTGGGGCCCGATCATTTCCAGAGCGTTAGATGGGATTGCTGGGGGGGGTTCAATTTTGGTTTCTTATGGGGGGGAGGCGGGAAAAAGCTACTAAATATCAATTTGGTAAAAGGCGGTGATCAGTTCAAGACCAGAAAACGAAATTAACTGTTACGAACCTTTTTTTTCCTTAAAAGGGGGAAAGGGACTGGGTAAAGAGGAACCGTAGGATAGCGTAACTGTAGTAGTGTAGAAGGGATAAAAAGGGAAAGTTAAGTGCTTGCTGGGAGCGGAAACTAACCGGTATCCTGGAGAAGAAGGAGGTAGTTGTCTTAAAAAAGAAAAGAAGAGCCGAGGGGAGGACGGTTTTTTTTCAAACGACCTGTCGTACAGGGGGGGGCTTCCGCTCAAAGACCAGACAAGACGGCGTATCACGACCATAGAGCGAAACAACACGTATGAAGGAGGATATAGAATTGTCCGCAAGAGCAAACCCCGTGCAAAAAATGAAAGTGAAGCGGGGCGGGGAAGACGGAGACAAAAAAAAACGCAAAACCGAAAACACGAGAAAAAAGAGCCTAATTTCTTGAAGCGAAGAGCATATCCGCCTAGCCGAAAAAGACCAAAACCGAAGCCGTTGTCCCATCACGCAACATCAGCGCCACATAGAGAAAAGGGGCTGGCGCGAAAGACAGTAAAGAAGGGGAGGAAACACGGTCAATGAAACCGTAATTTCTCGGCCGGAAAGTTCCCCTTCGGATCACGAAGGACAAACAACATGCTAGAAGGAGACCCGAGAATAACCACCAACCTAAAAGCAGCGAAAAGATGGAAGAGTGGGAACGATCGGAAACCAAGCACTTGGGAAAAGAAGCTATCGGTACAACCCCAGGAGGGGAACGATTTGTGAAAAAAAGGCTGATAACAACGGAAAAAACAACTGGCCTATCTGCATGGAGGGCAACACCGTAGAAAGAGGGGCCGCACAGAATAAAAAACGCGGGGTTCCGCGGGATAAAAAAAGTCCAGAGAGAAATAAAGGTAGAACGAATTTAAAAAGAAGGACCAAGGTGAATGTCGTGCAGAGTCAAAGGGGAAAGCCGACATCAAGCATGGTAAAGGACATCAGTAAAAGCGGCAGGCAAAAAACAGAAATAGAATTAACCGAACCCGTTACCAAACCAAAACTCTCGCGTCCATTGACAGCCACGAGAGAAATTCGAGGACGGGGGAGAAGGGGAAAAAGGAGCGACCGGCAAGAAGAGACAACTCTCGCTGAAGAGTAGGGGGAAAAAAGAAGCGACTAAAATGCAGCGACTAGTAGAGAAGCCGGCCGTCGCTCCAGTAGGCCTGCCCCTGTGTCCAGGAAATCGGACCAGTTGAGAAAAGCACCACCTTCGCTCCGCCTGGAAGAAAGAAGGAACGGGGACGGAGACGCTAAACCGATTCCGGAATTGGCAGTTGACGTGGGAGGGAAAAAAGCGACCGTGGTGGGAACAAAGAAAGAAGTGGAAAACCACCGGCACCAAAAAAGGGAGGCCAGGGCCAAACTCCTATCGGCCCTGCAAAAGGGAAAACGAGGAAAGACGCTGCGGCCAAACGTGGGTGCCAACGTGTGTGCGGGGGCCGCCCACTGCCAGCGCTTGGGGGGTAGGGAAAAAAGGGTGAAATCAAAAATAAAGGAAAACAAGCGAAAGGAGGCGAGGTCGTAACGTCCCTGCAAAAAGGAAAGACTAACTAAGAACGAAATACTTCCAAAAAGGAAAAATAGGGAAGGGTGGTAAATCAAATCGGCGGGTACGAAAAAGAGAGGCAAAGGAACAGGACGGAACTAGGAGCAGTGTTCAGCAAGTCTGGTGCTCTTAGGAACTTAGGAACTAGGGGGGAGGACCGTTGGGAAAAAAGACCTGAATCGATTCAACTCGGCGGGTCTGGCCAGTTCGGCAGAGTAAAGGAGGACAAGGTATGAGAGCTCGAAAAAAAAGGAGGGTCCCTGGGATTAGCGTGAACTCGTAAAAGAAGTACGAGGGATCCGATGTCTTTGGGAGGGAAACTTTGGCCAAAACGGGGGACCCTCGCGTCATACTATCCTGCGAAATATAGGCAAGCTGAGAGGGTTGTCCTGTGTAAGGTGCTGCAAGACGGTAACCGCCCACAAAAGCGAAAAGAGAAAGAGGACCAGAAAGGTCGGGAAAAATGCCCGTCAAAAAAGCAGGGGCAAATCGAAAAAAAATCAAGCTCGCAAAACAACAACATCATCGAAGGCCCAGGGCTTGGGAGCGAAAAGCTTCACATTGTAAGGAAGCAAAATGTACAAGAAAAAAAAAGACTTCCGTCTGAAAAATGGGAAAAATCGTTCTTAATGGAAAGCGAAGGTGGCGACGGGATTGTGGTTAGAAAAAATTCCCTCGCCAGTGGGGTTGGGCCAAGAGGAGGGGCAGAACGACTGCGTGAACCTCCTCTGAAAAATACTCCAGGGGGACAGGAAAGCCCTTATTTGACTCAGGGAAAATACGCAGCTCCTTCCCCACGACAGGGGAGGATTGGGCCAGGGGGAAAACACTGGCCGTGTCAAGCTTGACTTCTTTAGTCTTCTCTCAAACGGGGGAAGAACGAAGCTCTAAAAAAAAACCAAAAGGGATAAAGAAATAGAAAAAAAGCAACCTGTTGGACGACGCCTCCAGCGTCATAAGGGTCATTCCAGAAAGACCCGGAAAAGGTTTTAGGCAAAAAAAAACGAAACGTTCGACCTGAACGGGACAAGTCTGCAAGACCAAAATCGGCGGGTCACAAAGGGGGAAGAATGAACCGATCTTTGAACTGGAGAAAAACGAGGCTATTGGGCGCAGAAAGACACAGCGCCACCCATAGAAAGGAAATGACATCAACGGATTTCCTTGTGGAAAACCTTAAATCCCTGTGGAGACGCTTTCCTCTTTCCCCCATGGTGAAAAGACTATGGGAAGCATCGCAAGGAGAGAAAATTTGGACTCGGGGATTCCTCGGGGGGTCACCAGAGCCGACATACACAAGGGGAAGGGAAACGACGCTGAGGCCCTATACAAGTAAGTCTCTCGGGGCTAAGACCTGTGGTTTTACGCGGCCTTCCATAACTTCATAAAAAAAAAAGTACTCATATTCTCTTCGAAGAGGTTCTCGCCTCTGGGCTACGGAAAACTGGATTCAACCTTACAAAAATACAACGAAAGATTAACCAAGGGGACGGGATTAGGCCTGTTATCGGAAAGTAAGGAAGAGTGAAAATCTTTTCGGGGAATGAACGTAATGCGGATCGGAAACTTGCCTCGGGAAAAGATCTAATGCAAGACAGGGGATAAATCCTCCTCTAAACAGAGTCCGGGTCAGTCTCCAAAGAAAGGCGGAAAAACGAGCGGCTACTGAGAGCGGGCTTTGGAAAGGGACGGGGGGCCAGACTTCATCTGGGGGTCCTGAACACGACAAGTTGCGCCACCTATAGGAAGGGGCGAGATTGCCTTCAATTCTCCGGGGAAAATGAGAGAAAAGTCCCAGATCACACATGAGCCTGCGAACCCGTCCAAAAACAAAAAAGCGGGAAGGTCACTCCCGCCGGAGCAACATTAAGTGCAAGGTCCGGGGGAAGGGTGACAACCACCAAAAAAATGCAGTGTGCGGCATCGAAAACGGCACCAAAGAGGGGTCACTCAGGGGAGGGGAACGCCCTTCAATGACCTGCTCCGAGAGGAAGCTACTCTGGGCTGGGGAGTGTGGATCCCTGATCACGCTAAAGACCAACAGTCAAGGGCGGCCGTGTAAGGAACAGCTACAAAAACAACTTACCTCTTGGAAATCTGTCCATCTACCTGAGGAGTCAAAGGAGAGGGACCTGTCGTCTGTGCTGTTGCTAACAGTTAGGGAACCCAAAATGTTCCTGAACTTAACACCGCGAAGATCCGCCGGGGACTCTAATTCGATAGACGATTCTCTTGTCCCAAAAAGTGTAGAGCAGCTGGGGGCAACAATGAAAAGGCACAGGTCTCGACGGGGCACGTACTACCGTCAAAGGACAGGAGAGCGGACGCAAGTAATGAAAGGTGCAAAGAGATCTTGGGGGAGTGTGTTGATGGAAGGCTTCATATGAGGGATCGGTTGTAATAGTTTCTCTGGGGCGATACAATAGACCACTGAATGCTTATTGTAGAGGGGTGGAAGGGATTGAATAAGACCATGCAATTCAAAACTTTCAACTGGGGGGGAAGACCCTGCATTGCGCCGTCGAAGAGCACCTGCAGGCTGATCTTACTGGGGGGGAATGCCCGCGCCGGGGGTTAATGGAGCTTGGGTTGCTTTACCGAATGAAAGGAGTCCCAGGGAGTGGAGGGTAAAGCCGTTAAAACAAGAAGGAGATGTTCACGCTGACTGATATCGATCGTGCCTGTGAGGTGGGCACTATCTTGGAACACTCTCTTCCGGGGGTCGTGCTGGGGGGGAGGCTGGGCGGCTTGTCGGCCGGGAGATCAGCAAGCGGTGGAGCCAAGGGTAATGCCGGGAACGCCCTAAATTATTGGGAAGAAATTTGGGTGGGGGAGATAATAGCGCGTACCATGGCTGGGAAGTGCCGACGAAAGGAGGGAGAAGGCGAGGGATGTACCAGCTGTGCTAATGGTGGGAGAAGTTCCGGTGAGGACTGGTTCGAGTGGGCCTCGAGAAGACGAGAAACTGACCGTGTACTTTTTATTCAATCATTCCTAATTGAGTGTTACTTTTGTCTGCTATTTAATACCCTTTGGATAGCAGTGCACCAAGCGCGGGGGGCAAGCAAGGACAACTAACTGGAATTTCTGTCAAGACATACGACCATCTCTAAAGACCGAAACCTGGGGGGGGAGGGTAGGTAAGGGGGGTAGAAGGTTCAGCGCACAAAGCCATCCGGTCGGTTAGTTAAGCGTGGAGGGGCAGAGAGAAGGTGACAAAGAACCTCAAAAGCACACTCCATCGGGGAAGCTTGAAGACGGACTCATAGGCCGCTACGGGATTAAGAGGAAGCACGACGGGTCCATCACAGCGGCACAATAATGAAAAGCGCGGTGCGAGGCGGGTCGTCGACGGAAAATGCAGTGAAAATTGCCTAATCATCCTCTTTCTGTCCAAAAAGGGAAAAGGGACTCGGGACCTGGCAAACCGTGTCAGTAGGGAACAAAAGGTGAGAATGGAAGCGACCACTCTCCCGACCGAGACAAATAGAACCAACACTACCAAAAGAAATTTTAATCGGGAAAACCAACAAATCAAAACTTCTAGAGAAGGAAGGATCATCAACACCAATCTCTGCTGAAGAGTTTAACATGAGTAGCGGTCCAAGACATCAACAGCCTTGAAGATCTTAGGGGGTCTGGACGCCCGTAGAACAGCGGTAAAGACAAAAGGGAAACAGAAAGCACGTAGTGTGGCCCGAGGCAAAGAGCCCTGGGCAAAAAGTCATGAGAACGTGGGAAAAGACAATGGCCCTGTGGACTACATCCGGGGAAAAGAACTCAGGTAGACATAAGAATTGTCTGAAAACTGGCCGCCCGTTCCACCCTACCACAAGGCTAGCAGGGCAAATACCTCAACCGCAGCGTCCTCATGCGAAAAGACCTGCTAAGAATAGGGGTCGAAGTCTTCGTTCCGAAAATAAAGAAAAAACGCCACCGAAGGCCTTCCCAAAGCTCGCTAATGGGGGCATGGGGGAACCAAATCTACTAATGAAGGGACTCCTCCCTTAGATAAAAAATCTCGGTGCAAGGGTGGAAGAAGAATGTACGCAAAAAAAGGCAAGTAAGGGAGGGATCTCTCAACAGCCGGTCGATGCAAACTCAAGTCCAGATTGGACGGGGGGGGTAGCTGTCGGGGCGTCACACACGCTTGGCGGTGCCATAGAATGACTCTTGCCCGCCGCCAGAAAAGGAAGCCAGGCCAGAATCCGAGGTAGGAAAAAGGCCCTTAACAGAGCTCCTCGTCCCGAGTTTCACGGGTGTGTTTCGCGCACGACTGCAAACGGGTCTATCTTCAATGCACTTGGGATAGGGGGGGATAGATGGAACGAAAAAAGAGCCGAGCCGGGGAGTAACCTGCGACAGGTTACCTTTTAATCCAGTTGAAAGAGGAAAAGGCAAGGGGTAAGGTTCATTCCTTCCAGATCGCTCAATAGGGTCGCACGTTCCGTCAGCAAGGAAAAAGGAATGTCCATGTCTGAAAAGAAGTTTGGGAGAAGGTCGTCGTCGGCGGGCGACTGCACCTCATGTGTTCTGCTGAAGTTGGGGGAACACGGAAATCGTCAGGAAGTCGTTCCGTGTCAGGGGAGAGACATAAGGGACAGTAGCACCGGAAAACGACCAAAATGCTTGCAAAATTAGTTGAAGAGCTGCATCTAGGGGAAAAAAAAAAGACGAGGAAGGGATTTAGGTGTGCGGTGGGCATGGCATAAAAGGTTGACTCGCGATAAACCGCCTGCGCTATGCTCGCCTATCATCGATGAAGAATGGTTGTATACCATTGCAACTGAAGGAACAGGGGCGAACAAAGGAAAAAATCCCGGAGCCAAAGCGGCCCATACCCGGAAGTTACTCCTTGGCCAAACGAAGACTGGGGAAGAATCTTACAATAACCTAAGAGTGGGCCACCATAGAGCAGCGGAGTAGGAAAAGAATTCTTCAGAATAGAAAAAAGGGCCTTCAGAAAAAGGACGCGCAGCTCAACAGTCTTCTCTTGGGGTTCGCAAGGCGAAGGGTTACTCTGTTTGTCTGACGGGGTCATTGGTGGGAGAAACTCTATGCGGAAGCCGCCAAAAGGGTTATCTACTACTGCAGGAACGTGGCTCAGGTCTCTTCTAGAAGCTCCAAACTTCTTTAATTAAGTCGAGAAAAGTCAAACCGACTGAACTCACAATCCAGAAGCTTTTCGTTATGCAAGGGGACAAGCAGTCAGGAGTCGCGGAGGCGGAAAGGAAACAAGGAACGGAAAAAACAAGAAGGAAAAAAGGAAAGGACGGGGACCTGTGTGTGCAAAACGACCGACTGTCATCAGGGGGAAAAAAAAGAAGCTAAAGAAAGGACTCGGGACCAGGAGAAGTTTATCCCCTGAAATGCAACCGCAAGGGAACGGCAGGTAAGGAGCAATGAGAAGCCGGAGGATCTGAGGTTCATACAAAGGCGATTTTAAGAGACAAGGAACGCCAGAGACGCCACCAACCGGACAGGCAACTTCCTCCGGGCTAGGGGAAAAAAGGGACTGAAAAAAGGGGTGTACCAGTCTTTCTCGGTCCTCAGTTCGACTTCAAACTGGGATGCCGAGTCGAGCAGATCAAAACTGTCTCTGAGTGAGCGCGGGGAAAAGATTGACCAGCTTACGAAACGGATTAATAAAAGCGCTTAAGCTCGATTGCCGCAGACTGTCTGGCCGGTGTTAAGGACCGTCAACCAAAAAAAAATCCCCTGATATATTAGAGGCAGCTTTGGAGCTGGGGTCGCATGAAAAACTTGACGAGAACTGCAGCAACGAAAATTGGTCAACCCACAGAAAAAAGAATATGACGGGGAGCTTTGAAGTTCTGGGCGAGGGCCGATCAGCACAGGGACCGAGTTTTCATCTAATGTTCGCTCGGCGGAATATAAGGGAAGGAGCGCGTCCTATCTGAAAAGGGGACGAGACGCAGCGAACAGATTCAGCTTCAGAGCAAGGACTTCGAAAAGAAAAGGGGCTTGCGCTTGCGCGAGTTGCCACGACTGGCGGGGGGTTGCCTGAATTATATGGGAGGAAAAAACCCCGAAGTCTCGACGAAGCTCGAACGATCTCTAAAAGGAAAACGAAAGGGCATAACCGTCACCGCGCAGGTAAGACTCTGCGTGAAAGAACCCTCTTGATTCAATCCACAACCATTCCGGGCTTACCCATAGGGTTGCAGTGGTGGCCGACATGCAAAAGCTTCCTTCAGAGCAGGGGGGGAAGGGATTACATGGCCGGGGCCTTGGCTCGGGAGGAGTCGGCACCCCGCATTTTAGTCTTTTTCGGTGAAAATGTTGCACCTTCTCATGAACGGGGAAACCAAACCTAAAACTTGAGGCAGTGGATCGACCGACGCATCCAATCCTTTTTCTCGGAGCCCATCTCCCGGATGCTGCGAAGGGTTTCCTCCTGGAAACGTGCCGGGTCTTGGGAACATGGGATTTGATCACAAAAGGGGTGCAGGACTTAAAACCGAAAAATCGATAGCGAAATCAATCTGTCTCTTGCACCCACGAGAAGGGGAAAGCTGTTCCAGATTCAACATAGTTATGAGATCAGGGATTAGGGATAGGGCTAGGGCACTGCTCCTGATGGGGACCTAAAAGAGGGCCTTTGCAAGGTACAGTGACTTGGATCCGGGATAGTTTTTTGGAAATCTATGCAAAGACAAGGGACCTGAGATCATGCTTTTTCGGAAGAAGAACAATTGCGCAAGTTAAAAGGGGTTCCCGCCTAAAAAGGCTTGCGGAGGGTCCCGACAGAGGCCCCTTGGGAGGTCGTAATTTTTTGGCGGCCCACGTGTGAACAGACTAAAAGATTATACATCGACTTCTGTTGTCGGAGGAGGACCCAAACTGTTACAAATTTGTAAGAAGGGAAGTATGTGCGGGGGGAACTACTATAAGGATCTCGAGAATGTGGTGCGGGTGCTGGGCCTTCTGGAAAGCGGCCTCATTCCTGGGGTGGGAGGGTGTTGACTGGTGGGGGGGTTAGGTCTGGGGCTGCTGGGCAACGCTAATCGAGGTTACTTAAACGGGGATACCAAGTTAATTTCAGTCCCGCAAATTGTGGAGAAAAGGTGGGGGGGAATTATCGCAACGGAAATTTTACCGCGTTCGATCCCAACCTTCGGAAGATCGGAGTGCCAGGGGCTGCTTGATGGGAACCACGCTTAGGGGTGCGGCGCCGAGAGCGGAGTCGTTTCCGTTTTAGCAAGAACGTCGAAGAGGGGGGGGGTGGTTAGAGGAGGAAGAACTGGGGAAGCGTCGTAAACAGCAACGCGTCATGAAAGAAGGAATACGGGGCTGAGGGCAAA
>Ga0179593_1402203_pt1 | contig 10948 bp, 8 predicted proteins | sample CZODoug2_1_08_16_FD_185931 | JGI IMG/M metagenome (GOLD analysis project Ga0179593, IMG submission 185931) | Vadose zone soil fungal communities from Angelo Coast Range Reserve, California, USA - CZODoug2_1_08_16fungal (PacBio error correction) | ecosystem: Environmental > Terrestrial > Soil >...
CCGCGGAAGGTTGCAGGGGCACAAGGTTGAGCTGGTTCAATTGTGGGGGATCACACGAGAACATAGTGGGCTGTTTAAAGAAAGGAAGTGTGGGGGGGGGGGGGTGAAGGGGGGAGTGTTGAAAAGGACGAACATAAAGACCGTGAAAGGGTGTCAAGAGGGATTCGCGCAAGAGGTGGGGAAAGCTGGGAAAAATAACTTTCAAATAAGCTATCTCATGGCGGTTGGCAGGATAAAGGGGAAAGGGAAGCTTCACGGCCACAAAAGAAGATCAAGGCGGGCAAGAGAATCGCCACCACAAAAGAGGGGACAGCGCAAGAAGTCAACTGGAACACCACTAGAGGACCACCTCAAAGCAAAAGCCGTTGAACGAATTCGGATACAGGCACTGCGCTAAGAAAAAGGGAAGAATATGAGAAAGGGCGGAAGAGACAATGAAAAAATGTATAAAGAAGGGTGACAAAAAGGAGGAGTGACATTTGCAGGTCGGAAAAATGATACTAAATTTGTGAAAATCCGGCAAAAAAGAGGGAGAAGGCCTTCTGGTTTAAAGAGAGAAGAAGAAAAAAAGGAAACGAAGTGAAAAATGTTCAAAATAAAGTGACCTTGGAGGAGGGAAAGAAACAAAAGATACAGGTATAGTTGATGAAGGCGTCTGCGGAGCCTTGATGTAAACGGAAAAACGTCAGGCGAGGGGATCTCGACGAGCGTTGAACGAAGCGGAAGGGAGGTTCAGGGGGAGGCTGTTGCGGGAAGCAGCGAAAAGGGAAAGTCGCGGGATCGCTCAAGGAGCTGTTGTAGAACTGTTCTTTGATCGCGTCAAGCCCAAAAAGAAAAAAAAAAAAAAGGGGGAAGAAAAAATAAAAATAAAAAAATAAAAAATTAAGGGAACGTACGAACTGGCTGTGGCGGATGAACTACCGGAGGGGGGGAAAAGGAAGTTACGCTCGGAATGGGGAATGAACCTCACTTGGAGATCTCAGCGTTGGTTTCTGGTCCAGAAAAAAAAGTGAGAGAGGGAAAGGCAAGATGGAGCGTCCAAGAGTTGGGATGAGTAAACGGAATGAGACAAGATCCGCGATATATCGATTGGGGGGAACCTAGAAAGATATTCATAAGATAAGCTTGAAAAGCAAATAGTGGAAAAATCTCAATTTGGAGAAAGGGTAAAGGTAAAGAGTAGAAACAGGAGAGGACATTCCCGTGCTCAGGGATCGAAAAGGAAGAAAGGGAGAATGGAAAGACGGGACCGCGCTCACGAGTGTTCACGATACTCGGATGGGGTACTGGGCATACTCCAGGACAATGTTAACTAAAGATCAAAGTCAAACAAAAAACCAGGAAAAAAAAGACGCAGGCTGACTTGAAAAAAGGGCAAAGAAAAAAAGAAAGGGGGAGAGAGAATATGGAAAGAGAGATATAAGGCTGTGGTTGATAGCGCCATCGCGCTCAAGAAGGAAAAGGACACTGACCTGGAAAGTGTGAGGTTGCTCACTAGCCACAATCAGGGGCCAAGCGAAGGAAAAAAAAATAAGGAAAACCGTCGCGGGGAATCGAAAAGAGGAAAAAAAAGGGGGGTCAAAAAGATGGGAAACGTGGCACGGCTGGGAAAGTTGTTAGGAGAGGGGGGGGAACTGACTCATAGCAAAAAACCAACCGCACCGAAAAATTGGAATCTCTTTTCTGCGATAAACTTTCAAAGAAGGAGAGGCAGGCAGCCGCGGTCCGTTGCGGATAGAAAAAAAAAAAACGCATATGGGGGGAGGAGGGAGGGCATAAGGCAGGTGCCAGAGTGAAACGGGTGTTGTACTCGTGCGAGCCGCTGTGTAAGGTAGAAGGGGGCACTTTAGGGGGGTTTGAAGAGTTTCACTCCCGCACCGACTTTTTTATGAGGAGGGCTTGGTAAAAGGCAACGAACGCTGAAAAGAAAAAGAAGGGAGGCCGTTGAGACCACAGTTGACATCTCCAAGAAGAACGGGTGTCGAATGGATAAACTGTTTCCCAAGTGGGAAATGTACAGATTGAAGGGAGGGAGAGGCGAGGAGAAATCCTCGGTGAGAAAGAAACGTAAAAAAAGAAGGATAAGACCGAGACTCTTGCTGAATCGGTGATTCGAGTGGGGGGGGCACTGGGACGGGAAAAGGGGCAAAACGCTAAATCAAAATTTGCTACTCTTGCACGAGCACCGCTGGTGGCCTAAAGAAGATCAAAAGAAACGTTTACAAAAGACGGATTGCTCAACAAAAGTGTTGAGCAACCGCTCTCAAAAGGGGAGTACTTGGAGAGGGGGAAAACAACAGGAAACGGAAGCAGGAGCCATACAAATCTCGGATTTCAAAAAGAGATGAAGCGGAAGGGGAGGGGAGAAAATGGGAAGAGAACGAAGAGGGGAAAGATGTAAGGGGGAAAGGGGGAGAAAACCGCCGGGGGTCTGGTCTGACGGCACTTGCAAGGGTTCACTAAGAAAGAAGCGAAGACTGAACCGAACGCGTGTTGCACCATAGGGATAGAAAAAACAAAGTAAAGATATAGAGACAGATTGAGGGAAAAAAGGCGGGACAGGGTCGAATCGAATTCGAAGGGGAAGTAGGAAAAAAGACAGTAAGGAAGCCCAACCCTTGATTGTGGGGTCAAAAGGCAACAAGGGAAATCGGGAGGCCCGAGAAAGTTAAACTAGTTCCTCAGGAACCGCACTAAAAAGAAACGTCAAGTCTCAAGAGGGAAAAAGGGTAGAGGAGGTATGGAATCCACGTCAGAGTATGAGAAAGGTGGGTAGGAAAAGCGAATCAGTACGCCTTGGAAGAGACGTGCGACAAAGGGTTTTACATCATACCTTTCTGGGGGTAAAGCGCTGAATACCAACCAAAAATCGGAAATAGCTGTGCAATAGGGGGAAGAAGGAAGGGGATGGACGAGGTGCACAGGGAAAAGGGAAAATCACAAAAGAGAATAGGATCAAAAGATTCATAAAGAAAAAGTTCGGAACGGGGGCTAAAAGATTTCAATCAACCGACTAGTAAAATACTGGGAATCGGAACTAGGTGAAGAAGGTTAAACAGTTTCCTCACAAGACGTGAACACAAAGGTGGAGAGAGACAAGGGAAAAAAGGAGGCTGGAGCGGAAAAGTTGAAAAAAAAAAAAAAGAAAAGGAGGGAGGGGTTCCCGCGGAATTAACTCCATCCCCGTATAAAAAAAAAAACGCTGCTGTAACAAAAGAGAAAGAAAGAACAATCCAGGCCCCTCCTAGTAAGCCAAGGGAAGAAAGGAGGGAGAAGAGAAACACGCCGTGGAACTCGGAGGAACAGGAGGATAACCACTACTAAAAATCAGGGTGTTTACGCTAACATACGGGCGGCGCAAGAATTAACAAGAACAGAAAATTGAGCGAAAAAAGAGAGAGGAAAAAAATGTTGAAGAGGGGAGTATCGGCCGGATCCTAAGGAACAAAAAATTAATAAAAAAATAAAAGCGGAAACCGTCAGAGGACATTGAGAGTTCGAGCGGCCAATGCGACGGCAGGGAATGTGAAAGGGAGAGGGGGCGAGGGGTGTCTCAAAGAGTGCGTGTACCGCATGGGGCCCAGGAGAGAAAACAACGAGTTCTGTCGAGTAAATAATCTCTTGCTTCGAGCCCCAGCAGTATGATGGAGGGGGACATAGAGAGCCGATATTTTTGAGAACTTTCGTTGAAAAGAAAGCAGACGCTTCGCCTGTTCTTCGCTGCTGGTGGACCATGCAGGGAAACAAAAAAATAGAGAGTAAAAGGGCGAAGTAGTGGCAGGACGCCTACGTCATGCGCGCGGGAAAGAGAATTGGCCAAGATAAATTGAGAAAAGAAAAAGAGGGTGGAGATGAAAGGCCACGAGGTCCTCGTCACGCAGGTACGAAGAGTAAGAAAAGCGGAGCATCGGAGCTTTTTCAAAACCATATCGACGCAAAGCTTTTAAAAGGGGAGAGAATCTGACGAGTTTACCAACGAGAAGATAGAGAATATGAAGTCGCAGTTCACCGCACTCGGGGAGAAGGAAAACTCGGTCGCTCTCACAAAAAAAGAGCGAAGCGTTGTAGGACATACCAAAAGATCCTCTCATGAAAAGGGGGGAAGGAAACATACGTAAACGGAAAGGAAAATGAAAGCCCGTGTCCGTTACCCCCAGACATTTTAAAAACAAAATCTTGAAATTTAAAGGACAAATAAAAAAAGCAGTAAAAAAGGATGAGAGATAAGGAAAAGTCCTGGTGTAGGAGAGCTGGGGAAAGCAAAAGAGTGAAAAAAACAGAAAGAGACAAAAGAAGGAAAGGGGGGGAGAACGCTCGTACGCTAGAAAGAAGAGAAACTTGGAAAGTCCGCTAACGGAAACAAAACAAGGAGCAGCATAAAAGATCTTAGCAAACAAGGAAGACCTCCCTGAGAGCCTAGAACTGGGGGGGGGGAGGACGTGGGAAAGGCGAAAGCGTCCCTGGAAAGGGGGACGTGGTGTAAGACATTACCCAAATTGGGAATAGCTAGTGAGCCAACCATAATGACTGCCGATTGAAAAGGGGCGAAAGAGTTCAAGCAACATAAGGAAAGGAGACAAATATAAGGAGAAGCAGGCCAAAGGGGGAATCATCAAAAGAAGGAGGGAAAAAGCTCGGATAAAGTTGGGGAAAGTGTAACTTACGACATGTGAAAGCTTCGAACTTAGGGGAAAAGGGGAGACATAGACCAGAATAGGGGGAAAAAGGAAAGGTATAAGTGACGAGACAGGGGTCTTCGGACATTCTCTGAAGTTTTTGGGTACGGACTTTGAAAATGCGCTGGTACCGTTTTGTTCGGACATGAAAGAGAACGGAAAGAGCTAAAGCGGATCGAGGGCTGTGTTGGCCAGGACGTCTTTAGGAACCGCTGAGGAAAAAAAGAGAACAAAATGCCAATGAGACAGGCCGGGTATCAGATATTTTTGAAAAAAGGTCAGTACTCAAGGGACAAAGATTTTGTGTAAGCCACCATCGGGTAGCCGGATGGCCAAAAGGAGCAACCAGACTTGCAGATGGTCTTGGACGACGTCATTGAGGGAAAGTGCATCAAGGCGGGCATCGACTGGCTGCCTGCAAACACCGTACATACTAATCCATGGGGATGCTCGGGACACGCAGCATTACCCCTGGAGATGTGGGACAGTTAGGGACGTACCGGGTGAGGCCGAGCATGACCGGCGGGAGAGGCTGAAGTACAACTGAGGGGGAGGGAGTGTCTTCATACGGTGTCTTAAGGTGGGGAGAGTGGTGGGAGATCGGTATGATTGGGGGAAAGGGCAAGGGGAATGGTATAGAGGAGGGAGGGGTGCCAAAGGTGGTGAAGAAAAGGAGAGGCGGGGGAGAAGGATGGATAAGCAGGTCGGTTGGTCGGATGGGAATGCAAAACTGAGCAGTAGGGCCACAAAGACGGGACCAGAAGGAGGGGGAAGTGTGTATGACAAATTGTACAGTTAACTGTGAGGGGGGTTGGGAAGAAGGGGAGCGACAGTGAGGAAATACGGAGCAAAAAGTTGGTAAGGAACGCGGAGAAGCGTTCGGCCGAGAAGCAGAGAGAGGGGGGGCGAAGTAGCCGAGCAAAATGGGTCAATAAAGGCGGGCCGCATGCGTGGACACGAGGCAGCAAATTCATTAGGCTGTAAACAGCTCTATCACGCTCTCTGTAAGTTGTCTTACCTTTTGAGACTTTAGAGCTGTGGAAACTCGCCAGGTATCCTAACTAAGTAGTTTTTGCCAGACCGTGATCCCATCGGTGAAATTTTTAGCTTATTATTTCGTTTAGGGCCGTCGAGTGGGTATCCCGGTGGCGTAACAGATGAAGAGCAGATGGGGGTCACGGGCCCACACTGAACAGCGCGTTTTGGTACCTTGCTTCTTATGCTTCGATCCAAGGAGGTTTACAAGCTTTGACAGCTAAAGAACGTTGTGCAAAAACAAGAGGTATCCACCAGGGATCTGAAAACGTTTTTGCAAGAGAACGGGAAACAAGAGGTCAAGGGAGAAAAGAAAAAAAAAAAAGCCCTACGAGATTCTTGCAAGGAAATGAGACAAAACAGGAAACAAAACGCGCAGAGGAAGTAATAAAAAAACGATCCAAAAACGCAAGACAAGAAACTCTCGAATGAATGAAATTCAGCCGGGGTAACGCGACTGATCAAAGGGAGAAAATTCGGGAGCCCAGGGACGGGGAAGGCGAAAGACCAAGAGTGGGACATGTGTCCACGAAGGTATGCATTTTCAAAATGCGGGTCTATAGATGATAACAACTAGGGGAGAGTGAACGAAGCCGCAAAAAGAGGGAGGCAGTTGACCTGCTTGGTTTAAAAAAACCTAATATAGAACCTGAGGAACCAAGGGGCAGGGCAAGGAAAAATCCGGGACAAGTTTGCAGGGAAAACGTGACAAAGTGACCTTAGCATCGAAGTATCTAGGATAAGTCTGCCATCATCCTGTTACCCTATTACGGACAAAATATCTTAAGAAAAAATGCGGAGACCCTAGGGTATGAGGAGATAATGAAAGGGAAAAGAGGGGTGCGGGAACAGCTAAACACTGGAATGCGGGAGAAATTTATCTAAGAGCGGTGAAGACTGGGTCTAAATTTTGGACTTCAGCGGTTAAAGGAAAACGGCAAATGTCAGAAGGAGAAAGGGGCGGGGAAGGAGGAAAACTGGGAGTGTAAGGACTATTCCGTCGTATTGTGAAAATAACACCTGAAGATCAACTTTGGGTGAGGGGGAGCAAGAATCGTGACTTTTAGGAGCGAACGAAAAAAACGGATTTAGTGCGGGAAAGGGAGACAATCAAAAAAAAGTAGAGTGGAAAGAGGGAGAAGAAGGTCACAGGGGGTCGATAAAAAGGTTAAGCAGAAGGGTGGAAAGAGAAAATAGCACTGGAAGGTACGACTCTGTACTGAGTCACACATCGCCCAGGAAAGACAAGGGGGGGAAGAGAATCGTTCCGCGCGAAAAAGGTGCCAGAAGAATGGAGACAACACAAAATGGATTCCCTTCTGACAAGAAAAAAAAAATTGTTGGAAAAACCTGGCAGGGAAAAAGCCGAAAAGCAGTGCGTGACTTGAACAAAGGCGTAGCGGTATCGAGTCCACAAAGGGAGAAGGAATCGGCCGAAAGAGGAGGCTCAAAAAGAGACAAAAAAATCTGCCCCGACGACACGAAGGGGGGGACCGAGAAAGGGGGTCGACAACAAAAGACGAACACTATTAAACAAAAGCAACGCCGTCGCAGTGCCTCTCTAAGAGAAAGAAAAACTGTACGAACCTCGCAACAAAAGGCTGGGCACAGTCAGATCTGAATGCAGAGAGTGGCTCACAGGCAGGGTAACGGGGACAGCTGTCAAGTCATTGGTGGAACACCATTATATGGAACGATCTTTCTTCTGGAAGCTTCGGGAGATCCTGCTCAAAGACAACTCTTCAGGGGAGAAAAACGAACTGAACTTCGATGTGTAAGGAGGACAAAGTCCACGGGGGGTAAACGATTGATCACGACCGGAGGTAAAGAGGAATATGAGGGGCCCAGATGTGGAAGGGGTAGGGGCAAAACAAAAAAAAAGAGCTGGGTTCTGCGGAGCGTAAGAAATGCCTGCTGAACACCGAAAAGAATAGTGCGTGATTGAGAAAAAAGTGGACCAGCTCCAGCCGTCAATCTTATGGGGGGGAAGCGGAAACCGATTTTTTCAAACCGTCGTTTTGAACGGGACACCTGGGAGGAGGAGAACGATGCGCAATCAGGAATTGTGACTAATCGTCGGCAGAAATACGAGCAGGAGAAAATACATCTTAAGGGTCAGAACTTGCTCAGGAGAGTGTCCCGGGACATGAGTAAAGGAAAAGCACAGAAGTCTTGCTACCTTGAGCTAAAGCACCGGAGTGTGGAAACAGAAAGCTGCTCCAATTGGCAGAGAATGGCTCACAAAAGAGGGCAAAAAAGAGAGACAAGAGGACGGGGCGGATGGCGACAACAGGGGAAGAACTGCAACTCATTTGAAGGGCTGGTGCAAAACGCGAAAACCTAGGAGGAATTTGAAGACTCGGATGTGCGGTATAGAAAAAAAAGGAACGCAGAACGCCGAGGGGCAGAACGATGACGGTTGCAGTTTTTAAACCCCGCCAAGGTTGGCTGAAAGAAAATGCCGTGGGAAAATACGCTCCACATCGAGGTTTTTTGTTTGGGGGGGAACCGCCGAAAGGAAGTGTTGCGCAGATGGAGAAGAACTAAAAAAAAAAAAAGGGGAAAGAGGAAAGAGAGAGACAAGATGCCGCAACACGCGTAACGGAGAATCGTCTAGGAAATAGAGTAGGGAAAAACAAGCACAAAACCGGGGTCAAAAGTTAAAAAACTGAAAGAGGAGGAGGGAGGCAGGGAGGAGAAAGAAAGAAGCGTCTTCAAAGAGTAATCGAAGGGGGGGAAGCGGAAGGTGCATCCAACGAAATAGGTAAACGTAGGAAACTTTTGACATCCGTAAAGGCTCTTTAAAGCGGGAAAGGTGGTTTGACAATAACGGCTCGTAAAAATGGAGACATACGTTCAAAAACCAGCTGAAGACTTAAACCAGAACGTCCTGGCTGGCGACTAAAAAAGGCAAGTTAAAATCGAAAGAAGAAAAAATCAGCAGAGGGGAGGCGGGCGTAAGAAGAGAGGAGGACCAAAGTGCAACTGCACGGATTCGCATCGCAAAGAAGGACTGTTCAAGAGTTCCCGTGTAATCCAAAAGCGGGGAAAACGTCGGAATAAAAAAAAGTCGACCAATCCGATGAGTCGGGAGCAGAGAACGAAAAAAAAGCTTCTTTGGAAGGGGGGGAAACAGAATCGGGGTGAGTGAAACACCAGAAGCCGATCACACCAGCAAAAGGGTCAGGGGAGCAGCTTTAACAGAGAACTCCAGAAAACCCAGGGGTCACCGTTGACGAACCGTGAGCAAGATGAAAACCCTAAGGAAAATCACACCTGAACTTAGAGGAAGAGGGGATGAGGGTGTGTGGTAGGAAGAAAGATACGGTACCAAGACTAAGGAAGGAGGCAGAAAAAATAAGTTGAAGAAAAGGGATCAAGAAAAAATCGACAGGCCCGGATTGACGTCTTTCGAAGGCCGAGCACTATGAGAAAAAGGGGAAAGAAAAAAGTCAGCAGAAAGAAGGGGTGCCAAGGTGAGACATGTGTCAGCGATCGGGAAGGCAGACAGCACGGAAAACTGATGTTTGAACCAGGTGCGATGGGACGTGAAAAGGGGAAGAGAGGTAAAAAATGCGTTAAGGACGGAATTGAGAAAAAAGGAGGAGCGCTGAGGGAGCGAGACCACATCGTATATCGGGGAACGGGCCAGGAAAAAAATTTGGGTGTCCCAAGACACGCAAAAATCCGTTGCTGAGGTCAAGAAGGGGACAAAAAAGGAGAGGTACAGAGGGAGCGAAAAAGGGGTAGGGGAACGAGAGGCGAGGGAACTTGGGGAGCGCATAACGAAGGAAGAAAGAAACAAGCATTGAAACTAATGAATGCGCACGATTTCAAAAAGCAAAGTCAAGATAAGGAAGGACAAAAATACGAAGAGAACTTAGCTGTTTTCCAAAATCAGACTGCAAAGCGGGAGAGAAGTAGGAAGAAGCGTCTTCGAGTTCCAGGCGATAGAGCATGGACAAGAGGGAAAAAAAAAAAAGAATTACGAATCGGAAACAAACGGGCGGAGATCAACCGCTTCGCAAGGGAGGGCGGGGGGGAAGAAAAACAAGGAGACACACAAGGCGGTGTAATGCAACTACGAGCGTTACTAAGACCATACAACGTGTCTGTTCATAAAGCACAACGACGGAATCTTTAGGTTACGAAGCTCAATAAAGCAGGGAAAAAAGAGAGAGATGACCGCAAAATTCCATGGAGGCCCAGAAAGAAGCGAGGTCACACAACACAGGAGCCTCCTAATACGAGAATAACTTTTACCTAGAAGAGAAGAACTTGGGGGGAACCACTAGAAACTCACCAAGAACACTAGGTCTCAAATCGAACTGAAAGAGGCCAGAAGAGACTGTGATGGCTGTAGAAAAGAAAAAAGGGTAAGGAAGAAAAGGGGAAAGGCAAAGGGGGCCAGCGTTTCATTAGCGCGATTAGGAACCCAGCAGACTGAGTGGGGAACTAAGCCGGAAAAAGAAGGGAGTAAAGACAGAGAACAGTCAAAGGGAAATATAATTCGTTAAAACTATAGGGATACAAGATTGGTAGTGTCGGATTACGAAAAAAAGAAGGCTCATTTCCATGCTAACATCCAGTTCGTAATGGGTTAGGAGAAGGCTGCGAACGGGGACCGTGGCGCGACGGGGGTGGGCGGGAAGGAGGATGCAAGGGACACTCAGGTGGTGTCTGCCAAAAAACCTTCAAATCTAGAGGGCGTGAAACGGACGCTGCAGTCCCAAAAAGATCAACTGAAAAATTAAAAAAACGCACGAAAGGAGAAGAAAAGATGCAAAAAAAGAGTTAGAAGTTCAAAAAATTTTACAAGTGAAAAAAAGTAAAGGAGGAAAGTTGTCAACGGTGAGGGGAAAAGGGAAAAAGAAACGAAAAAAGAAACAACAAATTCCAGTTGAACTCAGTGTGACGCAAAGAATTACTGGGGGGAACGTCGACCAGGCAAAAAAAACGGCAAATAAACGGAAACGCGAGCAAACCATGAAAAAAAACAAAGGAAGGGAAGGAAAAAAAGAGAGGATCCGACGGAAGGAGGAAGGTGAGTCGAGAAGGGGGGAACACAAGAAACGGTAAACGTAATTCTTTGGGGGCACCGATTCAACTGGAATTTTGAATGGTTCTGTTTGTGAAAAATTTGAGAGCAACACCGTAAAAGTGAAAACCAAAAGAAAAAGGGGGGGGAAGATGGGAAAAACCAGGATTCAGACCAGGAAAAATCGGATGAAAAGACG
>Ga0179593_1443385_pt1 | contig 10948 bp, 10 predicted proteins | sample CZODoug2_1_08_16_FD_185931 | JGI IMG/M metagenome (GOLD analysis project Ga0179593, IMG submission 185931) | Vadose zone soil fungal communities from Angelo Coast Range Reserve, California, USA - CZODoug2_1_08_16fungal (PacBio error correction) | ecosystem: Environmental > Terrestrial > Soil >...
GATGAATAGAAGTCCGGTTCGCGGTTGAAGGAGAGCGGGAGGGAAGCTCAAGCGTCAGAGAGCTTTCAACGTAATTAGGGAGAAAAGGACAACTGTAATCGGCTCGGCGCGTAGGTAAAGACGAAGGGAAGCGTCAGTAGTAGGAAGGTGGGAAAGAACAAAGTCTTCACTTCAGGTAGAGGTGTGCTTGAACTGACGTCCATGTCATCTGGGGGACTGCAAATAGAGAGACTTAAAATTAAAAACGTTCGCAGGACTCCAAAGGAGCTTACAGAATATCTATCCTTAGCCGTAACGTAATCTTAGTTTGAAGAGTCCAATCCCCGTGTAGCTTCTAAGACAGATATGAAAGGCTGGAATTATAGCAGTGGACAATACGAGCGTGGAACAAAGATTAAAAGGTCAGCATTTCCTGTCCCGAGCGAAGAGTTCTTCTCGACTACAGGGAAAAAACTCAAAACAAACGGGGAGAGTGGAGAAATCTAGAGGAGAGTCGTGTCCAATTACTTCGGTGGAAAGTCCTAAAAGGGAGAAAGGACATTAGTTATAGAAAATCTACTATGACGAGCAATGTTGGTGACTTTTCTAAAATGGAGCCGAAGCGCATCAATCCACTCGAGGAAGTGCCTGAGGGAAAATCGAGGGTGAGAGGCAGTACATGAAAGCTCGGTCGAAGCATTACGCGGGCACCAGAGACCAGAAGCACGTCCGGGGGGGAACACCACAGAGTAGAAAAGGGTAGCGAGAAAACCAAGACAATCCGAACGAAAAAACGCTAGACGAGAGAATTCTCACATCATGATTCTATCTAGGGGTCCTTATCGCGAATCAGCGCGAAGGGTATCTCAGGCAGATAGGGAGCGGCTCTAAAGATAGGAGATAATCTCATTAAGGTGTCGCTTCAAGATCGAATTCCGGCGTCTCGCGATCCTGCGGAAGGATACTTCCGATAGATGGGGACGTTGGGAAGAGTCTAGATTCTTAAGACAGAACTTGGTGACCGAAACACACCGAGGCCACACCTATTGGAGGAACTGCAGCTATGGGATTGGTAAAAAGGCGGGGCGGAAAGGAGGCTTCCGCGGCAGATCTCGGGGAACGGAAACCTCCTCAAAGCGGAAGAGACAGGTCCATTTCTCTAGCATGACTCCTCTCCCTCTATGGAGGAAAGAAACGACGGCGCGGGAAAGCCCGGCTATTCTCGACTTGATGCTCGAACCAGAGGGAAGAGGCTTGGCGTGCAGAACGCGAACAGGAAGAGGGAAGAAGGGAGGGGGGTCTCCCAAGAAGAGGATTCGCAAAAGAAAAATCCTTGGTTTAGGGAAAGGATGGGGGACGCGAGAGAACAATGAGTGGTGATAAGGAAACCGAGGAGAATCCATGATACGACGAAGGTTTATCGTTCGAGAAAACCCTGGGGTACGGAATAAGTGCTTCGAGATATACCAGAGATCTGTTCGTTTAGGGACGGCGAAGGCTCTGAGCGGAAGGCGTGGGAGAGGGGCCAAGCCCTAAAATAACATAAAAATGGCCGATCCTGAGGAGGGTTGGGAGGTTTTCTATCTGCAGTTCACGTCTTCGGCGGGACAAGAGATGACTTACACCGGATGAGCTGCACTGGAAAAAAGGGAAGACAGGGACGAAGACAGGTAGGTTGCCGAAGAAATGAGTGGCAAAAGGGGAAAGAAAAATCGACTAAGAAACAAAATCGATGGTGACGAAAACTGTTCTCAAAAAACCGGTCAAAAAATTGAGCATAAAGAACTGGGCCAGGAAATCCGACATTTATTTCATAATTTAAGCTCGAAATGGGGATCTTAACAAAAGCAAAGAAGGTCGGGGAGATACTCCCTCCTCGTGCCATCTGACTGGGTCAGAAAGGGGAAAGGCAGGGTCTGGAGGAACCACTCCATCAGAAAGCAGGCCTTAGAGAACCGACCAGAAGAAGAGAGGTTTGTGGGGGGAAGGCGGAAATAAAAAAAAGCTCGAGAAAGAGAAAGCGCTGGGACGAAAACTTCTCGAGGCGAAAAAAGCTTGACAGGAAGGGAGCTCAAAGGAAGGGGAGTTTCTCAGTCGGAGCGTAAGGGAAGACGGCTTCCGGGTCTGAAGACCGAGTTGTCTATACCCGGGAAGGACCAGAACGAAGAACTAGGTCTAAGACTTTTCTCTCCAGGGACGAGCAGGTGGCTCAAAGGGGGAGCGAGGAGAAAATAAGAAAGGGAAAAACAACAACGGAGGGAGGACAAGAAAGATGCTCAGAAACGAGGGAGAGCGCGTTTTTGCTCCGAACACGGAGAGGTCAAATCTCGACGCGCGCACCATATCTCTGCGCTCGAGGGAGGAGGGTGGACTCGATAAAAGACAAGAGGACGGAACCGTAGGCACCGCGATACCACGGGTCAATAGAAAGAACCAAACTTATCAAGACGAAACACGTAACCGATGTCCGCGGACGGAGAGCCCTTGAAGACTCGTCAGGGAGAGTACAGCGGAGCATGTCTCGAGAGCGGGGGGGGGGGAATAGTTAAACGCCGGCAAGACTACGTACGACACGGAGTCAAGGGCGAAGCGGAAACCTAAGGAGGGAGGAGGGCGATTTCTAATATGCCAAAGATGAGAAAAGAGACAAGCGAACCAGTCGCGGAGGGAGTCGCTGGCTCGCGTAGTAACGGAGGGGGTCTGTTGAAAAAGAAAAAGGACCGAGAGAGGGGATAGCCCTCAACTTAGGGAAAAAAGGGAGTCACCGAGGGAGCAAGGGGGTTGGACAGAGGAACTAGGTCGTTGAGAAGGGAAGATCCAGAAGTGTTGCCGAACCGGGGTCTGCCAGGAGTATCGAAACGGACCTGGACTAACACGCGGATCAAACCTAGCACCGAGGGGCGGCATAGCGGTAGCACTTCCCCTAAAAGTGTTGAAGAGAGCAACACGAACCCGGAAAGTTCGAAACTAGCAGGAAGTTCTGGGGGAGCAGAAAGAAAAATTAACTGACAAGAGATAAACATCCGGGGCGCGAGCAGAACGAGAAAAGAAGATAGTCCTTAGAAGAGCGAGATGATAAGAGAGGAAAGGGGGATGTTTGGCTAGAACGGTACTACTGAGAAAAAAGGGAGGATAGGCAAGCCACTCTCTCGGTCTAAGTACTAATTCTCCGAGGCGAGATCTTCTAATGCACGTGGGGAGCTCGAGAAGGAACTAGGGTAACGGGTAACGCTGGGGTAGTTCCCTAGAAATTAAGAGAGAGGCGACTTCAGAGAGAGCATAGGGGAGCTCCCCTAGACAGACTCTGAGAATGAGGAGTGAGAGGGATGCACCAAGGCTGTCGACGGCGCGTGCTCTCGGAGACTTTTAACGAGCTCGAAAGAACTCCATATAAAATAAGAAAAAGCCCTCCTACGAAAAAGTCATTGTACAAAAACAGGAGGCCTACACTTCGACGAGCAATACCACAGTCGAAAGAAAAAAATAAAAAGAACCTCGACAGGACGCAGCTGATAAACTCAGGGGAAGCCTCGCGCCCGAAGAACCAGAATCTAACCTAAAGACAAGGAAAATAGGAGGTATGGCTATACCGCGACAGTAGAGACTCTGCCGGGAGCATAGCGTCGCTAGGGAGAAAGTGAATCTACTGTCTCTGGGAGTGAGGATAGAGGGGGAGGAGGGGCTCATTTCAGAGGAATGGAGTGGTAACTGTCGGCGCGCCGGGGGAAGGGAGTCAGAGGGAAGGGTGCGAAGAAGGAACGAGCGCATGGCCAAAACGGATATTCTCCAACTCGACTGAGAGCTCGGAAAGCGTAAAGTGATCCGCGACTCTAGAAGAGAGAAATCTCAAGGACCGTCTATCGTAAGGAAGCGGAAGGAAAAAAATCGGCTAGGGGGGGGGGTTCAGCAAAAGGGTTCTTACCACGGAAGGGCAAGCCTCTAAGTGGAAAAAAAAAAAAAGGAGAGCCAAGGAGATCGCCTACCAAAAAGTTCGCGGTCGAGGGCCGGCTTAAGGAAACGAACCGGGCTCAGGCAGGGAATCAGTTACAAAATTTGAAGGTCAAGGCATGCAAAGGAAGGAGAAGGGAAAAAGTGCCAAAAAAGAAAGCGAAAGGCTATACAGATGTATAAGGGCAGGCATAGCCTATTAGGACAGCGGCGAAAAAGATGAGACTCTCTCATCACCTCGGACTGGTTTTCCCACTCAGTGTGAAAAGGTCAAGAACCTAGAGAAGGATCAGAAAAACAGGACTTCATGAAACCGTAGAAACTGCCCTATAATACACTGGAAAATCGAGAAAGTCTTAGTAACAAGTCCTCGGAGAAGCACAGTCAATCGGCTCGATCGAAGAAAGCAACGCATAAGGCTCAGCTCGGAGGAAATGGCAAAGGGCTGATCGGATAAAACGCTAAAGACAAGAGGAGAGAGCGAGATAAAACAACGGAGTATTATTAAAGAGGGAATGATCGACGGACGAGCGGGAGGGGGTAGATGTCATATAACGTCGTGATCCAGTCAGGAGGGGGGCAGACCGGAGCGAGAGAGGTGCGAGTCTTGGCGGGCGGAGGGAATCTGCTCGAGCTACGAATTTAGCAAAAAGGCGAGCTGGTGCAAGGGGAGGAGGTTTAAGGCGAACTGTGCAGGGACTGAGAGAATGGGGATTGAGAAAAGCAAAGAGGGGCGGAAGATAGCATCACACATGGGGCTAGCTACTGCGAGAATTCTCAAGCAGGGCGGCATAACCTCAACGATAGAGGACGGGACGGAAAAGTCCCCTTGTAGCGAAGTCTTAGGGGAATAAGGAAGCTGAGAAGGGACTTCAGCAAGGGAAAAATCAGAAACAGCGGGAACAGCGGTTCCTCAGAAGCGAGCGCCTCGTGGTTCATAAATACGAACAGGAAATCTAGGAAAAGCAAGTGAGAGGACAGAAGAGAGAGGGTACGAGGCGAGTTCCAATTTCTAGCGGGGGGGGAATGGGAGGAAAGCCACTTGACTCACTAGAAGGAGGAAGAGTCCTTGCTATAGAAATATCTGGGATGTAAGGAAGGACTTTCCCCAATCGCATCGAAATAAGACTTCTTGTGGAAAATGAGAGAGGGGGGTGAGACTTACGTATTAGGGATTGTCTCGAAAGTCCAAGGCGAGCAAACGAAAAGACAGCTGAAAAGAAAGGATAACCCAAAACTCGCTGTATCACGAGAGCCTCGCGATAGAAATAGGCCGTATACTCTCATAGGAGCTCGTCCTTGCGCATGATTACATCGTGAACCGAACTTCAGGGAACGAGGCTTGGGGGGGCTTTGATCGAGCCCGCTATCGCCGTAGGGGGAAGTGCTGAGGGCTTATAATCCGACTAATTGACTCTCTCATCCGAGGAGTCTACGTCGTCTCGAGCGGGTGGTGTTGACTTTGGTTCGCGGGGGACTACGCGGATAAACGGAAAAGGCATCTTTTTGGCCCGCACATGCAAGCGGCAGAGTCTTGTCTGAACGGCACGAAGGGTAAAAGCGCGTAGGAATGTGATAAGAAGACCGCTCGAACGGCGCCGCGCAGAGGCAAATTGTCCGACGAAAGCCTCGAGCTCCGAGCAGAGCTCGAAGAGGAACGCGCAGAACGAACTTCCACTCGAGTCAGACATGCAAAAGCAAAATCCGGGGGGTATCTAGGAGTTCTTCCTGAGATATCCACTCTAGACAGGCAACCGCAAGAAAAAAATTCTCTCTAAATCTGCCAAAAAAATGGGGAGTCGACCCGCGGGGAGGAGGGGGCGATCGATCGCAAAGTGAGTGGACCTCTAAGGTTCGAGAAGAAAGGGGGACGGGAGGGCAGCAGATAAGCGTCCAGACCACTCGCTCGTGAGCTAGAGCTCAGAAAATGGGGCGTTTAACGAAAACCAGAGAGAGCGGGAGCCTTGAGACAGCCTCTCTAAGTCAGAAGTGCTCTCCTCTTAGGGGCGGGGAGAGAGTGAATCAAGTGCCGAAGACACTCAACTACGGATTCTGCTCTCCGAATCCGGGTCACGGAACCGGCAAAATTGGTGGTTACCGAAAACCGCCGAAGGGAAAACTAACCAGGAGGGCGCAAAAACTAGGCTGAGGACGGGAACAAAAGTACAGGGGCGAAACCGGGCGATTCGCAAAGGGACTGCGGCGCGTGTGAAAGGACTTCGACTACTAATGGGAGGGGAATTCAAGAGAAAAGGGGGAAATCTTCCACCGCCTGGTCAAGGCGCTCCCCTAACCGTCAAGGCGACGGGTCGAGGGGGTCATCTCGAGAGAAGGCAGGGGGCTTTCCAGATACTAGAGGGGACAGAGGCATGGGAAGAGCGCAAACATGACTGCCGTCGGGTTAAAAGGCGAACGACGTCACAACCCGAGGGGGAGCAACTCTAGGGGGCGAGGGGGGGACACCCCTTCAGTCAACAATCTTCGAGGGACGCCGGGGCTTGTTCACTGCGTGATGCGAGCAGTACGAGAGGGGCCGCGAGTGGGCTTGCCGCCGAACGAGGGCAGGGGGGGCGAACCAGCCGAACGGAGAGATACGAGAGATGGGGAGAGGTGACTGAGTCGAAAAGAGCTCGTGAGCTCAAAAAAGACGAGGAGAGTCCAAGAGGGGAAAGCTAAATCTAGAGAAAAAGAGGGAAAAGAACATTAAGACTCCGGGGAAATCTCTCGGGGGGGGGGGACTCCCCACTCTTAGGTGCGAGCACTCGAGACGATAGGAGAGAAGCGGTTTGAAAGACATCGGCGTAAGGAGGAACGAGGACCATTGGCAAAACCTACCGTCTCAAGTCTAAACGCGTGAACTCATTTTCAAACGCGCAAATGCGCATCGGCAGGGCGCGTAGCTCTCTAAGGAAGCGAAGGGGAGGGGTGGGTTTGCTTAGCGTAGTTCGACAAAGAAAAGCACTATGGCGGGAAAGAGAAGAAGGAAACTAGGGCGTCGCAGGTAGGAATCCATCACTACCTGAATGAAATCTAAAGGGGTCACAGGGGAGTTACCATTGGAGAGGATTCTAGAGGAGGTGGCAAACCAATCGGACAGGGAACAAAGAAAGGGTAAAAGGAAGGGGTGGTTGGTAAGAGAACTTAAAAAGGGGCACCTTGGGGCAGACCTCAGAGGGGTAGCCATTTACTTGGATTTTCAATGCAGTCAGGGTGTACGTGGAGCAGGTCTGGTGTGTCCAATCTTCCGGGGGAAAAACGGGGGGCTGGGAACGGACTTTGCCAGAAGCAAGGCGGAGCATTTGCCGAGCGTCTCAGGCCAAGTGAATCGAGGGTACCACAAAAACGATGGGGTGGGAAAGGGAGGAAAGCTCTAAGCATGGACTGACCTTCGCTCGGAGACTCGAGAGCAACGACAAAACAATCAATCGCCAGAATAAGGCCCGATAAGAGGGGCGACGAAAAGAAAGCGTATTGCTAGTATGATACTCCCTTCTGAGCAATAACGGTGTGGGGGGGAGATACGACTCGGAAAACCGCTCGCTTGCTAAGCAAAGGCGCCTCGCGGAGGGGAAAGAACCGATTCTCGGCGACTGGCCGCAGAGGGAATGCTGTAGTTTTTGGCGGATCCCAAAACGAAGAGTGACGAGGTCTAGGAAGAGGAAGTCTAGAAAGAGGGGGAGATACCTCTAGGGGAGAAATAGGAGGACGGTAGATTAGGATACGCGAAACGAAAAAATCTCTCGTGTACGAACAAACGACTCTTCGGTCTATCAGACCGGCAAAGGGGGGGTTTAAGAGGGAGGGAGGTTAAAACGAGGAGCCTCTGGAAAAGAGGGGGCGGTGTACCAACAGGCAAGGTACATTCTCGCGGAGCAGCGAGCCCGTCAAACCCTCTGCCACTAGAGACGTATCTGAAGCCATGAAGGGGGAGGACCCATAAGAAAGAACAAAGAAGGCGATATAGACGACTCGTAGCCAGGGGAGACCTCTCCTCGGTTACCAATCGAAGAAAAAGTCTCCAAGGGGAAGAAGGAAAGGAAGGGGCTCGAACTGGACTGGGGTAGTTCGGCTAAGAGGTTTCGGCTTGGGTCTAAAAAGTTGCGGCGCTATGTGTTTGGTAAAAGCACGGATCGAGGGCCGTGTCACGGTTTACTCGTCAAGGCTTAACAGGAAAAAGGAGCAAGAGAATCGCGTATCAAATCAGAAAACAAAAAAACGTCTGTATCCAGATAGGAGACAGGCCAAGCTCGGACGAGGAAAAGGAGATGGGGGCAAGGAGTACCTTAGACGATGGGCGGGTTAGGGGCTTGGCATCCTTCCCCCCTGTAATCCCTAGTCTATTTTACATACGAAAAACAAAGAGGGGACGAAAGCGGAATGGAGGAGATGAAGTTTGCCTCATAAACCTTCTTAAGAAACACGAGGCGCTCTATCAGGCAGGGAAATCAATGGGGTAGTAGTATGAGGCTCGCTATAGGACTCGCAGACTCAGAAAGAGGGGCTACAATGATACAAGTCCTAAGTCAACGCGATCGAGGGGGGTTAAGAGGCCAGTAGTCTCGGCTCGCAGGGAGGAGGAAGCTCTGAAAAACTGGCGGCATAGGAAAAACACAGAGCTCGGGTTCAGTACAAAAAAAAGACTACGAGCCCTGGACAAATGCGGAGGACAAGCGAATAAATGAAAGACCAGATCGCGTAATCGCAGGGCGAGGAGAGGGAAATTTAGAAGGGGAAGATAGTCTCCAAGTACTTCAAACGGAGAGAGACCGAGCGCCGGGAAGGACTAAATCGAACAACGAAAAGAAAGACACTCGACATGAGAGATAGAAAAAACACTTAGTAGTGGAAAAGAGAGAAAGACAGAGCGAAGGGCGAGGGAGAGGAGGACAAAGAAGGGAGGGACAAGCTAGGCGAGCGTTTTGCCGTGACATTGGAGGAAGTATAGGAACTTGAAAGGATATTCATATCTATCTATGTAAAAGCCAAAGGAGCTGAGAGGGGGAGGGTGGGTAGGATGCACTTGCGGACCCGTGAGAGGGAGTTGAAAAAATTGAAAGGAGAAAAAGCTAGGCGGCTTAAGGCCTTCAATAAAGTTGATAGAAGGGGGATCAAAGAAGCCTTCGAACTCGACTTGAAATTGACTCGTCTCGGCGAAGGACGGAAAGAAAATTGTACCTTCGTAGAGAGAAAGAGATGGAGAGAGCTTTTTAGGGAAAGCGACGGAGCAGAATGAAAGGTGCTGTACCATGAAACTAAAGAGACCAAAGGCGGCTCGGGACACGAGGTCGGGCCATCGGTCGCGACCGGAGGACTGTGTTCGAGAAGTAGGGAGTCTTATCTTTTCAGGGACTAGAGGGAAGTGGTTATCATTGGAAATAAGGCAGGTGAATCGATGATGGTTCCGGAGGGAGCAATGGCGAGCTATAGCGTTGGAAAATCTTATCACGGAAGTAGGGGTGCAAGAGAGCGTCGATAAGCGATTGCGTTCCATGCTCGTTAACTTCGAAGCCTTCGACACGGTCAAAGGGGAAAAAAAGGGAAGATCCCGTAAGTTACCACGACAATCTCGAATGGACCCCTCCTCCTAGACGGGGAGAGAGGCCCGAAGCCAGAGAGAGAAGAGCTATCCTAGAGACTCTTCTCAAATAAGCGCGCCTGGAAGGTCGTCAGGAGTATAGAAAGAAGGAGCGGGGGGGTCTATCTCTATCGGTAGATAGGGTTCCTCTGCTAGAGAACGATGATCAGGATAACGCTAATGATTGAGCGATCGCGTTGGAAACGGGCTGGGTCGGGGGGAGAGGGAAGTGAACTCTTTGACACCATCCGAACGCTGTAAAGCGGAAATAGCGGGCTGTTGGGGACGGCATGCTTCTACGTTCGCGCCTATCGAGAAAAAGGAGCTCCATCTGCTCAAATAAGAGCCCTGGGCGATAGAATCGTAGCTATACACCGGTACTTATCCTCTAGCGAAAAAGTTGACTCCTCGAAAACACGCAAAATTCGCCGGGGTCACATTCAATTCTCGGGTAGCTCTTCCAACAAGCTATCTTAATTCGCCTAGGAAGGAGTCTCGCTCTAGGGCTTCGAGAGGACGAATTGGGTCTTCATCCGAGAAGATATTGGGGCAGATTCGGGACCCCGACAATTTTCAAAGAGAGGGAGACATCTTAAGAAATACGCGAGACAAGTTTCTAAGAACTAACGGGACTCGTCGAGGCGTATATTCGAGGGTCCGTAGGGGCCAGGAACTCGACACCTAGAGAAGGAGAAAAAAAATAGTCGGGAATACCCGCGGGACGTACGCGGAATCCTCACCAACTTCTGGGCTGTCTATGGGAGCTAATGGAAATAGTTCCTAGCTAAAAGGGATCATGGAAAGGAAAAGAGAGGAGAAAAAGGGCTCAAAACGAACGCCAAGGAAAGCCTTTCGGGGTACCTCGGAGATCCGGGGGCCAAAAAGCGAACGCTAAAAGGCAACAGATCTCGTGAAGTGGGAAAAGTAAGAAAACTAAAACAAAGGTCGCACCAAGTCTGTCTCAGAGGGATTCTCGTACGTACGCGTCCAATACATGGATCAAGGACCCTCAATGTCTTCAAAAAGCCGGGAAGACGAGCTCGCTCAGCTACGACGTGAAGGACTGTCTAGGTCATAGGGGGGAGGGGGGGAAGTCGTGGGGGGAGCGATAAGACGAGCAGAGAACCTGCGGAGATCTCGGCGCCAGAGGATATCACAGGGGGATAAAAGTGAGGGTCTTGCCGTCTAAAGAAAGAAGAAAAACCAAGAGCTCGGAAGATCCTGGAACCCTAAACGAGCGAAGCTGTGCTCCGCACCGGAAAGGAAAAGTCTGGTTCTGCTTTTGAGAGGGAGGGTCCAAAAGGGCTAGACCCGAAAGGGCCCTCGAAGACCGAGGTCTTGGGTCGAGAAAACGACGAAAAGCTAAGGAGATTGCGGAATCCTTTGCAGAGAACGACTGAATTGGGGCTTAAAAAAAGGAGAGTATAGGGAGAGGACCGATTCGCA
>Ga0179593_1563687_pt1 | contig 10948 bp, 23 predicted proteins | sample CZODoug2_1_08_16_FD_185931 | JGI IMG/M metagenome (GOLD analysis project Ga0179593, IMG submission 185931) | Vadose zone soil fungal communities from Angelo Coast Range Reserve, California, USA - CZODoug2_1_08_16fungal (PacBio error correction) | ecosystem: Environmental > Terrestrial > Soil >...
CAGCATCTCCGAGGGGGAGGAGTAAGGGGAGTGGTGTCAATTGAAAAATGGTTAGCACTTCTTGAAAGGAGGAAGGGGGGGCGACGCCTTTCCAAATCTGCCCCTGCAAGGGAGGGGGGGGAAGAAGAAAAAAATGTAAGGGCAACGAACTGATGGGGGGGGGGAACTATTCTTGGGCTAAAAAAAAGGACTTAAGATAAACATAAGGCTTCCCTCCCGAGGGGGAGGGTTTATCTAAAAGTTTTCGGAGATGAAAATTCATCGAAAGAGGGGTTCGAAATCTTACTAATGAATGGGGGGGGAATTTACAGGGTTTCCGGAAAGAAAAAGGATGCCGTGCTTGAAAAGGACATCAGGCCGTAGGATTGGGAGCATGGGATGAACGACCTCTATAAAAATGATTGGGGGCTGGAAAGGAAAAGACTTAATTGGGGAACTTTGGGTTTTCAAAAGAGACCATTTCAAAGGGTAACACGTCACTTGGGGGAGGGTAGATCCTTCAAGATCTATTCGAAAAAAGGGGGAGGGCACCGTCTACCTGAAGGCAAAAGATCTACTTATGGCCGATGGGGACAGCAAACTCGAGGAATGTGGGGAAAAATATCCACCAAAAAGGCGATCGTTTCAAAACACCTCGAAGATTGGTACGTAGGAGGGGGGCAAGGGGAGAAACTGGGCGACTGTTCCAAAACGAGAAATGCGGGGGAAGCTTCTAAAGGAGCAACAGAAAACGTGTTGCACCCTGGGGGAGGGGGAGGGGGGAGGGAAAAAACTTCCTCTGCTACGGAGGGAAAAGTGTCAAATTCAAACATAAGGAGAAAGGGGGTGGACCATAGACCGAAGAGGCAGGTTGTCACTCGGATAGGGGTGGTTCCGGCGCATTCGCAAGGCGGCAAGAAAAATGAAAGGACATAATACTTGTTCTGGAGATACGAGGAGGACGTGCAGGAGGGCGTACCAGGAAGGTTTTCGGGGAATTTTGGCCTCCGGGGGCCAGGAGAGGGGGGGGGCGCGTATATCGGCAAAAAGAAAAGGTGATTAAAAAACGCCATTTTCGCTGAGAGGGGGACGGGAAGACTCGGTGCAGGGGGAAAGTAGGGTTGAGCGCAAGGGATGTGGAAAAAAAGGGAGGGAGAATCAAGGCCTGCAGAAAGAGGGAGAGGGGGGACTCGAGAGAGCGCTCGAAGGAAGGAGAGCATGGTGTAGTTCGCCGCGGAGGGATCAGGGAAAGGCCGGAAAAAAAACGCGGAATCGGAGGAGGGGGACCGTAATTTCATGCCCGAAAAAAAAAAGGACAAGAGGGCCTGAGTAAAGATATTTAAGGGGGAAAGTTCAATGGTTCTGGGAGAAAGGAAAGGAGCGAAAGAGTTGATCAGGTTGAAAGAAGAGGGAGTCGAAGAGGAACTGTCAGAAAATTGCAGAAAAAAAATGGGTGAGCAGAATCGAACTGATGCAAAAAAAAAGGGGGAAGGGGGGGAAGCGCGCGGTGAGAGGAACAAAAGAGTAATTTCGATTACGCAAGGAGGGGAGGAGTTGCCAAGCTAGGGGGGGAATGGGCCAAGGGGACTTATCGGGGCAAGGGGGGGGGGGAAAGGTTCCTTTAGGGGGATGGGGGGATCGATTTTTCGTAAGCGGAGGGGAGGGGCCGAATCTGGAGGAAAAGGGCGCTGTAAAAAAATCACGCTACTAGGGGAAGAGGAAGTGTCATCGCTCGAGGGGAGGGAAAAGGGGGGTCTTCAAAAGGGGCGGGGGACAGTTCTGAGGGGGGAAGAATTGAGGAGAGGAGCGCCGCGCGAGGAGGGGGGAAAAAAAAAAACGCCCGCTGTTGGAAGAAAAAAAGGCAGGACAGGCTCGCAGATGGACGGTCGGTTTTGCCTACCGGAAGGGGAAACTGGCCGGAAGGGGACGGCAAATCGAAACAAAAGACAGGAAACCTTGATTGCCGAAAAGACCACGGGATGGAATAGCCATCAAGGAGGGGGAAAAAACGCAATCCGTGGAAGAGGGAGGCCGGGGAGGCGAACTGGGGCAGCGGGAGGAGCACGGGGGCGGGTGTGTTGTGGGCTTGAAGGGCGCAATCAACGCGCGGGGATCGCTAAATGGAGGAGGGGGGGGGGCGGGTGATCATAGTGAGGGGATGAGCGAAAAGAGATGAAAAGAGTTTTGGACTCGGGCGTTAAAAAGGGGAGGGGGATTGCAGGAGTATATCGAGAGAACAACAAAGGAGAGGGAAAGCGCCTTGCAAGTCCTCAAGACATGCGCCCCTAGTCCCAACTCTTGGGGAGGGAAAGAAAAGACGCTACAAAAAAACAACACGCCAAAAGAAAAAGGGAAGGGGCGAGATACACGCGCGCTTAGAAGCCCCACAACGTACACGAAATTTTCCAGAAGACGCGCCCCGTCTCTCGACGGGGTGCCATTAAAAGGTTACACGGAGAAAAAAGGAAAAATCCGGAAGATGGAGTCGGCCATGGAAGAAGGGGGAAACTGTTCAAATATGATCGGGAGGAAATGACAAAGGAAGAACCCTTCCAGTTGGAAAAGGGGTTCTACGGGAGAAGGGAAACAGTTACATTAGCGTCATGTACCTGGTTTTACTAACTCGGGAAAAAAAGAGGGCGGAAGGGGCGCGCGCAGAGAGATCCGTTCCCAAGAGGAAACGACCACAAAGACTTTCCGAAACACGAAGAGAAAAACCTCTCTCTAGGGAAAGGACGATGCAAAGGAATCCCTCGTGGCTTGAAGGGAGGGGACAGCGAAGGGGGGAACCCAGCTTCCGGAAGAAGAGGAAGAAACCTCTTTGAAAGGGGCCTGGGCTCAAGAACCTTCGTCCAGGGAAAAGGAGAAAGAGACTTGTGATTTCCGTGGGAAAAGGCGTGAGTCGTGCGAATCGGTAAAGGAACAATCTTGGGGGGGAAGGGGGAAAAGGGCCAAAAAACATTCAACGGTGCATCATTTCAAAATTGCTCAAGCGCCGAATACCCGGGGAGGCCTTTTGAGGTCTCCAGTTCCAAAAATCCTCTTAAAACAAAAAAAACCGGATTCTATTCCCTGCGGACGTGAGCAGCAAAGGACTTAAATCTGCCAGCAGAGCAATCAGGCCAAAAAAAGTGCATTGTTTCTGGGGTGGGAAGGGGAAGGGAAGGGCAGTGTTACTTCACGAGAAAAAGAAGGGCGGAACGTTAATAAACACGAATTCCAGAAGAAGGAAAAGTAGGATAACTCAAAAAAAGAAGGGGGGGATAGCTGCGAGCGCTGGGAGGGGTTTCCATTTCGAGCGCGGAAAAAAGGGGGGGGGCTGAACAGCGCCGGTTATGCGGGCATCAAAAGAACGGTGCCGCTCCAACCCTAATGGGGGTGTGGGGCCAAAGAAAAAAAAGAACCTGCTCCTGGACTATCAAAAAAATGGTCTTCACTGAGGAGCCGGGCTCCTATAGAGAGAAAGGCCATTCTTCAAAACTGGTGGATAAAGGCGAAAACTCTAAAAGCTTTGGAATGCAACGGTCACGGTGAAAAGGAAGGGGCACTTATTATTGCCCTGATCTGGCGGAAAGGAGTGAAGGGGGAAAAAATTTAATGAAAGGGAAAGGGTAAAGCCGAAAGAGGGGGGGCCCCTGCTGATTGTCACGGAAGAGAAAAAGGGGGGAGGGGGCCACTGGGCAGTTCGAAAAGCCGCTCCGCCGAGGGAGGACATAGGCTCATGCCAAGAAAGCAAAAAGGGGTTAAACCAAAGGGGAGGCGAATTTCGCGCACCAAAGGGGTCAGCAAAAGAACCAGGGAAGTACTCCGACAACCGCAGACCAATCTTCACAAACGACGGGAATTCGTCGGAAGGGTAAAGAAAGCCTTCTGTTGGGGGGGGGGGGGGCCAATTCCACATTTAAGAGGTTGGTCTCTTCCCGAAAGAAAAAAGGGAGCAGATCCGGGGAAAAGAGTCAACGAACGCGAAAAGTGGCAGGATCTCCCTTCATTGAACGATTTAAAGGAAAAAATGTTCGCCGGGCAAAGGCAGTAACTGTCAAAATACTCTCAGAAGAAGCACAAAAACATGTTTAGAGAACCCCGGTGTCGTGAATGAGCAGCAACAGCAATACGAACGTCTTGGCAGGAGAAAGAAAAGAATCCAGAAACGCCGATGCACCGCTTTCAAAAAGGAAAAAACGAAGAGACGCGCTTGAGAAGAACACGATGTCGCTTGCAAGCGATAAAAAACAGAAACGGATACAGGTGCGGCAGGAACGTCTGAGATGTCGCTGTTTGCAAAAGGGTGTGGGAAAAAGCCCAGAAGGGGAAATCCTTTCCGTCGAGAATTATAGGTTTGGGTCCTTCATATCTTACAAGGGGGGGGGGGGGGAAGGGAAGGTCCCTCTGAAGGGACCCACTAAGAATACTCCTCCAGCCGTGCTACAAATTACGGGGGAAAAACCCCCTGAATAGAAAGGACTTACTTCGGCAAAAAAAAAGATTCTGATCATACGGGAAAAAACAAGGAAAAAGATATCGCATCCCTCAGGAAAGGTTGCTCAAGTACTTAAGGAGGGGGGGGAGGAAAAGAAAGGGGCTGTCGATGACAGGATGAGGGGAAAAGACGCCTGCAGCGGAACGAGTTGATCTTGAAGACGAAAAAACTTATAATAGACTTTTGGACGAACGGATTGTGGAGGAGGTGGGAAGAAAACAATTTGGGAAGGAAAACAATCAACGAGATCCAGGGCTGCCGCACCGGTATCCGTTGCTGTTTTTCGATACAGTTGGAAAAAGGAAAAGGCCAAGCGCGAGGGCACGCTTGGGGGGGGGGGGGGGGGGGGGGGGAGGAAAAAGGACGGAGGTTGTTTTGTAGGGAAAAGGGGAACCCTGGCAAGGAGTGGAGGGTGAGGGGAAAAACTGTCCGAAAAACCAAGGATCTAGACTGGCTATTAGAGGAATAAAAAGCGGAAATTTCTTGTCAAACTGACCGTTCCTTTGAAAAGGGGGTTGAACAAAATAACTTTGCTATGAAGTGAACATCGAAAAAGAATCAAATGCGACAAGATAGAGGCGGAAAGATCGTTGACTGCCGGGACGAAAAAAAAAAAAAAAAAAAAAAAAAACCGCGGAAAGGCACTCGGGTGCCGATCGGAACGACGGAGGGTTAAAGGGTACAAATCTCAACCGCAGTCGTTTTCAAAGGGGAAGAGAGTCGGGGCGATATTTTCGAGGGTCTTTGGCGGCGGAATTTCCAAAAGGAGGGGGGGGGGTCAGGCTTCCCAAGAATTCCTTTGGAAAGGGGGGGAAAACGGATTCTACAGAAACAACTTGTTTAAAGGGGGGGATTTTGATTCTATCAAGGAAGGATACAGGAAAGAAGGGAAGCTCTGAAGGCCATTGGAAAAAAACTTCGCGAAATTGACCATCAGGGACGAAAGGCGGGGGTCCGCTGATTGGGATTGTGGTTTCCATGGCTACTCCGTCTGAAAGGAACGAAAACTGTACAGAACGTTGTGCGCTAAAACGATGGCGTTGAAAAGGAAATATGGATAAAGGACTGGAAAAAAGGGGCGTGGTCTCCGTTTCAGTTTTGAAATGGGGACTACTCTTATTCTTTCTGAGCTTTGATTACCCTGACAGAAAAAGGTTTGAGGGAATTCCTGAACCAGGTCCTACTCGGGGAATGACCAACCGTCATCCTGTTTCTCTAATTGTAAAAAAAAAAAAATGCTGACATCAAGGCTAAAATAGTTCCTGAAGTACGCAGAACGGAAAAACAATGAGAAAGTTGTCTCTTCTTAAAGATTCATGGGTTAAAAGTGGACTCCTACTTGAGGGGGATCGTGTAAGAATCTTTAATAACACTGGGGGAAAAAAAATTAATGCAGAAAAACAATTCAAAGGAGGTGGACCGATAGTTAACGCATATTTCCTTGAAATGGGTAGGAGACCTCATCCATGGGGGGGGGAGTTATCGCGGTGGGAGTCTCCTTAAAGAAAAGAAAAACTTCTTAGGGAACGGGAGAGTCAATTCTAGAGATAACTTTATACAAGTGAGTTTTGCTCTCGCGGAAAAACACACACGGAAAAAAGGAGATTTTCAGGGCGAGAAACCGGACTGGAAAGGCTGGTGCTGGTGCCACGACAAGGTGGTCGTGGACCGGTAGGTACTTGAGGAAGAAGGGAAGGCAGTGGATGAAAGGGGGGCTGAAAAGACGGAAAGCGGGCGTTTGGGGGGCTGCGCTGTCCCAACAAAAAAAAATGACTAACGGCCTTGAATCGCGCGGAAAAGGAGGAAAAAAGATATCGAGGGGAACGGGTCTTACAGGGAGGTGGTGTGCCGGGGGGGGGGGGGGGACAATGGCAAAGGGAAAAAACGATTGCGCTCAAAAAGGAAAAAACGGCATAGGGGGGATTTAGTAAACCCATTCAGGATTCGATGTACCAGGAACGGACGGACCATGAATGGCCGGGGCGAAGCAGGAGGGGGAAGGGGCAAACGCAAGCTCCTCTTTGGAGGGGGGGGACATGGCCGAAAGGGGATGGAATCGGGAAAAAAAAGGCCTTTTCCTTTTTCACGCAAAGGAAATAAAGTCGGGGAAACGGAATGAAGCGAACGGTTCGCGGACTCGGGGGAAAATTCTTGGGGGGGGGGGGGGGCGGAATTAAGAAGAAAGCCGTGTATCTCTAATGGGATAGAGGGAAGGGGTGGCGTGGTGGATGAGAAATGATGCAGAGTTTGGGAAGCGTGCGTTCAAAAGGGGGAGATTGCAGGCTCCTTTTATAAAAAAACGGAGGGAAGGGGACCACGGCGCCGGGAAAGAAAAGAAATTTGACCGAACAGAAACGCAATCCTTCGGCGCGCTCACTCTGATCCACCAAAAAAACGCTATAAAAAGGGAGATCAAGAGAGGGGGGAGGGCGTCCGAATTTCGCAAAAAAAAACAGGGAAAGGGTTCCCGTGCTCCATGAAAAGACCCTTTTCAGATCAGTCCTTGTTCATAACGGGAAGAGGTTTCCAATGTGACGTGAAAGCCTGGATGCGATTGAAAGGAAGCCCATAAAGACAATTTTTCCCGGGAAAAAAGCGATTTGCGGCAAGGAAGAAGAGAAACCCCATTTGAAAATGGATTAGAAGGGGAACCGACACGGTACAAATCGAACGGAATGGTTTCTAACCTTAAACAAACGGGCGAAAAGGGGGAGACGCTAGCGGAGCGCTCAATCGGGGGGAGAGGGGGCCTCCAGGAGGAGAAAAAAAACACAAGCAAGAGGAAACCACTAAAGGGACCTATATCCCAAAGAGGTGATCTCTAATTCCAATTAAGTACTCTATTTCAGGAAAAAGGGGGGGGTTACTCGATCTTCCAACGCATCCTCTGAAAGAAGAAAAAGGCTTAATCGTTGAATAAAAAGGGGAATTCTTCCGAACGGGAAAAAAAAGGAAAAGGCCGATCAAGCGAGAAGTTGTTCTTACGGGCAAAGCAAAGCAGCTTGGAGGGACAGTCCGCGAAGAAAAAAAAGAGGTGCTTTTGGCCCAGGCCATCAAAACAAGGCAGTTGGCATCAGTTCGAGGCCTTGATGAAAAAGAGGCGTCACCCGGCCTTTAAAAGGGTTCTCCATTTCCAAAGGATGAAACGCGAGAACACCGCTTGGAGAAGAACTGGCTGCGTGAACTAAACCAAAGAACTGGAAAATGGAAACAAGCAGGGCCCCTCCGGTGGGAAAGAGTTGCATTTTTTTTCTGGAAACGTCAGGGAAGGCTTGGAAAAACGAGTTAATGTTACTCCAAAGAATTCCACTAAAGCCTTTACGTCGGCGGAAGAAAAGGGGTCGAATCCGAATCTTGATGTTTTGAGGGAAAAAGGAAAAGCGACTTCATCGCCTTGAAAGCGCGCAGCGGAACCTTGCGCTCCAAAAGGGGGGGGATCGGGGTGTGTGGGGGGGGACAAAGCACCACTCAGTGACGATGCAGCGAAAAAATGGGATCCCTTGGTATCCCCAAAAAACGAGTAGAGGGGAAAAAGGGAAACGGGTTCAACCGGAGAACCAGGGGTTTAAGAAATCAGGCACGGTAACGGGGAAACCATCGGGATCGAAGGGCTAAAAAGTATTGGGCCGATAGAAGGACCTCCGTTCTAAAAAAGAAAAAGGCAGACATTGACTAGGGAGAACAAACACCTGAAGAAGTATCGTTTTCCCCTTCTGAGGGGGAAAGGAAAAATTTTTGAGATGTCTTCCACTTAACTCGAAAAGGCCTCGGAAACGCCTCCAGAAAGAAAGCCAAAAAAGGTTGCGGGAAGAGGGAAAAGTCAAGCGCACCAATCACGCATGCTCGTGCAGGGAAAAAAGTCGCAAGGGGAACGTCGGCCGACCACCGGGGAGGCAACGTTCCCATCTCGCTTTCCAGGGGGGATCGCCTGCGGGGGGGGGGGGGGGGGGCCAAGAAGTTTTGGCGGGCTGAGGAAAAGCGGCATCAAGAAAATGAGGGTGGCATTCGGCCTCAACTAACGCTTGAGAAGAGGCATGAGCTCCGTGACTATGTGAAATGAAAGAGAGTGTCGCCGGGCAACCGGCCGCCTTAACTTCACGTCGAGAGAGAGAGAGACAGCAACTTTTTAAGGGTCTCGACGGAGAATCCTGAAGAAGAAAATCCCCCGGCCTGGGGAGGGAAAAAGAAGAAGACCCATCAACCGTCTTTGCCCCGGAAAATAAAAAAACCTTCATTAATCGTGAAAAGGGGGGGCGCCACGAAAAAGGGAGAGGGACAACTTTATCGATCAAAAGAAACGGGCCGGCGGAACTTAGGAAGGAGGGCCAAGTTGCACCCAATGGGGGGGGGCTCATAACAAAGAAGAGGAAAAAGAAGGGTCGTGTCGCAAACGGAGATTATAAGGGGGGGGGGTCAGGGAGAAGGGGTGACGGCGTCCGCTGCCCGGGGTCTCCCCCCATCAGTCCAGGCATCAAAGGGGAAGGGTCCATGAAAAAAGACCCTTTCCCAAAGGGGGAAGGGCTTGCGGCAAAAAAGGAGGGAAAAAAGCGAGTATCAACAAACAACAACTTGAGGAAAGGAAAGAAAGAAGAGCACTGCATCGTTTTGAAAGAGGGAAAGGGGGGTCATGAAAAGGAGAGGAGAGGTGGGCTCCCGCCTTCAGAGGGAGAAGGCAAAATGTTAAGAAAAAGGGTAGACGGTGGAACTAACGGAGGGCCTATTCTTTGGAGAGAGACACACATTGGTGGGGGGGGGGTGTACGCACGGATATAGGAGCTAATGGCCTTGCACGAACAGGAGAAGGTTTGATTCTAATTTGGAAAAAAAAAAAGATCAAGAGAGGTGGGGTTTTTCAGGAGTAAAGCCGGTGATGCTGTGCGGGGAAAGGAACCCGGAGGGGCTGAAAGGCTTCATAAATGTCAAGAAAGAGAAAGGGGGCTGTCTCTGGAATGAAGGTACTGAAAAGGAGGCCGGTGGTGAAAATTGAGCATTGGCTGAACATCGTCACGTGGAAGGGCTATCTCGAGGCGGGCGAAAGAAGGGGGAAAAAAGTTGACAAGGAGGAGCCGAAGGCGAAATGCAGAGAGGGGGATGCCGAAACGAGTAAGGGCATTGAAAAAACAATAAAACAAGAGGAGTCAGTGTCAAAGGAAGCGAGGAGAGGGGAAATTTGAGGGAGGGTGTCTTCTCTTGACTTGAGGGCGAAGGGGGACTTGGGGGAAAGGGGGTGAGTCCCTTCTAAATGGAGGGAAACAACGTGTTTCACCCTGGGAAAATGGAGGAGGGGAAAGAATACACTTTCAAAGAGAGGGCGTCGACCCTGCAAGGGAATTTGCGCGAACAGTTTCCCATCAGAAGGGAAAACGCGAATGGCGGAGGGGAAAAAAGTTGGAAAAGGGGGGACTGTCTCATTAAGTAGCACGAAGGAAGGAAGAAAAAGAGTTGTTCGGGAACGTGCTCTTAGGAGGGAGGGTGGTGACCGTGTCATGATTAAAACGGGCGTTTTCGCCCTGTGAACGGTCCGCCTGGTAACGCTACAGAGGAGAATAGGAGAGGGGGGGGATTACCCTGACTTGCCTGCAGGAAAAGAGTACACGGAGAGGGGGGGTCTTTTTCCAAAAGTGGGGGGAGCGCAGGGGGTCAAAGGATTTAGTAAAGCGTTTCTCGTTCTGACGAGAGAGAAAAGAGTTACGCAGCGCTCGCATAGATTCGAAGGAAGAAGGAACGTGGAAAGGATGGGGGAGGGGAAAAGTGTCCGGAACTCTGGAGGGAAGTAAACCCTTACCTGAAAAAAGAACAAAGGAAACGGCAGGTCCTGATTTCGGGAACCTCAAGGTCAGTTCAAGGTGGGCGCACGCAGCCATGTCATCTAGGGGAGGGGGAAGAAGAGGCTTACGCAGGAAAAGGGGGAGAAGACTGTAGCCACGGGGGTGAGAAGAGGGCGGAAGGATAATTTAATTTTTTAGAGCTCTGTGATGAGGGCAGTGAAGCACAAAATTAAGAGTCGCCCTGACTTGAATAGGGGCAAAGCTGCTTTTTGGGGCCACTTAAGAACGGAAATTCGCGGGGTCCGGGGAAGGGGTCTTTGTAGAAAAGTGGTTGATTCAAGGTCTAAAATTCTGCGGAGGGGGTCGTTTTGAAGAGCTGGGAAAAAGTAAAACCGGAATCGAGTACGGCCGGAAGAGGCATCGCGAACGAGGGTAGGGCATACTTTTCTTGGGGAGGGGGTGTTGCCGGGGGGGTATTGCACGGCGAACAGTTCTCAAAGAAAACATCGCGTCTTCGAAAAGGCCGCCCCTCTGTGGGGGGAAATGAAGGGGATTAAGAAAGTCATTAAATAGCTTCGTTGAAGTGGTCTGTTTTGCAAAGAACCGTCGACAGGACTTGGAAAGGGCGGGAAAAGGCATTGGGGGCAAATACAAATCGCCCGCTCGGAAAGGGAAGAAAGGGTGCATGGAGGCCGCGGAAAAAATTCTGTTCCTGAAAAGA
>Ga0179593_1259875_pt1 | contig 10947 bp, 12 predicted proteins | sample CZODoug2_1_08_16_FD_185931 | JGI IMG/M metagenome (GOLD analysis project Ga0179593, IMG submission 185931) | Vadose zone soil fungal communities from Angelo Coast Range Reserve, California, USA - CZODoug2_1_08_16fungal (PacBio error correction) | ecosystem: Environmental > Terrestrial > Soil >...
GGGAGAAAGGGAAGGAAGGGGGAAAGAAAAATTGAATCTTTAGGAGACTAAAGACCTAAATTCCGAAGCCACCGGGTGGGACGGGCACGCTGCGGGCAAGTGGACCTGAATTCAGTCTGGGAGATGTTGCCTTCAAAAGATCTGGTAGGGGGCGGAGAAGCTCGTTGCGGCATACTTAGTTACCCCCTAGCTTGGCGAACAAGGAGGGATGAGATGGGGACCGGACCGATAGTCCTGTTGTCACAAGGGAAATCCGAAAGAGAAAGAGGGATGAAAGGTGGAGAAAGGAGACTACCAACGGCTAAAGCTGGAAGCACCCTGCCTTAATGCAAGTGAACAGATTTTTCCACTTCGGCGCCAAGGCTTGAAGAGTGGCTGTGGTGCTAACATGTCGCCGTCATTTCAGTCGGCAAAGGGGACGTTGAGTCGGGAAGACGAACCTAAATCCCTAAAAAAAATAAGGAGGACCAGGGGATGAAGATACCCTATGCAACTTGGGGTCTGATTTGGACAGGCGGAGATGGACGTAAGGGAAAACGTCGTTAACACTTAGGTCACAGCTATCTCAGCGGCCCAAGAGACTTGTATCCTAGAATCATTCAGGCGACACAAATAGACGAAACCACCCCAGGTTGTGGGGGCTTTAATGCACTCGCAAGGACAGCAGAGGGCCTGATGCTGGCGTTGGCCCCAGGGGGGGATACGCTTGCTCCCTGTAAGAGGGACCGGGGTCTCGAAAGGGATTAACCGGACAGGGAAGGAACTATCTCTCCATGACTACTCGATTTAAGGCTCGGGGGGGACCGGCGGCCGAGGGAGGATAGCTCAGGCCTTTTTCGGAAGGGTGAAAACCATGAAAGGAAAGGGCCCGGAAAGAAGTCTTCCTAGGGGAGAAGCTGCTCACGGTACCTAATACTTAGCGGGAATGAACGAGAGCGGAGGCGTATGGCGGCAACATCCTGGTCATGGTGGGGTATTTTCCCAAAGGTAAACGCAAGTTCTGGGGTGGTCATGAACTCCCAGGGTCTCTTGTACGAAAGTCTCACAGAGATAGGGGGAAAGGGGGGGCGTGTTCCGCACGGTTCTGCAGACCTCCTTGGAATTCGGAAAGACCGGGAGACAAGGGCGTGTACCATGAAGTGGATTCTGTGGACTGGGGTGGAGTAGACGGAACGTAAAACAAGAAACGAGTACAACTAAAGAACAGACCCTGTAGTGGTCGCGGCGAGCCCCCGATAGACAAAGGGGGGGCAAAAGTCGGGGAAAAGGGGCAAGGGGAATACAAATCACCACCCAGCAACATTCGAGCCGCAGAAATGACGCCTCGATATAAGTCACATCTCGAGGCCCTCCAAGACGACCTGGACGGGGTAAAACTGTAAGGACCGCCCTAGGGGACGGAAAAAAGACGCCCTTACTCAGAAGAAGGAAAAGAACAAAAGCCGTGAGGACGGACAGACGTCTGGTTGCTTCAGGAACTTAGACGTCCCGCCGGTCCGTGACGTCCGGCAGACCGGGGGAGCCGGAAAAAAAAGGAAACCTAAAGACGGGACGAAGGGACACGAAAACCAACATCCTGACAAACCTCTGCCGACGCTCTTGTCAAGCCCAGGAGTCGCGCACAGGAAAAAACCTCGACCCGACGAGGAACACTGCAGGGGAAAAAAGGACGCGCGATCAGACACGACATCTAAAACCCTACCTTCACGCAAACGGGTGACAAAGAGAAAAGGGAACGGAAGACCTCACGACACCAAAGGCTCACTACCGGAAAGTCATCAATCCTGGCGCCAAAAAAGAATGCGAATCATCTAAGGCCAATACTGCTGCCGATCAAAAGGGGGCTGGCCTCCTGTAGAAACATGACCCTCACGCGGATGGGTCGGACGCGGGGAGATACTGAGAATGGACCCCCTTCCCTGACGGTTCTCAAAAACAAAGAGGACGAAGAAGGGCCGTGTCCATAAACAGTAGAGTCAACGGTCACAGTCCGGAGGGGGGCATCGGACAAGGAGGAGCATGGGGGGAGATAGACGCGGTGTCCATTAAGGGCATGCGGGGGGGGGGGAGAAAGGCAGAGCATTAGGGTACCTGAGCGGTGTCGGGATTTATAGTCTAGGGGGGACCCAGTTGTCAGGTCAAGGTCGGGGGGAGTAGCCTGGTGTTCTTTAAGAAGAGGGCGGGCACGTCGGTGTCCGAATCGGGCGAGGGGTTAGTCAGGGGCCTGACTCCCGATGGGCCCATAGCAGGCAGAGGTTTGATTGCAGGAGGGGAAGGGACTGTAGACCCCTTCTTTATTAGGGTAAATGCCCGAAGCTAGGGCGACGCGGGCAAGGACCTTCAGGAAACTTCTAATTACTGGACGCGCCAATAAGTCCCGGGAAGGAATAAAAGGGGTTCGGTTGTCGTCATGTGGATCAGATCTATTGTGGTCCATACAAAAGAACCCAGTCCCAAACGCTGAGTGGAAAGGGCAGAGACAAGGAGGGTAGAGGAGAAGGAATGGGAAGGTTCATAGATTCTCGGGGGTGATTTTTCAGTGCATGCCAAATTGGTCCCAGTTCACTATCTTTCACAGGGCCATCGGCAAGAAGCCAGAAAGGGGAGGTGGATGTATTGAGTATATTTTAGTCAATGGACCAGAAGCCACCAGAAAAGAATACGGGCCTTGGCCTATCTTTTATCAAAAACCCTGTCTGGAGAGGAGTGCCATCCCAGCGTGGGGAAAAACGGAAGTAGCTGGAGTAGGCAAAGTCTCAAGGACAGGTTGAAAGGGGGGAGTACAGGCCAGCCCTGATCACCACACCCAGTGCGTAACGGGAGCAATTGGGGGCACACCCCCTTCAGTTAAGAGGCTCTGAGAGACGGCCCTCTATTATCTTGCCAAAAAAAGGTAAGAAAAATAGTGAAATCCATGCAAAAGAAAGGTCGGTCAACTGGTCCGGCCAGGGGAAACAGGCGAACCCAGGCCGGATAGAACCCTCTTTCCTCCAACTATTCTAAAAGATGGCAAAAGTTCCATGGAGAAAATGGAAAGTGGAAGGGTAGTTGAAGTTTGACGTGCCTCAAATATGTAACATGATACCGTGTAACAAAAAAGATGTCTGAAAAAAACTAAATCATCTTCTCTTGGGGAGGAAAAGGCAGAAAAGAAACCAAATTTTTTGTGAGTCGAGGAATGGGAGAGTGCTGAGGGGATCCTGGACGATGCATGGGGAGATGGAGTTCTCAGCTTTACAGTACAAAAGGGGAAAGAGAAGAAAATCATCTCAAAAACCTCACCTAATTTCCGGAGGATCGTGTCCACGGAGAAACCGCGGAACAGCATCGGGGGAGATATAGACCGGCGACGTGTGAGTTGTGTCTGTGCGGACGGGTCGGCATTCCTAGAGATTTTTGAGAAGAATGAATGCAACATGTCTCACTGGGGCCTCAACCAAAGAACGAAAGGTTGGAAGGAGATGAAGATGTTGCCACATGGGCAAAGGGATTCAAACATGCGAGGAAAGGTAAGGAAGGGTTATTTATCCTCCTTATCCAGTTGGACTTCCGGAGATGTGAAGGGAAGGGGAACGTCAATGCCCGGAAGAAGAGTATTGAAAAAAGAGAAGGGGGGACAAGGTAGGTTGCAGCAAACTCGCAAGGCGCGCTAACAATAAAGGGGAGAAACGGGAAGAAATACCAAGCAAAGAGATCGGGAGTAACTCCCTCATGGGGGGGATGACCTCACCTGTCCGGAATACGTCGGGAGGACTAGACCGAAGGTCAAGGGTCTGGCTCCTCCTGTTGCTGGACACTCATATCCACAAAAAAACGAGGAGGAGAAGGGAAAAAGGAGGGGAGGGGGAGAAAGATAAACAAAAAGTTCGGAGAAGGGATTGCCCAAACACCCAATGATACCCAGGGGGGAGGGCCTCGTATGATTCAGAAGGGGAACTCTGAAAAGCTGGGGAAGGAACAATCTCTAGAAGGGGGGGTAATCTGGCAGGCGCGAGGTTTCGTACACATACGGGTTGCACTGGAAACAGGATCATGGGGAACTACTGGTCGTACCGATGGTCTGGGGAACCCCATAGAGTTCATTTTGTTACAAACCGTAAACAGACCGGGAACTAAGGCTCAAGTCAATGATCACTACATCGGAAAAGGAGCAGCAAGGGGCCGGACAAAAAAGGTTCTCAGGGGGGGGGGGGGGGGGGGGGGGGGGAGGGTGGGAAAAAGAGGCGAAAAAGGTCCACCTTTCCAGATTGCCTTGTGAGCCTTTCGCAGGACAATAAGGGAATCAGGGGGGGGAAAAAAGTTATTACTTCGGGCGCAAGGGCTACTTCAAAAGAAGGAGGAAAGAACCAGGAGAGGAAAAAACATGCCCGGGTGGAACGTATTGGAAAACAGAGTCCGGGAAAAAAAGCAGAGGCATTGAAGTCTTAAAAGGGGAGGAGGACTGAGAAGTAAGCTAGGGTGATAGAGGCGCGGAAAAGCAGAGGAAGAAAACACACCCGCAAATGTGGGTGATGGTGGCTCCTGCACATTCCTGACCAAAAAAGCAGGGGGATTAGCGGTGATGCTCGCTGGGTTGTCCGCCCTTGACGGGAAAAGGACACCGGCCCGACAGTCACTGATCAGTCTCCAGGACGATGCCGAGAAATCGGGGGACGGGTCGTACAGGAGATCGGGGTAGGGAGGGGAGTTCACAAGGGCGGAAGGGGAACGCGACGAGGGGTTCCTGGACCAGCGGACCGTGAAAAATCCGAAAAAACGGGTAGGCGGGGGGGTTGGGACGAGGCTTTGATTACTAAAAAAAGTGGGCGCTGGGCCCGGATCACCGAGAGGGAGAACATTGAAATCACTGGTCACGGACCAAAGGTGGGCGGACAAGACTCAAGCCCTTAACTTTGACACGAATAGTTAACAGGGGTAAAAATATGTGCGACTGGGTGATGCGACCGGGCTTTCCCCTCGAACGCGAATCCTCCACCGACCCATTTCTCTAGGCGTCGGCTTCTGACAAAGGTAGAAGGAACATGGGACACCAAGGGAGGGAACTTGATACTATCCACCGAGTGAAAAGCCAGAAAGGGGCCTGAAATATATGCCAGCGGCTTCTCTGCCCCTCAAAAAACACGATCAACCTGGACAGGGGATGAGGGGGGCTTTGGAGGCACAGGCGGCTCCTCGGGCTCTCCCGTTATATTACAAAAGGAATCGAGTAACGGAGGGGACGCTGGTGAGTGTTTACTTCACGGGAGCGTAGACCGCAGTCAGTGCTCTCAGGCGGAAACGAGCAGAGGGGACTAAAGAAGAAAGGAAAAACACCGCCAACACAACGACACCGCTGGGGCCCTCTTGGCCCAGTCCAAAGTAGTCGAAAAGCAAAGAACATACGCCCGTATCAGCCCCGTAAAAAAGGGGGGGGGAATTGAACTCAGTAACAGAAAATAGAAAGAAACGCACTACACGGGGACCACCCTCTCTTACTCGAATCAACGAAACCGGGGAAGAGGACAACGACCTTTCTCTGACCGCTTCTCACAAAAAAATACCTATCCTCATCAAGAAGAAAAAGAGGGAATAAGAACAAAAGGAGGGGCCTAGAAACATCCAGAGAAAGTTTCCGGTTCTAAGATAAAACCGACTGATCGATAAAAAAACGAAGAGGGGGGGAAAAGAGATCCGTCCGCTTGCCGGAGTCGGGCAGTACGGGAAGAAGGTCAGCGTGAGGAGGCCTACTCAACTTAGGCCATCATCTATCCCGGGAAAAAGCGAAAGGGGGGGGGAGAGGGGGTGGTGGGAACCATTATGTCAATCATGTACGGGTGGGCTTAGGGTGTCCGGTTTTAGTGAGCCGGAGAGATTAACCAGTTTTTCGTGATCGGTTGGCGGGGACCCGATGTAGGTTCCGGTAGGTTCAAGGCGGGTGGAAGGGCCGATATCGGGGCGGGTGGCGGGCCCCTGTCGACCGGAATTGCCATAAGGAATTCAGGGTGAAGGGCGGCGGGTGTTAGCCTTCGGCTAGTTAAAACTGGAAAGGGGACAGGATTAGGACCTGGCGGGCCGAAAGGACGTACGCACCGGCCACTGTGCCGGGGGGAGGGTTCGTTTAACTGCAGGGCGAGAAAATCATAACTGCAGGGGCCAGGAACAAAAGTCAGAACATGGAAAAGGGCTGGGAGGGCTACGAAGAAACAAAAACAGAAAGAAAGAATCGGACAGGAAAGGAATTGGAGGGAAACGACTGGGCGAGGGTTGATTGCGGAGTCCAGTGCCTTACTCCTTGTCAAAACTCATTTAGTCGCTTGGAAAAAGAAGAGAAAAGCGCAGCCAGTAGGTACTCGGGATGAAAAGGGAGCCAACCAGGGGACACCAGAAGAATCCGCCGGTAACCTATCGGTAGCCCTTAGCAGGGAAGAGTGAAAAAAACGGTAAGGCAGGCGCATGCCGGAAAAAGCGGGAACTGAACAGCGCCCTCCAGGTCACATGCCACCAAAACTGCGTTCCCGGGAACTTTCAAACAACCACTCCCCTCAGGAATCTCGCCGGAAAACAAGCAAGGAAAGGCAGGGTCCGGTGCAGGACGCCTAGGGGCCAGACGAGGTCAGCAGGATTAAAACAGAAAAAAGGCACCAAGGAAAGAACATGAACGAGAGGACTCCCTCCGCCGGCAGCACCCCGAGGAATCACCTTCAGGCGTCCTGGTCTACTAGATCCTTGCGGGGGTGGGAAGGACGTTCACTAATAACTCGCTACAGGAAAAGCCGGGCCCGGAAAAAAAACAGAATCGGACTCTTCTGGGTTAAGAAGTGCAGGACCGACACCATCAGCACACACGTGTTGGGGGTGGGGGGCATGCGGGCAGAAAGGTCGGCTAAGCTGAGGTTGAGTCTGAAAAGACCGGGGGCCGTCATATACGTCAAGAACCGCGCGTGTGGACAGCTATCGTTTTCCCCATAAGACAAAAGGGGGGGATAGAACGGGCCGGACTCTTCGGGTTTCTCTGGTCGGCTGAAAATTCAGGAAACTGACGAGAAAAGACGACATGCGCACGAACCACAACTCAAGTTGCATAAGCGGAAAAGCTTATTCCTAACAGAGGAGGGACCCGGAAAAAAGGAAATAACCGGCCGCCCTGGAGCCAGTGAGTGATACCTGCGATGTTCAGGGCTGGCCGGGCCTAGCAAAATAAAAAAAAACAACTGCAGAAGCCCCCAAAAGTAGTTCACAAGGGGAAGGGACCGTATGTGGGCAAGCAACCCGTCTCCAGGAACCCGCTACATACAAGGAGCATTGAAACTACCAAACAAGAATCTTTGAGGACAGGAACTCCTGACCCAACGGTCTTGTGGGGAAATCACGGCGACATTTTCGTTCAAGGAAGTGCGAAGCAAAAAACACTGGAGGGCGTCCCGTACAAAATGCGAGGGCATTCAGGGAGCTCTCACCCAACAAAGTATTATTAAACGAAAGAGAGAGAGAAGCAAAAAACCACAGGGGGAAAGGGATAACATTGAAGGAAGGATAGACCTACCGACGAAAGCCGAAGCAAGGGGATTCCTTGCATCTCGGGGAATGATAAATATGGGGTCCAAACCGGGCGATGAAGAGCGCTGAAAGAAAAGACTTCTCTAATGGGTAGCACATACTTGGCTTCCCCGGATCGTAAAACCCGGGGCTACTTTGGTGCAGTCCAAGCTAGTTCATTTTGACCATCGAATAGCGAAATAGAAGGGTATAGACTTCGTCAAGAATAAACTAAGAAATGGCCGAACCTTGCCGTGATGTCAAAAAAGAAGTGTCCGGGAAGAGGCCAGCCGGCGGAAGGGGGAGGGGCGGGGGGAGAAAAAAAGTCCCACGGCATGAGAGCACAGGTCGGTGGGACTTCTGCGCCCGGTAAATGCCGACATCCGAAAACTCGGAGTCTAAACGATGGGAACGTGTATTTCCAGGGGGGGATAATGCGGCACAAAGGAATTCTATTAAACACGGGGGTCTGTCACATCTTCACCAAGGCCGGTGAAAGAAAAAATCAGGGACGCTCTCCACAAAAAGTGATGTTGGGAGACTACGACTGACCCCAGAAGAAAGGAGATATGCGTGGCAGGGTGACTCTTTTTTTACGAAATCTGGTCCTATCGAAAGAAAAAAGTCAAAAGGCACCGAACCCTGAACGGCAATTCAAATCACTTAAACGAGGAAGGGATCCCGCGGGAGGAGCTCTGCGGTCTCTCAGGTTCACCACCAAACAGAAGGAAAAAGACGTACTGGGGTCCTGAAAGCACTGGGCCTCGACTTGAGGAAGAGCGAGAGAAGATTCCATTGCAGTTTTATGTTACACGAAGCTGGTGTCAGGAAAGGGGCTCTGACGAAAAAAAGGGAAAACCGAGAGAGGAGGGGGGGGAGGGTTTAAAGGGGGCCTCCGACACTTGAGACAAAGGGGAGGCACTCTCTAAACCTTAACCTATCGGGGGGAAAAGTAGGATTTTCCAGGGCTTGGAGTGGGACGGAAACGTCCCCTCGCGAGGGCCTCATCCCTCCCCCCTGAGCGGGGGAGGAAGGACAACAGAGATCCAGGACGGATGGATTCATGACCGAAGACAAAAACAGAACAATTAAGAGGCCACTTCCAGGCCTGCCGCGATATTCAAAAAAACGCTCAGCCAATCGAAACGGTAGGGGTAGAGCTGTAATTAACGACAATACTCTTCAAAGAATCATTAGAAAACGAAAACACCAGCCGGGAGGAACGCAGGTACGTCTGGGGACGTGAGACTCCTTCGCGTCACCGAGTTCCTTGAACTCAAGCGTTAGCATGCTGCTTAAAAAGCCCTGTAAAAGAAGTCCCACAGGAACGAAACTCGCTTGCCCAGCAAAAGGCCGCCCCGGATCCCAAGCACTAGCACCCAGAGAAAAGGGAAAGGGAAACACTGCAGTTTAAAAGGATCTTCTTAAGAAACGGCTACAAAACAAAGTAAAAGTGCACCAGGATAACGGATCCCGCGGTCAAAGAGAAACACCTCACCGCCAAACGATCGAAGAGGGGGAGACCACAATACCAGAAGGAAGGAGTAATCCGATAAGCCCAGAAAAGGACCTGAGTACCTACTCCGTCCCAGCGAAAATGGCGGCGCGTTTGATCGCTTAAAAAAGACATTACGGATATGATCAGAGGAAAAAGGAAAGGAATCTGATTGTTAATTGAGAAGGGGCACAAACATTCCAGGAGTCCGGAGCGCGGCCAAGCCATGCGGCTAGGCCGCGGTAAGTCGGGCTTCTATTACGTAGTGGCAGAACAGAGAAGGGTCCGGGTTCCATTCATGTGTGGAGTATAGGGACAGAGAGCGGGGTGACCCGGGGGCTTTGAGGTCGGGGGTAGGAGACGATAGGTCGTGCAGGTAAAACGGGCCTTTCATCATGATTTTGGGGAAGAGGCAAAAGCGAGGGTGCGGCACTTCGCGACGAGGGAACAGCGCGGAGTTCTGCAGTGTGTGCGGCGGGGAGTTCGGCTAAGTCGTAGGAACTACGACGAAGCAACCGGGAGGGGAACTAAAATGAAAAATCTTGACGTGACCGAAACAAAGAGGACGGATGAACGGCGGGTTCGGGTTTTCCCTGTCCCGGAGGCAGGGTCTATGCCTAGCGTTCTATTTTGTACAACAAGGAAAAAGTCATTGGCGCGTGGAGAGGAAGAATGCTCTGTATCGCGCATTACTGCAAGGGCTGGGGCAAGCCTACGGGTCAGGGTGTTTGCTGGGAAGTGCCAAGGAGGTGGAACCAGTTCATCTTACTGGCCGCCAGAGTCTCCTGGCAGTTTCTGGATACGCGGAGAGGGGGACGTCCCGGAGGATCACCTGACATAAATCCTCCCTTGACTAGTAAGAAAGGGAGGGTAAGAGAAAAAAGAACTGGGTCAGAGGCCATTGCAGCAGACCATATCAAGAGCGGAGGTGAGCAGGCTTGGACAGCGCCCTCCCGATTTGAAACAAAAAACAAAGGTCCCGGAACACTGGACAAAAACCGCCAAGGAATCTCTCCCTCCTTAAGGGGAAAAAGGGGAAGGAGGGCGAAGGGTCAGGACCTAAGAGGGAACCGATACAGGGTTTAAAACTTAGAAACCAGGACCGCTATCTCCCCGCGGGGCAACGTCACCTCTTCCTCCCGGGTGAAGAAAGGGGAGAGGGGAGGGGAAGTTGGGAAATTGGGGGAAAAGGAATCAAGGAAAAAAAGGCTACCGGGAGCCAAACAACTCCGCCCTGCGGCCTTCCGGAAAACTTCCCCAGGGGCTTTTTCAAGTGGGCAGGACTACCAACATCAGCCACACGTTGGGAGTGCTTCATGTTGAGGAGACTCGCTGGGAGATAGCACCGAGGAGGTAAAAAGAAGTCTCGAAAGAGGGGAGACAGACACCCTGTTACAGAATCAAAGCATCGCAGAGCGTGTTCCATAATCTGGTAACGGGGGGCAAATAGCAGAAGCCTGAATCAAGCAACCGGAAGAACTGGCACGTGAGGTTGGAGTAAACCAATCATGCCAGAAAAACGGAAACTGTGCAGACTAAAAACCGGGCACTTGGCGCACTGGAAGAAAAGAACGCCCTTTTTGAAACAAACGCGAGAAAAAGCAGTGGTAAAAAACAAGGTTCGATCACGGCGGGGCGGCGGCACCCGGTCCTCAGGGTATCAGTGCCCTTTTGCACGGGAATACATGAGGTATTCACGGGAAGGGAATTCACAGTTCGACAAATTCCATGCAGAAATGTATGGTCAGGTCCGGGCATGTGGAAACCCTGGAAAAAAAAAGGCTACCGGAGGAAAGAAAGGAGGCCGCGGGACAAACCCACGATCAGGTATGCAGGAACGAGGGAACTGCCTCCTCAACTCCAACACGGCATGGGCGAAGGGTAGGGATAAGAACACGCTGGGTCCGAAAAAGGGCTCAAATCCTGAAAAAGTCTGG